>Ga0068705_10000660_pt1 | contig 17403 bp, 17 predicted proteins | sample YNPMSTMetaG_FD_65631 | JGI IMG/M metagenome (GOLD analysis project Ga0068705, IMG submission 65631) | Anoxygenic and chlorotrophic microbial mat microbial communities from Yellowstone National Park, USA - YNP MS-T MetaG | ecosystem: Environmental > Aquatic > Thermal springs > Hot (42-90C) >... | reverse complement strand
TAGCTATATCAGGTGGAAAAGACAGTGTATTACTGGCATATATATTAAAAAATATGGGATATAATATAACACCTGTTTTTATTGACTTAGGAATAAGAAACTCTGAAGAGTCTAAGGAGAGAATAAAAGAACTTTCAGACTCCCTTAATATTAATCTACAAGTAATAGACATAAAAAAAGAGTTGGGATTCACAATAGAAAAAGTATATAAACATTTCAATAAGTATACATGTAGACAGTGTGGAGCAATAAAAAGATATTTGTTAAACCTTTTCTGTATAGATAAAAACTTTGAGGTTATAGCAACAGGTCACAATATGGACGATGAAATAGAAAACCTACTATCAAATAATCTAAGATGGGACTTGAACAAGCTAAATAAAACATTTCCTGTTTTAGAGAAAAAGGATGGATTTATAAAAAGAGTCAAACCTATGTGTTATATAAGAAAAAGAGAAATAGAAAAAGTGGTTGAGATTTTAGGTTTAAAATACTGTCAAACAGACTGTGAGTACTCAAAACTTGGCTCAAGAATAAGATACAGAGATGTAATAAGGTTAATAGACAGTATAAACTTAAAAACAATGGAAGAGTATTATAAAAACTTTCTAAAAAAAAGAGAAAAAATAAAAATAATAACAGAAGAAAAAGATATAAAAAAATGCTCCTGTGGTAACATAACAAGCACTTATAAATGTAGTCTGTGCAGGATAAAAGAAGAGATAAAAACAGATTAAAACCCAAAACTTTTTTATTAAGCTAGTTTTAATTATTTAAAGTTTTTGTATTTGTTAATTCATATTGTACGAGTATGTATGGTTCAAAATCAAGAGAGATTACTTTTATTACAGAAACTTTCTTACTAGTCTTTTCTTTCTTTTTTTATTTTACAAGAAGACACAAAAAAACACTCTCTTATATCCAAATAAAGATAGTAATTATAGGTTTTAATATATTTATAAAGACTACAAAGAATACTAGGTTTTTTAAAAAGTAAAATTTTTAACAAAATTCTAGTTGGTAAAATAGTCTTTTAAGTCCTTAAGGTTGGTTAATTTATTCTAAAACTTTATTATAAACCATATTCTTTGATTCTAAAAGGATATAATTTGATTTAGGGTATCTTATTAAACTTATTATTATAAAATTCAGCCTTTTCCCTTGGAGAAAGAGAATATATTATATCACGTCCAACATTTATAAAAACATTATCAGATAGCAAGCCCTTTAGTAGTTCTATATCACCCTTCTGAGTACCTATACCAGGTATTAATAAGGGAACACCTTTCAATCTCACTTTAAGTCCTTCAATCTCTTTATTTGTTGCTCCAATAACAAGTCCAAGCCCTTTATAGTTGTACTTTTCTCTCCATTCTAAAACTTTTTCATAGACAAACTCATATAAAAACTTTCCATTATTTAATTTTATAAACTGAAAGTCTTTATTTGAAGAATTACTGGTCAAGCATAGAATAAAGAGATACTTATCCTTATACTGTAAAAAAGGCTCAATTGAATCAAAACCCATATAAGGAGATAGGGTAGTCCCATCAGCATTAAAGTCTTCAAAAATTGACTTAGCATAAAAAGAAGCTGTATTACCAATGTCCCCTCTTTTAGTATCTAGTATAACTATTTTATTCTTGTCAATAGACTTTATATAAGATATTGTCACTTTTAAAGCCTCAAGTCCCATATGGCCTAAAGCCTCATAAAATGCTATATTTGGTTTATAAGAGGAACAAAAGTCAAAAGTCTGGTCTACTATGTATTTATTAAACTCTAATACTGGATTTGATGACCTTAAAAACCTATCAGGAATTTTTGTCAAGTCAGGATCAAGCCCAACACATAAAAAACTTTTATTCATTTAAACACCCATTGGTTTTCTTTCTTTTTTGGCATTCTTTGGGATTATATGCTCAAATTGTAATTTATTATCTTTAACATCTATTATTATAGTTCCTTTTGTGATATTCCTTGAAATTATAATGTCAGCCAGTTCTTTTTTTATCTCATCATTTACAGTTCTCTTTATGTTTCTTGCCCCAAACTCTTGACTGAATCCTTTATCCAATATATATTCAACAACAGGTTCCAAGACAGATATTTCAATATTCTTTCTCATAGCATAATCTTTTAATATACCTATTTCTTTTAATACTATGTTTCTAGCTATATCCTTTGACAGATGATTAAACATTACAATAGCATCAAGCCTGTTCAAAAACTCAGGATTAAATATCCTTCTTATTTCAGACTTCATAGCATCATTTCCATAAATAGTCTTTCCAAAACCAACTTCTTTTTTATTTATTTCTTTAGCCCCTGCATTAGATGTAAGTATTATTATAGTATTATTAAAACTTGCTATCCTTCCCCTATTATCCCTTAACTGGCCATAATCCATTATCTGTAACAAGGTGTTGTAGATAGATATATCAGCCTTTTCTATCTCATCAAAAAGAATAACAGAAAAAGGTTTTTTTCTAACTTCTTCAATCAACAATCCACCCTCTTCATATCCAACATAACCAGGAGGAGAACCTATAAGCTTAGATACAGAGTGTTTTTCAGAATATTCACTCATGTCAAATCTTATAAACTCAATACCTAAGGTTTTAGAAATCTGTATTGCAAGTTCTGTCTTTCCAACACCAGTAGGTCCAACAAATAACAAAGAAGCAATTGGTTTATAGTCTTCTTTAAAACCTGCTATTGCAGTCTTTATAGCATTAGAAACAATTTCCACAGCTTGATCCTGACCAAAAATTTGAGACTTCAACTTTTTTTCAAGACCTTTTACGCTTATTAAATTACCCTTCAATCCTGTTATTATAGGCATTCTAGTCATATTAGAAACTATTTTTTCTATGTCTTTCGGTGTTATTTTTTTATTAGAAGAATATATCTTAAAGTATGCCCCCGCTTCATCTATTATATCTATAGCCTTATCAGGAAGGAACCTATCATGAATAAAAGAAGAAAGGTCAACAGCACTCTTCAATGCAGCCTCAGTATATATAACACCATGAAATGCTTCATAATAAGACTTAATACCTTTTAATATTTTAAAAGTCTGCTCATACGAAGGTTCAGGGACATCAATTTTTTGAAATCTCCTGTTCAACGCTTTATCTTTCTCAAAATACTTTCTAAAGTCATCATAAGTTGTTGCACCTATAAACCTTACCTTACCAAGAGTAAGTAATGACTTGAGCATATTAGCTGCATCAAGTGACTGATCACTTGTAGACCCAGCCCCAACAAGAGTATGTATCTCGTCTATAAAAACAATAACGTTATCTATATCAGAAAGCTCAGTTATTATATTATTAAGTCTCTCTTCAAAGTCTCCTCTATACCTTGTCCCTGCAACTATCTTTCCAATATCAAGTAAGAGTATTTGAACATCTTTTAAATGATCAGGTACATTTCCCTTACTCACAAGATAAGCAAAATATTCAACAATAGCTGTTTTTCCAACACCAGGTTCTCCAACTAATAAAACATTATTCTTTTTTCTCCTAAGAAGTATCCTTATCATATCTGAGATAATATCATCTCTCTCTATTATCTTGTCAAATCTATCTTTAGCCGCTTTTTGAGTAATGTCAACAGTATATTTTAATAGGTTTGGTTTGTTTGAAATTTTTTTATTGCTATCAAGATTTAAACTCTCATCCATCCATATAATATCATCATCCATATCAACAGGAGCAGTTTTTAAGTCTTCCAAACTTATCCCTATCCTCTTAAGAAAATAGGAAGAAAAAAAGTGAGGACTCTCAAGTATTGCCATAAGTATTTCTCTTATACTAACAGACTTATTTGAAGCATCTGCTATTTCTAATGACCTCTGTACAACTTTTTTAAAACCCCAGGATTCTTCAACCCTGTTTTTCCATCTAGGTTTTTTAGGTACATTGTTTTTTATAAAATTATCAATATTTACACTTAAGAAAGTAATATCCTCAGTTGATATATTAAGTATTTTTTTTATTTCAATCAGGGTAGAGTTATCATGCAATATTATAAACAAAATATGCTCTGGTGTAACGTACTCATGTTCAAACCTTACAGCTAATTCCTTTGCCCTCTTTAGTATATTATTAAAAACCTCATTTATCATAAAAAACCTCTAAAACATTATTCTTCTTCCATTGTACATTTTAAAGGAAATCCTTTTGCCCTTGCAAACTTATGAGTCTCCTCTATCTTTGTTACTGCTATATCAAAGGGATAAACACCAGCAACCCCACTCCCCTTTGTGTGTATATACATCATAAGGTCAACAGCCTCTTTCAAATCTTTATTAAATATATAAACTAAAACTTCAACAACAAACTCCATTGTTGTCACATCATCATTATGCATTATTACTTTATATAGTTTCGGCTCTTTTAAGTCTTCTAAAACTTCTGTCTTCTTTCTGGTCCTAATTGCCATTTAAATCTTAGATTCTTCCCATATATTATTTAATTCTTCAAAACTCATTTCTTCCAATTTTTTATCATTTTCTAATAACTTATCTTCTATGAAGTTCATCCTTTTTATCACCTTTAGGTTTGTTGACTCAACTGCATCCTCTGGATCAATACCAAAAAACATAGCAAGCCTTACTAAAGAGAAAAAGACATCCCCTATTTCCTTCTTTATATCCTCTGTTTCATTAACCTGTATACTTTCTTTAAGCTCAAAAAGTTCTTCATCTATTTTATTAATAATACTAATAAAATCTTTAAAATCAAGACCTAATCTTGAAATTTTTTCTTGAATTTTAATAGCCCTTCTTACAGGAGGCATTGATGTAGGTATACCATCAAGTATATATCTTCTTTCTTTTTTCTGCTTTTTCTTCAATTGTTCCCAATTTTTCAAAATATCATCAACACCGTTTACACTTACATCTCCAAAAACATGAGGGTGTCGAACAACAATCTTATTGTTTATATTATCCAAAACATCTTTTATATTAAACTCTGATGACTCTTCTGCTAACCTCGAAAGAAAGACCATATGCATAAGTATATCACCTATCTCTTCTTTCATTTCTTTAATATCTTTTCTGTTGATAGCATCTATTAATTCGTATACTTCTTCTAAGATATACTTTTTCATTGAATCAAAGTCTTGTTTTTTATCCCATTCACAACCATTTTCACCTCTTAAGGTTGCAACAATTTCTACAAGTCTATCAAACTCTTTCATAATTTCATCCTATTATCACCATATTTCTTCCTTTGTTCTTAGCAGCATAAAGGTTTTCATCAGCCCTTATTAGTAGTGAGTCTATGTCATCCTCTGGTTTTAACTGAGAAACTCCCAGGCTTATAGTAGTCTTTATTGACTTATCATCTATTTTAAAAACCAAGTTTTCAACCTTCTGTCTTAATTCCTCTGCTATTCTCTTAGCAACATTAATATCAGCATTAGTAAGGATTACAACAAACTCTTCTCCACCATATCTTGCTATAATATCAGAAGTTCTTATCCTTTCTTTCAAGACCTTAGCTATTCCTTTCAATACTTTATCACCAACCATATGCCCATAATTATCATTTATTTTTTTAAAATGATCAATATCTATCATAATAACACTTAGTGACTCATTATATCTTTTTACTCTTGCAATCTCTCTTTTCAATATCTCAAATAAATATCTTCTATTAAAAACCTCTGTAAGAGGGTCAGTAATTACTTGCATTTTAAGCATTTTGTTCATAGAAGAGATCTTATCATTTTTTACTCTTATCTCTTCAAGAAGGTCAGAAAGTTTTCTTGAAAGTATTTCTTCTTTTTCAAGGTGTTTAACAAGTTCATCATAAATATATTTTATCCTAAGTTGAGCTGAAATCCTTGCCACCAGCTCTTCTATAAAAAAAGGTTTTTTTATAAAGTCATTTGCACCTGCTTCAAGTGATGCTATAATGTCATCTTTATTTTCACTACCAGAAATAACAACAGCTGGTGTATCAAAGAACTCAGGACTAGACTTTATCTCTTTTAAGACTTTGTCTCCCTTTTCATTATTGAGATAAAAGTCTATTAAAAATATATCTGGCTTATAATCTTTTATTACCTCTTCCATTTCTTTAAAAGTAGATACAGTTTTAACATACATACCAAGATTAGTCAATATTGCTTTTATCAGTGCTGTTTCTTGAGAATCATCATCCAATAATATTACCTTTTTATATTTGAGCAGAAAAGGATATTTTAGAGCATGCTTTATAAAAATAGTGTTATTGATTCCTACAAAGTTTTTCTTTAAGTCTTTATCAGTTTCGTTAATAACAATATAATTCCAGGGATAAATAGCATCTTCTAAAGAGTAGTCTACTAGCTCTTTGTCTAACATAAAAAGTATGTTTTCATCATCAATATTCACAAAGTTTTCAAGAAACTCTATATTTAGATTAAGATTTTTTGATATATCTAGAATTTTTTTTTTAATTCTTCTTTCTTAGTAAAAACTATTACTCTATTTATCATTTTCCATCTCTCTCGATTTTATAACCTTCTGCTTCAATGTCTTTTTTCAACATTTCAATGGCTGATTCAAATCTTTTCTTATTATCTTCATTAAGACTTGCCAATTCACTGTGTGCCATATACATCATCATAGCAAGCTCTATCTTATTTATTGTATCAAGTTTCAATTCTTGCATCTCATTAGGAAAAATGACCTCTCCCCTCTCTATTGTCAATATGTTTTCAAGCCCCATTTGTTTAAGAACTTCCCAGGTATAATTGTTTGGATTAAATATTTTAATAGGTCTACCTAATACTTCTTTAGTCTTTTTATCTATTATAAGCAACAAACCTATAAAAGTAGAGTCTATATACTGACAGTCTTGCATATTTATTATAAAATCAACATTAGGTATACCTTTAAACTTATCTATAACATCGATAAAAAACTTTTTTAAGTGCGGACTCTGTTTTAAAGTTCCTTCACCCTTGATATCAACATAAACCCCCTTATTATCATATCCTATTTTTATCACTTTTTCATTATACATAAAAATTTACCCCTTGTTAACCTCACCTTTATCAGTTACGACTATTATATTTTGGCAATTAGGACATCTAAACTTTCCTGACTTAGAAAACTTAAGCTTTTTACCACAATGAGGACAATCAGCCTGTATAGGAAAAACACTTGCCTCTGTTGAAGAAGTAGTAGAACCAGTAGAACTAGGAGTAGAACCACTTAAAAACTGTTTTGCCTCATCAATTGATGAAAATATCTTAAAGAAAGAAAGAAAACCTAAAAGCTTAAATACCTCATAAACTTTTGGTATCATCTTAACAAGTATAAGTTCTCCTCCCTTTTGAATAAGCATCCTGTTAAAAGAAGTAAAAGAACCAATACCAGTACTACTCACATATGATAATTTCTCACAATCTATAATTATATACTTATACCCTTCATTAACTACATCCTGGACATATTGCTGAAAGTTTTTTGAATTATATGTATCCAAATAACCCTCAAGTTCAAGTACTGCAACAGAATCACAACCCTCTAACTTTTTAGGGTTTACTTTAAGAGTATCTTTTATATTTACTGGTTCCATAATCCCCTCTTTATAATAAAGATAAAAAATTATATAATTTATATCTTATTTTTAAAATTTATTATAATCAAAAATTATAAATTAACAAGTTTAAAACAAAAAATCAAGTCTAAACTTTTAAATCAACATAATTAGTGTCAATAAGATGCTCATTTTCTTTTAAAATCGGATTTACAACACCGTTAATATAGTCTAAAACCTGCTCCTCTGCTCTTCCAATCATATTAAAAGGAGACAATATTTTTCTTATTTCTTCATCTTTTAGTGGTATCTCAGAAGAATTGCATAACATCTCAACAAGGTCAACCTTATATCCTTCTTTGATTTTCTTAATAGCCTGCATAGAAACTTCTCTGAATGCCTCATGTACATCTTGCCTATCATATCCTTTTTTGACACTCTCCATTATCACATACTCTGCACTTAAGAAAGGAAGATTTTCATTTATCCTCTTTTCTATCAAAGATTTATTAACAACCAAACCCTGAAAAATATTTATAGCAATAATAAGAGATGCATCAATAGCAAAAAAAGCCTCTGGTATCATTATTCTTCTATTGGCAGAATCATCAAGTGTCCTCTCAAGCCACTGCAGAGAATGATTATAACCACTTAAAGGAGAAATAGTCATCACATAACGAGTAAGAGAACATATCCTCTCACTTCTCATCGGATTTCTTTTATAAGGCATGGCTGAAGAACCAACCTGTTTTTCTTCAAACGGCTCTTCTATCTCTCCTATTCCTTGAAGTAATCTTATATCTGTTCCTATTTTATGTAATGTGTTAGCTATAGAAGAAAGAGTAGAAAGTATCTGTGAATCAATCTTTCTTGTGTAAGTCTGTGAAGAAAGTTCAATAGGCTCAAAACCCAATTTTTTACAGACAAGATTATCAAGTTCTTTCACCTTTTTTGAATCATTATTAAAAAGTTTCATAAAACTATCTTGAGTCCCAACAGTACCTTTGACGCCTCTTATCTTTTTTCTTCTCAATCTAAAATCTAATTCTTCAAGGTCTATTATCAAGTCTTGTAACCAAAGGCTTATCCTCTTACCTAAAGTGGTAAGTTGGGCAGGTTGAAAATGTGTATACCCTAAAGTAGGTAATGACCTATACTCATAAGCCTTTTTTGCCATAATGTTTATAAGATTAACAAGCCTTTTCTTGATCAGTTCTAATGCTTGATACATCTGAATAAGGTCACCATTATCCATTACAAAAGCACTGGTCGCCCCAAGGTGTATTATTGGTCTTGCCTTTTTACAATAATCTCCCCAACCTCTTATATGAGCAATAACCTCATGTCTTGTCTCTTTTTCATAAATCTCTACTTTCTCAAAGTCTATTTTACCCTTATTAAACTTCATTTCATTTATCTGTTCATCACTTATGTCAAGCCCTAGCTCTTTTTCAGCTTCAGCAAGAGCAATCCATAACTCATGCCACAGAGTATACTTTCTACTCATTGAAAAAATTTCTAACATCTCTTTTGAAGCATATCTTGTAGTTAATGGATTAACATATTGCATTATTAGTCCCTATAATAGGAATTTTTATAGCCATTACCCTTTTCTATCTTGTCTTTCACAAGACTTGCAAGTATTCTAGGAGCTTTTATCTTTGAAACCCTTAAGACTTCATTAAAATATCCAACCGCTTTCTCATCATCACCTTTTAGATAATAGATAAAACCTATCTCATAAAGTGCCCAATTAAAATACTTTTCATCATCCTTATGATTATCTATTATATACTGAAAATACTCAAGGGCATGACTATACTCTTTTTCAGAAATCAACTTTAGCCCTTCTTCATAAATATCTTTAGGGTTAGAAAAAGAAGTAACAGGTTTTACAGACTTACTACAAGAAACAAAAAAAACAAACACAAAAAAGAGTCTTAAATATTTTTTATACATTTATAACACCTTCTATCTCAGGTAATTTTTCTTTTATGTACTTTTCAACACCCATCTTCAAAGTCATAGCCGCACCTGGACATCCACTACAAGCACCTTTTAAGGTTACCTTCACTTTTTTACCTTCCATACCTTTAAACTCTATATCTCCACCATCCCTTTTAAGATAAGGTCTGATTTCTTCTATAAGTTTTTTAACTTTTTCCTCTAACATAAAATTTCTCCTCCAAAATTTATAAGTGAATAAAACCTAAAAACCTAAGTCTTCAAAATTAACAAAACAGACTAAATGTAAGCCTAATCTTCAAAAAAATATTAATTTAAATTTAAAATATCTATCAATTCAAAACAATAAATAATAAATTAAAATATGAGAATAATTTAAAAAATCACTACAAGTGAAAAATTAGGAAGTTAAAACAGAGTATCCATTATCCATCTCATTGAATTTACAGAATCTAATTTTTATATCCTCAATAAATGTGTTTTCACTACTGCTCAACCATCTGTTAATTTGGTTAATTTTTAAAAAGTTTATGCCTTAAATACTAAAACATAATTTTTTAAGATTATTTGCCAAGACTTTCTTTATAATATTTTATAAAGTTTTCTATTGTCCTACCATTAATACTGCCATGATAATAAACCCATTTCTTATACTCAGCAAATAAAATCTCAAGAGGCTCTTTCACATCATAAGCATCAGAGTAGTATTTTAATATTTCTAATGTCTCTTTTTCTTCTGCCCTTCCAAAAAAAACAGTTATACCAAATCTTTCAGTAAATGCCCTCCTCTCATCATAGACCTGCCTTTGAGGCGGCTCAAGTTTTTTCTCTTCCTCATCTCTCCTGTCTATATAAATGCTCTCCTGTCTTGTAAATCTAACAATATCCTGTGAGTTTGAAGTAGCATATATTATAACATTACTAGGCAGTCTGTCAAAAAAAGAGTCTATCATAACCTTATGTTTCTTAAAAACAAGTTCATTTTCATCATACGAAATATCATCAATATTAAATATAAATTTATAATTAACATTCCTTATTATCTCTAAATAATCTATCAAATAGTCTATGTCATCTCTTTTTACCTTAATAAGCCTAAGCCCATCCTTTTTAAACTCCTCCAATAATGCTTTTATAAGGCTTGTTTTCCCAGTACCCCTTGAACCATATAAAAAAACATTATTAGCGGCCTTACCTCCAACAAACCTCTTTGTATTCTCAAAAATGATTGACTTTTGATATTCATACCCCTTAAGAGAATCTAAGGTCTTTTTGTTATAGTTAGGAATACCTTCCAAAATATCATTGTTAGATTCGAAATAATAAAAGTTTGAGACCCAAGATGGATAAAATTTTTTAAAAAAATTTTTTAAGTCCTCATATATATCTTCTGTGTCTTTTTTAAGAAAAGAATCATATAAAGACATTCTTTCTTCTATGAAAGGGATATTCAACTCTTTCTGTTCAATTTCAAATACAAGATAATTTTTTGTAAGAACTTTTTTTATCTCATTAATGATAGCAATATAACTCTTATTTAGAAATAAGGGCAAATCCTTTCCCTTATTAAATATGATATGTTCAGGTAGAGAAGAAAATATAAACTCATTAAAAACAAAATAGTTAAGGATTGAAGGGATGACAGGATAATTAGTCTTGAAAAAGTATTTGATTAAAAGTCTTTTTATCTTTGTCACATCAGAGTTATTTTTTAAAAACTCTTTTATAATATTATCTTGAATGCTTTCGCCACTTTTAAAAATTTCATGATTATATAGTCTTTTAATAGATTTTTTTATAAAATAAAAGTCCCCAAATATAGGTGTCATTTCTTAAACCTTAATAAAGATAGTTAAATTTAATATTTCATTTCTGTTACAAAATCAAAAATGAACAGAGGTAAAAAATGAAAAACATATTTTCTATACTTAAAGGCTCATCATTTAAAGACTTTCAAGCACATGCAAATCAGGTAAAAGAATGTATAAACCTATTAGAACCCTTCCTAAACTCTATAGGGAAAGACTATGAAGAAAGCAAGAAAATAGCTAAAGAAATATCTAATCATGAATATGAGGCAGATAAGATTAAAGACAGCATAAGAGATAATATAGGGAAGTCTATATTAATGCCCGTAAGAAAAGATTTTTTTCTTGAGATCTTAGGGATTCAAGATGCAATATCAGACACAGCAGAAGATATATCATCTTTGGTTATAACAAAAGAATCTTTTATAATACCAGAAGAAATATTTCCATTTCTTAAGATAATTTTAAAAAAAAGTATTGAAACATTTAATGTTTACAAAAAGATAGTAGATAGCCTCGATGAGTTGTTAGAAGCAACATTTGCAGGGCCCCAAGCACATATAATAAGAGATAAGATATCAGAAGTGGCAAAACTAGAGTACGAAACAGATAAGGCTCAAAAAATATTTTTGAATGAGTTTTTCAAAATAGATGAAAAACTCTCAAAGTCTGACTTTCTTATTTTAGCTGAAATAAGTAAAAAAATCGGTGATATAGCAAACATAAGTGAAAAGGCTGCAAATAAGATAAGACTAATAATATTGGGGTAAAAAATGTATACAAATATAATATTACTTGTAATTACAGTCATATTTGGGCTCTATATGGCCTATAACATAGGTGCAAATGATGTTGCTAATGCAATAGGAACATCTGTTGGTTCTAAAGCAATATCTTTTAAGACAGCAATAATACTGGCAGCAATCTTTGAGTTTTTAGGATCAATACTAGTCGGTGGACATGTAAGTACCACAATAGGAGCAAAAATAGTCTATATTGACAATCTACCCGATTATATGGTACTTATAAAAGGTATGATCGCTGCACTTATAGGTGCATCTGTCTGGTTACACATCGCAACATACTTGGGCCTACCCGTATCAACAACACACTCAATAGTAGGAGGAGTAATTGGATTTGGTGTTGCAAGTTTAGGATTATCTGGAATAAACTGGCCAACTGTCTTTAACATAGCAACAAGCTGGATATTCTCTCCAATAATAGGTGGTGTCTTGGCTGCATTAGTATTTATTATAATAAGAAATGGTATATTAGATACATATAACCCTCTTAAAAAGACCATAAAAATCTCACCCTTTATAATATTTTTTGCTTCTTTAGTATCATTACTTGTACTACTTTTTAAAGGCCTTAAAAATCTTAATATAAACCCAAGTTTTTACGAAGCATTAGCAATAGGCTCACTCATAAGTTTAATAATAGCATTAATAGCAAGAAAATTGATAATCAATTTTATAGTAAAAAAAGTAAATGATAGAGATAATATAGAAAAGTCTGAAGGATATGGAAAGCAGTATATTATAATAGAAAAAGTCTTCATGTTTTTTCAGCCTGTTACAGCATGTCTTATGGCTTTTTCTCATGGGGCAAATGATGTTGCAAACGCAACAGGACCAGTATCTTCAATAATAAATAGTTTTTACCTTAAGGCGATCCCTAAAAATCTAGAAGTTTACTCGTGGATATTAATAATAGGAGCCGCTGGAATAGTTATTGGTCTAATAACCTATGGGTATAAAGTAGTAAAAACAATAGGCAATAAAATCACAGAAATAACACCAACGAGAGGTTTTTCTGCAGAACTCGCAGCATCGCTTACACTATTAATGGGCTCAAAACTATGTTTACCAATAAGTACTACACATACTATAGTAGGTGCAATAATAGGTATAGGATTTACAAGAGGTATTCCAGCATTAAATACAACTGTCCTTAAGTCAATATTATCTTCATGGTTTATTACACTACCATTTACCGCTGTATTAAGTTTTCTATCTTTTATACTTTTAAATTATTTGTTTTAAATTTCAAAGCAAATGAAGATCAAAACATTACCTCGACATGTTTATGAAAAGATAAAAGCAGGTGAAGTAATAGAAGACTATTCCTCTGTGGTTTCAGAACTCATAGACAACAGTATTGATGCAGGTGCAACACAGATAACAATAGTAATAAACTGGGATAAAGATAAGATTATTGTAAAAGATAATGGATGTGGCATGGACGAAGAAGATTTAAAATTATGCTTTCTCCCACATACAACATCTAAAATAAATGAGTTTGAAGATATTTTTAAGACTAACACAATAGGATTTAGAGGTGAAGCATTAAATAGTATAGCAAAAGTATCTCAAGTTAAGATCTTTTCCAATACAGGAGAAAATGGACATTATATAATAATAGAAAATGAAGAAATAATAAAAGAAGGCATAGAAAATATGCCCAAAGGAACAATAGTAGAGGTATCAAATATATTCTATAACTATCCTGTAAGAAAAAAGTTTATATCATCAAAAACAAAACAAAACATGGCAATAAAAGAAATAGTAAAGAGCAAGGCAATACCATACCCTGAGATAGAGTTTAAACTACAGATAGATGATGAGATATTGATAAATTTGCCACAGTCAGATATTGAGGGAAGAGTAAAAGATGTAACAGAAATAAAAACTACTCAAACATTCAGTAGCTCAAACAGAGACTTCAGCATAAAAGGTATAATATCAGATATAACTGAAACATACTCTACCTCTTCAAGACTATATTTTTACGTAAATAATAGGAACATAAACAAAAAAAGTTTTTTTGGGACGTTAAAAAATGCTTTGAGTGACTTAATACCATCGAACAACTACATAGGTGGGGCAGTCTTTGTTTATGTAAAGCCTGAGTTTATAGACCCAAATATACACCCATCTAAAAAAGATACTAAAATAACAAATGAACAAGTAATATTACAAAACCTTTATAGAGAGTTGCAAGGTCTCTTTAGAGAAAAGGAAGAATCAAAAACTATAGTAGTTGAAAAGCAAAATAATAACAGAATTGAAGAGATAAGAAAAGATAATATAAATCAGACAGGCTATCAAAAAGAAGAACCTTTATTTGATGAAAAAACAGAAAAAGAAAACTTTAAATACTTAGGTATATTGTTTGAAACATACATTTTAGCAGAGATAAATGATCAGATCTTCTTTATAGACTTTCATGCAACTCATGAGAGAATAAGGTATGAGGAATTAAAAAACAGAATAGAGAAAAAGCAAACAGTCCCACTTCTAAGCCCCCAGATAATAAAACTTGATGAAAAAAAAGTACTTGTTGCAGAATCAAATAAAGAAAATATAAAAGACTTAGGATTTAATATTGAGGTTTTCTCTCATGACTCGATAATAGTAAGAGAAATACCTGCTTTTTATACCTTAGATCAATGGAGAGAAGACATAATAAAGATAATAGAAACACTTGGTGAAATTGGAAACATAAGTGAAACAAATGATAAGTTCCTAAAAATGATAGCATGTAGGGGCTCATACATGAGTGGTGACAAAATTAATGAATATGAGGCAAAAACAATAATAAAAAAAGTCATAAATAAAGAAATACCTTTAACATGCCCCCATGGAAGACCAATTTTTTTTACAATGAAAAAAGAAGAAATAGCATCAAGGTTCTTAAGGAATTAGAATGAAAAAGATCTTATTTGCACCACCATATATTACAAACAAAGAAATAAGGCTTGTAAAAAAAGTATTAAAGTCAGGATGGATAACAACAGGCCCAATGGTAATGAAGTTTCAACAGATGATAAGAGATTATGTACAGTCAGAAGAGGTATTATGTTTAAACTCAGCTACAGCTGGGCTTGAACTTGTATTAAGATGGTATGGAATTGGACCTGGTGATGAAGTTATAACAACCCCATATACTTTTACTGCCACAGCAAACGTAATACTACATGTTGGGGCAAAACCTGTATTTGTTGATGTTCTTGAAAAAGACTTTAACATAGACCCAAATAAAGTTTACGATGCAATAAATGAAAAAACAAAAGCCGTTATTGCTGTAGACTTTGGGGGATGTCCTTGTGACTATGACAAAATATATGAGGCAATAAAATCTAAGTCTAACTTATTTCTTCCAAATAACAGTCTCCAAGAGTCAATAAAAAGACCATTATTAATATCAGATGCTGCCCACTCTTTTGGTTCAATCTATAAAGAAAAAAAAGTTGGATGTATTGCTGACTTTACAGTATTCTCTTTCCATGCTGTAAAAAACCTTACAACAGCTGAGGGTGGAGCAATAACAATAAAAACACTTAACGATATAAAAGCAGAAACCATATATAAGAAATTAAAAATAATGTCACTGCATGGGCAATCAAAAGATGCCTTTATAAAAGGGAGAGAAAACACATGGTTTTATTCAATACTTGAAGCAGGATATAAGTATAATATGACAGATATACAGGCAAGTATAGGGATTGGGCAATTAGAAAAATATGATTACATCCTGAAAAAAAGGAAAGAGATATTTAATAAATATAACTTAAACCTTAAAGAACTAGAAAATTTTATAAAACTACCCCAACTTGATACAGAAAATACAAAAGGCAATGCACACCTATATCCAATAAGATTAAAAAATGAGAATTTAAGAGATAAGTTTATAGAGTTTATGAGTGATAAAAAAATACAGTGCAATGTCCACTTTATACCACTACCATTACACCCACTTTATAAAAACTTAGGTTATAATATAGAAGACTATCCAATGGCTTATAAAAACTATTTATCTGAGGTTTCTCTTCCAATATATCCCCAGTTAAGAAAAAGAGACTTTAATAGAATAATCAAAGAAACAAAAAATTTTTTTAAAAAATTTTAACTAAAGTCAATAGCAAGTATACATATATCATCATCAAAGTTTTCAGAAGATCTAAACTCAACAAGACCCTTATATATAAAGTCAATAATATTTTTTGAGCCCATATTTTTACACTGGCTTAATAGATTAAACAACCTGTCTTCAAAGATCTCACCAACTGTTGATACAGCCTCCAAAAGCCCATCCGTGTATAATATAATCTTTGAATTGATCTTAAGAGAATTGTTATAGTAAGACTTACCCATTTTTTCAAGTACATCGCTTGAATAAATACCAAGTGGTAACCCATTGTTTTTTATATCTAAAACTGTAACAGATTCATTCAAAAGGATAGATGCTGGGTGCCCTGCATTAGAAAACTCTATAGATTTTTTGTAAAAGTCAAAAACTCCGTAAAAAGCTGTTATAAAATTACCAGCTGAAAGATCAACCATTCTATCATTTATAAACGAAAGAAGATTAGCAGGATTATTAATATCCTTACTCTCTTTAATAAAACTCTTTATCATACTTGTTATAAATGCAGCAGGTATCCCATGCCCAGAAACATCACTTATAAAAACACCAAAAACATTATCCCTAATCTTTATTATATCAAAAAAGTCTCCACCTATCATGTACATTGGTTTGTACAAAAAACTTATTTTTTCATTAGGCGGAGAAGATGGTAATATTTTAGACTGTATAGCCTTCGCCATTTTTATCTCTTTCTCAATCTCTATGGCTCTGTTTTTTAATATATCCTGATACTTTTTTAACTTTATATGAGTATTAACCCTAAGTTTAAGTTCTTTAAAATTAAAAGGCTTATTTATATAATCAACCCCTCCTAATTCAAGTCCTTTTATTATGTCTTCAGCCTTATTTCTGCCAGTAAGAAATATCACTGGAATATCTTTTGTTGAGTTTTTTTCTTTTAATATCTTAATGACATCAAATCCACTTAAGTATGGCATATCAATATCAAGCAATATAAGGTCAGGTAATAATTCCTCTGCTATCTTTATACCTTCCTTTCCATTCATAGCTGAAAAAACTTCAAACTCTTTTCCAAGTAATTTTTCTATAAGTGAGATTATTATCTTATAGTCATCTATTACCAAGACTTTAGGAAGATTACTCATATTTTATACCCCTTTAAATACTGTATGGCAATTCTATTATAAAATTACTAC
>Ga0068705_10000637_pt1 | contig 17676 bp, 15 predicted proteins | sample YNPMSTMetaG_FD_65631 | JGI IMG/M metagenome (GOLD analysis project Ga0068705, IMG submission 65631) | Anoxygenic and chlorotrophic microbial mat microbial communities from Yellowstone National Park, USA - YNP MS-T MetaG | ecosystem: Environmental > Aquatic > Thermal springs > Hot (42-90C) >... | reverse complement strand
TTAGGGGGTTACTCATATGATGAGGTCTTTATGGACAGCAGCAACTGGTATGCAGGGGCAACAATTTCTTTTAGATACTATAGCTAACAATCTTTCTAACGTAAATACAGTTGGTTTTAAAAAGAATAGAGTAGACTTTCAAGACCTTTTATATCAATCACTAAGGTTGGCTGGATCTCCATCTTCATTGCACAGACAAAATCTTGCAAAGTACCCTACCGGTATAGAGGCAGGACTTGGTGTTGAGGTTGGGGCAACCCAAAAGCAATATACACAAGGTTCTGCAAAACAGACTGAGAATGAACTTGATATGATGATTTTTGGTAATGGTTTTTTTAGAGTAAGACTACCGGATGGAAGACTTGCATATACAAGAGATGGTGCTTTTAAGATTGACTCAAATGGTGATATTTTAAGTTCTGATGGTTATTATCTTGAACCAAGAATAACACTTCCTCAGGATTATATTCCTGGGACTGTTAATATATCTGAAGAGGGGATAGTAACTGTCAAGACTGCTGCAAACCCAAATGAAGACATAGAAATAGGTCAGATACTTATCTATAGATTTATAAATGCAGGTGGATTAACTAACATAGGTAAAAACTTGGCTATAGAGAGTCAGGCTAGTGGACCTGCTATAGAAGGTATTCCAGCAAGAAATGGATTTGGGTTTATAAAACAAAGATTTCTTGAAATGTCAAATGTTAATGCAATACAGGAAATGGTGGATATGATAGTTGCTCAGAGGGCTTATGAAATGGATTCTAAGGCTATACAGACATCAGATAATATGCTTGGAACAGCAGTATCGTTAAAGAGATAGGTAATGATTAAACTCGTTTTGTCGTTTATTTTAATATTTTTGTTTATTGATGTTTATCCTTTGGTTATTAAACTCAAGAAAGAAGTTGAAGTCTGTGGTTTGTATGTTGAGCTTGGTCAGATAGGGGATATTGAGGGGGATAATGAGTTAAAGAGCCTTAAGTTATGCAGAGTTCCTGATAAGACAATAAAGATAGATTCAGATTATTTAAGGAGAATGTTAGAAAACATTATAAAGTCTGATTTTATAATACAAGGGAAAGAAGTAGTTATAAAACCATTAAGGACAATTTTGTTACCTCAAGAAATAGTTGAAAAGATAAAGACTGAAGCATATAAAACCTATGAGTTTTTGAAACCTGATTCTGTACAAATTGTTTTGACAAGTCCATTATCTGAGATAAGACTCCCTCAGGCCGATATACAGATTAATACTATTATCCCAAAGACTATAACAAATAAAACTAAAATGGCAAGGATTGAGGTTTTGGTAGAGAATCAGTTATACAAGACTGTTTTGGTTAGTTTTAATTTGATTATTAGAACTAAGATAGTTAAAGCAGTAAGGGATATTAAAGAGAATGAGGTTTTTTCAAGAGATATGGTAAAAATTGAATCAGATTTTTTGTATTTTAATGATAATAGGTTGCCACTATTACCACATAATTATGATAACTTTCTTGGTAAAAAGTTCGTGTGTGGCGTAAAGAGAGATAAAACTGTTTTTGAGGATTGTTTAAAATAAAAAAATTTTGAAATAAAATTTTAATTTTATAGTGTTTAAATATTTTTAATTAGCTAACAAGTTTTTTATAATTTTTAATATCTATTTTTTGTTATTTGGTTTTGATGGATTGTAATTCAATCAAAATTTTAGGAGTTATATATGTTCAAAAAAATAAAAGGTTCAAATTCTATTGGTATAGATCTAGGTACAGCTAATACACTTGTTTATGTTAAAGGAGAGGGGATAGTTATTTCTGAGCCTTCAGTTGTTGCTGTGGATAGTGCTACCAGAGAGGTTCTTGCAATTGGGGAAGAGGCTAAAAGAATGCTTGGTAGAACGCCTAATAGCATAGTTGCTATAAGACCTTTAAGAGATGGTGTTATTGCAGACTTTGACATAGTTGAAAAAATGATAAAGTTTTTTATCAAAAAAGTTGTTCCATATAAATGGGTTAGCCCAAGAGTTGTTATAGGTATTCCTGCTGGTGTAACGGAGGTTGAAAAGAGGGCTGTTAAAGAATCGGCTCAGCAAGCTGGTATAAAAGAAGTGTATCTTATAGAAGAGTCTTTGGCTGCTGCTATTGGGGCTAATATGCCTATATATGAAGCATCAGGTAATATGATTGTTGATATTGGTGGGGGAACAACAGAGATTTCTGTTATCTCTTTAGGTAGTATGGTCAAGACTAATACAATAAGGATTGCTGGTGATGAGTTTGATAGCTCTATAATACAGTATATGAAAAAGGTTCACAATCTTGTAATTGGTGAGAGAACAGCTGAAGAAATAAAGGTGACAATAGGTAATGCTTATCCTTCTAAAGAAACTAAAAAAATGGAAGTTAAGGGTAGAGACTCTAATAATGGTCTTCCAAGGACATTAATAATAGATTCAGAAGAGATAAGAGAAGCTATAAAGAGAGAACTATTTGCTATAAGAGATGCTATTGTTGAGACATTAGAAGAGACACCACCTGAACTATCAGCTGATATAATAGAAAGAGGAATAGTTCTGGCAGGAGGAGGAGCATTGTTAAAAGGATTACCAGACTTTATAAGCAAAGAGACAAATGTACCTGTTATAGTTGCTGACAATCCTTTAACATGTGTTGTTTTGGGGGCTGGAAGATACTTGGATGAAATAGCTAAAATAAAACAGAGGAAGTTTTAATGTTTTCTTTCTTTATTTTCAAGAATAAAGAAAGGTTAGTATTTACTATATTTTTTGTTGTATCTATTCTGTTTATGAGTTTTAGTACAACAAAGTTTTCTATATCTTTAAAAGCAGTTTTTAATACTGTTGTATATCCGTTTGAATATGCTGTTATAGGTATTAAGAATACAGTTGTTTATTTAGTTTCTTCTTTTACTGAAGTTGATTCGTTAAGGAAAGAGTTAAAAGAAAAGGATAAGTTAATAGAGTATTACAGAGGGCAGTTAGCAGACTACTATTCTATAAAGTATAAGATAAAAGAACTTGAAGAAGTCTTAAAGTATAAGAGCGAGTCTTCTTATAAGTTAGAGATATCTAAGATATTGAACAGAGATACTGAAGAAATTTTTTCTCATCTTATTATAGACAAGGGTTATGTTGACGGAATAAGAGTTGGAATGCCAGTAATATCTTATAATCGGGACGAGCCTGGTATAGTGGGTATTGTTTCTGAGGTTTATCTTTTAACATCAAAGGTAAGGACATATAAAGACCCTCTTTTCTCAACAGGTGTTTATCTTCCATATTCCAAGGTTATTGCTGTTGCAAGTGGTATGGGTAAAGATAAGACTCTTCTTAGTTTAGGTTATATAGAAAAAGACATAAATATAAATATAAATGAGCCAGTGTTGACAACATCTGAAAGTAGTATTTTCCCTGAAAATATAAAAGTTGGATATGTTAATTATATAGATAATACTGAAAAGTCTAGTTTAACGTATAAAGTCTTTTTAAAACCTCATATAGATATTAATTCTATAAAAAATGTTTTTATAATAACAGAAAGAAGGTAGTTTAATGTCTGTATTTTTTTATAGGACATTTCTTGTATTTTTATCTATATTTTTGGTGATATATTTATTCGATTTTTTGGCTATAAAAACTGTTAGGCCTGATCTTGTTTTGATAATTGTAACATATATTGCTTACAGAAAAGGATCTTTCTCTGGTGAAATAACAGGTTTTTTTTATGGTTTGGTTGAGGACTTTTTATTTTCCAGTCTTTTTGGCATACATGCATTTTCAAAGTTTATAACAGGTTATATCACTGGTAAGTTTGTCAGTAATTTTATTATAGATAACTTTTTTGTCCAATTTTTTATTATACTCATAGTTTCTATAATAAATAATGTTATTTTTTTAGGGGCCGCATTAGTATTTACTAATATAAGTTTTTTTGATTATTTAGGACTTTTATGGATAAAAACCTTATATACAGCATTTGTTGGTGTATTTTTATGGTATTTTTTAGTTTATTTTGAAAGAAAGCTTGGAGAAATATAATTGGGGTATAGTTATACTAAACCTAGACAGGAAACAGAGATATCAAAAAGATTATCAAAAATATTGTATTTGTTTTATATACTTTTGATTTTTTTGTTAATAAGGTTTTTTTATCTCCAGATAATTAGGGGTGATTATTATCTCTTACTTGCAGAAGGTAATAGTGAGCAGATTTTACCATTGATACCACCAAGAGGCATAATATACGACAGAAACCATAAAATACTGGCTAAGAATATAGCATCATATAATATGGCTATTATTCCTGCTTATCTTCCCAAAGAAAAAAAATTAAGACAAAAGTTGATATCTGATATATCTAAAAGATTTCAGATTCCTTATGAGACTATAATAAAAAAAATAGAATACCAACTAACAAGTTATAAACCTATACTACTTAAGGAAAATATATCTAAGAAAGAAATAATAATGCTTGAGGAGCAGGAAAAAAAGTATTCTCCTCTTAAAGTTATTAGTTATCCCGCAAGAAATTATACTTATGGTGAATCACTTGCTCATTTTATGGGTTATGTTGGTATAATTAGCAAGAAAGAGATTGAAGAAAAAAGAAATAACAAGCTTTACAGGATAAACAGTATTATAGGAAAAACAGGTATTGAAAGGCAATACGATATTATGTTAAGAGGTATTGAAGGGGCAGATGTTAGTATAGTTAATACCTTAGGAGAACCTATAAAAGACTTACCTGAAAAACATATTAAGCCAGTACCTGGGAAAAACCTTGTTTTAAGCATAGATGGGGAATTACAAGACCTTTCTTATCAAATTATAAAAGGAAAAAGAGGTATAATATTAATTACAAAACCAGCAACTGGAGAAGTTGTTGTTTTTGTAAGTTCACCTTCCTATGATCCCAATATTTTTTTAGCCTCTGAAAAAATAGAAAAGACATTTACTGAATTGTCAAAAAAACCCGAGAAGCCTTTCTTAAACAGAATAACACAGGGTAGGTATGCAGTAGGTTCTATTTTTAAAATAGTTACCTCTTTATCAGCTCTTGAGGATGGTGTTTTGAATCCTTATGAACTTGTTGACTGTTCAAAAGGTTATTTTGAGGTTGGAAATAGGGTATATAAAGATTGGAAGAGGCATGGGTATGAAAATCTTTTTACTGCTCTTCAAAAGTCGGTAAACGTTTATTTTTATAAGCTTGGTTACAGGTTAGGATATGCTGCTATTTTAGATTATTCTAGGAAACTTGGGCTTACTTCTAAAACAGGGATTGACCTACCTGATGAGATCCCAAGTTTTATCCCTACTCCTGAGTGGAAAGAAAAAACTTTTAAGGAAATATGGTATGATGGAGATACTGTAAATGCTGCTATTGGTCAGGGTTTTATAACATTAACGCCACTTGCAGTAAACAATATAATTTCTTTTGTTGCAGCAGACAGGGTGTTTAAACCAAGAATTGTTTGGGAAATAAGGAACCCTTATACAAATTCAGTTGAAAAAAGGTTTGAGCCAGAAGAATTAACATCGTATCATGCTAATCCTAAAAACTTAAAGTATATAAGAGAAGGACTTAAACTTGTTACACTTGAAAGGGGAACAGCTGCATACCATTACTATGTTTCAAAGATACCTATCGCTGGAAAGACAGGTAGTGCTCAAAATGTAGAAAATAAGACTCACTCATGGTTTACTTCCTATGGACCTCTTGATAAACCTTTAAACGAACAGTTTGCTATAACTGTTATGGTTGAGGCTTCAGGGCATGGTGGCTCAGTTGCTGTACCAATCTCTTCTCTGTTATACAATTTTATAGAGGGGAAAATGTCCAAAGAGACAGTTTTGAAAGAAATATATTCTATATATAAATATCAAGGACTTGAAAATTGAAAAATATATTTAAAATAAGTGCAAAGATTGATCTCTGGCTTATTTTGGTAGGTTTAGGCCTATCTATAATAGGTATTTTTTTTGTTTATAGTTCTAATATCAATAAAGATTATTATAAGTACGTAAAACAAATTACCTCTCTTGTAATAGCTATTGTTTTTTATATTGTCTTAGCCACATATGATTATAAAAGGCTTGTTAATAAGTGGATGTTTTTTTATGCAGCAGGGATATTATTGCTATTATTAACACTTGTTTTTGGGACAAGGATTAATAATTCAAAGAGCTGGATAAAAATATTAGGCTTTAGTTTTCAAACTTCAGAGATATGTAAAATATTTTTTGTAATTTCTCTTGCAAGTTTTATTGAGAAGTTTAAAGAAAATATAAAGAATTTTTCTTTTATAATTGTTTCATTTGCTCTTCTTTTACCTTATATTGGGCTACTATTATTACAACCAGACCTTGGGACAACGATTATATTTATTTTAATCACTTTCATAATGCTATTTATAAGTGGGGCAAGGTTTTTTTATATTGGTGTGTTTATATCAGTAATAGGTGTGGCTATTGTTATATCGTTTCTTTCTTATGTTTTGGATTTTTATTCTTTTTCTTCATTTTTCTCGATTATGAAAAATCACACTTTTCTTATTTTACTTGGTATTATATTGTTGGGGATAGGCCTTTTATTGATGTTGATTAATTTTATTACACCAAAGCAGATGAAAAAACTTTTTTATACCTATATGTCACTACTTGTAATTGGTTCTGGGCTTATTTTATCTGTTCCTGCTAAAAACTTTTTTAAAGACTATCATTATAAAAGACTTATTGTTTTATTAGACCCTGAAATAGACCCTCTTGGTAAAGGTTATAACATAAGGCAGTCTCTTATTTCGATAGGTTCAGGAAAGTTTGTTGGTCAGGGTTTTACCATGGGAAAACAGAATAGAGGAAACTTCCTTCCTTCAGAAGATACTGACTTTATAGTATCTGTTATAGCAGAAGAGACAGGTTTTTTAGGTATAAGTATATTGTTGATTTTACTGTTTTTGTTAGTATATAAGTCTTTACATATTGCTTTTTCTTCACGTGACTTTATAGGTTATCTCATAGCAGGTGGCATTTCTGCAATGTATATTTCACACATTACTATTAACTTGTTATCTGCAACAGGTCTTTCCCCTGTTATAGGAATACCTTTGCCTTTTGTAAGTTATGGAGGTTCATCTCTTATAACAAATTTTATTGGTCTTGGTATATTGTTTAACATTGAGTCTAAAAAGTTTACTTATATTTCAGTATAAGTTTTAATTTTTTAGGTTACTTAAGTCTTAAAAACTCAAATAAGCTTCTTTAGCATTTTGTACGGGGAATTTCTTTAAATAATTAAAAATAAAAGATAAATGGCAACTGATAAATGAAAAATTGTATAATTGAAGTGTTAATTTATACTGGATTTGTAATAAGTAAACTTAAACCCATTAAAAATCTTATAATCACAGTGGAGTATTAAATCCAAAGTTAAATACTTTAAAGACTACATAAAAAACGAAAGGCCCTAAAAAACTATTTTATAGCAATATGAATTGCTAAAAATTTGCTAAAAAACTTGCAAGTACTAAAATTTTATTTTTTAAAAAACTTGTATTTTGTTTATAAATAGGATACTCTTTAAGTAATACCCTATATTTTATTTTCTTTTAATCTTAAATCTTAAAGTGTTTAATAAGTTGTTTATTTTAAATTTTACAAACTTACACTTTATGAGTTTAAACTCGTTTTGTCTGTTTTTTTCTTTATTTAAATACTGGTATGTTTAAAACCATACCTTGGTTTATTATGTAAGGATCTTTTATCATGTGCCTGTTTGCATACCATATTATTGGCCACATATGAGGATTTCCGTATATATCATTTCTAATAGAAATTTTCCATAAAGAGTCACCTTTCAATACTGAATATTTTTTATATTCTTTGATTATTAATAAACTTTTTTTATCAAGTTTTATCTCTTCATAATCATTTAGGACTTTTATGTCTTGATCAGTCTTTGGTAGAGGTTCTCTTTTTATTTTAGGGATTACTGGTTTAACTGCTATCTCTTTTTGTATTTCTTCATTCTCTTTTTTTGTTACTCTTGCAATTTCTCCTTCTTCTAATATTTCAGGCTCTTCTTTAACATTTGAAGGTAAAACAATATTTCTCTTTATCTGGACCTTACCCTTTGATAGTTTTACTTCTGCCTTATTTTCATCAGATGTGACAACAAACCTTGTACCTCTTACACCTATTGTAAGAGTTGGTGTTTTTTCATAAAACTCTGTATTTTTTTCAGGATAATTGTATGTCTTTCCATTTTTTAGGTTAATAGTTAATATCTCTGTTTCTTCTATCAGGATTGAGGTATCTTTATTTATAGCTATTCTTGTGTTTGATATAGGCTCTGTTATACCTATCATTGAGTTTTTATCTGTTATTATAATGTCTCCTTTTTTTAGTTTATACCCTATGTTTATGTTAGTTATTTCTTTATTTTCTGATACTACTTTGGGATTGTTTACTATAAAATAAACTATGAGTTCTTTGATTTTATTTTCTTCCTGCTTTCCACCGAATTTTTTAAATACTATAATACCAACGAATATTATTAATAATAAGGCCAACCCAAACAAATAATATTTTTTAGGCAACTTCATTTTTTAACCTCTCTTTTTATAATTTTGAAAATTTAATAATTTAAAAAATTAGTTTTTTTAAAATTTTTTGTTATTTTAGAAACTTAGATCCTTATAAAAAATTAAGGAGATAGATGATGAAAAAGTTTTTACTAATTCTAGTTATATGCCTACTTGTGGGAGGGGCTATATTGTTTATGACTTATAGTGCTCAAAATATTTGTGCAGATTCTCAAAGATGTTATATGTGTAAGGGTGGTGGTTATGTATGCTATGTTGGCAAAGATACGTTTGAACTTAGGAAACAGGCAAAGAGCAAATATGGCTGTGAAGTAAGTGGTACATCTTCTTGTTCTAGTTCTCAATGTAAAAACAGATTTGTGAAATAAGATTGTTCTCTTTAAAGAAGGGCTCATTTTCTGATGAGCCTCTTTTTCCTTAGAAATTAGTCTTCCGAATATTTAATATTTCTATATCTTGCATAAACGAGTGATAAGTTAGTTTCAGATAGAACATAGTTTTTAAATAGTAAAATATATTCCTATTCTCCAATCTTATTTTCTTTTTGGAAAAATGGAGCAAATGCTTTTTTGAACTCATCAAAAACTTTATTGAAGTTTTCATCTTTATTATAGTCTCTTGAGTCAATTATTTCAAATAGACTATCTTTGTCATATAGTTTTCTGTTAAACTCAAGGTATTTTTCCATCTGTTTCTCTGATTCAGATTGATTAAAATTGTAAACTACTTCATTTATTTGATTCTTTCTTTTATCTAAAAAGTTTTTTAAATTAAGAGTTGCTTCTTCAACGCTTTTCGAGTCTTTAATCAGCCTTGTTGCTTCTTCTAGTAAAGATATTTCTTTATCAGTTGAGCAACTTATGAAAAACATAAAAGGTAAAAGTATTAATAGGTTTTTTTTCATGTACTACTCCATATAAGAATTTTTTAAATTAAATTTTATAAAAAAATTTTTTTATCGAACCTATTATTTTTTTTATCCTGCATATAAACAATATGGAACTCTTTTGACTTTTTGTTAAAAATCTCATAAGCTTCTTTTTCGCAATTGCTACATACATCAAAAGGTATGGTTATAGCAAATATGTGATATCCTTTGTCATGGCATTTAGAGTCAACAGTGACAAAACCTGAACAATTGTCACATACCTTTACAGCCTCATACTGCATATCAGTGATATATTCTGTGTCATAAAATACTCTTTTGGTCCTACCTATAAATCCGTCTTTTATTTTGTTTTTGTCTATTCTGCCCCTATTTTTCCATACTGTATGTATTTTTGATATTATGTCTTTTATATAGTCCAAATACTCTTTTTTATCAGCAACTTTTTCTCTTGAATAATCGGGTTCTTTTACTTTTGAATAGTCAATCCCTGCTAATGCAAGGAGAATGGCTAAATTGACGTATGGCAATGCTCCTTCTATAGAATATCCACCTTCAAGGACAGCAATGTCAGGGTTTAATATCTCTGTTAATTTTGCATATCCATATGCTGAAAATCTCATGTTTGTTATAGGGTCTGTATAATGATTGTCTTGCCCTGCAGAGTTTATTATTATTTCAGGTTTAAACTCTTCTATTATTGGCATTATTCCTTCTTTTATTGTAAGTAGAAAACCATCTTCTCCTGTACTTGGTGGTAATGGGAAGTTTAGAGTATAGCCAGTCCCAGCTCCATCTCCACACTCGTTTATAAACCCAGTTCCAGGGTATAGTGTCCTTCCATCTTGGTGCATTGAAATACATAACACATCAGGGTCATACCAGAATATGTCTTGAGTTCCGTCTCCATGGTGACAATCTGTGTCAACTATTGCTATCTTTTTAACTTTATACTCTGCTCTAAGATAATCAACAAGAATAGCCTCATTGTTTATATTACAAAATCCTCGGTTACCATACACAACTTTAAAAGAATGATGGCCAGGTGGTCTTATGAGAGCAAATGCATTTTTTATTTCTTTATTCATAAGAGCATCACCCAATGCTATAGCACCACCTACTGCTATCAGGTGAGAATCCGTGATGTTTGATTCAATATCAGGCACAGTTATGTGAGTTCTAAGTATTTCCTCTTGCCTTACTTTTATAGGTTTGTATTCTATGATATTATCAAGGTTAAACACACCCTCTTCTTTTAATTGGTCATAAGTATAGAGTAGTCTTTCTTCTCTTTCAGGGTGTGTTTTTGATATTGCCCAGTCAAAAGCAGGAAAGAAACATAGCCCTGTTTTTCTCATGCTTTTATTTAAAAACTGGTATGTTTAATGTCATTTTAGGTTCTATTATATGAGGATTTTTTATTGTGTCTTTGTTTGCATACCATATTATTGGCCATAGATATGCTTTTCCGTATATACTATTTTTCATAGAAATTTTCCATAAACAGTCACCTTTTAAGACTGTATACTTTTTGTATTCTTTGATTACACTTTTTTCTACTAATAAACTGGATTTATCTTTTTTTAAAGCTATCATTTTTTCTGCAAGGTCAATAGCTTCTTTTGCTTTTTCTATTGAGTTATAGTAGTTTTCTTTTTCATATTCTGCTGTTGCATTTTCATAGAGATAATCCAATTGATTTAACATTGCTTCTTCTGGAGTTTTTGCTTTTTTTATCTTATCTTCCTCTAAACTTTCTTCTTTCTTCTCTTCTGTTATTTTCTCTCCTGTATTATCTGTGTTTTTTTCATTGTCTTTGTTAAGATCATTTTTATCTTTGTTTTCTGTCTCTTCATTTAACTTCTCTTCTTTGTCTTCTTGAGCTATGTATAAAGACTTAACAGTGTTTGGCTTCATTTCTTGTAACATTTCTTTTTTATAGAGATTATATACCTCTCTTCTTAGTCTTTCTGCTTTTTCAAGATATGACTCTGCCTCTTGTTTATAAAAAGCATTTGTTTTATCAACTATGTTTTGAGTTAATAAAGAGAATGTTATTCTTAGTTTCTCCTTTGTCTCTACCATTTGATTATAAAAAGCCATAAGTTTATCATAACCTTCACTGCTTTGACTTGGATTATTTTTCACACTTTCCTTAAAAGCCATAAACTCAGATATTGCCTTTTCTTTTTCTTCTTTATAAAAAGTGTTTACAAACTCGTCTTTGTTTAAGGTATCTACTATTTCATCGCCCTTTGAGATCTTTGTGTTTATTTCAGTCATTAACATTGCAGCTTCGTATTTTTCTTTAAACTCATTATCAGCCTGTTTCAGTTCTTCTGCAATTTGAGTCTCCATCTCTTTTACTTTATTATATGCGTCATTCATTAGTTTTATATAGTCCTGTAATTCTTTTATCTCCTCTGTTTTGTTTATGTCTTTTTCTATTTGAGGTGTTAATTCTTTTGCTTTATTATAAAGACTTTTTGCTTCGTTTAATTTTTCTTCATATGGTTTAATTTTATTTATTATCCCAAGCTTATCGTATACTTCTTTTGCTATGTCTTTTGATACTTTAACTTCTCCTGTATATTCCATTGACTTTATTGAGTTTAGCTTTGCTTCAAACTTGTCTATAGATTCTTTTGTCTTTTTGTCTTTTGCTGATAGAATTGACTTTCTTGAACTTCCTATACTTGTTTCTGAGTGTTTTTTAGCCTCATCACCTTTTTTTTCTTTTATGAAAGACTCAGCTTTATTGTAATTCTCTTCTGCTATCTGATAGTCATATGGTGCTAATGCATCAGCCTCAGCCTGTTTTGCTTTTTCAAGTTCTTTTTTTGCAATCTCAACCTCTTTTGTCGGCAGAGAACTACAAGATATAGTCATTATAGTTATTATGATACCTAATATTACTCTCTTCATATTACTTTCTCCTAAATATTTTTTGTCTGTATGATTAATTATAAATATATTATTTTAAACTTAAAATTAAAAATATATTATTATAATTTATAAAAATAATTATTATAATTTATAAAAATATAGATTAATTTATTAAAAACTAAAAAATATTGATTTTTAAATAAAAGATTTTGCAAAAACTTTTTTAAAAATTTGTAATTAAAATTTAGTTTTTTTAAAAAACCTATGCAGTCATAAAATAACATAGAGCCAAGAATGATTAAAACCTAATTTTTAAGGGTTGAAAGTGTAATTTTTAAGTTTTAACTAATTTAATATTCTTTAAACCTTAATAAGGTGGAAAGAAAAAGTACTACCTTTTTCACTGGTTTCTATTTCTAAATTAGATTCATTTTTCTCCAAAAAGCCTTTACATATCCATAAACCAAGACCCGACCCCTTTTCTCCATTTGAACCAATAGTAGGGTTTATAGTTTTGTTTTCTTTTAGCCTTTCTATTGTTTCTTTCTTTATACCAATACCGCTGTCCTTTATACTTACACATACTTTTTTATGGTTTTCTTCTGTCTTCACTATTATTTGACCATTGAAAGGTGTAAACTTTATTGCATTTGATATTATATTCCTTATAACAACCTCGATCATATTCTTATCACCTTTTACAATAGGGTTGGTCTCTGATAGGTCTTTGATAAGCTGTATTGACTTTGCTTGATATTGCAGACTTAATGATGTTATCACTCTTTCTGTCAAGTTGTTTATTGAAAAGTATGAAGGGGAATATTCAAAACTTGAGGGTTGTATATTTGTCCACACTATGAAGTTTTCTAGTATATCATAACTTGAGTTTAAAGCTTTTTGAATCAGTATTAGTTCCTCATCATTATTGTTTTCTATCTTTTTATCTAAAAAAGACTTTATGGATCCTATACTACCCTTTAGGTCATGAGATATTACAGTTATCATTTTGTCTTTTATATAATTAAGTCTTTTTAGTTTTTGCTCTGATTCTTCTAATTCTTTTTTTGAGTTTAGTATGTAGTCTATTTTTTCTTTTATTATCTTAAGGTATTGGTTTAAAGAGTACTCGTATATGAAAGAGAATAGGGTTATTATTAGATATACTGAAAAGAATACTATTATGTATTTATTTTTATATGCTGAAGAGGAGTTAATAATAAAGTGTATGTAGTTTAAAATTGCTAAAAGTAGTAAAGATAGTATAAGACCTTTCTTTTTACCTTTAAGGAAAAATGACATAGTTGGGAATAATAAGCTCCAAAATATTCCTGAGTTTTCTATTCCTCCTATATAGAAAAGGAATGTAAAGATTAAAAAAGTAAATATTATTATTATTGTTCCTGCTATACCCTGTCCTATATTGTTCCTGCTATACCCTGTCCTATAAGCCCTTTTTTAAATGCTATAAGATTTATCATCCCTGCTACAAAACATATTGCAAGAAAAAAGCCAACAGTAGGTGAGTTTATAATAAATATGTCTAATATTGAGTAGATTAATAGGTATGATAAGAATACTATCGTGAACAAATATATTAATATGTTTCTTCTTGTTTCTTCATATTCTTTTATATTTGAAGTATTTTTCTTTATACCAAATATATTTCTCATTTTTTATCACTTTACTTAATAAAAATAACAGAAAAATAAAAATAACAAAAAAATAAGAGAATTTAAAATTATCCTTAATTGATTGGTAAGTAGTGAATATTTAAAAACTTGCAAGTAAAATTTTTTATAGAGGCTTGTGACTTTTAAAAGTTGACTTGTTGACCTCATTTCTTGAATTTTTTAAAATTTTTTATTAAATTTTAGTTACTTTTAATTTTACAATGCTCCCATCGTCTAGTCCGGTCTAGGACACCGGGTTTTCATCCCGACAACAGGGGTTCAAATCCCCTTGGGAGTGTTTGTTTTAATCTAAAATTCAACTATCAATACTGATTGTTTGAATTCCTTAACCTTTATGAGGAAAAGTTATTTAAGCATCAAAATATTTAAAGTTAAAATCGACTAGATAATCTATGATCTTTTAATAAAGATTATTAGAATTGCTTATATTAAGTAATAATTTTTATAAGTTTTCTTTCATACTATTTATTAAAAAGGTTAATGAAGTTAGATAAATTTAAATATTCTCAGTTATTACAAATAAAAAGGAACTTTTTAATGGATAAAGAAGTATTAAGACAACATAAAATAAGTGATTATGAGTATAAACTTATATGTGAATACATAGGTAGAGAGCCTAACATAAATGAGTTAGGTGTTTTTTCTGCTATGTGGAGTGAGCACTGTGGTTATAAAAATACTAAACTACTTCTTAAAAACTTACCGACTAAAGGTAAAAGAATAGTTTTTGGCCCTGGTGAAAATGCTGGTGTGATAGATATAGGTAATGGGGATGTTATAGCCTTTAAAATAGAATCTCATAATCACCCATCAGCTGTCGAACCTTATCAGGGTGCAGCCACAGGAGTCGGTGGTATATTGAGGGACATATTTACAATGGGGGCAAGGCCTATTGCTATACTTGATTCTTTAAAGTTTGGTGATCCTTCACTACCAAGGACAAAACACTTGGTTGATGGTGTTATAAGAGGTATTGGTGATTATGGTAACTGTGTTGGTATTCCAAATGTAGGTGGTGACGTATTTTTTGAGGATACCTATAATCAAAACATACTTGTTAATGCTATGTGCGTTGGTCATACAAAAAGAAAAAAGATAGTTACTTCTAAGGCCACAGGTGTTGGAAATGTACTTGTATATTATGGTGCAACTACAGGAAAAGATGGTGTTCATGGAGCAAGTTTTGCATCTGGTAAATTGGATGATGAAGGGCCAAGGTCTGCTATTCAGGTTGGGAACCCTTTCCTTGAAAAACTACTTATGGAAGCTACAATTGAACTTATTGAAAAAAACCTTGTAATAGCTGCACAGGATATGGGGGCAGCGGGGCTTACAAGTGCTTCTACAGAGATGGCAACTAAGGGTGGACTGGGAGTATTGCTTAACCTTGATAATATACCAAAAAGAGTCTCTGATATAACACCATATGAGATGCTTTTGTCTGAGTCTCAGGAAAGAATGCTTGCATTGATAAAACCTTCTAACTGGGATAAAGTGAAAGAAGTCCTTGAAAAATGGGACTTGCATGCTGTTGTTGTTGGAGAGCTTATAAGTGAAAAGGTTTTTAAAGTAACCTATAACAATAAAGTTGTTGTTAATCTTCCGCTTGATGCAATAGTTGAGAAAGTACCTCTTTATAAGAGAGAGGTATTACCTAAACCAAAGTATTTTAGTTTATTAAAACCCATAGAGGGAAAATACGAAGGTATTTATTTAAGGGATGCTTTTATTAAGATGATTTCTTCTCCTAATATTGCATCAAAAAAATGGGTATACTCTCAATACGATCACATGATAGGTGATTCTACTATAGTGAGGCCAGGAGATGGGACGGGGGTTGTGAGAATAGTTGAGAATAATGTGATTAAAAAAATTTTAAATAAAATTTTAAAAAGAAACTCTAAAGGAATAGCGGTTACCACAACTTCAAACCCAAGATACTGTTATCTAAATCCAGAAAAAGGAGCTATTATTGCTGTTGCAGAAGCTGCAAGAAATATTGTCTCAGTTGGTGCAAAACCTATTGCTATAACTAACTGCCTTAATTTTGGTAATCCTGAACACTTGGACGTTTACTATCAATTATACTATACTATTGAGGGTATGAAAAAGGCTTGTATTGCATTAAGCACACCTGTTACAGGAGGAAATGCATCTCTTTATAATGAAGGGAATTTCGGCTCTATATATCCTACCCCTGTTATTGGTATGATAGGTTTAATAAAAGATGTCTCAAAAGTTGTCACTCCTTCTTTTAAAAAAGATACTGTTGTTTTCTTGATTGGTAAAAAACCTGAAAAAATTGATGGAAGTGAGTTTGCAAAAATATTTTTTGGGAATATTGGTATTGATGCACCTGATATAGATCTTAACTATGAAAAGAAAGTACAAGACTTTGTTTTAAGGCTTGCTAGTAAAAATATTGCAAAGTCTATAGACAGTGTTAATCTTGGTGGCATAGGAGTTACTCTGCTAAAAGGTTGTTTTAGAGGGGATATTGGGGGTGAGTTTAACATAAGAGGTGATTTAAAGACACTTTTTGGGGAGACTCAGTCTTGTTTTATTGTTGGTGTTGACAAAAAGGATGTTTCTAAACTTGAAAAACTAGCAAAAAAGTTTGAAATATATATTGAGTTTATGGGGAAGGTTGGAGGTACTAGTATAGAGTTTAGCCTGCTGGATGGTCATAAAAATTGTAAAGAAGTCTTTTCTTTGGAAGAATTAAAACATATTTATGAAAATAGTTTTGAAAAATCCATAAAATAAGAAAATTGGCATTCTTTTTGATTATAATTTTTGTAGTTTTTTAATTTTTGAGGGGGGAGGATGTTAAGAAAAAATACTGTTTTTTATATCAAAAACTTTTTTTACTTTTTAACTTATCTATTAAGTTATAAGTCTTTTAAGATTTTAATATTTTTATTTGTATCAACCACATACCTTAATGGTTATATACTTTCTGAAAAAGATATTATAGTATATAAGGTTATAAACTCTTATAGGATAGCTAAGCAGATCTTAGATATATCTTATAGAGAGAAAATTGATCCTCTTATAGTTACGTCTGTTGTTGTATCAGAGTCAGATGGTTACAAGTTTGCTAAGTCTTATCTTGGTGCAACAGGACTTATGCAGCTTATGCCAATAACAGCAAATTATATTCTCTCAAGGACAGACTCTAATCTATATAAGAAACTTTCTTTAGAGCCTGTTTATCTTTATGATGAGGCTATTAATTTGAGTTTAGGTATAATTCATTTAAAAGCTATGTATGACTTTATGGGTCAAAACTGGGAAAAGGCTTTACATGTTTACAATCTTTCGGTGAGTATGTACTTCAATGGAAGAAGGAATTATAAATATGTTAACGACATATTAAAAAGGGTAGAAACTTGGAAAAAAGCATAATAGACCTTCACAATCATAGTTTTTTTAGTGATGGAGAGTTAATACCTAATGAACTTGTTCAGTCTGCAAGGGCAAAGTGTTATAAACTTGTTGGTATATCTGATCATGTAGACTTTACAAATTATAAAGAAATATTGGATAAACTTTTGTCAGCGAAGGATACATTAAACTCTTATGATGACATCAAGGTTA
>Ga0068705_10000624_pt1 | contig 17940 bp, 13 predicted proteins | sample YNPMSTMetaG_FD_65631 | JGI IMG/M metagenome (GOLD analysis project Ga0068705, IMG submission 65631) | Anoxygenic and chlorotrophic microbial mat microbial communities from Yellowstone National Park, USA - YNP MS-T MetaG | ecosystem: Environmental > Aquatic > Thermal springs > Hot (42-90C) >... | reverse complement strand
ATTCTTAATCCGCTTTGTAAAACATTGTACTCAGCACCAAGTTTATAATCCATCACACTTCTGAAAAGTTGTTTAATCTCACGATTATTTTTAGCAGTTTTGGATGGAGAAAGTCCCTTGAATTCCATTTGAGTGTAATCAATTAAATTCATATCAGCACTGATTGTTAAGCCGAATCTTGATACAGAAAAACCAACTCCAAATTCAAAAGGTGACCAGATTTCGTATTGAATTTTGCTCTCAAGTGGTGGATTAATATCAAAAGAATGACCGGTTCCAAATCTCGAGTAACCATCAACAAGATAGTGTTCTTTGATTGTATAAATGGTAGGAAATTTTATTGTGGAACCAAATCTCAGAAAGTCTTGGAATCTATACATCAAACCAAATTTTGCTGAAAAACCTGTTAATTCCCACTTTAAATTTTCTTGCAATTGAAAAAATTCAAAATCAGCAGTTCGTGGGTCAGCTGGATCTGTTTTAATTGTTGCAGGATAATAATTATAAATATCTTCTTCATAATAATCTCTATTTCTTTCAAATTCACCGCCAACAATTCCAATTGTCGCCCCTATTGAAAGATTTTTTGCAACTTCAATTGCGCCACTAATAATCCAATTATTTTCTGAACCAGAACTCAAAATTGAACCAGATTGATTAAGATTTCCTCTGATTGGTGTTTTTTCTCCTGTAGAATCAGTTAAATAAAGTAAATAAGAAACATCGCCTTTACCAAGTAGAGCCTGAATCATCGAAGTATTTGTATTATTAAATCCTTCAAATGCAAGTGCATCATTGAAATTGTTTGCCCGATTAAATCCAAAAGCAAAAACTAAACTTCCTCTGATAACTGGAAATGGAAATACAAAGCCTAAATCTGTTAATTTGACCGAGCTCTTATTGAATGTGGATTGATTTCCAAAAAATGTGGTGTTGTTATCGAGATTTAAGTAATTTATTCCACCATGAAATTCCATTCTTCTCAATTGGAATAATCCAGCTGGATTGTATGCGGTAGCAGTATAGTCATCACTAACGCCAATAAAAGCACCGCCCATTCCAAGAGCCCTTGCACCAACGCTGTATGGTTGAAAACTTAATCGTAATGCATCATTAAAATTTTGACTAAATAAAATCGAAGTCGATAAAAGTACTAAAACTAATATTTTTGATTTCATTTTTTCCTCTCACCAGTGTTTTCTCTAGATTTTGGAGTATCTGAATCTCGCTCTCGTGATTTTTTTTCAGTAGAAGAATTTGCTGAATTGTTTGTGGCAGAATTTGAGCTACTAGATGAACTTGAAGATGAACCTTGACTTCTGGATGGTTGCGAAAAATTAGTTGGTGCTGAAGTCCTTCCACCATCAAGGTTTCTTAGTTTCGTTTCATCATTTGGCCTATAATTATTCTCTGGAACTACTGGCATCCGAATATCAGCCCACCAGGGTGAAACATAAATGGGCGAAATCCAAATTGGAGATGGGTTAACTATTAATACTTGTTGTGGTGGATTAAGGTAAATCTGACCATATTCAACAAGTTCAGACCTTGAATGACAGGATAAACAATCATTATAAAATTTTACTCGATTATAAGAATTATCCTTTTTTACAACAGGATGAGAGATTATTGTATAACATCCAACAAGAGAAAATGAAAAAAAGAAGATTAAAGAAAATAATTTAGCTTGTTTCATTGGTCAGTTCTCCTATCTCTAACCGGTGCTGGTGAACTTGGTGGTGGAGTGTTAGGTCTTGGTGTGTAAGTCGGAGTATTACTTCTCGATGGTGTTTCATATCTTGGTGTTTCATATCTTGGAGCTTCAAACCTCGGTGCCTCATATCTTGGGGTTTCAGTTCTTCGTGGCTCATATCTTGGTGATGAATTTCTCGATGGCTGATTGTTTTGATTCCTATTAGAATTGGTTGAAGGATTTTCACGATACTCCTCCCGTTTTCGTTCTTCATATCTTGGCGGATTATATTCTCTTCGAGGAACTTCATATTCGATTCTAATTCTCTCATTTCTATAATTTCTTAAATCAGAATCGTTATTTCTTTTCGATGGTAAATCGTTTTTTCTGTCATCAGGATTTCGTTCGATAATTATCTTTTGTTCAACATTTGGAATGTTAGTATCGTATCTTCTTGGTGGTGGTGAATTCTTAGGTTCTTGTTTATCTTTTGAACGATCGTCTATTCTTTCTCTACCTCTATCTGGACTTCTATCGGGCAACCTTCCTCGATCTGATGGTGGTGATGCTTCTCTATCTCTGCTTCTATCTCGAATTGTTTCTCTTCCTGTTCGCGTATTATCAGTAGTTCTACCAGGAGATGTTTTAGAATCACGGTCAATTGTTGCACCTCTATCTCTAACTGAAGGGACTCTTCTATCAGTATCAACTCTTGTGTCTCTTTCTCTGCCAGAAGGTGTTCGAATAGAAGTTCTGTCAATATCTCTTAATCTTGACCTTTCAGAAGCAGTTTGAAGGTTTAAATCTCTGCCCCAGTTGCCCGTACTTACTAAACCACTCCTTCCACCACCCTGGTCACGCAATCTTGTATAATCATTCTTTCTATATTGAATGATGGGCGGATAATGTCCCCCATACCAATAAGGATCATACCACCAATAGGGTGCTGCATAAAATGGATTATAAAATGGGTCATAATAAACAAATCCATGCCATACTCTATAACAGGAATAATAACCATACCACCAAGGCAAATAATAAGTTCTACAAACAACATAGGGATAATAGAAGTAATCAAAATACCAAGGATCGTAATAGACGGCACCACCAACAACAATAGTTATTCCAGGATGATAAAATTTATAAGCTCTACGGTGCCTTGGATAATAGTAACGATCTTCATCATCATAAGCATAATCATCTGTTGATTCGTAAGTTGTATCAATTCTTTCGTACTTTTCGCCGTCTCTTTCTTCTACTCTTTTTTCGATGATGACTCGTTTTCGTTCTTTTTTATAAGCGTAATCATCATCTTCAAGTTTTAATTGAGTATAGCAACCACTAATCAGAAAAGCCCCAAGAATTAAAAAAATCAAAAAATAAAAATTTTTAACTTTCATACAAACCTCCAATCTTTTTATTAAGCAATTTATTAAATCAAAGTTAATACCAAATAGTTCCAATTAACAAGACAGAAAAATTCCAAAATTTTTTATTTATCTGAAATTCTTAATCGTTTTAATATAGTTAATTGTCTAATTAATTAAATTTTTCGTTTATGAAATTATACATCAAAAAATCATCGCAGCGAATTCTAATCTAAAGGCTCTATCTCCACCAAATGTATCGGTAATTCTGTTGTTTACAAGATTTCTGAAATCAAATCCTAAGGTTAAACCTTTTCCAATGGACCAACGAATTCCAGCATTTAGGTATCCTCTTCCACGACCGATTTTATTTTCATCATCATTTAAACCAAAATCGTATTCAGCTACTACTGAAATTTGCTGTCCAATCGTTTTCTCAACACCAACAAAAATATTCAAGTTGTTATCTTGATCAGAAGTTTCGAGACTATAATTTAAACCACCATGTAAACTTAATAATCCCCAGAAATTAAAATTCTTGCTCGCAACTAAATAAAATCCCGGAGATTTTACCTCAAATCTTCTAATTGAATCTAGATATTCACCTTTACCTTGAGAATCGAACCCGAGTAAGATTGCAGGAAATGACGGTTCTTCATCGAATAATCTAAATCTTACATTAACACCAGGATATTTATAAAATTTCATCTCTCCCTTTCCAACAAAATTCGCTGCACCGTAAGAAATTCCAAAATTAAATTGATTGAATATTCCCACATCCATTTTTAGAATGAAAACTCCTTCAGGCAATTGCTCAGTCATAATTGAAAACATTCCTTTTTGAAGTATCCCAGCGATATTCATATCAACCAAATATCTTGGTTCAATCTCTGATTTTGTCCCTGCACTCCCCTGAGCAAATACAATTACTGAATTAACCAAAATGAATATGAGTGTAATTATATTGATTTTTCTTTTCATATCATTAAATCTCCTTGAGAATTTTGGTATAATGAATTAAAGAGTTTCATATTGAAGCTAAATCTTATCTTTTAATTTCAAACTTTGATTTATAACCTTCCGTTATTCCATTTTTTGAAACAACATAATCAAAACCTTCAACAACTGAATAGGCACCTATTTCACCTTTCTTATTTAATGCAATAAATGCTGCTTGATACGGATCTTTCATAATGTTCTTATTCTTTTCAATCAATCTTTTAACAACATACTCACAAGCTTCTTGAGGTGACATTCCCTCTCGCATTTTCTCTACAACAAGAAATGAACCGACTGTTCTCATAATTGTCTCGCCAACACCTGTCGCTCCAGCAGCACCAACTTCATTATCAACATAAAGTCCAGCACCAACGATTGGTGAATCACCAACCCGACCATGTATTTTCCATCTTAAACCACTTGTTGTACAGGCACCTGAAATGTTTCCGTTCTTATCAATTGCAAGCATTGTAATTGTATCGTGTGTTTCATTTCCAATCCAGTTGTCTTCTTTGCTCATACTTTCTTTCCACTTAATCCAAGCCTGACGAGATTTTTCTGTTAAAAGATTTTCTTCTTTAAAACCATAAGCTAAAGCAAATTTCTTAGCACCATCTCCAGCTAACATTACATGTTTAGTTTTTTCCATTACAAGTCGGGCAACTGAAATTGGATTCTTAATATTCTGAAGATAAGCAACAGCACCAGCTCTACCTCGCCAATCCATAATACAGGCATCTAAAGTTACAATTCCATCTTCATCGGGTAATCCACCATAACCAACACTATTATTTTCAGGATCGTCTTCAGCAACTCTTACTCCCTGTTCAACAGCGTCAAGAGAATTACCACCTTTTTCTAAAATTTCCCAAGCCTTTAGATTTGGTTTTCTATCTCTATCCCAAGTTGAAATTACTACGGGACGAACTTCTTCTTTTGAAGTAAAATGTACTCGAGAAAATAATTTTTCAGGACTTAAAATTTTTATTCCTGCACCGATTAAAGCTGTGGAAAAAATGAATTTTCTTCTAGATAAATTTTTCATACTTAAATCCTTTACTTGTTGAACTTATATGTTGTAATTCCTTTTTTATCCTCAAGTTCAATCCCTAATTTTTTAAGTTCATCACGAATCTTATCTGATAATTCAAATCGTCTCTCTGTCCTTAGCTGATTTCTGATATTTATTATGAGTTTAAGCAAATCATCAATTAATCGATTATCAAATTTCTGAGCTTTATTAAGGTCAATAATTCCAAGAACATCTTGAGCAAGGTCTTGAAATACTTTTAAAATTTTTTCTTTATTAGAATTACTCAAAGCATTATGTTTTGCAATGAATGAGTTTACTTCCTTAATGAAATCGAAAATAACCGCAACTGCTTCAGGTGAATTAAAATTATCATCCATCACTTCTTCAAATTCCTCATAAAATCTTGTCACATCAAAAATCTCTTGGTTTTCAATTATCTGTGCAGTTTGAACATTATGCATAGCATTCTCAATTCTTTTGACAGCATTTTCTGTATTTGAAAGTAAATCAAGTGAGAAGTTCAATGGTGCCGAATAAATTGTTTGTGCGTAAAGTAATCTTAGCGCTTCAGCTGAATGGTTTTCAAGAATTTCTCTTGCAGTGAAAAAATTACCAAGCGATTTTGACATTTTCTGATTATCAATGTTAAGAAACCCAAAATGAATCCAGTATCTCGCAAAAGGCTTTCCAGTTACTGCTTCACTTTGAGCAATTTCATTTTCGTGATGTGGAAAAATTAAATCATTACCACCTGCGTGAATATCAAAAGTCTCTCCAAGATTTTTCATTGACATTACAGAACACTCGATATGCCAGCCAGGTCGACCTTTTCCCCAAGGACTTTCCCAGAAAGGTTCATCAGATTTGGCTTCTTTCCACAGTGCAAAATCAGCAGGATTTTTCTTTTGTTCATTAACATCTACTCGAGCGCCACTAATTAATTCTTCAAGATTTTTACCAGATAATTTTCCATATTCATTGAATTTAGTTACATCGTAATAGACATCACCATTAACCTGATAAGCAAATCCTTTTTTGATTAATTTCTGGATTAATTCAATTATATAAGGAATATTTTCTGTTGCTTTTGGATAAACATCAGCAGGTTTGATTTTTAATTTTTTTATGTCTTCAAAAAATGCTTCAGAATATTTCGCAGCAACTTCCTGAGCAGTAATCCCTTCACTTATAGCTTTGTTTATAATCTTATCATCTATATCAGTAAGATTCATCACAAATTTTACTTCAAATCCTTTGTAGATAAAATATCTTCTTATAATGTCAATCATAACAAATGAACGAGCGTTTCCAATATGGAAATAATCGTAAACAGTTGGTCCGCACATATAAATTTTTACTTTGCCTGTCTCAAGTGGAATGAATTCTTCAATCTTTTTCGAAAGCGTATTATAAAATTTTATTCCCATTTTTCTCTTATTTTTTGATTAAAATAATTAATGAGAGACTTAATTGAAAGTGATTTTAGAAAATTTTAATCACCTCAATTTATTCAAAATTCAGTTAAGCAAAACTTGTAATTGATAGATAAATTAAAATTGAAATCTCACTATACTACTTTTCAACTTTGTGTTTTGTGTGAAAGCTGAACAAGGACGATTCCAATTACAATAAACAAAATCCCAATCGATATTTTCCAATTGAGTTCCTGTGTGCCTTTGATTAAACCTAAAAGTGTTCCAGCAACAGGAGATAAAGCAAAAGCAACCGCAAGAGTTACACCTAAGTTTTCACTCTTAACAAGTGCAGTGTAAAAGCTCCACATACCAAAACTACCGGCTATAATTCCGCCGCCAATAATCAACATTAACCAAGCTTTTGTGTTAGATGGATTTTGGATTAAATTCCATGATGAGAGAGAAATCAAACCGAGAATTATTAGAGCAACTAAAGTTCTAATCGTAATTCCAGCAATTGGAGGCATTCCCATTTCTCTCATTCCAGCTTTTTCAAAATATCCTCCTACTCCCCACAGAACACCAGCAAGTATAGCAAAAAGAATATATTGTTTCATTTTTATCCTCATATTTTTATTTGACTTTTATTGCAATTTCAGAATTGATATTGAAAATCAGAAAATAAAATGAAAACTTCCACTTGCACCTGTTTAATATTTTACTTAATATAATCTCAGTAACTTATTAAATATAAAAAAAATAAGATTCAAAAAATTTGAGCTTGGAGCTGTAATTCTGTGGTCAAGACGGATAGAAGGAGAAAGGTCTCAGACTCTCTTACCTTTCTCCTTCAGCTCTGAGCAGAAAGGATTAAAATGAGATTTACAAAGTTACATTCAATTCACAAACAACTTAATGCAAAAATTGTCGAATTTGCGGGCTTCGAAATGCCTGTCTACTATACTTCAATCGTTGAAGAACATTTAGCTGTTCGAAACAGCGTTGGAATTTTTGATGTTTCTCATATGGGAGAAATTTTCATCAAAGGAAAGGATGCTTTAGACTTTGTCCAAAAGATTACAATTAATGATGCATCCAAACTTAAATCAGGTAAAGCTCAATACTCGGCTATGTGCTATGAGAACGGTGGAATAGTTGATGATTTACTTGTCTATAGATTTGATGATGGTTTTATGCTGGTAGTTAATGCTGCAAACAAAGACAAAGATTTTGAATGGATGATGAAAAATGTTAATAAACTACAAGTCGAGGTAATTGATAAGAGTGACGAAATAACTCTGATAGCTGTTCAAGGACCGAAATCTACTGAGACACTTAAGCCATTGATAGATTTTGATATTAATGAATTAAAGTATTATTCATTCAAAGAAGGAAAAATTTTAGATACAAATGCAATCATTTCAAGAACTGGATATACAGGAGAACTTGGATATGAAATTTATTTTGAAAGTAATGAAGATACAGCAGTAAAAATCTGGAATGCAATCTTAGAAAATGGAAAACAATTTGAAATTAAATGCTGTGGACTTGGTGCTCGTGATAGTTTAAGACTTGAAATGGGCTTTTGTCTATATGGAAACGATATTGATGAAAATACGAATCCGCTCGAAGCAGGACTTGGATGGATCACAAAATTTGATAAAGATTTTTTTATTGGTAAAGAAGTTTTATTGAAAATCAAAGATGAAGGCATTAAAAGACAGTTAAGAGGTTTTGAACTCATTGAAAGAGGAATTCCAAGAAATGGTAATTTAATCTTTTATAATGATAAACAAATCGGATTCGTTACAAGTGGAACGCAATCCCCTGTTTTGAACAAACCTATTGGATTAGGTTATTTCGATATAAACTTTATTAATCATGAAAATATTTTTGAAATAGACAATCGTGGTAAACGATTAAAAGCAAAACTCACAAAAGTTCCATTCATTTAAAAATGAAGATTGAAGTTATTTTTCTTGTAAATGATAAAATGGAAGATTATTTCTTCCAAAAAAATGTGGTTGTAGTTGACCTTCTTAGAGCCACATCAACAATTATTACAGCACTTGCAAATGGTGCAAAAAGTATTATTCCGACCTCATCTGTCGAAGAGGCAGTTAAGATTGCAAAGAATTTTGAAAAATCTACTTTCTTACTTTGCGGAGAAAAGAACACAAAGATTATTGAAGGATTTGATCTCGGAAATTCTCCACTGGATTTTACTGAAGATAAAGTTAAAGACAAAAAATTAATACTCACCACAACTAATGGAACAAAGATTTTCAGTCTATTGAAACACTCACTTAATGTTCTGATTTATTCTACATTAAATCTCACAGCAGTAAAGCAAAAAATGACTGAATTGAGCGATGAATGGCTTATAATTTGTGCAGGCAGGAATGGATTTTACGATGCATCTGATTCAATAGCGGCGGGATTTCTGATCTCCAAATTCAGCAAAACTAAATCGAGACTCGAATTAAATGACGCGGGCAAAACTTCCTTAATTCTTTACGAAAAATATAAAGATGACTTGAATAACTTTCTCAAAAAAAGTGAACATGGCAAGATATTAATTGAAAACGGATTTGAAGCGGATATAGATTTCATTTCTAAGATAGATAAATTCAACATCAATGCAGAATTTGTTAATAATAATATAGGCTTGATATGAGAAGAAGAAAAAAAATCAATGAATCCACAATAACCTCAGATGATTTTCTAATACCTTATGGTATTAAGAAAACTATGCTGGCACTCTTTCTTTTATCATTTGGCTTAATTATCGCTTTCAGCATTATATCATACAGTAGAAGTGATTACACTTATATTCAAAGTTTAAAGTTAACGGATTTCTTTGCACTTATTGATAGAAACTCCGACATTTCTCAGAACGCCTCAAAAATAAAAAATTGGATTGGACTTGTAGGTGCAATAATTTCAAACTTTCTTTTAAACGGTTTATTTGGATATTTTTCATTTGCATTTGTAATTATAATTTTTTATTGGGGCATTTTAATTTTACTCGGTATAAACAATTTTCGTCAATCAATTTTCTTTTCTATTCTATTAGCTTCAATAGCAATCTTACTTTCTTCAATGGTTGGAATTCTTTCAAACAATTTGGACATAGTCTCACAAAATAAAGAGTTTTATGGTTCAGTCGGTGCATTATTGGGTGCTTTACTGATCAGATTGATTGGTTCAGCTGGTGGACTGATTTTAATTTTTATTATGATTTTAATTTTTTCAACAATCCTACTCAATATTGATCTAAAAGAGTTATTAAGCAATATTATTTTGAGATTTAATCAATTCTTAAGATTCATTTGGTTCAAAATCGAAAGTACATTAATTAAGAAGAAAGGTGAAAAAGAAACATTAATAAAAATAAACAAGAAAAAGGTTAATCAAGCTATTGAGGGAACAGACAAATCAGGAGAAACAAAGATTGAAATTGTGAAAGACAAGCTCATAATTCCAGAATCAACTTCAGATAAAATTGAGAGTCAAAAACAACAGAAATCTATACCAAAGAAAAAAGAAAATGATGTAGAAAAAGTTGAAAGTGAGAAAGAGTCGAAGATAATTACCGGAATTCAACCTTGGGATGAATCATTAAAATTTGAATTGCCGAAAATTGATTTACTTGAAGCGCCTGTTCAAATTCAAGGTGTGAGGCAGAGTGAACTCACTCAAAAAGCTGAAATGATTAAGAATAAGTTAAAAATCTTTAATGTTGAAATCCAAGGAATTAAAATTACGCCAGGTCCTGTAGTAACTCTTTATGAAGTTATGCCCTCCCCAAATGTAAAAGTAAATACTATAACTGCATTGAAAGCTGATATTGCACTTGCACTAAGTGCAAAAGGGATAAGATTAATTGCACCAATGCCAGGTCGCGGAACAATCGGAGTAGAAATTCCAAACGATAGCCCTGAGTTAGTTCGAGCTGCAAGTATTTTTGGTTCGGAAAAATATCAAATGACAAATTATACTTTGCCGCTTGCAATGGGTAAGACTGCGGACGGTGATATTTTTATCGAAGATTTAACTTCAATGCCTCATCTTCTAATTGCTGGTGCAACTGGTTCGGGTAAAAGTGTAGGAATTAACACCATTATCAACAGTATTCTTTTCAAGTTACATCCGGCAAAAGTAAAATTTGTTTTAATTGATCCTAAGAGAATTGAATTTCCGATGTATAAAAAGTTGAAAAAACATTACTTGGCAATTTGTCCAGATATTAAAGAAGACATAATCACAAGTCCTGAAAATGCAGTCACTATCTTGAAATCACTTGAAGCAGAAATGGATTTAAGATACGATTGGCTCAGTAAAATAAATGTTCGAAATATTAAGGATTTTAATGAAAAGCTCAATAGCGGTAAGGTAAAGGAAAAAGATGGTATTGAATTCCATCCATTGCCATATATAATGGTAATCGTAGATGAATTCGCTGATTTAATGATTACGGTGGGGAGAGAAATTGAAGACTCAATTGCAAGACTTGCACAAATGTCGAGAGCTGCGGGAATACATTTAATCTTTGCAACTCAACGACCTTCAGTAAGTGTTATTCGCGGAAATATTAAAGCAAACTTTCCCGCACGAATTGCTTACAAAGTTTCTTCTCATTCAGATTCGTTTACTATTACTGATCAAGGCGGTGCAGAACAATTACTCGGTAATGGAGATATGATTTACATTAAAAACAATAATATGATTCGTGTTCAAAATGCTTTCATTGATGAAGGAGAAATAAACAGAATTCTTGACTTTATTGAAAATCAAGAAGGATTTGCAACACCTTATCTCTTACCTTCTGTTATAAGTAATAAAGGAAATATTAATGCAATCGGAGGCTTTGACCAATTATTATACGATGCGGCTATTTTAGTTTTACGGAATAGAATTGCATCTGTCACATTCTTGCAGAGAAAATTAAAACTTGGTTACGCAAGAGCTGCTCGAATTATGGATGAACTCGAGCAAATTGGAATCGTCGGTCCCCTCGATGGTGGAAAAAATAGACTTGTATTGGTTGATACGCAGGATGAAGTAGATAAGATTTTTGATGCATATAATATTCCTCGAAAAAATTCTTCCGACATTTGATTTTTTATTTTCTTTACTGGATTGAGCTTCCTTCTAAAGGAAAACTTTTCATATAAAACCACATAGGTTTTAATTGCATTAATTGATTTTAATTACTATTTGATTTATGAAACTTCTTTCTCAAAATTGAATTAAAAAAACAAATTAATCCATCTAATCTTTTCTAAATTTGTAATAAAAATTTTAGAAAATTTATGTGAGCAAAATGGCAAGAGCGAAAACTTTTATCAGGATATTTTTATTCTATACTTTGACTGTTCAGATTATTTTATCTCAATCAATGCAAGTTGAGAAATTTAATCCCACCAAGTTTTTAAGTGAAGTTCAACAGAATTATAAAAATTTTGAAAACTTTGTAATTGAATTCAAAAGGGAAGTCTCATCTCCAGCGGTAACAGGTAAACAAATTTCAAAAGGGAAATTATATTTCTTAAACCGAAATAAATACAGACTTGAAATAAATGGGCAATTGATTATATCAGATGGTGAAATAGTTTACAATTATTCAAAAAAGGCAAGACGAGTCGTTATTACAAAATTCGAAGAAAACTTTTTCTCACCAGAAAACTTACTGACAAATTTTCCTCAAAGTACAAAGAACGAATTTTTAGGAGAAGAAAATCTTAACGACCAAAAAGCATATAAATTCCAATTTTATCCGTCTTCATCAAATCCCGAATTTAAATCTATGATTATATGGATAAACATCAATAAAGTTATACAAAAGATTCAAGTTGAAGATTGGGCTGGAAATGTTTATTTATTCGCAACACTTCTCTTTAATCCAAATCAAAAACTCAAAGATGATTTAATAAAATTCAAAATTCCGAAAGGTGTGAGAGTTGTCGACCTTAGATAAATCTAATAATTTTCAAGTGAAGTCAATTAATCCAAAAGAAATATTAGGATATTTTATTTCACTCGCAATTGGAGTTGGTTTGTTAATTTATACTTTTCGTGGTGTTTCAATTGAAGAAGTTGCAGACGAGTTTTTAAATATTAACTATTTTTATCTCTCCATTTTTATATTCATAATTTTCTTAGGCACATTTCTTAGAGCTCTTCGATGGAAATATATGATTGTTTCTTTCAAAGAAGATGTTAAGCTAAAAAATTTATTTGAAGCTACAATTATTGGTTATGGAGTTAATGTTATTCTACCTCGATTAGGTGAAATTGCCAGGTCAATCTATATTGGCAGGTCTGAAAAAATCTCGAGAAGTTCCGCACTTGGAACAATTATAATTGAAAGAGTTTATGACCTAATTTTTCTACTTGCTTCTGTTTTAATTTCTGTTTGGTTATTCGGAGAAACTTTAAGTGAAAAATACCCGTGGATTTATCGCTCGATTTATTTGGGTTTATTTATTATTGGTGTCGCTTTCATTTCACTTTTTTTCGTCATAAAATTCCAATCAAAGATAATTTTATGGATTGAAAAAATTTTAGATTTGATGAGATTGAGCAAATTTTCCATAGCGACTGAAATTACATCAAAAGTAATTGATGGTTTCAATAGCATAAAAACGAAGAAAAACTACACATTGACATTTTTTCTTTCACCAATAATCTGGTTTACTTATGCAGTTGGCTCCTACATTGCACTTCTTGCTTTGAACATGCATAAAATTATTCCCGTAGATATTTCTTCTGGATTAATAATTATGAGCATTACAACTTTTGGAATTATGATACCAATTCCTGGTGCAACTGGTTCTTATCATGCATTTTGTAAAAGTGTTCTTACAATGTTTCTTGGATTTGATGTAAAGATTAGTCTTGCCTACGCAGTTCTTACTCACCTTCTCAATACATTACCATTCGTAATCATTTCATTAATTATTCTCTTAAAGAAAGGAATTACAAGGTCATTCGCAGATATTTAAGCACAATAAAATTTTCAATATCTTGAACTTAAAAAATCACTCATTTAGATAAGGATCGATTTATGTTCTCAAAAATCAAAAACTTCTTTACTCAATTCTCTTCACAATTCTGGTTAGTCATTACATTCGAATTTTTTGAAAGAGGTTCTTACTACGGAATGATGAGTATTTTATCTGTTTATTTCACTGATCAATTATTCTTTTCAAAAGAAAGCGTTGGTGTAATCAAAAGCACTATACAGCCTCTACTTTATATTTTGCCAATAGTAGCTGGTGCAATTGGTGACCGTTTCGGATATAAGAAAACATTGATATTTGCTTTTTCATTTTTAGGACTTGGATATTTTCTCACAAGCCAATTCAAAGATTATGTGCCTGTATTTGCAAGTTTAATAATTATGGGAATTGGTGCTGGTGCATTCAAACCAATGATTTCAGGAACTATTGCAAGAATTACAAATGAGAAAAACAGCACTCTTGCATTTGGAATTTTTTACTGGTCAATAAACTTTGGTGCTTTCTTATTTCCATTAATTTTAGTCCCTTATCTCAAAGCGTCTTTTGGTTGGCATTCAGTTATGATTGCTTCAGCTATTTTTACAGCAGGGATGGTTCTTCCAACAATTATTTTTTATAAAGAACCACCTCGCCCCGAAAGCACAAAATCTCTCTTCGAAGTATTTACAGGAATGATTTTAGTTTTGAAAGACATTCGATTTGTTTCGTTAATTGTAATCTATTCAGGATTCTGGATACTATATTTCCAAATGTTTGATTCAGTTTTATGGTATGTTAATGATTATGTCGATGCAACTTCATTGAACAATGCTGTAAACTCTTTAATTGGAATTTTTGGTATCAACTTAAACTGGAAATTTGATGTTGAACATGTAACTGTTATTAATGCAGGAACAATAATTCTGTTACAAATGATTGTCTCAAACATTGTGAAAAATAAAAAAGCACTCCCAACTATGATTACAGGAATTTCACTTGGAACAATTGGAATGGCAATTCTGGCAATCTCTGCTGATATATGGGTCTTTATGGCTGGAATTATAATCTTTTCAATTGGTGAAATGACTGCTCATCCAAAATTCATTAGTTATGTTGGATTAATTGCACCTGAAGATAAAAAGGCTACCTATCTTGGATATGCATTTTTGTATGGTGTTCTCGGTTCTTTAATTGGTGGTGTTCTTGGTGCAAATCTTTATGTTCATTTTGTTGATAATTTAAAAGATCCACAAACTTTATGGATTGTTTTCAGTTTGATTGGTGTAGCTACAATTATTGGATTACTGCTTTATGGTAAATTTGTGATTAGAGATAGTAAATATTAATATTTTAATCAGACAATTTTATTTTACTCATGAAGCGTTGCTTGACGAGCAGCGCTTTTTTTATTTTATGACTTAATAAAATAGTTTCTTTAAAATTTTTTGAATAATCTCTGCTAATAAAAATTTACAAACAGAATAGGATTATTTTGAATAACCAAATAGTTTTATCTGAAGAACAAAATAAAATTGTTCACCTTACCAAAGGTAAACATTTAGTATTAGCACCACCTGGAACAGGGAAGACCGAATTGCTATCCCACCGAATTATCTATGCGATTGAGAACGGTGTAAAAGAAAAAGAGATGGTTTGTCTAACATTTACAAATCGTGCTGCCAAAGCAATGAAAGAAAGAATTGAAAAGAAGAAAAAAGATTGTAAGGTGTTTGTAGGAAATATTCATACTTTTTGCTTGTCTTTTCTCCAGAATAATAAACTAATACCACAAGAAACAGTTCTTATAGATGAAGAAGATTCAGCAATATTTATTCAAGAAATTTTGCAAGAAATGAAGATAAAGTTAGCTCATTTTGGATTCAATATTAGGCTAGACGATTTTATAAGATTAAATTCGTTTATTAAACAAATGAAACTTAAATTTCCTGATAACTTAATATTACCTCCTAAAAAAAATTTTATAGAACATAAAGAAATCTGGGACCTTGCTAGTCAGGTTTGCAATCATTATGAAGAAATGAAAAGGAATTCAAATTATATTGACTTCGATGACTTACTTACTTTAACATACAATCATTTGAGTTCAAATAAAACTCAAGGATTGAAAAAATATTCATGGCTTCAAGTCGATGAAGTTCAAGACTTAAATTTATTACAATTGGAAATAATAAAGCATATTTCAACCGATGATGCACATCAAGTATATTTTGGTGACTATGAACAATCGATTTTTTCTTATTTGGGCGCAGCACCTCATAATCTTAATAAACTGATAAAAAAATGTCAGCTTTATACTCTTCGTGAAAATTTTCGCTCACCATCTTATTTACTTAATGTCTTTGTAGATTATGCTAAAAAGCATCTAAATCCTCATTGGAAGGATGAGCCCTATTCTCATATCAATGTCCCAGCTCCTAAAAATTCGTTAAAGATAATCAAGGTAAAATTTTTTAACTCGCAGAATGAGGTCTTAATTAATCTTCTGAAAAATGATTTAATGAATGAAAGAGGAGCTCAAACTGCAATTTTACTTAGAACTAATATGAGCGTTGAAAATTTTAGTTACTTACTTTTAGGGAATAAAATCGAACATTTCAAGGTTTCACAGTTTGATTTATTCAGAAGGGCTTTGATTAAAGACATTATGGCATTTCTTAACTGTATTATTTACGAAAATTCCAGACTTAACTGGTCAAGAATCATAAAAATTTTTGGACAAGTGGATACATTTAAGCGTGCAAGACATCTCGTAAATGATTTGCATGATTCAGGCATTTATCCTGTCGATTTTTTGAATGAGACTACAGCTAAAACAGTCCTTAAAGATTTTAAAGAATATTTTTCCAAGAAACGAATAATTCTATTCGATACAGAAACCAGTGGATTGAAACAAGATTATGATGATATAATTCAGATTGCGGCATTGGAAATTATTGATGGTAAGATAAGAAGAAAATTTAATCGATATTTAAAGACTGATAAAGATTTATCTCAAAGCTCGAAGGTTCATCATATCACAAAAGAATTTTTAGATACAAATGGAGAAAATCCTAAACTTGTTCTACAGGATTTTCTTGAGTTTGTAAATGGAGATACAATCGCTGCTCACAATTTAAGCTTCGATTTAAATTTTTTACTTGAAAATTGCAAAAGATATGACTTGCAAATTGAGAATGGACTACCAGATTTAGCTTTCGACACAATTGATTTAACAAGAAGAATTTATCCATCACTTAATTCTTACATTCTTGAGTATCTTATTAATCAATTCAATCTTAACGCAAAAAATACACACAATGCTCTAGATGATGTTTTTGCAACATTTGAATTAATGAAGTTCTTATCAAAAAGTCTTGACCAAAAAATTGACAAACAAAAAGTAATCATTCAAAATAATACATCAACCTTAGCAAAATTTTACAATAATTTTTATCCTTTATGGAAAAAAAACCTGTCTGAATTTAATACAAATAAAAGCATCGTTGATGTGATAAATGAATTTGTTGAAATTTTAGAAAGAAAATTTAAGTATGAAATTGACGACAAAGACAAGGATAGTCTTAAAAAGTTAAAACGACATATGTCTGAAACATGTAAAGAAAAGACTCTGGAAAAAAATTTGAAGAAATATGTTCCATTGTATGAAACATTAAAAGAGCCAGACCTTGTAATAGGTGATGAGAAAGTAATTGTTTCGACTATTCACAGGGCAAAAGGATTGGAATTCACTAATGTTATAATTCCTGAATGTGATAATGGTAATTTCCCTTACAGAAATTCAACCAATCTTAAAGAAGATGCCAGAACACTTTATGTTGCCATGACCAGAGCAAAAAAGAGACTGATTTTTATTTCGAGTAAAGGAAACACAAGTATTCTCCTTAGTCCTATTGAAAAACACTTTGAGATTGTAGAAGTAAATACTTGATTAAAATGTGCTCTTAGAAATATAGAGATGAAAAAATTAAAGTCTGTTTTTATTGAAGTTCGTCACCATTCTCTGACTTCTTCATACAAAGACTATAGCTGAATTGTGCGAAGTTTGTAGCTTATTGGTACGAAGATTTTACGAAGTTTGCACGAGGATTGTAGCTGGATTTTACGAAGATCTTACGAAGATACTACGAAGATATATCGAGGATTGATCGAGAATTGATCGAAAATAGTTAGTAATTTGGAAGTGGTTACATCGAATTTATTATGAGGATCAAGCTGATCAGTATAATAATTTTAATTGTACATTCTAACTTAATGATTTACCAAAAGGGAGGCGGGATATGGTTTTTACAATTGCAAGAATCATTTCAGCAATTCTTTTATTTTTAGCCCTGGGAAAACATTCTTACAGTTACTTTGTCTATCTAAGATTTATAATTTGTGGTGTCTCCATTTATGGAGTTTATTTTTC
>Ga0068705_10000623_pt1 | contig 17940 bp, 19 predicted proteins | sample YNPMSTMetaG_FD_65631 | JGI IMG/M metagenome (GOLD analysis project Ga0068705, IMG submission 65631) | Anoxygenic and chlorotrophic microbial mat microbial communities from Yellowstone National Park, USA - YNP MS-T MetaG | ecosystem: Environmental > Aquatic > Thermal springs > Hot (42-90C) >... | reverse complement strand
GCGCCGCGAGCCGGAGGGCACCCTTGACGGGTGGCCGCGCTGCCCAAAATCGCCCTCGGCGAAAAGGGCAGGCGAGCGTCCGCTACGGTTACTTTTTGCTGACCCAACGATCCCGCCTTCGGTGACATTTTCGATGACCCAATTCGGACGTTGACACGGGGGAGGTGGGTGGGTGTATAATTCCTTCGGGCGGGAGTCCGAAATGAGAATTCCCGATGGAAGGGGGAGCTCACCGAAAACCAGAAGTCGCCGCGCTTTCCAAACACCACTTCGCTACGTACGTCGCGGCTCAAAGGCCAACAGGGAGGAACCATGAAGCTAACATCTGTATGCGTGGGCGCTTTCGTGTTGCTAGTCCAAACGTTGGTTGGATCCTCACAAGGCAGCAGACCTCAGTTGCTCATTGACCCTGTCGAAGCTCCGGTATTTATCCAGGAGTTCAATTATGTGGAATCTGAACCGCCGCTGGTAGCGGCCGTGCTGAGAGTCATTCCTACGTCGAGGGAGAAGATCACGACGGCCGCGATTCTTATAACTTACTGGAGGCAAGGACGGCCGGTCGCCGGGCGAATCTACCCGGTTTACGAGAACGCGCTTAGTGGGGCCGTTCCGCTCCGAATCCGTCTGGATTTTCAGAGAACAAGGGCGGACTCGGTGGTGGCATCGGTCTTCAAAGCACAGGGGCCGACGCTCAATTGGGTTCTACCCTCAGAACATTTGAGGAGCCTGGGCCAGAGGCTCTTCCCGGGCGCTTCGATGCCGCAAGCGCCCCCGGCTGAAACAGCGGCGCCTGAACCGTAACATGTAAGCCCTGCCGGCGGTAGCGACTGTCCCATCACAGTGGGCGAGTGTGCAGATGCGGCGCTGGGAGCTTGTGGCGGGCGAGGCGTCGGAGGCGTGACGTTTTCTCCAAAAACCTGCACGTGTTGTTTCTATTGTTCGGGAGAACTACCGGCTGATTGTGGAGGCGACCAGTAGAGACCCGCGGCAAGGCGCGTTGAGTTACTTTCCGTTATCCGATCTACCGCCCGCTTACGCGCCACGCCTTGTGTCGTGCGGTTCTGCTCCCGACCGTCACCCCCCGCGAGGTTTCTTGCGCCCGGATACAGGCGTTACAATAGCGGTCGTTGGTGAATTCGGCCGAGCGCGATCGTCTCGTCGTAGTCCTCGTCGCCCCTCGCAATCCCCTGAACATCGGCGCCGCGGCGCGCGCGATGAGTAACTTCGGGTTCTCCCGCCTGCGTGTGGTGAACCCTTACGAGGTCGCCTTCCGGGAAGCCCGCTCGGCGGTGGGCGCCGGCGAACTGCTGGCGCGAGCGGAGCAATTCGGCTCGGTGGCGGAAGCGGTGGCGGATTGCCGTCTGGTGGTGGGCGCCGCCGGAGTCTCAGTGCGGCAACCGCAGCAGCCCGTGCGCCGGCTTGAACTGGCTGCCCGCCTGATCCGGCGGGCTCTGGCGCGTGGTCCGGTCGCGCTTCTGTTCGGCTCGGAAAAATTCGGGCTGAGCAACGAAGACCTGAGTTACTGCCACTGGATCCTTCATATCCCCACGCGCCCGGAACACGAGTCCATGAACCTGGGCCAGGCGGTCGCGGTTTGCCTGTACGAGCTGGCGCGCAATCCTGGCGCCGCGCGACGAACGCCCGCAGCACCGCGCCCGGCCACGTCCGCTGACCTCGAACGCCTGACCGATGTTATGCTGGAAGTGCTCGAGCGCAGCGGATATGTGAATCCGGTAACTGCCGCCTCGACGCGCCTTAAAACCCGCCGGCTGATCCGGCGACTGGCGCTTACCGAGCGGGACGCCATCGTACTTACCGGTATGATGCGGCAGATTCTCTGGAAACTTACCGAGGGCAGCAGCGATGTGCAAGACCGAAATCCATCTGGAACTGTTGCGGCCGCTGGATGAAGCCATGCTCGGCCGCCTCATGCGGGCTTATTCCATTTACGGCTTTTTGAAACTGGACGCCCAACCGGGCGGACGCACCCTGCGGGTAACTTACGATGCAACCCGCCTGACCGACGAGCAGGTCCTGTCCGAGTTACGCAGGCTGGGCATCCCGGTCGTTGCGCCCGCACGAACCGGGAGCCTGGCCGCCGGCTGAAAGCGCAGCGCTCAGTTACTCGCCCGGCCGCGGCGCTCCCAGCCCGGCTTGAAAAGCGGCAGATAATTCTCAGGATGATAGGGATGCTTGAGTATCTCTTCGATATTCAGATCCACGCCCAGTCCGGGCCGCTCGGGAATCGGGATGTAGCCGTTGACGACCTCGACCGGATGGGTAACAATATCTCGCTCCCACGGCTCGTTGAATTCGTCGAAAATTTCGTGGATCAGGAAGTTGGGGATCGAGGCATTCAACTGGACACACGCCGCTGAGCAGACCGGTCCCTGGGCGCTGTGCGGGGCGATCATACCGTAGTAAGCATCCACCATGTCGGCGATCTTACGCGTCGCGAACAGGCCGCCCAGGTTCAAGGGCTCGGGCTGGTAGATGCTGACGGCACGGTAGGAAAGCAGCTCGGCGAACTGTTGCTTGTTGAACAGATTCTCGCCGGTGGCGATGGGCACCGGGCTGCGCCGCGCCACTTCCACCATGGCCGGGATATCGGTGTGCGGCACCGGCTCTTCGAACCACATGGGGCGGAATTCGGCCATCGCCTCGGCGAACTCGATGGCTGTGGCGACATTGAATCGGCAATGGCCTTCGATCAAGATGTCCACTTGGTCGCCCACCGCGGAGCGAACGGCGCGGATGATGTCGAGCGACAGGTCGAACTCGTAACGCGGCAGGATCCTCCAGTTGGCCCCGAAGGGATCGAATTTCAGGGCCGTGTACCCGCGTTTGACCACTTCGGCAGCTTTCTCGGCGAAACTTTCCGGCCGGCGCGGCCCGCGATACCAGCCGTTGGCGTACGCACGCAATTTCTCGTGGCAACGCCCGCCCCAGAGGTTATAGACCGGCTGGCCCAAGGCCTTGCCGATGATATCCCAGCAAGCCATCTCGATCGCGGCCACGGCGCACATGTGGATCTGCGCGCCGTCGCTGTAAACATCGCGGACGAGGCGCTGGCTCATGATTTCGATCTGAAACGGATCCGTGCCGATGACCAGGCTCTCCAGCTCGTGGATGGCGGCTTCCACGGTGCGGGCGAAGCGGTTGAGAGTTCCCTCACCCACGCCGTAGATGCCCTCGTCGGTGATCACTTTCGTGAAGAGCCAGTTTTTCCAGGGATTGCCCGCAATGAAAGTTTCGATCTTCGCGATGCGCATGGCATCCATCATAACGGAGCATGGTCAGACGGGAGGCCTTGCCGGCTGGGGACGTCTGCTCGGAGGGCCGCTGCGGGCCGTGCGGCTTGACAAGCCTGTAAGCCTATCCCTATCATGGGCTTTGCGCTTTCAGGGCGCTCGGGCCGGGTTGCCGGTCCCCCTGACGGACGACTTGAGGAGGTGGCTTTGATCAAGCTCGATATCATCAACGAGGTCGTCAAAAAAACCGGCATTACCAAGACCAAAGCGGAAATGGCGGTGGAGACGGTGTTCGAAACCATGAAGCGCGCCCTGGCCCAGGGAGAGCGGATTGAACTGCGCGGTTTCGGAATCTTTACTGTCCGGCCCCGCAAGACCGGCATCGGCCGGAATCCGCGCACCGGCGCCGAAGTGGCGATCCCGCCCGGCAAAGCGGTTCGGTTCAAGCCGGGCAAGGAATTACAATCCCTCGAGTAACGGACCTCCGTGTCCTTTCAGCCGTACCCAGCAGGCGCTCCCAGCCTTGAACCCGGCAACGGCGCCGGGCGCCGCGCGTACTTCTGGCAGAGGAGGGCCGGCCGCCGCCGCTATGGCGTGCACCTGCTGCTGGTCGTGCTCACTCTGATCACCACCAGCGCGATGGGCGCGCGCCTGGCGCTCAATTTCCGATCCAACCGGCCCGCCTTCGACTTCGAGCGCGATCTGGCCGCCTTGGGCGATCTCTGGGCCCAGCCTTGGCGCATCGTGGATGGCCTGCCCTTCTCGCTGACCCTGCTCATGATCCTGCTAGCGCACGAACTGGGTCACTACCTCGCCTGCGCCTACTACCGCGTGGATGCCACACTGCCCTATTTTCTGCCCGCGCCCACGTTCATCGGCACGCTGGGCGCTTTCATCCGCATCCGCTCGCCCATTTACTCCAAGCGCATGCTCTTCGACATCGGCATTGCGGGTCCGCTGGCGGGTTTCGTGGTCCTGTTGCCCGCCCTGGCCATCGGGCTGGCCTACTCCAAGGTCATTCCCGGCATTGCTCAGCGCGGCGATCTGGTCTTCGGAACGCCGCCGCTCCAGTGGCTGTTGGAGCGATTGATCTTTCCCGGCGTGCCTTCCTCGGACATCTACTTGCATCCGGTCGCCCGAGCCGCCTGGGTGGGCCTGTTCGCCACCGCGCTGAATCTGCTGCCCATCGGGCAACTGGACGGCGGCCATATCCTCTACTCGCTGGCGGGCGACAGGCACCGGCTGCTGTCGCGTCTGTTCGTGCTCGCTCTGCTGCCGATCGGATACTTTTATTGGGAGGGATGGCTGGTGTGGGCGGTCCTGCTATTGTTGTTCGGCATGCGTCACCCTTCTATTTACGACCCCACCCCCATGGACGAGGGCAGGCGCCGGCTGGCCTGGCTCGCCTTGGCGGTGTTCCTGCTTTGCTTCACCGTGGCGCCCATCCAGCCGGGGCTGGCTTCCTGAGCAGCGTGGAATGAAGATTTCCGCCACCATCATCACGGAGAACGAAGAGCGCAACCTGCCGCGCGCCATCGAAAGCCTGCGCTGCTGCGACGAAATCGTCGTGGTGGACTGCGGCTCCACGGATCGCACCGTGGAGCTGGCGCGACGCCTGGGGGCGCGCGTGCTGGAAGCCGAATGGCGCGGCTACGCGGCGCAAAAGAACTTCGCCGCCGAGCAGGCCCGCCACGACTGGATTCTCTCGCTCGATGCCGACGAGGCGCTCAGCGAAGCCCTGGAAGCCGAGGTCTGGCAGCTCAAAAAAAGCGGTCCGGACTGCGACGCCTACACGGTGCCGCGCCTGGCGCAATATCTGGGCCGCTGGATCCTGCACTCGGGCTGGTATCCGGACCGCAAAATTCGTCTGTACGACCGCCGCAAGGCGCGCTGGGTGGGCGATTTCGTCCACGAGCGGGTCGTCACCGAGGGGCGCGTCGGTCACCTGCGCTCCAACCTGCTTCATTTCACCTGCGACTCGCTTTCCGAGCACCTGAAGAGGCTCGACCGCTACACCACGCTGGCGGCGCAGGAACTGGTGGCGCGCCGCCAGAAAATCGGCTGGCGGCACCTGTTGCTTGCGCCCCTGGCCACTTTCTGGCGAACTTATATCTTCCAGCTCGGCTTTCTGGACGGTTTGGAAGGCCTGGCCATCGCACGCATGGCCGCCATTTATACTTACCTCAAATACGCCAAAGCCCGGAACATGAGTTGAGCCTCGCCGGGCTGCGACCGGAGGCTCACGGAGGCGCGCGCTTGCGGATCGTTCACGTGGACGCAGGAAAACGAATGCGGGGCGGCCAATGGCAGGCGCTCCTGCTGCACCGGGAGCTGACCGGGGCCGGACACGACAGCCTCCTGCTGGCGCCTCCGGCCTCGCCGCTGTTGCGCCAGGCGCGCGCGGACAGCCTGCCCGCAGAGCCGCTGCGCTTCGCCAGCCTGTGGCGGCTGGCCAGGCAGGCAGAGGTGCTTCACGCGCATGACGCGCGCGCACACACTCTGGCCGCGCTGGTGGGCCACCCCCGCCTGGTCGTCTCCCGTCGCGTGGCTTTTGCGCCGCGCGGCGCACCCTGGTCCCGCTGGAAACTGCGAAAGGCGAGGCGCTACCTGGCCGTCTCGCAATACGTGCGCGGCGTCCTGGTGGCGGCGGGCGTAGATGCCTCCCGCATCTCGGTGGTTTACGACGGCGTACCCTTGCTGCCGCCCTCCTCGCGCGCCGGCCCGATCCTGGCGCCCGCGCACTGCGATCCGATGAAGGGCGAAAGCCTGCTGCGGGAGGCGGAAAAGGCGGGCGGGTTTTGCGCCCTGCGTTCCCGCGACCTCACGGGCGCCCTCCGGGAAGCCTCGCTGATGGTTTACCTGAGCCGGATGGAGGGCTTGGGCTCGGGCGCGCTGCTGGCAATGTCGGCCGCGGTTCCCGTCGTAGCCAGTCGCGTGGGAGGCTTGACCGAAGCGATCGTGGATGGCCAGACCGGTCTGCTGGTCGAGAACGAGGCAGGCGCCGTCGCCCAGGCGGTGCTCCGGCTGATTCGCGACCGCGAGCTGGCGGCGAGCATGGGCGAGGCGGGCCGTCGCCGAGTCCAGCGACAGTTCACCATCGAGCTCATGGTGCGGCGCACGCTACACAATTACGAAGAGGTGCTCTCATGCCTTACTTGATCGCCTTGCTGGCCGGATTGGTGGTGGGCAGTTTCCTGAACGTTTGCATCTACCGCCTGCCCCGTGACCTTTCGGTCGTACGCCCGCGCTCGTTCTGCCCGGCGTGCGAGAATCCGATCGCCTGGTTCGATAACATCCCGCTGCTCAGTTACGTCCTGCTCGGGGGCCGCTGTCGCGCATGCGGCGCTCGCATCCCGCTGCGGTACCCGCTGGTCGAGCTGGCCACCGCCGCGCTTTTTGTGCTCGCGCTGATGGTAGCCGGCCCCACGCTCAGGGCGGTCAAGTTGATGGTTTTCAGCGCGGCGATCGTGGGATTGATCTTTTCGGACCTGGAAGAGCGCATTCTGCCGGACGAGTTCACGCTGGGCGGCCTGGCGACGGGACTCTTGATGGCCGCGCTGGCGCCGATGCAGGCCATGCTGATCCTCGTTTTTGCGCCCCGGCGTTGGGGCGACCGATGGCTGTCGCTGGGCGAGGCGGCGCTCGGCGCCGTCGTGACCGCAGGCTTGCTTTTCCTCATGGGCGCTCTCTATGAGAAAGTTCGCAAACGCGAAGGCATGGGCCTGGGGGACGTGAAGATGGCCGCGATGCTGGGGGCGTTCCTCGGCCTGTGGGGCGCCTTGCAAGCGCTGTTGATCGGCTCGCTGCTGGGCTCGATGGCAGGGCTCGCCTACATCAAGGCCACTCGCAAGAAGGCGTCCGAATACGCGCTGCCGTTCGGGAGCTTCCTGGGCGTGGGGGCGCTGGTGGTGGCCTTCCTCGAGCTGGCGCCGGTATGAGCGCCGGCGGGCAGGTGTGCGGATGAAACGGGTTCTCACTGCCCTCATCCTGGTTCCGGTGGCCGTAGCCATCGTGCTGAAAGCGCCGTTGCCCGCCCTCGTGATCGTGGTCGCTGCGGTGGCTTGCCTGAGCTACCGCGAATTCGAACGTCTGGTGACCGGGCATGGCATCGCGCGAGCGGGCCTGTTGGGCTACGGGGCGGGCTCGGCGGTTTTGCTGGCGCCCGCGGAGGGTTGGGCGCTGCCCACTCTGATCGCAGCCCTCGCGCTGGCCGCCGCGATGCGATCGAGGCCGCCGGCCCGTGCCCTGCCGCAGGCCGCGGCCATGGTGTTCGGGGTGCTCTGGATCTTTGGCGCCTGGCGTTGCGGTCTCGAGCTGCGCTCCGTGGATCCCCACTGGCTCCTGTTCGTGCTGGTGCTGAACTGGGTGGGCGACACAGCGGCGTACTACGTGGGACGCGTTTTCGGCTCGCGAAAACTCGCGCCGGGGATCAGCCCGGCCAAGACCTGGGAAGGCGCCGTGGCCTCGATTCTGGCTGCGCTGGCTTCAGGCTGGGCGTACGCGCGCCTGCTCTGGCCGGAGATGAGCCTGTGGCCGTCGCTCGCGATCGTAGTTGTCTGCAACCTGACGGCGCAGTTGGGGGATCTGACGGAATCTGCCGTCAAGCGCGGCGCCGGAGTCAAAGACAGCGGCGCTTCGCTGCCCGGCCACGGCGGCTGGCTCGACCGCACCGACGGCCTGCTGTTCTCGATGCCCGCAGTGTACGCCTGCGTGCGCTGGTTCGTTCCCGTCTGAAAAAGTTGACCGGATTCGGCTGAATCCTGCGCAGGCGCCCTTGCATCCCATGGGCGTGAGGGCCGGTTCCGGGCCAAGGGGGTGAGTCCATGCCGGGGATCAGCGCACGGATCAAGCATGTTTCTGTCGCCGCCGCAGCGGCGGCGCCCTTTTTGCTTCTCGCCTTTTCCAGCAACCCTCCCCCGCGCAACACCGGGGCTCCCGGCGACGGCCTGTGTACGCAATGCCACGTCGGGACCCCCAATCCGCCGGGGGGCAGCGTGAGGGTCGAATTTCCCGGGGACTTGACGTACGTGCCCGGGAATCGCCAGATCTGGACCGTACGCATCACCGATCCTGCCGCTCGCGTTTTCGGCTTCCAGCTCACCGTACGTTTGTCCAGCAACGAAACGGGCTCGCGAGCCGGCGAGCTCAGCCCGACCGACACGAGCACGACTGTGGTTCGTTCAGGCGAACTGGAATTCATCGAGCACGCCCGGGTTAACACGACGGGCGTTTTCTCGTTCGCTTGGAATCCTCCCGGGCCCGGCGCCGGGCCGGTCCGCGTCTACGTGGCTGCCAACGCCGCCAACGGCGATGGGCGGAACACAGGCGATCGGATCTTCACGGCCAACTACACTCTGAACCCGGCCGCCGAGCCGCCGCTGCCCACCATTCGCAGGCAAGACGGCGTGCTCAACGGCGCCAGCTTCGTGCCCGGAATCGCCGCCGGCGGTTGGGTGAGCATCTTCGGAGAAAACCTGGCGCCGACCACCCGCTTCTGGCGCGCCGAAGAAATCGTGGAGGGCAAGCTGCCCACGGAACTCGACGGCGTCCGGGTCAGCATCAACAACAAGCCCGCTGCCGTGTACTACATCAGCCCCACGCAGCTCAACGTCCAGGCGCCGGACGACGACTCGCTGGGGCCCGTCGAGGTCAGGGTCACCACGCGGAACGGGACCAGCCAGGCGGCCGTGGCACAGCTACAAAGGTTTGCTCCGGGCTTTTTCATGTTCGAGCCTCAGGGCCGCAAATACATTGCGGCCGTGCACCCGCGACTCGACGACCGCGGGAACGTCGTCTACGTGGGCCCCGAGGGCTTGTTCCCCGGCGCGCCCGTTCGCCCCGCGCGGCCCGGGGACGTCATCCTGCTCTACGGCACGGGCTTCGGGCCCACCGAACCGGCGGTACCCGCGGGCCGCGTGGTCACATCTGCCGCCCGGCTCGCCAATCCGGTGCAGATTCGCTTCGGCAACGTGGTGGCTGAAGTGCAGTTCGCCGGCCTCGTCGCCCAGAGTGCGGGGCTCTACCAATTCAACGTCGTCGTCCCCAATGTGCCCGATGGCGACCTGCCCGTGTTCGCCGAGATCGGAGGCGTGCGCACGCAGGACGGCGCCATGATTCACGTCAAGCGCTGAAGGGGATTCGGCGCCGCGCGCTCAGTGGATGGTCCGCGTCTTGCGGTTCAGATAGTCCATCAACAGGTACTGGCCCAGCGTGTACGGGGTCGTGAAGTAGGCCTTGCCCCGGCACAGCTCGGTCACCTTCTGCACGAAGGCCACCAGGTCGTAATCGCCGGCCAGCATGAAGGTGTTGATCTGGATTCCCTGACGCTTGCAACGCCCGACTTCCTCCAGAGTCTTGGCGATCACCAGCGGGTCCAGCCCGTAGGCGTTGCGGTAGATGCGCCCGTCTTCCAGCGTGATCGCGGAAGGCTTGCCGTCCGTGATCATGATGATCTGCTTCATGTCCTTGCGCTCTTGCGCAAGCAGGCGCTGGGCCAGCTTCAACCCTTCGCAGGTGTTCGTGTAGTACGGGCCGACCTGGGCGCGGGCCAGCTCCGACAGGCGCAGCTCCTCGGCGTGATCATGAAACAGCACGCAACGGAGGCTGTCGCCCGGATACTGCGTGCGGATCAGATGGGCCAGGGCCAGGGCGACTTTCTTGGCCGGCGTGAAGCGATCCTCGCCATAGAGGATCATGCTGTGGCTGGCGTCGAGCATCAGCACCGTCGCACACGAGCTCTGATACTCGCACTGGTGGACTTGCAGGTCGGCGTAATCCAGCTCCAGGGGCACGCACGGCCCCTCGCGCAGAATCGCGGAAAACAACGTCGCCGGGACGTCCAGATTCAGCGTGTCGCCGAACTCGTAAGCTTTCGAAGCGCCCGAGGCTTCCACGCCGGTGGCCATCTCGCGCGTGTCGTGTGCGCCGAAGCTCGCTTTGCCGAGCGCCCCCAGCAAGTCCTTCAAGGCGCGATAGCCCAGAAAGTCGAGCGACTTCTCGGTGAGCTCGACGCGCACGCTGGCCGGCTCGGCTTCGGGTTCTTCGGGCGCGGCCAGGTAGCCTTCCTCGATGAGTTTGCGCGCCAGCCGATCCGCCAGCTCGCGCAACTGGGCCTCGGAAAGCGCGGCGATCTCCTGCTGGATGCGCTCCCAATCCGCATCCGCGGGCAGTCCCTCCTGCAAGGCCCGCTCAATGGCCTGCCGCAGATCTTCGAGCGTGTGACCGTCGAATTCCGTAAAACGGAAGCGCCAGCGCGAGAAGCCGCTCTCGAGCAGAAAATCGGCCAGGGCTCCCAGCAAGCCCTCCGAGCTGATGCCGAAATCCTCGCCCGTGTACCGCGTGTAGTTGATCCAACGCACGGCGGCCTCCTAGTTGAGCTGGCGACGAAAGCCCGGGCGGCGTCCTTCCTCGATCGTCGTGTCCCGCCGGCGCTCGCCCGCCACGAAACCCAGCTCTTCGCTGCGGCTGATACGCCGGTGCGCGTACAAGCCTTCCAGGATGAACTCGGCCGCAGCCACGCGCAGCGCCGGGGGATCTTTCGGGCTCACGCCCAGCACGTGTACCTGATCCAACAATCCGTGGATGGCCGACAACTGCCTCAGAAGAGATGCGGCGTCCGCGGACTCTTCGAGCTTGAGCGTACCGCCGAGTTCGAACCACTGCACCACTCCCGAGAGATTCACGCCATCGAACAGCCGGCTGTGCACTTTGCCGATGGCGGCGCGCACCAGGTCGCGCGCCACCGCCTCGGCGCCCTTGAGTTCCCCTTCGTACTCCAGTTCCAGTTTGCCGGTGATGGCGGGAAGGGCGGCGTACAGATCGAGCGCTCGCGGCACGGCCAGATTCTCTCCGGCCCGCAGGGCGCGCCGCTCCGCGTTGGAGACCACGTTCTCCAGCAGCGAGATAGGCAGGCGCTGGGAGACGCCGGAGCGGCGATCCACGCGCTTGTCCTCGCGCGCCAGGAAAGCCAGTTGCTCGACCGCCTCGCGAATGAATTCCGGGATCTGGATGCGCAGGGGCGAGGGCCGGTCGGTCCAGGCCTCCTGCCGCGTGATGGCCATGCCCTGCTCGACGGTCAGCGGATAATGGGTGCGGATCTCGCTGCCGATGCGGTCTTTGAGCGGCGTAATGATCTTGCCCCGGGCGGTGTAATCCTCCGGATTGGCAGTGAACACCAGCAGTACGTCCAGGGGCAAACGCACCGGATAGCCTTTGATCTGGACGTCGCCCTCCTGCATGATGTTGAACAACCCGACCTGGATCTTGCCTGCCAGATCCGGCAGCTCGTTGATGGCGAAAATGCCGCGGTTGGCGCGTGGCAGCAGACCGTAGTGGATGGTCAGCTCGTCGGAGATGTCCCGCCCGCGTCGCGCCGCCTTGATGGGATCAATGTCGCCGATGATGTCCGCGATGGTGACGTCGGGCGTGGCCAGCTTCTCGACATAGCGTTCCTCGGGCGACAGCCAGCGGATGGGCGTTTCCTCCCCCATCTCAGCGATCAGTTCGCGGCAAGCCCGGCAAAGCGGCTGGTACGGGTTGTCGTGGATCTCGCAACCGGCCACCGAGGGCAGCCAGTCGTCCAGCAAACCGGTCAGGCTTCGCAAGAGCCGAGACTTGGCCTGCCCGCGCAACCCGAGCAGGATGAAATTGTGTCGGGCCAGGATGGCGTTGACCAGTTGCGGGATGACCGTGTCTTCATAGCCCAAGATTCCGGGAAACAGCTCCGCGCCGGCCCGCAGGCGGCGAATCAGGTTGTGGCGCAGTTCGTCCTTGACGCTGCGGCGGCCGATCCGCTCTTCGCAGAACTCGGCGCTGCGGCGCAGCGCGCCCAGTGTGGCAGGGAGATCGTGACGCTTTGGGTTCATGGCTTCGCATCCCCGTATACCGGCGATTCTAACAGAGGGACGCAGCAACCCGCCCGCGCGTTTGCTATTGTTGATGGGCTGAGGTTCTCCAAGGGGAATCCAGGATGCCGGACACCGCTTTCCAGCGTTACTGGCGGCGATTGCAGCAGCTCGGTCTGAACGCCTACGAAGCCCGCTCCTATCTGGTGCTGCTCGGCCATCCCCGCTTCAAGGCACTGGAACTGGCGGCACGCGCCCGCGTCCCTCGTCAGAAGATCTACGAAGTGCTGGACAGCCTGGTCGAAAAAGGGTTCACGCAGGTGATCCAGGAAAAGACCAAGCTCTTCTCGGCTGTGGATCCCGAGCTGGCGATTCCGGCTTACCTCGAGCGCAGAAGGCGCGCCCAGGAGCAGGAGTTGAACGAGCAGTGCCGGCTGGCAGGGGAACTGATCGAGCACCTCAAGGCGACCTGCGGGCAGCGGGAAGGCGACCGCGGCACCCTTGACTATCTCCGCATCGTGGGCGAGCCCGCGCAGATCGCGGCTCAATACCGGCGCATGTTGCGGGACGCGAAATCCGAGTACCTGGAATTCTCCCGTCCGCCGTACGCCGTGGACCCTCTGGACGAGCGGCTGGTCAAGGAGGCCGCGCAGCGGGGCGTTCAGTGCCGCCTCCTCCTGCAGTCGGGAACTCTCGACGAGGAACACCGGCGCCGCCTGGAGGAGTACCGGACTGCCGGCGTGCAGATACGCCAGGCGCCCTCGCTGCCCATGAAACTGGCCGTTTTCGACGGCACGCGCGGTCTGATCGCGCTGCTGGACCCGGTGGTGACGCGGCCCGCCTGGACCGCCGTGGTCTTCGATCACCCCGCCCTGGGCGAAGCCATGCAGGGCCTGTTCGAGGATCGCTGGCGGCGCGCCGAGACCCTGTGAATCGCGGCCTCAAGGACGCTGGGCGGCGGCGCTGCGTCCGGCTCGCGTACGGATCTCGCGAATGGCGTAAATGCGGCGGCCCTGGCTTTCGAAGTAGGTTCGCATCAACATTTCGCCCAGCAGCCCGGTCGAGAACATCATGATGCCGGCCAGCAGCAACAGACTTCCCGCCAGTAACAAGGGACCGTGCTCGATGAGGATCTCGTGACCCATGATTTTGTGGACGAAGAGGTAACCCAGGATGCCGCCGCCCACCGTCGTACCCGCCAGGCCCAGTTTGCCGAAGAAATGCATGGGGCGCGTGAAGTAACTCAGCAGAAACTTGATCGTGATGATGTCGAACAGGACGTGGAAGGTCCGGCCCAGGCCGTAATGCGAACCGCCGCTGGCGCGCGGGGCGTTCTGGATGGGCACTTCGGCGATGCGCGCCCCGTAAAAGCTGGCCAGCGCCGGTATAAACCGGTGTAACTCTCCGTAGAGATTGATGTCCTTGAGAATTTCCGCCCGGTACGCCTTGAATGTCGTTCCGAAATCGTGCAACTCGACGCCGGAAAGTTTCGCCATCAGCCAGTTGGCTACGCGCGACGGCAGCTTGCGGGTGACGGGATTGTCCAGGCGGTTCTTGCGCCACCCGCTGGCGATGTCGTAGCCCTCCTCGATCTTGGCCAGCAGGGCCGGTATGTCCTCGGGCGCGTGTTGCAGATCGGCGTCCAGCGAGATGATGACCTCGCCGCGCGCCTCATGAAAGCCGGCCGAAAGCGCCGCCGTCTGCCCGAAATTCCGGCGCAGGCGGATCACCTTGAGCCGCTCGTCCGTGTCCGCCAGATGCGCCAGCAGCTCGAAGCTGCGGTCGGTGGAGGCGTCGTCCACGAAAATGATCTCGTAGGGTCGCCCCAGTTTCTCCAGCGTCGCAGTGAGCCGGTCGTACAAAGGCAGCAGGGACGCTTCTTCGTTGTGGACCGGAATTACTACCGACAACATGCCCGCTATTCCCAGTCTAACAGGCCCCGCGGCGATAGAAATCGCAGATGCGTCCCGCGACTTCCTCCGCGGCCGAGTCGGGCAAGTGAGGATACAGGGGCAGTGAGAGAATTTCGCGGCAGGCGCGTTCCGCCACCGGCAAATCTCCCCGTCGCGCGCCACAATCGCGGAAGGCTGGTTGCAAGTGCAGGGGGACCGGATAGTGGACCGCGGTAGCAATGCCGTGCGAGGCCAGGTGGCGACGGAGCTTTTCCCTGCCCCGGACACGGATCACGTACAAGTGATGCACGGAGTCGGCCCGGTCCAGCAGCCTGACGCCCGGACAATCCTTCAGGGCCTCGTCGTACAGCGCGGCCAGACGCGCGCGCCGACGGTTCCACTCTTGCAGTCGCGTCAGGAACGCACGCAGATAGCAGGCTTGCATTTCATCGAGCCGCGAATTGATTCCGGCCAGCCGGCTGACATGGCTGCCGCTGCGTCCGCCGTCGCGCAGCCGGGCCAGGCGCAGACGGACGCCCGCACGATCGGTCACGACCGCCCCTCCGTCCCCCAGAGCCCCCAGGTTTTTGGTTGGGTAAAAGCTGTAGGCCACGTAGGGCGAGTACGACGCCGGCGCGCGCCCCCGGTAGCGCGCCCCGTGGGCCTGGCAGGCATCCTGGATCAGCACCGCGTCGAACTGCCGCGCCAGCCGCTGGAACGCATCCAGCTCGCAAGGGCGCCCGTAAAGATGGACGGGCAGAAAGGCCGCCGTACGGCGCGTCGCCCGATTGCCCGCGTCCTGGGGATCGAGCAGCAGCGTGCGCGGATTCACGTCCGCGAAGCGCGGCGTGGCGCCGGCCGCCACAATGGCGAGAGCCGTGAAGGGCGCCGTCAGCGGCGTTGTGAGGACCTGCATGCGCCGGTCGGTGATCCCCGCCTCGCGCAGGCACAGCTCGATCGCCGCCGTACCCGTGCCGACGCCGACCGCATACCGCGCGCCCATCGCCTGGGCGAATTCGCGTTCGAAAGCCTCCACCTGTTCGCCCAGAATGAACTGCCCCTGCTGGAACATCCGCTCCAGATGCGCCCGCCACAGAGGCTCGGTCTCCCGGATGGCGGGCGCCAGATTCAGGAACGGGATCCTCATGCCAGTCTGGGGTTCTCGCCGTTGATCGCCGGCCGGATCACCAGCCGGTAGTACAGGCGCATCAGTTGAAGGAACGTCGCGGCCAGCGAGCGCACGCGGAAGAATTGGGAGCGCCCGTGCAGTCGCGGGTAATGATGCACGGGGACCTCGACCACGCGATACGGGCTGAGTTCCAGCTTGCGCACCAGCTCGACGCAAATGGTGCCGCTGGTCGAGCTCAGCCGGATCTCCTCGAGCAGGCTGCGCCGGATGAGCCGGTAGTCGCAGTCAATGTCCCGGATGCGGATGCGGAAGAGAAAGCGCGCGAAGGCATTGTAGATGCGCCCGATGAGTATCCGGTGCCAGGGATCGTGCCGCTCGATCTTGTAGCCATTGACCAGGCCCACGTCGGGCCTCATTTGTTCCAGCAGCCTGGGCAGTTCGCCCGGATCGTACTGGCCGTCGCCGTCGGTGTAGAAAACCAGCTCCTTGGTGGCGGCGGCAAAGCCGCTGCGCAGCGCGGCGCCGTAGCCCATGTTCTTCGGATGCGTGACCACGCGCAGGCGAGGCCCGTACTTTTGCTGAAGCTGAGCAAGCACTTCGGCGGTCTCATCGCGGCTGCCGTCGTTGACCACGATGACCTCGTAGTCGCTAGTCAGTTGCGGCAACAGCGTAAAGGTCTTCTCGAGCAGCCCGGGCAGCGAGGGAGCGTCATTGTAGGCGGGGAAAAACACGCTCAGACTCGGCGCTGCGGGGGGCGCCTCGCGCATAAGCGGACATTGTACCGCGGCCCCGCCGGCCGCGACATTCGGGGGATGACGATGGAGACCGCTCCTGCCTGGGCGCCTTTCACCTTGCGACGCCCCAGCCGCGCAGCAACAAAGCCACGCCCACCGTGACCAGGCCGAGCAGCACGGGCGCCCATCGCCGCCACAGGATCAGGAATCCCACCGTCACCGCCCCCGCGAAGTAGTAGAACTCCGGGTACGTCTGGTAGAGACAGCTCCACAGGCGGGCGTCAGCCGGGCAGCCCCCAACCATACCCACTCCCCACCTATGCTTATATCACAAGACGGCGGGCCGCGGTAAGCTCGGAGTTTATGCCTCGATCTGAACCAACTCAGAGGGACGGCTCACGGGCACAGAGTATTTCCGTTCGATCTTCTCCCGGAAGCACGGGCCGGAGTTGTAAGTGCAGAACGGGTACAACATCCCGTTGGGCGCCGCATAGTGGATGATGCACCGCCGGACCCGTTCGATGTCGTAGTTGTACAGGTCCATGAAGTGCATCCCGGCCACCATCAGCGTCTTGTAGGAGAAACCAACCTTTTCCGCCGCCCCGCGGCCGTAACGCTTGTCCATCAAGCCTTGCAGGGTTTGCAGGAATTTCTGGAACGTGAGGCCCTCGGGAGCCCGATCCTCGTAGAAATATTTGCGGAGCACGTTCCAGGCCTGGATCTTGGTGTAAAGTTTCACCGTCTGCCTCGTGGTCTTGCGCGCCAGCAGATCCATCTCCTGGAGCATGCCGCCGATATCCACGAAGCGCGTCACCGGTGTGCCCCGCTTTTTGGAATCCACGAACAGATACGTGCCCATCGAGCAGTGCGGGTGCGAGGTCAAGGTGGTGGTCAGCTCGCCGCGGATGGCGCTGGCCAGCCGCGAAAATGGCGCCACGCAGGACAGCGGGAACCAGTCCTCGACCGCGTCGCAGATGCCCGTTTGCTCGTGGATGGCCAGGGCCACGTCCGCCATGGTGAAACGCTTGGCCTCCAGTTCGCGGCGCGAAATGCGACCCGTGAAGCTGACAGGCTGGAAGGCGATGGCGCTGACCACGTCAATGTTGTCCAGCGCCAGCTTGAGGATATCGCCGATCTGGTGGTCGTTGAGACCGCGCACGATGGTAGGCACAAAGCAGATCTTCATGCCTGCCTTGCGGACGTTTTCGATAGCTTGCAGCTTGGCGTCGAGCAGCGGGCGACCCCGGGTGCGCAGGTAAATGTCGTCGGTGACGCCGTCGAATTGCAAGTACAGCGTATGCAGGCCCGCCTCCTTGGCCCGCTGGGCGAACTCCAGACTGGTGAAGGCCAGCCCGTTGGTCGCAATCTGGATATGCGAGAAGCCCATGTCCCGGGCCATCTCCAGCACTTCGAAGAAATGCGGATAAATGGTGGGTTCGCCGCCGGAAAACTGGACCAGGCGTCCGGCCACGGGGCGCTCGTTGCGCAGCGTCTGGAGCATCCGCCGCACCTGGTCGAGCGTCGGCTCGTACAGGTAGCCGGTCACGTTGGCGTTGGCGAAGCAAATCGGGCAGGTCAGGTTGCAACGATTGGTCAGGTCAATGTTGGCCAGTGAGGTGTGGCTGGTGTGCATCGAGCAGAGGCCGCATTGGTCCGGGCAGCGCGTGGCGTCGGGAATCTGGGGGTTGCTCAGCCCGCGGTTGTCCCCGAAATTCCATTTCTCCATTTTCAGGTAGAGGCGGACGTCGCCGTAATAGACGTCCTTGAAATAGCCGTGCTGTGGGCAGGTCTTCTCCATCATGACCTTGCCGCGCTCTTCGAAGACGCGGGCTTCGATGACGCGCACGCACTCCGGACACAGCGACTGCGTGATTTTGGGCAGCCCCCGGCGCAGCGGCTCGATGCGCGCGCCGGTGAAGGTGGTCTCCGGCTGGATGATCTGATAACCCTTAACCTTGACCTGGAATGGGGGGTACGTAACGGTGCTCAAATATGTCCTCCTTGCGGATGCCCTGGGCGTTTGCCGCCCTCGTGGGCAATTATAGACAAGGAGTTCCGGATGCCCTAGCCTGATCGGCCCAATGGCAGCAT
>Ga0068705_10000615_pt1 | contig 18024 bp, 15 predicted proteins | sample YNPMSTMetaG_FD_65631 | JGI IMG/M metagenome (GOLD analysis project Ga0068705, IMG submission 65631) | Anoxygenic and chlorotrophic microbial mat microbial communities from Yellowstone National Park, USA - YNP MS-T MetaG | ecosystem: Environmental > Aquatic > Thermal springs > Hot (42-90C) >... | reverse complement strand
TCATGCCAGAAGCTCCGTAGCTGAGGACACGTTTACAGAAGTTTTTGCGTGCCCACTTCGCGTTGCGTAAGGCAATATTTGCCTGAGTCGTCCCGACATATGTCCTTTGACCAAAAGCGGCTCAACTCTTTTGAACTCATATCGTGGCTTGAGCAGCGGCTGCGGCAACCTCTTCCCGGGCCGATGATGGGAACAAAGTATGCTCCGCGACCGGCCCTGGGACGAGATTACTCGAGGATTCCCCCTGATGCGCGGCCGGCTGCTGTGTTGATTCTTTTCTACCGGCACGAGTCCCAATGGTGGCTACCCTTGACGTTGCGAAAAAGCACCTTGCCCGATCACGGAGGCCAAATCAGTTTCCCCGGTGGTGCCATCGAACCGGGGGAGACCTCATGTGAGGCGGCCATCCGAGAGTTTCGGGAGGAATTGGGGGTGATTGACTTTCGGCCGCATTCGGTGTTGGGCCAACTTTCCTCAATCTACATTGAACGAAGTCGCTTTCGTGTTGACCCCTGGGTTGCTGTGGCCGAGGAACGGCCCAAGATGTGTGCCCAGCCCTGCGAGGTCGAAGAACTCTTGGAAGTCCCGCTCCTTCACCTGCTAGACCCGGCCAATTTCGGTAGCCATCAGAGAGAATATCACGGCCAGGTTTACGAGGCCCCGCATTTTGTCTTCGGAAGCCATCGCATCTGGGGTGCGACCTGTCTCATGCTGGGTGAGCTCATCACCCTGGTGGAAGAGTTCCTCGGCAAAAGGGCGTCATCAGCCCCATGAATGGGGCTCTCTTCAGACGTGACGTCTGAAGGCATTGCCCGGTTGGGAGACCCCTGGTTTACGCAGTGATCAGGGTCTTCTGGAAGAGGTCTCGCAAGACATCCTGATCAACCTTGACCGGTGTCAACGTGCAGGCCTCTGCGGTGGCTTCCAACGCGTGGCGAACCAGGCGATCCAGATAATCCCGCGGGGCGTCAGCCGGCACGGTGAATTTCTCGGGCAGGCCGGCGTCCCGGAAAAGCTGTTCGAGGGCATCGAGAAATTGACCACCCTGCTGTTCAGGAGTCTCTGCCAGGATATGACACTGACGGCCCAATTCTGCCAGGGCAGTTGGGCATGTTTGTTGGAGGAATCGCAGGGCTACCGGTCCGGCAATGGCAACGGCTATGCCGTGGGGAACACCGAAGACGGCGCCAATGGCCTGAGCCATGGCGTGGCCCACAGTCAGGCCCGTCACATCATAAGCGGCCCCCGATAGGCAGGCGGCCAGGGCGAGATTTGCCCGCGCCATCACATCCTGCGGGTTAGCCAGGGCCGCCTTTAGGCTCCCGAAAATCAGGCAGGCGGCTTGTCCTGCAAGAACACTGGAGATCGGATTTCCCATCCGGCTCAAACACGCCTCGACAGCCTGCAGCAAGGCGTCCGCTGCGCAAGCCGCTGTAACGCTGGCAGGCTTTCCTAGCGTTAACTCGGGATCCACCAGAGCGATTTTGGGATGCAGGCCCTCACCCACAAGGGCCGCTTTCAACGGCATATCGGAGTATGTCCCTTTGCCGTGAAATGTCAAAACGGAAATGGCCGTGACCTCACTCCCCGTCCCCGCGGTCGTTGGCACCGCGATGACGGGCGCCGATTCCGTAATCCTCCGGTATCCTTCATTCGCGTTGGCAAAATCCCAGGGCTGTCCCTCCATTTTCACCAGTGCCCCAATGGCCTTGGCGACATCGATCACACTTCCTCCGCCCAGGCCGATCACAACTTCACAACGGTTTTTCTTGTAAGCCTCTACTCCACGGGGGATGATCTCCGCATCGGGCTCCGGACCAACTTCAAAGAAAGGAATGGCATGCATGCGGGCACTTCGCAGCGATCGCTGTGCCCGTTGATACACGTCTTCCATTCCCTGCTGATTTTTGTAGCCGACCACTAAGGCATTCCAGCCAAATTCTTGTGCCAGCTCGCCCAGCTTTCGGATCATGCCTGGGCCAAAGCGAACAAGCGTCGGGAAGTGAAATGTCCACGTCTTGAGCATAGGGTCACTCCTGCTGATTTTCCTAATTCGATACCAGCGCTATTCTGTCGCCAGCAGAACACACTCGTGCTATGCGATCTGATCAGGTCGATGGTTCAGGGCATAATCCCTCATGGCAAACATATTAGGATCAGGGGTCCCGCGGGGGACTTCGCACCCCGCACCGACAATATAGCGGGAACCCGCTGCCTGATGACATTCAGCCAGTTTTTCGTGCACACATGCTGGGGTACCATTTCGCAGGACTTTGACCGGGTCAATGTTTCCCAGCAGAACTTGCGAGGGTCCCATCGCCTGGCGTCCGGCTTCCATAGATACCAGAAAGTCGAGGTCCACAATGTCACAGCCAAGTTTTCCCATTCCCTCCAAAATCTTATTTGTGTTTCCGCAGATATGAAGGCGGACTTTGCCGCCCATCTCGTGGATCGCATCCACCATTTTCTTCTCGTATGGCCAGACAAACTCGTTATAGAATCGGGGCCCAATCAAGGAGGCGGCAGCATCGCCCATGCCGATGATGTCTGCCCCCGCATCGATTTGGGCCCTGGCGAAGGCCAGCTCCATCTCAAGAATGAAATCGAATAGATCGCGGACAAAAACGGGGTCATCAAAGAAATCCAGCATCAAGGTATTGATGCCACGAAGATCGGCCGCCTCGGCACACGGACCTTCGATCCAGCCCTCAATCAAAAGTTCGCCGCCGACCTTCTTGCGGAACAATTCTGTAGCACGAACACGATCCTCCATCCGACCTCCCCCGTATGGGTCGGGAACTTTGAGTTGTGTCAGCCTGGTCTTATCCGCGAGCAGTGCCTTGTCTTCAACAATGGCAGGTGGTTGATCTTCGAAGTACTGAATGACGGCGCCGCAGTCTGCCGCTTCTCGGGCTGGGTCCGAAATGCAGGAAACATAGTCCAGCCCATACTTTTCCGCCGTCCGGAGCTGGGCTTCGACCAGAACCCGGTGATCGGTCACATATTCTCCGTAGGAGACTCCGATTTGATCGGCAGCAAACATCATCGTGATGGGCATAAGGGGGAGACGATCGACTTCCCGACCCTCCATCATCGCCATCACGCGTTCATAGCCATTCATGGGCGAAGCCTCCACCCGATTGAAAAAAACCGGCTTTTCGCCGCCCGTCACGACCGTCCCATTACGTGGTCAAGAGAAACGGACGGCACCACCTATCATTCTCGAGTATCGGCGATTCATCATAGTTGCCGGAACATCGTCCCGCAACCGGTTCCACCCATCCCAGACAGAGAAATCACACACGACTGCTCTCACTCGGTGAGCACCAGGTCATTCCCCCTGTGACCGGGACGCACAGGACGAGGATATCATCTCGAGGCGAATAATGTGATGATCGAATGATGGCGCAATGCGCTCGCCAGGAGGGACGACGAGGAATTCTGATGGGTTCCAACGCCCATCGACCAGGGCCTGAACGAGACGCAAGTCACCGTCCAGGACTTCGAATTTCCAGCCTCGCTGGGCCGCCTTCTGCCGTGCGATGTCTTCAAACTGATCATCGCAGCCAGTGTGTGTTCGAATGTACGCCAACTTGCCGTAGTTTTTCGTTAACTCGCCAAGTTGCTCCTGCAAATAACGGGCATTTTCTTCGCCATATTTGGCAACCCATTCTTCGTACGTTTGAAGAAGACCCATCTTTCGTACAATCGAATCCGGTCCATGTTGGGAAAGGTCCTCTCCCCGTTCTATCCACCCGGGTGTTTGAAAATAGACACCGGGATTTGCGTTGAAGTACTCCAGATAGCGCTCGTGACTTCCGAGGAACAGGGTGATGCAATCGTGCGCCCTGGGGACTACAAGAGGGATCTGTGGGGCCGTCAAACCAACGATGCCGTTATTGCACAAAGCGTAACCCAGACAAATAGCCGAATAACGAGACGAATCCACATGAGCGATGGCCTCGGCGATCCGGGCCGACATCTTCTCCTGGCCGATATCATGCAATCCCTTGGGCAGGAAAACGATATCCACGGTGTTAGGCGATTGTGCCACCGCCAGACACACTTCGCGGTACAGGATTTCACAGGCAATCACAATCAGCCGCACGGTCGATCTCGCATCAAGTCTCAACCACCGACACCCGATAGCTATCTGATTGGGTATCGCCCCGCGCTGCGGGCCGTATCAAACATCGCCAAAATATTTTCCGCAGGACAGTTCGCTTGAATGTTGTGGACAGAGGCAAAGACATAGCCGCCGCCCGGCGCCAAAATGCGAATGTTTTCCTCAACCTCGCGGGCAACATCCTCTCGCCTCCCGAAGGGCAGCGTCTTCTGACAGTCGCAGGCGCCGCCCCAGAACGTGAGGCGATCCCCAAACTCCTTTTTCAGCCGAACGGGGTCCATGCCTTTCGCTGTCGTCTGCACAGGATTCAGGATATCGACACCCATCTCGATCAGGATGGGAATGAAATCATAAATCGCGCCATCGTTGTGCATGAATACTTTATAGTTCGTGTGAGCATGAATCCAGTCAAGGCCACGCTTGTAATAAGGAAAGATCAATTCCCTGAAAAGCTTGGGCGAAAGGAAGGGGCCATCCTGCGTCCCCAGATCGTCATTGAACTGCACAATCTGGACATGGTCCCCCACCGCTGCTGCAAATCGGCGAAGATTCTCCAGCCAGACGTCGGTAATCTTCTCGTAAAGTGCCCGAACGTAGTCCGGCTCGGTGACAAGAGTGATCATCCAGGCCGTAAAATCACCCGTTCCCAGTCCAAAAAAAAGCTCATACGGTGGCCCCATGGCCGCGATGATGGCAAAGTCGGTGTTCTTGTAATACGCCTCGGCCTGAGCCCCTAACTCATCGCATTCCTGTTGTGAAAGGACAGGAATTTCGAGTGTTTCGGGATCCGCATGGGCGGCACCGGGATATTTGTCCACCCGATCGAAATAAAAGCCATCTTTGGGCATGCGGGCGATGGGATTTCCTGCCCGATCGTACAGGGTGAGAGAACCATCGGGTTCGGTCACCGGGTTGAATTCGCCTGGAACCTCCACCGGTGTGCCGTCGAAAAGCCGCCAGGGTTTCCAGTTTTCATTGGGAATACCGAAGGCAACACGCCGACGCTGCAAGCCGATCACGTCAGCCCCAAACCGTTCGAGAATCGGCCGTTCCACGTCTGCCAGCATCTGATACACATCATATACGCGGGTCGGCGTCCGCAATCCCAGGGTTTCCTTCAGTCGATGATAGGCTGCGGCGGCGATTCCCGACTGCCGCGTCCCATTCAGGTCGATAGGCACACGGTCCGGCTCTTGATGGGCCAAAGCGCATAGGACTCGTTCACGAGAGTTCATAAATCGCGATCCACCTCCGGGTCTTTGCGTCTTGTTTGTAAGATTCAGCGGACTTCCTTTGGAGGGACCTGCTTGTCAGGTCCGCTAAACAACCTTGGATGATCCATCCCGTTTCGGCGGGCACGATAAACGTGCCCCTCCGATTCTTCCTTCGGAGGGACCTGCTTGTCAGGTCCGCCGGATCACGTTGGATTATCCGTTCCGATTCGCCGGGCACGACGATCGCGTCCCTCCGATTTTGATCGTCGCCTCACCTCCAAATTCGCCGCACACCACCCGCAACATGAAAAACGAAAACGTGTTTTGGCTACCGACCGAGAACACGACAGATGGCGCGGATGAATTCTGGCGTCGTGCCGCAACATCCCCCGATGAAACTGGCACCGGCATCAATGAGTTGGGGAACGAAAGAGGCGAAATCGTCGCAAGACAAGCGATAGATCGTCTGACCATTGACAACCTCAGGCAAGCCAGCATTGGGTTTGATCCAGATGGGCCGATCTGTCGCGGACTTCAGACGGCGGCAGATCTGAACATACGTTTCAGGTCCTGCGCCACAGTTGGCACCGATCACGTCGGCACCTGCGGCCGTGAGCTGTTCCGCTGCCTGCTCGGGGGTTGTTCCCATCATGGTGCGGTCTCGGTTTTTCCCGGAATCAAACGTCATGCACACCGCAACGGGTAAGCCCGTTGCCTTTGCGGCCTCCAGGGCAAGCAGGGCCTCCGCGGGATCGGACATCGTCTCGATGACAAGCCCATCTGCTCCCGCCTGAGCCAGCGCTTCCGCCTGCACGGCAAATGCCATCCGCAATTGATCGGGGGTCTTATCGCCCATCATGAGCATGACACCCGACGGCCCAATCGAGGCAAAGACCTTGGCCCTTCCCGCGGCTGCTCGCCGAGAAATCTCAACACCCGCGCGGTTGATTGCCTCAACCCGATCCGCCAGACCGTACCGTTCAAGGGTGACGGCGTTAGAGCCAAACGTATTCGTAAGAATAATCTGGCTGCCCGCCTCCACATAGGCTCGAGCCACTTCCTCCACCTTCTCGGGATGAGAAAGGTTCCACTCGTCGGGGCATCCCCCCACAGGCAGACCTCGCCTCTGTAACTGAGTCCCCCAAGCCCCATCCAGGATCACAGGGGCACTTCTCAGAAGTTCTTCAAGAACCAATTTTGTCATCCTCAATTTCCTTTCTTGTATCGCACGTCACGACTGCGATTTCTCTTGCTAAAGGAGGCAGAGCGAAGTCACCCGGTCCAGAATCCTGCCATTCGACCACCGACCGGCTCATTCGGCATAGAACTTCCGCACGGCCATGATGGCCTCGAAGCCGTCCGCGCGAAGAACCGCCTCCAGGCATTGCATGGCCGGATGATCAGCCGGCAACAGCTCATACTTTCGCTTGACGGATCCGATGATCATATCCAAACCCAGAGGCATGGCCTTGGTCAAGAATGCCGATTCCAGGGCACTTTTCACAGGTGAACCGTCCTTGCGTTTGGGTGGCAGCATGACCGTGAAATTGCTCAAACCAACCGACATATGGACTCGTGCCAGATCAGGATCGTTATGAATCAATTCCATGGCCCCCAGTAACCGCTTCAAGTTCCCTTCGGTATCGCTGGCAATTGGTACGATCCCGGGATCGATAATCAGGTCGTTGTTGGTGATTCCGGGACACCGTTTGCGCGCTTGCTCGACCAGAAATCGGGCGGCCTCGTAGGTCTGTTCGGCAGTTCGGGCCGGCTGTGGACGCCCTTCAACCAGGATCTCCGTGGAGAGGAGAATTGGGCAAAACGGCTGCAGTGAATACAGTTCCCACATCTCTTCGCGGGACACCGTGATGGAATTCAAGATCGGCTTTTGCCCTCCCGCCCGTTCTGCCGAGTAATTGGCCAGCCCCGCCCGGGCCAGCACCGGATCGGGCGTGTCAATCGACAGGGGGCTATCCACTGCCGCTTGAACTCGACGAACAACCTCCGCCATCAGCTCCGCGCTCCGTGAACCAACATTGACGTCCACATAGGCGGCGCCGCCTTCCACCTGGCTCTTAGCAAGGGCGACAATCCCTTCCAGATCGCCGGCATCGAAAAGCGCCTTTGTGGACGGCACCGAATCGTTGATCGACTCCCCAATGATCGTTAGTCCCGGAATGGCCATGTGTTTCTCCTGCGTCTCTCTTTTCCCCGCATCAATCGTCTCGGTAAGTCATGTTTTTTATCATTTTTTTCAGCCACTTTCCACCGGGTCAGCTCGCAATTGCCTGATTCAGACGCGTTATTGGCGATAGAATAATTGTGGATGAGGGAGCCAGTTTACGTCTTTCAGTTGCCAGGAAAGAGCCTATGTGCGGACGATTCACCCTTCGTGCGGCGCCGCAGGATGTCGCCAGACACTTCTTGTTGTTCGATGTCCCGTCCTTTTCACCGCGCTACAACATCGGACCGGGACAGGTCATCGGGGCGGTTCGCGCACAAAGTGAGTGGGCCCCTCACGCCGGCCATTCAGATACGGTCCGACAGATGCAACCGCAAAACGAATCGGCAATGCCATCAGAGATTTCCAACCGCGAATGGGCATGGTTCCGGTGGGGCCTTGTACCCCATTGGAGTCGTGATCCTTCCATTGGCAGCCGCTTGATCAATGCCCGGGCTGAAACAGCGGCCAGCAAACCCGCGTTTCGTTCGCCCGCACGCTATCGTCGCTGTTTGATTCCCGCGGATGGTTTTTATGAATGGAAGACCGTCGGTCGAAGCAAGCAGCCCTTTTTTGTTTATCTTCACGGCAACAAACTGTTTGCACTGGCAGGCCTTTGGGACTACTGGCAGTCGCCGACTGGGGAGATTCTGGAGACGTGCACGATTTTGACCGTCGAACCAAACCCTTTGATCGCAAAGATCCACAATCGTATGCCGCTCATTCTTCCCCCGGAAGCATACAACGCCTGGCTTGATCCCGCTCTGACCGAATTCGACCAGTTGCGTCAGTGGCTCAAGCCATATCCCGAAGAAGAAATGACCACGACGCCGGTTAGTCCCTATGTGAACGCCTTTCACAACGAGGGCGCACGCTGCCTGGAGCCTGCCACCACTTCGGACACATTATTCTCAGACGAATCAATGTGATGGGATGTTTGCCTCATCTGATTGGGTTGATGTCCTATGAGATGATTCTCGCCGTGAAGGGAGTGGCAGTCCCAAAAGGCGATCGAGTTCTTGCGAAATGTCTTGCTCACGGTTGGGAATCCAGCCCTCCCAGATGGCCTCGATGATACCTTCTTCGTTGATCAGAACGGTTGCGGGCAAGATGACCGATGGCCTCTCCAGTTGTGCGGGGTTTTTCTGGTTTAAGATGGCAAGTCTCGTCTGGCTTGTTCCCAGGAGATCAAGATAGCAGGGGACCGGCACCAGGCAGTCTTTCCAGGTGGCCTCCGTCCAGGAAAGAAAATCCAGGGGCATTTCCAGGTCCGGCGGAGGGGGACAGGCAACGGCCACGAAACGAAAGTCTTTTCGCGATAGGACAGGCAGAGCGCCGGCCAGGCGCCGCAAGGCATCGACGCTCGGTTCGTTCCAAGGCCCCCAGAAGAAGACAAGGGTGACCTGCCCGACCAACTCGTTCATCGTCAATGGCTTCGGCTCTTGGGAAGCTGGAAGACTAACTGTGGCAAGGACTTTTTCGAGGGGGTAAACTTCGAGAAAACTGGCCGGAAGCCCCACCGCTGGTTGGCTCTTGGGATCAGGGACGGCAAATGGTCGCCAGTAAAAAAAGCCGATAATGGCCAGAAGACAGATTGCGGCCAGCCCGATATCTTTAAGCACCTTGTAGGCCGCTGTCGTTTGAGCAGCCCTGCGCTGCGTGGAAACTCGGGGCTTTGCCCTCAAGGGGGTGGATATCGGTGACTTCCAACGTCCGACTCGACCGAGCACAAGGAGGTCCTCACATAATGTTCGTCTCAAGGATGCTTTTGCTCAAGGTCCTGCCAGCGTTGCCGTCCGATTTCAATGGCCTGTTCGATGTCGCTGACGTCGGGCGGTCGCACAAAGGAACCGTGAGGATAGATTGATTTCCGATAGCCCGTGTATGCCTCCGTGCGGAGATGGCCGAGCATAAAATGACCACGCCTCCTTTGCCGCTCGTAGCGTAAGGCCGCCAGATCGATGGGACCAACGACAATCCGTTCTCCGGTACCCGCTTCCGCCTGAGCCAGGATGCGGCCATCGTAGTCCACAATCATGCTGCCGCCGGGCCAACTGTACGGTGCGTAGTTCCGTAAGGAAGCGCCCTGGTTACAGGCGACGACGTACGCCAGGTTCTCAATGGCCCGAACGCGGTTGATCAACGTCCACCATTCCATCGGCGACGCTGTCCCCCAGGGATCCATGTACGCCGAGACACGAACCAGGATTTCGGCACCATTCAGGGCCAGTTGTCGAATCGCTTCGGGAAAAAGCCAATCGTAACAGATGGCCACTCCGATCCTCCCGATTTCAGTCTCCGCCACAGGAAAGAGCGGCTCATCGTAACCGGGAAGGTCGTGAGGACTCGTTTGCCACTCGCCGGGTATCCAGGGATGAACCTTTCGATACTTCAGAAGGATCCCCGTCGGTCCAATCAAGCACGTGGTGTTGAAGACATGGCCGGGGTACTTGTCGTCGCGTTCCAGGAAGCTACTCGTTTGGATGTAGATTCCAAGTTCCTTCGCCAAATCCCAGTAACGATCGGTGAACTCATTGGGAACCGGGACGGCCAAGCGGGCATGCAGCTCCTCGACGGTTCCAAACACGGGTGCGACCTGAGCGAACTCCGGAAAAACAACAAGTTTAACAGAAAAAAGTGGCTCATAATCGAGAACGGCATAGCGGGCCATTTCAAGCATTCGGCCAACGTTGCGATGGATCCCTCCCATGTCTGTGGGATTGGGCAAGTTTGTCTGGCATGTCGCCGCGTAATAGCGTTCCACCACGCGATCCTTTCCTACTCTCGACTGGCTCCCTGATTGAATTTGCACTCCCGTGATGGCTCAGCCTCTCAGGATTATGGCTGATGTATTGACACCGGTTGATTGGGTTCAATCACCACCCGGCGGATTCGACGACGATCACCCTCGGCCACCGTAATCCGTACCTTTTCCAACACAACCGATTCGCCGACATGCGGAACCCTCCCCAGGTGTGTCATCAGAAGTCCCGCAATCGTGTCGTATTCCTCGTTTTCGGGCAGATCAAGGCCGAGTCGGCGGTTGATTTCCTCGACACGGGCATATCCTACAACCTCGGCGCGGCCATCTTCATGAATCCGAATCTCCTCGACGGCCTCTTGATCCAGCTCATCGCCGATCTCACCCACGATTTCCTCCAGGATGTCTTCCAGTGTGATCACGCCAGAGACGCCACCGTATTCATCGAGGACGATGGCCATATGATTGCGGGTCCGCTGAAACTCCTGCATCAGGGCATCCACAGGCTTGGTCTCAGGAACGAAGAAAGGTTCCCGGAGAAGGGTTGTCCAGGGAACCCGTTCGCCTCCTGACGCCTGCGCTAAATGTGGGAGAAGATCCTTGACGTAAAGAATCCCGACGATGTTATCGCGGGTCTCTTCGTAAACCGGGATGCGCGAATGGCCCTCGTTGATGACGATTTCGAGCATTTCGTCCCAGCTCATCTTCGTGGAGACGCACATCATTTCCGTTCGTGGGGTCATGATTTCGGAGACATTGACATCCGATAATTTGATCACACCTTCGATCATTTCGCGGGCCTCGCCTTCGAGAAGCCCTTCTCGTTCTCCTTCGCTCACCAACGTGCGAATTTCTTCTTCGAACTGTTCCTCAGACTCCTGGGGCAATTGAACACCGGCACTGCGGGCAAGTATGACTTCGACAACACGGTTCACGAAGAGAAACGGTGTCATAACGCGTTCCATGAAGCGCCAGAGGGGCCAACCATAATAGACAACCTGCGCAGACCAGAGCAAAGAAATGGCCCGTGGCACAAACACTGTGGCAAAAAGAAGTGCCAGGGTAACGCCGGCGCCTCCGACAATGATTTCATACCAAGCACCGAACGTCAGAGGTAGCGTTTCCCGGTCGCTTTTTGGCCATCGGTGTCCCAACACAACCGTGGCGGTGACGACCACAAAGAGGATTGCCAAAATGGCGACCAATTCGCTGGCAATGGACGCGCGACGATAATGGGCGAAGACCTCCCTGATTCGCTCCATCCGGTTTCTTTTGCGGCAGATGTCTTCCAGGTCGTGGCTCGGAAAGTCGGAGAGAGCACGTGTTCCCGTAGAAGCAACACAGGCAACACCCAGCCCCAAGACACTTAACCACAATAGCAATTGGTCCTCCGTCACGCTAAACCGATCCTCATCGTTTGTGACTTGACCTTAAGCACATCCCGCCAACTCGTTGCATCACCGAAGTCAAATGGGTCACGGACGTTTCCGGGACGGGATAGTCATGCCAAGTTCCTGAAAAATTGTCTTCTCCGCCTGCCGCATCTTTTTTCGGGCAGACGGCGTCTGGTCATCATAACCCACAAGATGTAGTGTACCGTGCACCACATAGAGCAACAACTCGTTTTCGGGCGACCAACCGATGCGATCTGCCCATTTCAACGCCGTTTCGGCGCTGACGACGATTTCGCCCTCAAGATGCCGATCGTCTTTTTCCAACGGAAAGCTTAACACATCGGTTGGATCCCGATCGCCCAGGTATTGTTCATGCAACTCGGCAATCATCGCATCGGTGACTATTGCCACGCTGATTTCGGCTGTCTCGATCCCGGCCCTTTTGAGGATCAGTCGGATAGCCCGGCGAACAAGCCTCCGGTCAATCCTGCATGACTTCACCTGGTTGCTGATGGCAATCCGATACAACGGTTGATCTCCTAAATGTCGAACACTGGCTGCACTTGTGGCGAGAAAAAGCATCACCCACGGTGTTGACCTGTCGTCTCATCCGGAACCGGGGAAAGTGATTCGCTCATTGGCCAACCTTTCCACAATTCGCTCGAAATGTTGCCGATTGCGGGCCAAGAGAGCCTCGACTGTGCGAATCAGGACGGGCGGAGTCTCAGCGCCCATGAGGTGACTCAATCGGGCAAGCTCCACGGGGTTTTCGGGCAAACGGCTGCGGGCGGTCGGTGCGACAAGCTGCATCCGATTTTCCAGCGTCCGCAAGTATTGATAGCTTTCCACTAAGTCCTTAAAAACAGGTTCTTCCAAAACTCCACAATGATGAAGCTTTCGCAACCCAGCCAGCGTGGATGTCGCTCGAACCTCAGGGAATTGACAGCCATATCGCAGTTGCAGCATCTGAACTGCAAACTCGATATCGACGATTCCACCGACTCCGCGCTTGATATCCAGCCCTTTGGCCGTATCTTCCAAGCGCTTTCTCATGGCGGCGATTTCCCGAGCGTGTTCGGGTAGCCACGGTTGGCAGTTGATGACATCCTGCAAGAGTTGCTCAATGATCGGCTGCATGCGAGGCGAGATCACGGCTGGGCGTGCCTTGCAGAGGGCCTGCCGTTCCCAGAGTTGTCCTTGGCCCGTCTCGAAATATTGCCGGAACTCATGGAGCGTGAAAACCAGAACACCGCTCCGCCCCGTCGGTCGCAATCGCGCATCAACTTGATACAGTCGTCCATGCGGCCCGAGATAGGAAGCCCGACGAATGATCCGCTGCGTCAATTCGCTGAAAAAATGCTGATTCGTTGTGACCTCGCCGCGGCGCGCATATCCTGAATCCACCACGGGGACGGTATGTCCATCACTCTCATAAAGGAAGACGAGATCCAGATCGCTCTGGTAGTTCATCTCCCGCCCGCCGAATTTTCCCAGGGCGAGGATGACCATTTCTGCGCGGCGCTTTTGATCGGCTTCATGTTCCACCGTGGGTTGGCCATATCGGAGAACCAGATGTTCGTACTCTCGCAAAACGATTTCCGTCAAACAGGTCTCTGCCAGTTCGCTAATGCATCGTGTAATGGCCTCCACATCGTCTTTACCCAGGAGATCACGGACACCGATTTGAAGAAGATGATCATTTTTGAAGGCATGGAGGATCGGATCGATATCTTCGGCTGCGAAACAGAGATCGCGGAGCGTGTTTTCCATGAATTCCCGGCTGGGAAGTCTGTCCAGGACAAGGCTATCCATCAGACTGTCGATCATTCCCGGATTGCTGATCAGAAGACCGGCCAGGAATGGTGTGTACGCACACAACTGCACGTACAACTTGAGTGAAGGCGGGCTGAAACTGAACAGCTCCCATAGCACGCCTTTGCCCCCGAGGGAATCGCTCACCTGGTCCAGCGTCACCAGGGTTGCATCTGGATCAGGCGTCATCGCAATTGCCGAAAGGAGCATAGGGGCAATCGAAGCGAGAAAGTGGCGACAACGTCTCGTGGACAAAAAAGGCACACGCTCTTCCGCGAGCGACATCAGATTTCGGTATGCCTGCTCCGGATCACGAAAGCGGTGTCGCTTCAAGGCCTGGTTGATAAAATCCGCAGAAGGCTCCGGATCGAGGACCAGTTCAACCTCCGCCGATGTCTCGGCCTCGTCGCGAAACGCATCATGGAGCAAATGGTTGATAATCTGGCGATTACGGAAGGTAAAACGGTGGTAATCGGCCTCGAAGGCTTCGCTGGCCGATTGGGACGGGCCATTCTGATAGCCCATTCGCACAGCCAGCTTTTGGATCTCGCCCGGATCGTCGGGAATCGTGTGGGTCTGAAGGTCGAACATGATCTGCAAGCGATGTTCGAGCTTTCGGAGGAACGTGTAACTCTCTTGCAGATACGTGCTTTCGGTATGTGTGAGACATCCAGCCTGTTCTAACCCGGCAATGGCGTCGAGGGTGTTCCCTGTGCGGACACCGGGCAAATCGGCTCCATGGAGGAGTTGCAAAAATTGGATCACGAACTCGACATCGCGGATACCGCCCCAACCGTTCTTGACATCGCGGAGATCGCCCTGGGCTTTGGCGCGCTGCTCGATTTTTCGGCGGAGCGTTTTGATTCCCGAGATATCGGCTCGTGTCAAATATCGGCGGTAAATCCACGGTTCCAGTTGCTCAAGAAAGACAAACCCCAGCTCCAGGTCACCGGCAGCAGGGCGGGCCTTAATGTACGCTTGCCGTTCCCATGTTCGTCCCCTCACGTCATAGTACCGCAGGGCCGCCGGCACACTGATGGCTGCCGGTCCCTGCTCACCTTCTGGACTCAATCGGCGATCTACACGATAAACCGCCCCTAATTCGGTCCGCAGGGTGAGAAGGCGAACGATTTCCTGCACAAGGCGTTGAAAATACTCCGCGTTGCTCACCGACCGCGGACCATCCGTCGTGCCTTCATCCTCATAGAGAAAGATCACGTCAATGTCGCTCGAATAATTCAATTCCACTCCGCCGAGCTTCCCCATAGCAAGGATGACGAAGCGGGCCGGTGTGCCGTGGAGCGTCCGTGGTTCACCCAACCTGTTCCGTAGCTTTTTTCGCGCTGTTTGATAGGCGGCCTCCAGAATGGCATCCGCCAGGTAGGAAATCTGCCGCGTGACCGTAGAAAGGCTCTGTCCACAGACAAAATCCCCATAGGCAATCCGCAGGATCTCCCGACGCTTAAACCGCCGCAGGGCCGCCATCACCTCGTTCTCATGGGTCAACGCGGTGATCTCCGCAGTCAATTCGTCGATTAACGTCTGACGGGCAACCGGCTGTCCCTCCGTCAAGCGGAGCAAATCGTAACTTTCCGGATCGCAGACGAGGATCTCGCTGAGAAACTGGCTCGATGCAAAAATCTGCATCAAAGGCGACAAGGCCGTCGGATCGCGTTCAAAAAGCGACGCCAGCGAAAGCGGATTTCGCGTCGCCGCAAAAAAACGCTCCAGATTGTTGAGTGCCATATCCGGATCAGGCAAGTTCGGCAACACCTTTTCCAGTTGCGCGGTCAAGACCGTCAGCAGGTCCAGGGGAACTCCCTGTCGAGCAATGCTCAGAAGGTTCTGATACGCAACACGCGGATCACGCAGGTGGAGGGCCGTCAGCCAACGATCGGCTTCCTCAGGCTTTTCCAGATACGAACGCAATATTTCAACTTCCATAAACGGCGATTGATCCTCCGCAACTGGTTGCCGTCTAGACTACGACGATCCGTGGTGAAATTCAAGAAACGGCCCCTTGCAATCCCGCCAGATGGCCAAACAGTGTGACGGGACTCACATCCTCGATGGTGACCTGAACAAACTGTCCCGTCAGGGTCGGTGATCCGGGAAAAACGACGATCCGATCACAGACCGTTCGCCCGGTCATTTGGATGACACCATCCGAAGCCGGACGTTTACCACCGGCCTTGCTTGGTCCTTCGACCAGAACTTCCACTTGCCGCCCAACAAATCGGCGATTCTCTTCCTCTCCGATGCGATTTTGAATCGCCAGAAGTTCGTTGTTCCGTCGCCTCTTGACTTCCTCTGGAACATCGTCTGGCCAGAGTTCGTCGGCTTTTGTCCCCGGCCGCGGACTGTATTTGAAAATGAAGCTGTTTTTGAAACGGGCGTCTTCCACAAGCCTCACCGTTGCCTCGAAATCCTCTTCACTCTCCCCGCAGAACCCCACGATGAAATCGCTCGTCACTGAGGCGCCAGGGACCGTTTCCCGAATCGCGGCGAGGATTTCGCGGTATTCCTCGACCGTATAACCCCGTTTCATCCGCTGGAGAATCCGATTGGAACCACTTTGGGCCGGAACATGAAAATAGGGGCACACCTTGGGAAGGTCACGGACCGCCTGCAAGAGATCGGGCGTCATATCACAGGGATAATTCGTCACAAACTTGACGCGGCGAATCCCTTCGACCTCATGGACTCGACTGAGCAAATCGGAGAGCCGCATCGACCGGCCTGCTTCCTTCCACTGGTAGCTGTTGACCGTTTGGCCCAGAAGCGTGACCTCAACGCATCCGTGCTCGGCGAGTTGGCGAACCTCGTCCAGAATCTCCCACGGCGATCGACTTTGCTCCGGTCCCCTGACTCGCGGCACAATGCAATAGGTGCAAAACTTGTCACAGCCGAACATGATTCGGACAAATGCCTGATGCGGCGTCGTGCGGAGAAATGGCCGCTCTTTTCGATCTGGTGCCAGAAAGCTTGCCCGAACACGCTGTTGTGACGTCCCACGACGATCCAGACTGACTTCCACAACCGGACCGCCGCGCTCGGCCAGGTCTTCCAGAATCTGGGGCAACCGGGCAACTTGCCCCGGCCCAACAACCAGATCCACATGAGGCGCCCGCTTGAGTATCAGACTCTGATCCTTTTGTGCCATACAGCCCAAAACACCAATAATCTTTCCCGGCTTCTGCTCCTTGATATGTTTGAGCCGACCCAACGCGCTGTAGATTTTGTCTTCGGCATGCTGGCGGACACTGCATGTGTTGAAAAGAATGATATCGGCGTCCTGGCGGCGAGGTACGTACTCGTAGCCAGCCTCGATCAAGGCGGCCATCACAAGTTCGCTGTCCAGTTCATTCATTTGACAGCCGACAGTTTCAATATAAAAACGTTTTCCCATTGTGCCTCGCGTTCACCAACCAACCGAAAAACGCCGCGTCAATCCATTTTCGCAGCAATGCAAGCTTTTCTGTTCCCAGGTCTAGAGAGATACAGATTACGATTTCTCTTGAGATTTTTTGCGACGGGCGGCCTCGGCCTGAATGCGATAATAATCAACCCAAAACTGTCGAAATTTGATCATGATCCGCACCAACAGCATGACGGCTGCAAATGCCGCCAGGCTCCAAAGTGCGATTTCCCATCCGGTTGTCTCTTCGAACAATGTAACTTCTCCTCCGAGTATCCTACCCGGTCAAACAGAACCCCTATTTTCCTGTATTTTACAGGAAGAAGTCGCCTTTCGGTGTATCCCGGCTTGTGGGAAACAGGGTCCATCTCTCGGAATCGCGAGGACCAATCGTCGTTGGGTCGCGGAGGTGGCAAAGTCGTCTGGTAGTGAGGCATCAAACAGAAGGGGATGATTGTCGTGCCCGTTGGGAGGGGCACGCTCGTCGTGCCCGCTGATGCGGCATGGATTGTCAAACGTTGGGCGGCGGACCCGACAAGCGGGTCCCTCCAAAAAGCGGACGCGACAAGCGCGTCCCTCCAATAAACGGACCTGACAAGCAGGTCGCTCCGAGGGCGCCAAGGTCCAAAAAACCAACCGACAAACAAGGCGCCGACACCTTGCCCGAGGAAGCTACCAAACCACTTCCCGTACCCAGAACCTCGGCAAATCGGTTATACTCAATTTGTTGGGGTAGAATCAGCTTTTGGTCATTGTTGGATATGTAACGAACGATTCAGGAGGTTGCGCGACGCGTCGAGTCTGAATATCAGATCATCTGACAGAGTTGCCGAGTATCGGCGACCGGTGTGGCCTTTTCGTGAGCTACCGGTCCGTTGTTTGTTCCACCGCAAGGAACACCCATCAAGGTTGTCCCCAGGTGAAGGATTCTCGGTCTCAAAGCACGCGAGCGCTTTGGAAACACATTCGCCCGAGAACTTATGGCTACCACTGAAGTCACGATTTCCTTTCATGGACTGGCGAAAGAACTTCAAATTCCAAATGAACGGATTGAAGCCGTCATCCGTTTGCTTGATGC
>Ga0068705_10000605_pt1 | contig 18164 bp, 15 predicted proteins | sample YNPMSTMetaG_FD_65631 | JGI IMG/M metagenome (GOLD analysis project Ga0068705, IMG submission 65631) | Anoxygenic and chlorotrophic microbial mat microbial communities from Yellowstone National Park, USA - YNP MS-T MetaG | ecosystem: Environmental > Aquatic > Thermal springs > Hot (42-90C) >... | reverse complement strand
GGCGGGAGCAGTCCTTGCGGGCCTCATGTCGGTTTGGAATCCGGCAGCCTACCGGCGCGCCCGGCAACTGATCCGGCGCTTCCGCCCGGAGGTGGCAATCGTCCATAACGTCATTCCTCAACTGTCGCCATCGGTCTACTACGCCGCCCGAGTCGAGCGTGTGCCCATCGTGCAAACACTGCACAACTTCCGGTTACTGTGTCCCGCCGCCACGATGATGCGGAACGGAACCGTTTGCGAGAGCTGTTTAGGCCGCACCCTGGCCTGGCCGGGCATCGCTCACGCCTGCTACCGTGGAAGCCGGCCGGCCACGGCGGCGGTCGCCTCGACCACAGCGGTACACGCCGTATTGGGCACCTGGCAACGCCGAATCGCCCTCTATATAGCCTTGACCGAGTTCGCGCGGCATCGATTCATCGAGCATGGTCTGCCCGCCAACCGCATTACCGTCAAGCCGACCTGCCTCCTGAAAGATCCCGGTCCCGGCGGCGGCGGCGAGAGCATTCTCTTTGTCGGCCGCCTGGCGCCGGAGAAGGGACTCGGGGTTCTGTTGGAGGCATGGAAACAGCTCGCGCCAGGGCCGCCGCTCGTCATCGTCGGCGACGGCCCGCTCCGGCCGGACTTGGAACGCACCTGCCGGGCGATGGACGGCGTTCAGTTGCTCGGCTGGAGATCGGCGGCGGAGGTTGTCTGGCTAATGCAAAGCTCCCGGCTGCTCGTCGTTCCCTCGCTTTGCTATGAGGGGCTGCCGCGTACGGTCATCGAGGCATTCGCCACGGGACTGCCGGTCATCGCCAGTTCACTCGGCAGCCTGGCCGAAGTCGTCGCCGATGGTCGCACCGGACGGCTTTTCCGGCCCGGTGACGCGGAAGATCTGGCGGCGAAGATCGACTGGGCGCTGTCCAATCCGGGAGAGCTGGCCCACATGCGACAGGCGGCGCGGGCCGAGTACGAGGCCAAGTACACCGCGCAACGCAACTACGAATTGCTGATGGAGATCTTTCGGCGGGCGATCGCCGCCCAGACATGCTACAGCGACACTTGCTCGGGGTTCCGGTAGCCGCGCTCGGCCCCGAGGCGGCGGCGGATCGCATCCTCGCGTGGGCCACAGACGCGCCGACGGGGCGCTATGTTTGTTTCTCTCCTGCCGATCACCTGGCGCGGGCGCACCGGGAGCCGGCCTTCGCGCAAGTGCTGCGGGGGGCGGACCTCGTCGTCCCCGACGGCATGGGCGTAGTCTGGGCGCTGCGCCTGCTCGGCTGCCGCCAAGTTCGACGCGTCTACGGGCCGGATGCGACTCTGCTCGTGCTCGCCGCGGCTGAGCGGGCAGCCGTTCCGGTCGGCTTTTACGGCGCGGCTCCTGAGACGCTCGCCCGGCTGACGGCCGCCGTTCGAGTGCGCTTTCCCGAACTCCGGATCGCCTACGCGTTGTCGCCTCCGTTCCGGCCTCTCACGGCCGAAGAGGACGAGGTCGTTACCCGGGCGGTCAATGCGTCCGGCGCGCGGATCCTGTTCGTCGGCCTCGGCACGCCCAAACAGGAGTACTGGATGGCCGCTCACCGCGGCCGCATCCGTGCGGTGATGCTCGGCGTCGGAGCCGCCTTCGATTTCCTCGCCGGCACCAAGCCGCAAGCGCCACACTGGATGATGCGGGCCGGGCTAGAGTGGCTGTTCCGGCTCTGCACCGAACCGCGCCGGCTTTGGCGGCGTTACCTGATCAACAATCTGCGGTTTGTCATGTTGGTCGCCGGCCAGCTACTGCGTTCACGCCGCAGACGGACGCCCACGACAAGCGAGGTCTCCGAACGGGTAATCGTTTTGCCTGAGGAGAAGCCGGCCGCGAGCGGGATGGTCCGAATTCAAGACTCGACCCGCATCCGGTTGCCTCTATGAGCGCCACACCGATCCCGGCGCGCCTCGAGCTGGCGCCGTCGCTCAGCCTGAGGACCGCGGTCGCCGTCCGGGCGCGGCCAAGGCTAACTTCGCTGGCTCTTGCCGCCATCGACGCCCTGGCCGTAATCGCAGCCGCCCAGCTCGGCTACCTGGCATGGAGGCACGTCAATGCCGACATCACTGCCGCGAACCTCTTTCACCCGCTTGCCTTGACAAGCCTGTTCGTCGCCGCCTACGGCGCCTTCGGCCTGTACTCGGCCGCCGGCCCCGGCCCGGTCGAGGAACTCCGGCGGATGATGCACGCCACCGGCGTGGTCGCGCTGGTGCTGACCGCCGCGGCGTTCCTCACCAAGGGCGCCGATCAATACTCCCGCGGAGCCTTCCTCGCCACCGCGCTCCTTGCGGCGCTTTTTGTGCCGCTCGGCCGCGCGGGTTTGCGCCGTCTCTGCGCCGTCAGGCCTTGGTGGGGCGTCCCCGTTCTAATCTTTGGCGCCGGCACGAGCGCTCGCATGGTTGTGCGCAAGCTTGCGGCCGAGCCCGGGCTGGGCCTGAAGCCTGTGGCCTGCCTCGACGACGATCCCGGCAAACGCGGCGAATGCCTGGGTGTGCCGGTCTTGGGGCCGCTTGCGCTCGCGCCCGCCCTGGCCGAATCGTGTCGAATTCGCCATCTCATCGTCGCCATGCCCGGCCTTGAACGCAGCAAGCTGCTCGAGATCCTGGAGCGCTACGCCGGCGGATTCTCGCGCATCATCCTGATCCCGAATCTGTTCGGCGTGGCCAGCCTGTGGGTGGCGCCCCGGGACTTGGGCGGCATCCTCGGCCTCGAGCTGCGCCAGAACCTCCTCGATCCGGGCGCCCGGTTCCTTAAGCGCCTGCTCGATCTCGCTCTGGCGGCGATACTCGGTCTCGTCGCCGCGCCGGTGATCGCGGCGGCCTCCCTTTGGATCCGCCGCGTCTCGCCCGGGCCGGCGCTGTACTGGCAGGAGCGCGAGGGCGCAGGCGGCGCAGTGATCCGCGTGCCGAAGTTGCGAACGATGCACTGTGACGGCGAACGGATGCTAGCCGCCTACCTGGAGACGTCGCCCGAGGCGCGCGAAGAATGGCTTCGCTATTGCAAGCTTCGGCGTGATCCCCGTGTGATCCCAGGCATCGGCCGCTGGCTCCGGCGGACCAGCCTGGATGAACTGCCGCAGCTCTGGAACGTCCTGCGCGGTGAGATGAGCCTCGTCGGCCCCCGCCCCTTTCCGGCCTACCATCTCGAGCGCTTCGAACCCGAGTTTCGCGCCTTGCGCGCCCGCGTTCGCCCCGGGCTGACCGGCCTCTGGCAAGTGGCGGCGCGCTCGGACGGCGATCTCGACGCGCAGCGCGAGCTCGACACATATTACATTCGCAACTGGTCGCTCTGGCTTGAACTCTACATTTTGGTTCGCACTGTCGGGGTGATTGTCTCGGGCAAGGGCGCCTACTGACGACGCCCGGCCGCGAGCAGCCCCGTCAAGGCAAACCAGTAATAACCGAAAGCCGGGCGCTGCTGGAAGGGGTAATCCACCAGCGCATGCGCCAACACCGCCGCCGGGCCCACCCACCGAGCGCATCCCGCAGCGCGCCGCCCCACCGTCAGGGCGAGTCCGAGCAGCAGCGCCAGGAACGGCAAGCCTCCCTCGGCGGCCCACTGCGCCCAATCGTTGTGGGCCTGGTTGTCGAACAGACCGTCGTCGAAGCGGGCGTAGGCGGGGTAGGCGACGGCCCAGGCGCCCAGCCCGAAGCCGAGCCCAGGTCGCTCCCGAGCCATCTCGATGGAGGCGAGAGTGAGATGCCGGCGCTCGCCCCAGGGATCGGGCCGCCGCAACTTCTCGAGCAGCGTCCCCCACCCCAACGCGGCCGCCAGACCGATTGCTAGAAACAACGCCGCCGCGGCCGGCGCCAGGCGCCGCCACGATGCGCCCGTATGCCGCCTCCAGAGCCACGGTACGATCAGCGTCTCGGCGGCCAGGAGCGCCGCGCCGGCGCGGGAGCCTGCCGCAGCGACGGAAGCGATCATCGCCGCCCCCATCAAGCCGTACAGCCAGGCGCGGCTCCGCCGATCGAGCGCCCCGAGGAGCGCCAGCGGCAGCACGGTCTCGATGAACGCCGCGTACTGGTTGTAGTAGACGAACGGCCCCATCGCCGTCGGCTCGCCCGTATCGAATAACCAGAGAACCTTTCCCGGCGCGGTGAACCGCTGGACGGTGGCGAGCACCGCGAGTGCGAATCCGAACCAGATGAGCCCGGCCAGAGTACGCTCGCGGTCGGCGTCGGCGCGGAACCACTGAAGCGCCAGAAAGCATACGACGAACCGGTAGAACCAGTCCCACGCCGCTTGCTCGGTCGCCCAGGGATAGATCGAAGCGCCGGCCGCCACTTGCAGCACGCCCCACAACGCCGCCCCTGCCGGGGCAACGAGCAGCCAATCCAGCCGCAAGGGCGCCGCAAGGAGGGTGGACCGCACCAGCCACACACCGGCAAGAATGCTCAAACCGACTTGAACGAGGGTGAATGCCCAGCGCCCGGGCGCCCACTGCAACAACAGTCCGGCCGCGATCAGGCCCGCGAAGGCGAGCGGCGCGCCTGCCATCCCTGATCCTCGGAGGTTAAAGAAGCGCAGCGCGACAATGTTTGTATTGTGCCACCGGGACGGCGCGGGTGCTGGTACGACCGCTTGTATGCGGCGCTGTTGGAACGCATCTGCCGCTGTTACAACCCGCTTGTTTGGGAGCGCAAGAAAAGCCTGCTGGCGCCTCTGGCGGGCACGGTGATCGAGATCGGCTCGGGCACCGGCGCAAATTTTGAATTTCTGGGGGCCGGCGTCCGCTGGGTGGGCCTCGACCTCAAGCCCGCCGTGCAGCCCTATGTTGCGCGAGCGGCCGCTCGATGCGGGATTCCGGGAAGTTTCGTCGAGGGCGAGGCGGAGAGGCTTCCGTTCCGGGACGCGAGCGCCGATGCCGTCATCGCAACCCTCGTGCTGTGCTCCGTGCGAGATCCCGCGAGGGTCCTGGCTGAGATTTTGCGGGTGTTGAAGCCCGGCGGCTGCTTCGTCTTCCTGGAACATGTGGCCGCCGAGCCCGGAACGGCAGCTCGGCGGCGTCAGCGGCTGGTTCGACCTGTCTGGAGCCTGCTTGCCGACGGCTGCCGGCCCGACCGCGAGACCTGGCGCTCGATCGAATCGGCGGGCTTTGCCGAAGTCCGCTACGAGCGCTTCGCCCTGCCGCTGCCGATCGTCGGGCCCCACATCGCCGGCCTCGCCGTCAAGGACCGCCTCGGCTAGACTGTTGCCATGGCGTTCAAACTCACCGTGGCAGGCTTCCGCGAGGGGGAAGTCATTCCCAAGGAGCACACCTGCGAGGGTAAGGACACATCGCCCGCCCTCACCTGGGAGGGCGCGCCGGCCGGCACGCAGAGCTTCGCTCTGATCATGGACGATCCGGACGCCCCGGTAGGCACCTGGAACCACTGGCTGCTGTGGAACATTCCGGCTACGACCAGTTCCCTGCCCGAGGCCGTCCGGCCGGGCTTTATCGGCGTCGACGGAACGAACGACTTCGGCAAGCGCGGCTATGGCGGCCCCTGTCCTCCGCGAGGCCACGGACCGCACCGCTACTACTTCCGGCTCTACGCTCTGGATGTGGCGGATCTCAGTCTCCGGCCCGGCGCCAAACGCGCGGAGCTGGATCGGGCGCTCCAGGGGCACATCCTGGCCGAAGCTCAGTATATGGGACGGTATGAAAGGCGCTAAAGGCTGGCGGTGAGGGTGGGATTCGAACCCACGGTACCCGTAAGGGTACAACGGTTTTCGAGACCGCCCGATTCAACCACTCTCGCACCTCACCGGGTGATCTACCTCTTAGGCTAGCCCGAGGGCGGCCGTCGCTGCAAGCCTCCGGGCGGCCGGAAGCGCTGAGGCGGTGTAGACTGGAGGCAGGCGCGAACAGCAGGCGCCGGAAGCGAATCATCCGGGCGCGGGCCGAGGTCCGCCATGCGTATCCTGCTCGCAGGCCCTATCCTCTGGGCGGTCGCCTGGGCCGCGGCCGTTCCGGTCGAAATTCGCATCGTCTACGACAACACGCCGGCGCATCCCTCCCTGCGCGCCGACTGGGGATTCGCCGCCCTCGTCGATGTTTCCGGAAGCCGCATCCTGTTCGATGCGGGCGCCGACGGCGCCATCCTTTTTGGCAATCTCCGAGCCATGGACGTCAGCCCTGCCTCCATCACCCACGCGGTGATCTCCCACCGCCACCCTGACCATCGGAACGGCCTTTTTACGCTGGCGCTCAAGAACCGGTCCATGAAGGTGTACTTCCTCGATTCGTTTCCGCAAGAGGTGTACGAGCTCGCAGCGGCTGTAACGCTCGACCCCGTGCGCGTCAGCGAGCCGATCGAGATCGCACCGGGAGTATACTCAACCGGAACCGTTCCGGGAGAGCCGGACGAGCAGGCGCTTATCCTCGAGGCCGCCGACGGGCTGGTTGTTCTCATCGGCTGCGGCCATCCCGGCATCGCCGCAATGGTCGAAGCGGCCCTCCGGCAGCGCGGCGCCCGACGGGTGCGGCTGCTTGTCGGCGGATTTCACCTGATCCGGCAAAGCGATGACCTCATTCGGCAAACGATCGAGCGGTTACAGGAGCTGGGCGTCGAGCAGGTGGCCCCGGGACATTGCACCGGCGAGCGCGCCGTTCAGCTTCTTCGTCAAGCCTTCGGGCCTCGCTGTCTGCCTGCGGGGGCCGGTCGCCGCTTTCTGGTTAGATAAGTAAGCTAAAGGGAGACGCAAGCGGCTGCAAATCGCACCAGGAGGTCTTCCGTGAAAGGCACGCGCGCCAAACTCATTCTTTCCGATTGGCACTTTTGGATTCCGGTGGTCGTTCTGCTTGCCGGAGGGGGCCTCCTGCTGGTGGTGCGCTAAGGTGAGACGCGTCGACCCTCCGAGCTCCCGTTCCCTTCACGGTGTCGGGGTCGCCTGCGGGCTGGCCGCCGGCGCCTGGCTTGGTAGGGCCGAGGCGCCCACCAAGCTCGTGATGGTAGGCTACTCTCCCTTTATCATCTCGCTCGGGATGGTGGCCGGGGTCTTCGTCGCCCGGTGGACCCTCCCGATGGTGCTCAAAGGCGCCGGCTACGTCTGGCAGGATCTTCGCGAGAAGCCGCACCTGGTGGTCTGGGCGGTGCTGGCCGGCATGCTGTGGGCTGTGGCGAACACGCTGACCATCTTCGCCATCCGCGACGTCGGGCTTTCGATCGCCTTCCCGTTGTGGAACACCAACAGCCTGGTGGGCCTGTTCTGGGGCTGGTTGCTGTTTGCGGAGTTGCGCGGCGCCGGCGGGCGAGACTGGGCCAAAGTGCTCGGCGGGGCGCTGGCGATCGTCGGCGGCGCCTGCCTGCTTGCCTGGGCCACCGCACATCAGGCCGAAGGCGCCCGGGAGCATGCCGTGCGCGGCGTAACGGCGGCCCTGGCCGCAGGCCTCCTCTGGGGCACGATGTACATCCCGTACCGGAAGGCCTACCTGTCCGGGATGAACCCGCTGTCGTTTGTCACCGTCTTCACCTTCGGAGAGCTCGCAACGATGCTGGCGCTGGCGGCGAGCTTTCACGGCGGTTGGGACGGCCTTCAGGCCGAACTCGTTCGGGTGCGGCCTGCGCTGTTCTGGTTGTTCCTCGGGGGCCTGTGCTGGGTCCTCGGGGATCTGTTCCAGCAGTACGCGGCCAAGTATATCGGCATCGGGCGCGGCATTCCGCTGTCGAACACCAACCAGCTTTGGGGCCTGGCTTGGGGCGCGCTGGTCTTCGGCGAGATGGCCGCCCTGAGTCCCAAAGGACAGGTGCTGGTGATCGCCGGCTCCCTGGTGATGATGGCCGGCGCCCTGGCCATCAGCCTCGCCGAGGCCCCGGCGGAGGAACGGCGCTCCTGGCGCGCCGCCATGGAGCGTGAGTGCCGCCGCTACGGGCTCGATCCTCAGCGGACGGAGGCGAACCTTCAAGGCCGGGATCCGGCCGCCGAGCATGCTCAGGGGCGCCGCTGGTGGGAGTACGCCGTGGCCGGTGTCGCCGTGGCGATCTTCCTCTGGCTGGCCCTCGGCACGAGCCGCCAACCCATCGCGATCAGCATCCCCTGGCTCGTCGTTCTGTCGGCCGCCTCCTTTGTTATTTTGTTGCTCGTCGGGGCGCTGTTGTGGAAGCGAACCCGCTTCGTCTGAAGAGCGAAGGGCAGGCTCCCCGGCCAGCATAACAAGGGCTGCGTAACCCCCGGGCCGGTTCGCCCGTATGATGGAAAGGAAATGACTCGGAGACGGATGGTGATCCTGGTCGCCGCGGTGCTGGCCGCCGCCGTGGCCATAGCACAATCCCGGGGACGCCGGTACTTCGACGGTGCCCGGCCGCCGCTTGCCAACAACGAGACCGAGAAGCGGATTCTGAGCACCATCGAGGAGGTCCGCCGTTCGGGGCGCACCTGGGCGAGCGTGCCCGATGCCGACGGGCGCTTGCTGCGCCTGCTCACCGAGGCCGTCGGCGCCAAACACGTGGTCGAGATCGGCACCTCAACGGGCTACTCCGGTTTGTGGTTCGCGCTCGCTCTCAGCAATACCGGCGGCCGCCTGACAACCTACGAGATCGACCCAGGCCGGGCCGCCGTGGCGCGGGAGCATTTCAAGAAGGCGGGCGTCGAACACATGATCACGCTGATCGAAGGCGATGCGCACCGCAACTTGGACAAGCTCGAGGGAGAGGTCGACGTCGTCTTTATCGACGCCGACAAGGAGGGCTACGTCCGGTATCTGAACAAGCTCTTGCCGCGCGTTCGGTCCGGAGGATTGATTCTGGCGCACAACGTCGACATGGTGCGGGACTATGTCGAGGCGGTCACGACCAATCCCGCCCTGGATACGGTCTTCTACATGGATGGTTCCGGCCTGGCGGTGACGCTCAAGAAACGTTGAGCGTACTCGCATCCGGGCGTCTTGATCCAAGCACTCCTGCGCCTGCTGTGATGCTCCATGAGGAGGAGACCCGATGGCCTTAAGCGGTCGCGTGGCGCTGGTGACCGGCGCATCCCGGGGAATCGGTCGTGCCATCGCGCTGCGGCTGGCGCGTGAGGGCGCCGCCGTGGCGGTCAGCTACCGAACGAACCGGACGCCGGCCGAAGCGGTGGCGGGCGAGATCCGCGCGGCGGGCGGTCGCGCCCTGGCCATCGAGACCGACGTGGGTGAGTTGGGCGCCGCCGCGGCGCTGGTGCAGGCGGTCGAGCGCGAACTCGGCCCACTCGGCATTCTCGTCAACAACGCTGCCATCATCCATCGCGGCGATCTCGAGGCGTTCGATCCGGTCGCCTTCGAGCAGATGTGGCGCGTGAACGTTGCCGGCCTGGCGGCGCTCACCCGGGAGGCGGCTCGCGGCATGAAGCAGCGCCGGTGGGGGCGCGTCATCAATCTGGCTTCGATTGCCGCGCACGGCACTTCGCTTGCCGGCACGAGCTTCTATGCGGCGACCAAAGCGGCCGTCATCACGCTGACGCGCCGCTTCGCCATGGAACTCGGCCCTTACGGCATCACCGTCAACGCCATCGCGCCGGGCTTCATCCTCACGGACATGGTGGCGGCCGAGCAGACGCCCGAAGAGCTCGAGCGGCTCCTGGCCGCCATGGCGGAACGGGCCATGGTGCGGCGCATCGGGCAGCCGGAGGACATCGCCCACGTGGCCGCCTTCCTGGCGAGCGAAGAAAGCGGCTTCCTCACCGCTCAGACGATCACCGTCGACGGCGGCCGCACGGACTACATCGGCCGCGCCTGAATCCTCCCGACCCGGGCGAGAAGGCTTTCTCAGTCGAACTCGACGCGACGCGCCAGCAAGACCGCGGGCATGCGGCACAGCTCGGCCAGCACGGCGTCGGGCACCACCTCGTCGGTCTCCACCACGGCGACCGCCACCAGAGTCTCGCCCGGAGCGGTCGGCGCGTCCTGCCGGCCGAGCGAGAAGTTGGCTATGTTGATGCCCCGGTTGCCGAGCACGGTGCCCACATGCCCGATTACGCCCGGCACGTCGCGGTTCTTCATGAAGGTCAGGTGGCCGCTCAACGGCGTCTCGCAGTAGATGCCGTCCACCTGGATCAGGCGCGGCTTGCCCAGCACGACGGCGCCGACGACGCTGGTGACGCCGGAGTCGGTTTCCAGCTCCAGGCCCACCGAATCGGTATGCACGGCGCGCTTCTCGTGGCGCTCAGCCACCTCGAGACCGCGCTGGGTGGCGATCTGCATGGCGTTGACGACGTTGACCTTCTGCTCGAGGAAGCGATTCAGCACGCCGGCCAAGCCGCCGTTGCGAACCACGTGCGTGTTGTTTTCGGCCAGCTGCCCCATGTAGACGAGGCGCACCGCCTTGGGATAGCCCGAGGCGATATGCGCGGCAAAGGCGCCCAGCCGCCGCGCCAGCTCGACATACGGGCCAAGCAGGCGGTGCAGCTCCGGCGGAACCGAGGGCATATTCACCGCGTTGACCGCCACGCCGCTGCGCAGGTATTCGAGCACCTGCTCGGCAATCACCACCCCCACGATCTCCTGCGCCTCTTCGGTCGAACCGCCGATGTGCGGGGTGGCGATCAGGTTCTCCAAGGCCAGCAGCGGACTGCCCTCCGGCGGCTCCTTGGCGAACACGTCCAGACCCGCGCCGGCGACCTTACCCGACTCGAGCGCCTCGCGGAGCGCCTCCTCGTCGATAATGCCCCCGCGCGCGCAGTTGATGATCCGAACGCCGTCTTTCATCCGGGCGAACTGTTCGCGCGAGATCATGTTGCGCGTCTCGGCCGTAAGAGCCACGTGCACGGAGATGTAGTCGCTTTCGGCCAACAGGCGGTTCAGATCGACCAGCTCGATGTTGAGATCCTCGGCCCATCTCCGGCTGACGTAGGGGTCGCAGGCGAGGATTCTCATCTCGAAGGCGCGCGCCCGGCGCACCACTTCGCGCCCGATGCTCCCCAGCCCGATGATGCCAAGCGTCTTGCCGCGCAGCTCGGTGCCGAGGAACTTCTTCTTCTCCCACTTGCCGCTTCGGGTGGAAAGGCTCGCCTGCGGAATCTGGCGCGCCAGGGCGAGCATCAGCGCCAGCGTGTGCTCGGCCACCGACACCGAGTTGCCGCCCGGTGTGTTCATCACCAGGATGCCCGCTTCCGTGGCGGCCTCCAGATCGATATTGTCAACGCCTGAGCCGGCTCGGCCGATCACGCGCAGCCGCGGCGCCTTCGCGATGACCTCACGCGTCACCTTGGCGGCGCTGCGCACAAGCAGCGCTTCGGCCTCGCCAAGATGCGCCTCGAAGCCTTTCGGATCGGAGACGATCACCTCGCAATCCGGCTGCGCCTGAAGCAAGGTGAGCGCGGCCGGGCTGAGATTGTCGGCGACGAGAACCTTCATCAGAACCTCAGCCCTTCCGTTCAAGCACCTACCGCCTGCACAGGCAGCGCCGCTTCGGCGTAAACCCTCTGCGCGGCCGCCACGCCGGCGCCAAACTGCACCGGCAGGCCCCGGCCCGCCAGGATCAACTCGAGCTCGGCGATGACGGCGAACAGATCGGCGAAATCGAAGTAGCCCAGGTGAGCGATGCGAAAGATCTTGCCCTTCATACTGCCCTGGCCGTTGGCGATGATGGCGCCGAAGCGCTCGCGAAACTCCTTGACGATGACGCCGGAGTCCATCCCCTCGGGTGCGCAGACGGCAGTGACGGCCGAGCCGGGCGAGCTCCGGGCAAAAAGCCTCAGGCCGAGCACCGTGACCGCTTCCCGGGTCGCCCGGGCCAGCAATTGGGCGTTGCGGATCAGATTCTCCATGCCAAGCGCCTTGATGTAATCAAGAGCCGCGGAAAGGGAAATCAGCAACGCCGTCGACGGCGTCCAGCTCGACTGGCCCTCGGCGGCGTTCTTGGCCTCTTTCTTGAGATCAAAATAGTAGTGCGGCAGGTCGCAGCTTTCAGCGTGCTGCCACGCCTTCGGGCTGAGGGCCAGAAACGCCAGGCCCGGCGGGATCATGAACGCTTTCTGAGAACCGCCGATGACGACATCCAGCCCCCAGCCGTGAATATCCAAGGGCATCGTGCCGAGACCGGTGATCGCATCCACCACCAGGATGGCGTCAGTGCGCGAGACGATCCGGCCGATCGCCTCGACGTCGTGCTGCGCCCCGGTGGAAGTTTCCGAGGCCTGCAAGAACACCCCGCGGACGTTCGGCTCGCCCAGTGCAGCCTCGACCTCCGACGGCGGGACCACTTCCCCGTATGGAGCTTTCAACACGATCGGCTGAAGGCCGAAGGCTTCGGCGATCTGGACCCAACGCTCGCCGAACTTGCCGGCGGAGAGGACGACGACGCGATCGCCGCGGCGGAACAGGTTCGAAACGGAGGCTTCCATGGCCCCGGTGCCCGAAGCCACCAGGGGAACAACGTCGTGGGAGGTTCCCAAGACGTCTTTCAGGTCCTGGACGGTCTTTTTGTACAGCCGGACGAAGTCCTGAGTGCGGTGATGGATGTCGGCGCCCATCATCGCGTGTAGCGCGGGCGGATACAGGGGTGTGGGGCCCGGTGTCAAAAGTCTCGTCTTTCGAATGAACATGGCGTGGGGAACTTCTTAGAATAACAAAGACGATGTCCTTACTCGACGAGATCCAACGAGACATGACCGCGGCGATGAAGGCGCGCGACGAAGCGCGGCTGAACGCGCTTCGGCTGATCAAAGCCGCGCTCAAACGGCACGAAGTCGATACCGGAAAGCCGCTCGATGCGCAGACAGAGCTCAAAGTACTCAATACTCTCCTCAAGCAACGCCAGGAAGCGATCGAGATGTTTCGCCAGGGCGGTCGGGCCGACCTCGCCGAAAAGGAGGAGGCGGAACGAAAAATAATCGAAGCCTACATGCCGGCGGAGGCGACGGAGGCGGAGATCGAGGCGGCGATCCGGGCGGCGATCGAGGAGACGGGCGCTGTATCGGCGAAGCAGATGGGCGCGGTAATGAAGGCCGCCCAGACGAAACTCGCCGGCAAGCGGGTGGACGGAAAAGCGCTCAGTGAGAAAGTGAGGGCGCGCCTGAGCGGCTGAGGCTGCGCCGGCCGGGCGGCCACGCCCGGCGCGCCGGCGTCGCCAAGCAGGGGGAACCATTTCCGGGCTTCATCAACTTGAGTGCCTCCGCGGCCTGGAGTTTCTCAGCGGGCAGGCGGCGGCTCCGGCGCGACTTAGCGAAATCTGGACGCCTGGTCCGGATTGCCCTTGGCATCTCAGGGGGGACTCCTAACTCGCAAGCTACGCAGCCGGCTCGGCCAGCGTGGTTGCCGCACCTCGGTTCGTTAGGTCCCTCAGAAATTCGTTTGTAGTAGGATATGGAGGTTGACATTGGGACGCACGATGACGCCATCGACCCGCAGACTGTTCCTGAAGGCCACGACAGCCACCGCCGTCTCCTACAGCCGCATCCTGGGCGCCAACGACCGGATCCGGCTGGCCGGGCTCGGCTGCGGCGGCAGGACCCGGTATCTGCTGTCGCTCGCTGCGCAACAAGGCGCTGACGTGGTGGCCGCCTGCGACGTCTATGAGCCGCGAATCGACCTCGTGCGCGAGAAGATCAACCCGCAGGCAGCCGGTTACGTCGACTACCGCCAGGCGCTCGAGCGCAAGGACGTCGACGCCGTTATCATCGGCTCGCCGGATCACTGGCATGTGCCGATGACCATCGACGCGATTCAGGCCGGCAAGGACGTCTACGTGGAAAAGCCCGTCTCGCACAACATCGAGGAGGGCAAGCGGCTGCTCGAGGTCGCCAAGGCCTCCAGACAGCTCGTGCAAGTCGGCTACCAGCAGCGGAGCTGGGAGCATTTCCAGCGCGCGCGCGAGATCGTCGCCTCGGGCAAGTTGGGCAAGATCACGCTGATTCTGGCTTCCTGGTATCAGGCTTACACGGAGTTCGATCCGGCGACGCCGTTCGAGGCGGCCAAGATCGACTGGAAGCGGTTCTTGGGCAGCGCACCCGATCAGCCATTGAGCCCGGTGCGCTACTTTCGCTGGCGCTGGTTCTGGGACTTCGGCGGAGGGCACCTGACGGATCTGTACTCGCACTGGTGCGACGTCATCCACTGGTTCATGAACGAGGACAGGCCCACCGAAGTGCAATCGATGGGGGCAAGCTACGCCTGGAAGTTCGCCGAATGTCCGGACACGATCAGCACGATGTGGGACTACGGCGGGCGCTTTGCGGTGGCCTACAACGGCACGCTGCACTGTCACCTGGAGGGGGGCACGCTCATCTTCCGCGGCGACAAGGCGATGCTCCGCATCACGCGCGACGGCTTTGCCGTCTACCCCGAAGGCGTCATTCCGCGCGAGAAGACCCAGTACCCGGAACCGGAGATCCAGATGCGCTCGCTCGAGGACGGCACCGTCGCTCACGTGCGCAACTTCCTCGAGTCGATCCGCAGCCGGAGGCCGCCGAACGCGCCCCTGGAGGCCGCGGTCGGTGCGGCCGACGCGGCGCACTTCGGCAACCTCGCCTTGCGGCGCGGCAAGCGACTGCGGCGTGAGGAGGTTTGAGAGGCGGCTCAGGCGGCGCCTTCGGGCGACAGCGCCTCCTCGATCCAGGTGAGCGCGGCAAAGGCGGCGGGCCAGCCGATCGTGGTCACGGCAAGCAGCGCGACGTGTCGCATCTCCTCCGCAGTGACGCCGTTGTCGAGGGCGTTCCGCACCGCCGAATGCACGGCGCCTTCATGCCGATGGGCGACCGCCAGCGCGAGCTTGACGAGCCGCCGCGTTTTCTCCTCGAGCGGACCGGCTTCGTGACAGGTCGCTCCCAACTTTTCGAACGCCTCCCAAACGCCGGGGTAGCGCTCGCGGAACTCGGCAGGTTTCTCCGGTAAAGGCTTCATGGTTCGGCTTTCTCGACTTTAGCACGCGGCCCAGTCATCGCCCCAGCCACGCCCTCAGGTTCGGCCACTGCTGGCGGAAGGCGATCGTCGAGATGCCCATGTAGAAGACGGCGCAGGCAACCAGTCCCAGGCGCAACAGCCGGCCGGGCCGCAACGGCTCGGGCAGCAGACGCAGATTCACATACAGCGTGTGCAGCGCCGAAAAGCCCAAGGCGAAATTCATCATGACGCCGCTGGCGATGGCGAGCACCAGCGGGCTGGGCGTCAGCCGCAGGGCCACCAGGCCCCAGACCCCGTATGCCGCCAGGATGGTGTAGTAGACGAACTTGACCTTGTGTCCTTCCAGGTGCGCCACCCTTCGCCAGCCGGTCCAGATGACGTCGGTCCAGCGGCGGCAGATGTTGTCGAGCTGGCTCACCTGCGTCGGGGCCATGATCAGGAAGCCGCAAAGCAGCGTGAGAAACCAGAAGATGCGGCCGTGACGGGCGGCGATGGCCTCCGCCGACATCGCAGCGGCGGCGTGACCCGAAACGTCGGAGACGCCGCGGACGAACTCGTAGGAGAACATGGCCGGCAGCGCCATGCCCAGCACGCAGCCCGGCGCCCACAGCAGGAGTTGATCCCGCCGGATGTGCCGCAACCAGCCGCGCCACCGGGCGAGGTTCTCCCCGGCCGGCTCGAAGACCTTGCCGGTGTGCGACAGACGGACCGTGCGGCCGCCGATGGCGCTGGGAATGGCGCCTACTTTCAGGCCCATCCCCCAGCCTTTGTCGCGCGCGTAGTTGGAGAAGGCCGAATTCGTCAAGCCCCCGGCGCCCGCTACGGCCGCAAAGGCCGCCAGGGTCGCCCAATTGAACTCGCCCTCCGGCAGACTGCCGACGCGAAACAGCCCGGTCAGGATCTCCCACCAGGTGCCGGCGCTCACGAACAGCAGAGCCACCAAGGAGAGATAGCCGAGCACCAGCACAAGCTTGACCAACATCAGGCGCTCGAGCGCGTTGTAGATCTTGCCGCCGAAGATGAGCGGCACGAACGCGCTCAAAAAGATGGCGTAGCTCAGCGTGCGCACGAGCGCATCGTCGCCGGCGGTGGGCAGCCGGCCGAGGATGACCGCCGCCAGCGGAACGGCTGCGTTGGAGGATAGATAGGGCCATACGCCGCCGAGGTCGCCGAGGATGTAAAAAACCGTCCAGAATCGAACGCCGGGCGGGGTACGGAAGAAGCCGACGAAGATCGGCTCGCCGCAGTAGAGCGTGTAGCGCATCACGGCCAGGTTGTAGAAGACCTGCATCAGGATGGAGAGATTGGCCAGCCACATCACCCGGCCACCGTATTGCGCCGTCACCAGGGGGCCGAAAAGCCACTCCCCGCCGCCGATGTTGGCGCCCACCATGAGCAGGCCCGGACCGATGAGCACGGTCCAGTGCCGCCAGTCGAAGAAGGGAGGCGCGGGTAGCTCGTCCTTGTCCCAACTCGGAAAGCCCGCCCGCACGAGCGGCTATCGTATCATGCGTCTCCCCGCCCCCGCGTCAGCCGCCGGAGCCAGGCACCGAGGCCGGCGGCTCGAGCTCGGTGCCGATCCGCATGCCGTAGAAGGAACGCCGGACGAAGAACAGCGCCACGGCCAAGAAGATGACGCTCAGCACATGCGTCAAGAAGGTGCCCTGCTGCGCGGCCACCGACAAGGCCAGCTCGACGGCGAGCAGGCCGAACAGCGTCGTGAACTTGATGATCGGGTTCATCGCCACCGACGAGGTGTCCTTGAACGGGTCGCCCACCGTGTCGCCCACCACCGTGGCCGCGTGCAGGTCCGTGCCCTTGGCCTTCAGCTCGGTCTCGACGATCTTCTTGGCGTTATCCCAGGCTGCGCCGGCATTGGCCATGAAGATCGCCTGGAAGAGGCCGAACAGCGCAATAGCGATCAGATAGGCGATGAAGAAGTAGGGCTCGAAGAAGGCGAAGGCCAGCGTGGCGAAGAAGAGGACGAGGAAGATATTGAACATGCCCTTCTGGGCGTAAATGGTGCAGATCTCGACCACGCGCTTGGAGTCCTTCACCGAGGCCTTGGTCGTCCCCTCGAGTTTGATATTCCGCTTGATGAAGGCGACGGCGCGGTAGGCGCCGGTGGTCACCGCCTGCGTCGAGGCGCCCGTAAACCAGTAGATGACGGCGCCGCCGGCCACCAAGCCGAAGAAGAACGGCGGGTGCAGAATCGACAGGTTCGCCAGCAGCGCCTCTCTGAGCCCCTCCGTCAGCAGCACCACGATCGAAAAGATCATGGTCGTGGCGCCCACCACGGCCGTGCCGATCAGCACCGGCTTGGCGGTCGCCTTGAAGGTGTTGCCGGCGCCGTCGTTCTCCTCCAGGTTGTCCTTGGCTCTCCGGAAGTCGGGATCAAAGCCGAAGTTTGCTCGGATGTCCTCGCGGATGCCGGGCTGATCCTCTATCGCCGACAACTCATAGATGGACTGCGCGTTGTCCGTCACGGGCCCGTAGGAGTCCACCGCGATGGTCACCGGCCCCATGCCCAGGAAGCCGAAGGCTACCAGGCCCAGGGCGAAGACCGCCGGGGCCAGCATCAGGGCGGACAGGCCGAGCGTGGAAACGCCCCAGGCGATCATCATCAGCGCCAGAATGCCCGCGCCCAGCCAGAAGGCGCTGAAGTTGCCCGCGACGAATCCGGAAAGGATGTTGAGCGAGGCGCCGCCTTCGCGCGTGGCCGTCATCACCTCCCGCACATGGGCCGAAAGCGTCGAGGTGAAGATCTTCACCAGCTCGGGGATGAGCGCGCCGGCCAGGGTGCCGCAACTGATCACCGCCGCCAGCTTCCACCACAGCGTCGTGTCGCCGTCCAGGGACGGAATCAACAGGTAGGAGACCACAAAGGTCAGCGCGATCGACACCAGCGAGGTGAGCCACACCAGCGTGGTGAGCGGGCTTTCGAAGTTCATCTTCTCGGCCGAGCCGTAGCGGGCCTTGGCGATGAGATGGTTGATGAAGTAGGACAGGCCGGAGGCGATCACCATCATGATGCGCATGACGAAGATCCAGACCAGCAACTGGACCTTTACCACCGGGTCGTGGACGGCCAGCAGGATGAACGAGATCAGCGCCACGCCGGTGACGCCGTAGGTTTCAAACCCGTCGGCGGTGGGGCCGATCGAATCGCCGGCATTGTCGCCCGTGCAGTCGGCAATCACGCCCGGGTTGCGCGGGTCGTCCTCCTTGATCCGGAAGACGATCTTCATCAGGTCGGCGCCGATGTCGGCGATTTTGGTGAAGATGCCGCCCGCCACGCGGAGCGCTGCCGCGCCGAGCGACTCGCCGATGGCGAAGCCGATGAAGCAGGGGCCGGCG
>Ga0068705_10000582_pt1 | contig 18456 bp, 18 predicted proteins | sample YNPMSTMetaG_FD_65631 | JGI IMG/M metagenome (GOLD analysis project Ga0068705, IMG submission 65631) | Anoxygenic and chlorotrophic microbial mat microbial communities from Yellowstone National Park, USA - YNP MS-T MetaG | ecosystem: Environmental > Aquatic > Thermal springs > Hot (42-90C) >... | reverse complement strand
CTTCACCCCGACCCTCTCCCCCCTTCTCAAGGGGGGAGAGGGTGTAGGGAGTGGGGGGATGTAATACCAATTCGATGCAAAGAGTTTCTAAATGCGAGTCAGTGGTATTTTGTGGGGCCGCCGCCCGCCGAAGGCGGGCGGCGGCCCCATGCTGAGGCGGCGGCCAAAAAGAACGTTTATAATGGGAAATGGTATAACTGGCACGAGCTTGGAGGAGGTAGGAGACTCGAAGGGGATGTGAAGGGGTTCTTTCCACCTCTACGAAAAAGCCCTCTGGAGTGATTTGAGTCACAGAAACCTGGATAGGCCCCCACGGCTGAAGGTAGAGACTGTAAGGCGGAAGGATATGCTGAGCTAATAAGGGGTCAAAGGGAATAAATGCCTTCATTCTGGGCCAAAAGGCCTACCACCAAGCCCCAGAAGCATCTCCAAGTGGGCATGCGGCAAAAATACCAACTTTTGATAATCTTCCATGTGATAGACCAAAAAGTCTATTTTGTAGAAAGCAAAGTTACGCCCTAAGCAGAGCTTGTACAAAATTCAGAGCTTCAAAAGGCAGGAGGTCTTCAGGTCCTTCGCCCACGCCGATGAATCGGATAGGCAGGCCGGTTTCCTCTACGAGGGCAAAAGCCACGCCTCCTTTGGCGGTGCCGTCCAGCTTCGTGAGGATGATGCCAGTGCAGGCCGTAGCTTCCATGAAAACCTGGGCTTGGCGGAGGGCATTTTGGCCGGTGGTGGCATCCAGCACAAGGAGCACCTCGTGGGGAGCGCCAGGCAGAGCTTTGCCCACGACGCGATAGACTTTGCTCAGCTCGCGCATGAGGGGTTCCTTCGTATGGAGGCGGCCGGCCGTGTCAATGAGCACCACATCGGCCCCGATCTGGAGGGCTTTTTGGATGGTTTCATAAGCGACGGCGCCGGGGTCGGCTCCCATGCCTTTTTCTACTAAGGGGATATGGAGCTTTTCGGCCCAGTGCCGCAGCTGGGAGATAGCCGCCGCCCGAAAGGTATCAGCCGCTCCTATGACCACCTTCTGCCCTTCCTGGGCAAAGCGCGCCGCTAACTTCGCTAAGGAAGTGGTCTTTCCCACGCCATTCACCCCTACCAAAAGTATCACATAGGGCTTCCCCTCTTTCGGCACAAACGGCCGCTCCAACCGAGCTATCAGAATCCGCTCCAAGCGCTCTAGCAGCCCCTCATTTTCCCGAAGCGGCTCTCTTTGGAGGCTCCTTTCTAACTCAAGCAGGATATTTTCGGTCGCTTTTGGTCCTACATCGGCTAAGAGGAGCGTCTCTTCTAGGCTTTCTCGGGTTTCGGCATCCAGGGCTTTTCGGCCGGTAAAGAGGCTTTTCAGGCGTTCCCAGAAGGAGCGACGGGTTTTTTCCAGGCCTTGTTGCAGGGAGGTATCGGCCGGGGTCGCCGTAGAGGTGGGAGCCGCTGAGGCCTCCGGCTTTTTGCCGCGTAGCCAGTCCAAAAGCCCCATCCTATCGCTCGACGGTTTGCCAGTGGTGAAGGTGCTCGTAAGCCGTAAGGTCCGATGTGAGGGGACAGACCGACACATATCCCTTTTCTAAGGCCCAGAGGTCGGTATCCGGCGCCCCATCGTCGCTCTCAAACCGCCCCACCATCCAGTAGTAAGGCTGACCATACGGGTCTATCCGCTGCTCAAACTGCTCCACAAATCGCCCCTTCGCCTGACGCGTAAGCCGAATCCCCCGTATCTCCGAAAGGGGCAGATTCGGAATATTCACATTCAAAGGTATGTGCGGCGGAAAAGGCATAGCCAGGTACAAGAGTATCACCTCGCGCACGATCGCCTGCGCCGCCGTAAAATCCGCCTCCATGCTGTAATTGAGTAGCGAAAAGCCTATAGAGGGGATATGCTCAAAAGCCCCTTCCATGGCCGCCGACAGGGTCCCTGAATAAAAGGCACTAATAGAGAAGTTAGCCCCGTGGTTGATACCAGAAAGGAGAAGGTTGGGCCGCAGGCCCAGAACCCCCGTAGCGAGCTTCACGCAGTCGGCGGGCGTCCCACTACAGGCCCAGGTCGGAACCCCCTCCCCAAAAGCCTGCGAAGGGTAAAGGCGCAGCGGCACCCCAATACTCACCGCATGTCCCATGCCGCTCTGCGGACGATCCGGCGCCACTACATACACTTTCCCAAACTCCTGAGCTACCTCTACCAAAGCTCGCAGCCCCCGCGCCGTAATCCCATCATCGTTACACACCAGGATTTCCATCCCGCCCCTAAGGTACCGAAAATCTCTCCAACCCACACCCTACAAAGCTACCCCCCAGCGCCTCTCCCCCCCAAACCTCCCCCTACATGCACACAAAACCCCCTATCTTTGTTCTAACAAGATACCATATGGAAAATCCCAAGCGCCCCTCTCGAGGGTCAGGAATCAACCTTTACTGGCTCTACCTGATTCTCTTTGGGCTGATTGTAGCCTCTTTTTTTATTTTGCCGGAGCAGCAATCTACTGTACCTATCACCTACTTAGAGTTTCAGGAATGGGTAGAGCGGCGCTTAGTAGATAAAGTCGTCATCGTCAATAAAGAAGTCGCCGAAGTTTATCTTACGCCGGAGGCTCGGGAGCTGGCAGAGATTCAGTATCGGCAGCGGCGAAGGATTTGGGGAGTAGCCCCCTTTACTTTTCGGGTTGTCTCCGCGGAAAAGTTAGAAGAATATCTTCAGCAAAAGCGTTTGCCGTACTATGTCGTAGAGCGGACGGACTATTTTCTGGTGATCCTGCAATATGTTTTGCCCATAGCAATTCTGATAGGTTTGTGGGTATTTTTTATTCAGCGGATGGGGGGTCGGGGGGGTGCAAGCGGCGGTCCTACGGGAATATTTTCCATTGGACGCAGCCGGGCGGCTTTGTTTGAGGGCGGCAATAAAGTGAATGTTACCTTTGCTGATGTAGCAGGTCTGGAAGAAGCCAAGCAGGAAGTTCAAGAAATCGTTGAGTTTCTCAAAAACCCTCATAAATTTACCCGCCTGGGTGGAAAAATTCCCAAAGGCGTCCTATTAGTGGGACCTCCGGGCACAGGAAAGACGCTTTTAGCCAAAGCTGTGGCTGGCGAAGCCGGTGTGCCGTTTTTCAGCATTAGTGGGTCGGACTTTGTGGAGATGTTTGTGGGAGTAGGGGCTGCGCGGGTGCGCGATCTTTTTCGGCAGGCCAAAGAGAAAGCCCCCTGTATCATCTTCATTGATGAAATAGATGCGGTGGGGCGGGTACGCAGCCGGACCTCCATGCCTATATCTAACGATGAGCGCGAAAACACCCTCAACCAGCTGCTCGTGGAAATGGACGGATTCAATACCGATGCGGGCATTATCGTCATGGCCGCCACGAATCGCCCAGACATCTTAGACCCCGCTTTACTTCGGCCAGGGCGATTTGATCGTACGATCATGATTGACAGGCCGGATGTGAAGGAGCGAGAAGCTATCTTCCGAGTTCATATCAAAAACCTTCTCATAGCACCCGATGTAGATGTGCATAAGTTAGCGCTTCAGACGCCGGGTTTCGTGGGGGCGGACATTGCGAATGTATGCAACGAGGCGGCCCTCATTGCGGCGCGCAAGGATCGCCCTGCTATTACGATGGCCGACTTCCAGGAGGCTATAGACAAAGTGATTGGCGGTCTAGAACGACGTAGCAAAGTGATTTCCCCCGAAGAACGTAAGATTGTCGCTTATCACGAGTCGGGACATGCTATTGCAGGATGGTTTCTTCCGCATGCGGACCCTTTAGTAAAGGTCTCCATTATCCCTCGGGGAATTGCGGCCTTAGGATATGCTCAGTACATGCCCAAAGAGCAGTACCTTTACACGAAGTCCCAGCTTCTGGATGTGCTGGGTATGACCTTGGCTGGCCGAGCGGCGGAGGAGATCGTCTTTGGGGATATTTCTACGGGGGCTCAAAATGACCTTGAGCGGGCTACCCAGCTGGCCTTCGCCATGGTAACGCAGTATGGCATGTCGCGCTTAGGACACATCGCCTTCCGCCCGCACGCGGAAGAGTTTAGCCTGCAAAAACCCTACTCCGAAGAAACCGCCCGCCTCATTGATGCCGAAGTGCAACATATTCTGCAATCTTCTTACGAGCGAGTCAAACAGCTCTTGCAAGAGAAACTCTCTCTCTTACAAGCGTTGGCGGAAAAGCTCCTGGAAAAAGAAGTGCTCTATCAGGAGGAAGTGGAGGCTATTTTAGGGCCTCGTCCTTCAAAGTCGGCACTGGAGCCAGCGGCCAGCCCTTCATGAGGTCGTACCCGCCCCTCTATCCAGAGGATCGCCCACCGGGCAAGAAGCTGTTTTTGGTCAGTGATTTGCACTTAGGGGTGCCCTCGGCAGAGGAGAGTCGGGTACGGGAGAAGCATTTTATCAGCTGGCTTCGGGAGGTAGCTCCCACCGCCGCCGCTATCTACCTACTGGGGGATGTGTGGGACTTTTGGTTTGAGTATCGGCGGTGCGTTCCCAAAGGGAGTGTGCGGCTGCTGGGAGTTTTAGCTGAGCTGAGCGATGCAGGCCTGCCGATTTACTTTATGCGCGGCAATCATGATCAGTGGCTTATGGGGTACCTTCAAGAGGAGGTGGGGTTGCGCCTCTTACCTGATCCTTATTTGGTCACTTATAAGGGCCTGCGGTTTTTCCTTTCGCATGGACATCGGCTGGGCCCCCTCCCCCTTCTGGATAAAGTCGCTAACTGGATGATGGGTAATCCCCTGCTGCAAACGCTCTACCGATACTTATTTCATCCCGATGTAGGTCTGTGGCTGGGGCGGTTTCTCTCTGGCCGCAGCCGAAAAGCCCACCACCCCTTAGACTATACGGACTTAGGTGAGCGGGAATACTTTTATCAATATGTCCAACGGGCCGTCCAGAACGGCACCGCCTGCGACTGGTATATCTTTGCCCACCGACACCTGCCCACTGTCCGGCAGATAGCCCATACCCGCTATGTGGTTTTAGGGGAGTGGATGGAACGTTATACCTACTTGGAGATAGCGGGAGAAAGCTGGGCTCTCCGCCAATACCAGGAGCCCGGGAAAGAAGCCGTTCTATTTTCTGGGCTATTGTCCGATGCGGTGGTGGCTGTTTAGTGGAGGGCTTTTGTGGGCGCAGGTAGCTGTTTTGCCCTGTGCACCCACCCTCATCGCCGTAGATGAAATCGGGCATGTGTATGCCTGGTGCAGCGCCGAAAAGTCGCTCCTCAAAGTATGGGCTCCCCAATACGACTCCATTACTCGCGTAGGAGGCGGCCCCGGCGCCAGGGAGGGCTTCTTGGACATCCGCAGTTTAGCGCCCGTCGGCAACCAACAGCTGTATGTGCTGGATGTCGGACAGCAAGCGCTTTTGCTATTAGGGACGAACTTACAGGTCCTACAAAAGGTACGATTTGAGGAGATGGGACCGGAATTGTGGCAGGGCTTTCCCAGCGAGCTTACGGTGATGCCAGGGGGGGATTTGCTGGTGGCTTTGCGGGAGACGCAGGAAGTGATTCGGATAGATGCTTTTGGGCGGATGCTCGTGCGGTTTGGGGGGAAAGTTACGGGTCCTGCGGCTCTGGTGCGTATTCACGCCCTCCAAGCGGGTAATGACCTGGTGATTGTCTTAGACGAGGGTTATCAGCTGAAAGTCTATGACGCGTGGGGCACGCTCCTGCACAGCTGGCCCCTACCTAAGGAAACGCAGTTTTGGGCCATAGGACGAGGTAATATCCTCTGGCAGGCAAGTGGTATCTGGGCTTATGTATCCGATGTGCAGCACCCTGAAAAACGATATTTTCTCTCCGGATTGCCGGAGGGGAGCCCAGGGAGTGGTTACCTTACGGAAAAGCAGTTTTACTACACTATGGGGCGGGCGCTATTTGTGCTTGACCTACCTTGAGGCGAAGGAGGTACGGCGCCGCATAACTGCCTACATAGATGTAGGGACCTATGGGACGAGCTACGCTGGCGGTGGGATAGTCTGGGGAGGGGCTTTTATAGAGGGTGCGGGTCAAAAAGTTTCCATCGGGCAGGCGCTCTACTTCTACGATCATCCACTGGTCGGATTTACTTCCGAAGGCTAAGCTGCGAGCCCATCGGGTCAGGCTCGGATGGCAGACGACCCATACTCGGTTGGGTGCAAGAACTGCCAGGTTATCGGGATAGCCGGGCAATCGGATGCGCCGGCTATACACCAGCTGATGCGGCCCTGCCACCTCTTGATAGACCCAGATAGCCTTCCGAAATGCCACACTTACCCACCATTCCCTCTCTTCGGGAAAGTGCGCCAGACTACTGGCATAGGGAATGCCCTCTACGACCTTTACGCAGGAGTCCCCTTCACAATAGAGGAGGTTACTGCGGACCCGCCGCACCAAAAAACCCGCTACGAGCCGCCAGCGGGCCCGATGCGACCGATCATTGGCCACCATGAAACGCACGGAGTCCAGCGGCCATATAGCCTGAAGCGACACAAAACCCGGATGGACCCACCGCCGCGGCGCCTCCAAAGTAGAACCATTCCACCGAAAGCACCAAACTTCATTGGGAATGTCCTTTTTGCCATGGAAAAACCACAAGTAAGGCTCCCGATAAGCTAACTCAAACGGATGCCAGCCCCCCGGCGGCGTAATATCCCTCAAAAAAGGCACTTCCTGCGTCGCATCCCAATAGTAAAGCACGCCCTGAATCCCCGTATCCTGCCGAGCTAATGCCCGATTATACGAAAACGCAAAAAGATAAGGGTAGGTCGGAGCTAAATTTTCGCACCCCGGCAAGGCCAGGGTACTATCCCACTCCCAGCTCTGCGCCCTTAAGGATAGAGCGACTTGGACTGCTGCCAATAAGCATCTAACTCTTCCAGGTCGCATTCCGCAAAAGTCTTTTGGGCTTCTTTGAGGCGCTTTTCCAAGTATTGGAAACGTTTTTCAAACTTCTGGTTGGTTTGGTGAAGGGCGCGTTCGGGGTCTATGCCGAGGTGGCGTCCGAGATTCACCAGCACGAAAAGGACATCTCCCAGTTCTGCCGCCGCCTCTGAAAGCTGGTTCGCCTCAATGGCTCGTTGGAGTTCGGCAAGCTCCTCTTTTAGCTTCTCGGTAAGGCCTTGGAGGGAGGCCCAGTCAAAGCCCACGGCAGCGGCTTTTTCTTGGAGGCGATAGGCTTTGAGCAGGGGCGGCAAGCGCTCAGGCAAACCCCCTATCACCGACCGATCGGATTGAGCGGCTTTGAGCTTTTCCCATTGCGCTAAAACCGCCTTCGCATCCGAGGCTTGGGCTTGCCCATACACATGCGGATGCCGAGCTATCAGCTTTTGATTGAGCCGCTCCACCACCGTATCTATGGAAAAACGCCCTTCCTCCTCCCCCATCCGCGCATAGAAAAATACATGTAGCATCACATCTCCCAGTTCTTCTACTATTTCGGCGTCCTCATCCCTTAAAATCGCCTCAATGAGTTCGTAGGCCTCCTCAATGGTTAGGGGGACCAAGCTATGAAAGGTCTGCGCTTTATCCCAAGGACACCGTTCTCGCAGCTCCGCTACAATTTGCCGCAGCCGATCTATACTTTCCACCCTCGCAAAAGTACGTCATAAAATAGCTAACTTTGCGCCGTGCCAGTACAGGAAGCTCTTGAGCAAATAGAAGCGGCGCAAAAGGAAGGCAAAACGCCTGAGCAGCTTCTGAGCCTCATAGAGTCTTTGCATGCCTCGTTTTTAGAAGGCGATCCAGAAGAGCGAGCCGCCTTTGAGGAGGCCCTTTTGACCGTAGCTGATGGGCTTTATCTGCCGCATCTTTTTTGGATGTATTTGGCGGGCTTTTTAGAGGATCGGGAAACCTATCGCCCTTCGTTGGAAGCCCTTTTGCGGACCTTCGCCACCCTCCCCCCCAATCCCCTCGCCGAAGAAAACCTCCGACTCCTCCTCTATGTCTATTTCTCAGAGGAAGAGCCCTTTCACATGGAGCGGCTCTGGCACCTCCTTGCGCAAGAAGCTACCCCCGAAAAGCTGGCTTACTTCCAGCGCGTCAAGACCCTCACCGAACGCAATCCCCTAACCGTGCGCATCTTCCAGAAAAAGTTCCACCTCTTAGGGCCGTTCTTCCCTAACTTTGACCACCTCCGCTTGCCTCTACCCCAGGTACGATCCCTCACCCAAACCACTTCTGTATGAAGGTCTTACCAGGACCCTACTTGATTGGCATCAGCAGTGGCGCCGTAGGAGGCGCGCTCCTGCGATATCTCCTTCAGCGAATAGGTAACCTCGCTTTCACAAACCCTTACGGCACCCTAATAGTGAATATCTTGGGCAGCTTCATTTTAGGATTTGTCGCAGGGTTTTTCTCCAATCGAGTCTATTCTGTCTGGTATTATACGATTGCTACCGGTTTTTGTGGGAGCTTTACTACTTTTTCTTCCATTAGCTTGGAAGTTTTTGAGATGCTTCGCATGGGGGACTATGCTCGAGCGCTCACTTATGTGGGGATTTCGCTGATTTCAGGTCTTTTGGCTGTAGGGGTAGGCTGGTGGCTCGGCATGCAAATCCGATAAGCTTAGGGGGATACCCGTCGTCTGAGCCAAGCCACATTCTCTATTCCGGTAGTGTGGGGAAACATATCAAACGGCTGTACTTCCTGCACCTCATAAACCTCTCTTAGGAGCACTATATCCCGGGCCTGCGTTGCTGGATGACAACTCACATAAAAGACATGCGCAAAGGGAGTTTCTCGGAGCCGTTTGAGGAAGGAGGGATGGAGCCCTTCTCGGGGAGGGTCTACAATCGCTACGCTATCCGGAGGGACCTCCTCGCCCAGCCAGACCTTTTCTAAGGCACCCGCTCGCCCTACAAAGCCCGTCTCCGGGTAAAAATGCTGATTGCGGGCAAAGTTTTCCCGCGCTCGCTCCACAGCCGATTCCAGTTTCTCAATGAGTACTAATCGCTTCGTCCGCTCCGCTACACTAATCCCTAAGAACCCCACACCGCCATATAGATCGTATAGGACTGTGGTTTCGGGCACTCGGGCTTTGAGCCAGGTGATGAGGGCCTCCGCTTGCGCGAGATTCACCTGGAAAAAGTCTAAAGGCCCCACCCCGAACTTCCGCCCTGCCACCTCATACACCAGTTCCAAACTCCCCCATAGCCGCTGCGGCACTAGGTCAAATAGGCTATTATTACGTTTGGGATTGTAAAAGTAGCCTGCTCCTTGAGAGCTGGCGAGGGCTTTCAGGGGGGAGAGGAGGGCTTCGGCCCAGTCTGGGCGGTCTTGCGAGAGGCTCACGAGGACGATGTAGCTTTCTTGGGTGCCGCGGACGAGGAGTTCGCGCCAGACGCCTTCGTGTCTTTGCGGGTCGTAGGGGGGGAGCCCTAAACGCTGGGCCTGCGCTTGTACTAAGCGCCGAACCTCCTCAAACGCCGGCGGCACCAACTGACACGCCTCCGGGGCTATCACTCGCCGAAAGTCCCCCCGCGGATGAAACCCCACTACCACCTCACCAGCCGCCCCCCAGCCAAAGGCATACTCTACCTTATTGCGATATTGCCAGGGCAATGGCGCAGGATGCACCGGCGGCACCTCCACTATAACCCCCCCAATATGCCTAAGCTGGGCCTCCACAAAACGCCGCTTAACCTCCAGCTGATGCCCATAAGTCATCATTTGCCACCGGCACCCCCCACATACACCAAAAACCGAACAGACAGGCTCTACCCGATAAGGCGAAGCCTCATGAACCTCTACAAGCTGCCCATACCACACTTGACGTTTTCGTCGCTCCACCGTATAACTCACCTCCTCCCCCTCTATCACAAAAGGCAAAAGCACTACGGGCCCCTCTTCGGCAGTCACCACTCCAAATCCCTCACTCGTTAGGTCCCGAACCCTCCCCCGTCGCTTCTCCATGGGCTAAATGTCCCCGGAGCTTTTTCTCTAGCCAGTCCAGCGGAAAAAACACCTGCCAAAAACGCCGAATCGGCAGCTCACTCTTCGGAACTACCTGCGTCAAGTACGCATAAAACGCATCCAAGGCAGCCTCCCGAGTCGGATAATCTCCTTTCAAGCTCTTGACAATGAATGTCAATAGTGCCTTTTCAATGGGGGTGCGGCTACCCCGCAGGCGGCTCAGCACCCGATACCCATGAAAAAGCGCCTGCCGGAGCGAAGCCTTATCCCCACGCTCATACGCCGCTAAAAGCCGTATCACTAAAGCCGCCAACAAAAGGTCTTTCCGACGCATCTCTACCGCCCCCTGCTCTACCCGATTCAATACCGACCATGTACGTTCAACATCTTGAACATTATACAGATTGAGAGCTAAAAGATAGTAGCTCTGTAAGGCATAAGCCGGAGAAGTGCGCAAATAAGTGCGTTCTAAGCGATCCAGGTAAAGGTCATATTGGGCTGCCACCTTATCACTCTGACCCTGTATGAAAGCAAGATTGAGCTCATGAAATATCAGAAGCCTTTCCCGCTGAAGGGCTATAAGGCGACTAGAAGGGCGAAGGGAACGGAGCTTGACTAATATTTTTTCGGCCTCGGTATAATCGCCCACTTCCAAAAGGCCAGAAAGGTAGTTATTGAGAGCTAAGAGGTAGCGATTTTGTAGGAAGGGGAGCTTTTTGGGCTGCTGTTCCATTTTATAGACGAGGAGGCGGGTGATCTCTAAGTATTTTTGATTTTGGCCAGCCAGGCGGGCTCGCAAGGCTTGCGCCGTATCATAGAAAAAGTGCAACGTCAAGGGAGCCGCAGGCTCTGGCAGCACCGGCCCCATCCGCTCTACATATTGGTCTAGGATAGCTATCCGCTCCGACGGCACGCTTTCCCCTTCTTCCAAAATCAACTCCGCATACATCGCCGCCGCATACCAGGCTTTGTGAATCTTCTGCATGTCCTCCAAAACCCGATTCGTGTACCTAAAAAGACTTTCTGCGGATATGCCTTTCCCTCGAATAAGATTCATTCCCCAGAGCTGCTTAAGCAGGTCCGTCACATAAAGGGCTTTATCGTACTTTTCCTCAAAGAGTGCCCGCTGATACAGCCGCATGAGATGCTTGGGCAGCATGGAGAGAAAACCCTTATACAGTAATAGCTCCGTGCGCTGGATATTTTTAGAAAGCTCATGATCGGGGGAGTTGGTCTGATAAAAGAACGTGAGGGCCTCCAAAAGACGTTCATTGAGGTGGCGAGTAAGAGTATCTAACTTAGGGCTTTCCTGCATGAGCCGCTGACGAATGGCCTTAGGCGGAAGGCCCTGCTTGCGATACGCTATGAGCTTATCAAAAAGCTCTAAGTAATACTTGTCTCCGCTATGAAAATTGGAGAAACGCCGAAAGTAGCGGCGCTCCGCCGTATCCATGCGCCCAATAAGCTGATAGCTAAATTGGAGACTGTACAAGTTGAGCATGCCGCAAGGTAGGAAAAAATCTCCAAATCCAAATTTTAGAATCGGCTAAGCCATTCTATAGCGACGAGGGTACGCCGAGGCTCAAATGGCGCTGGCAAAAGCCGCCCCATCGCAAAGGTAAGCCGCAAGAGACCCACCGACAATTGAGCCTGCAAAGCAAAACCCACGGTTTGAAAAGTTCTACGATGATCGGGATACAGACCTATGAGGCCCCCCTCCCCAAAAGCCGCTAAGTAATCCTCATCGCCCATCCGCAAACGCAGCTCCAAGGTGGCCTGCCCAAACTCATAAGTAGGCAAACTATTTTCAGGGAAGCCCCGCAGATCGTTAGGGCCGCCTGCACGGCGCAGCTCATTCTCAAAAAAACTCTCTACCCAATACCGATAGCCCATGGCCTGCGTCCAAAAGGTAAGGCGTCGCCCTATCGGCCAGTATCGCCCTAAGGTAACCTGTCCCTCCTGAAATGGACTGGATTGCGGCAAACGACTATAGTCTAAGGCGGGCAAGCCCGGATTGGACAGATAGCCGCGCACGCCCCGGCTCCCAACAACTTCCACGAACCAGCCAGTAGAGGGACTTAGGGGATTGTCTCGGCTATCCATGCGCCAGCCCAGTCTCACCCCCCGCCGGCGATAGTCTAAGTGAGGCGGGGGCGGCCACACCCGCTGCCGATACGGCGCCGTACTCAAAAGCCGAGAAGACGCCGCCTTTACCCCCCCTAAAAATGTATGCACAGACGTAAGACGATAAGAAAACTGTACGCCCCCTTCCCGAAATAGAAAACTCGTATCCTGCCGCAAAAGATTAAAATAGCCCTCCATGCCCACTAGCCCCCGAAAAAGATAGGGCAGGGCCAACCTTAGGTCCAGCCGCTGGCTCCCTCCAACCAGCTGGCTGTAGGTCACTTGGAGGTTCTCCCCGAGGCGGAGGGGGCTACTGAGCTGGGCTTTCAGGTCGCCCACCAGCTGCACCTTCCCAGCTTTCAAGGGGTCCGAAGCTAAGCCCAACGCGCCCTCTATGCGACTATTTTGCTGGGGCCGCACGCGCACCTCCGCCCACGCTAACCCCGGAAAAAGCCAAAGCCGCGGCGTATCCACGACTGTCGCATACGGACTGCGAGCCATACGCATAGGGAGCTTTTCCCAAGCCTCCCGAGAAAGAGGCCGCTTCGGCCACACCCCCGTCACCCGATAAAACGCCGAAAGCGGCGCCGGCCACCGCCCCCGAATAAACACCGTATCTAACACCACCCGCTCCCCCAAAAACACCCTCACATAACCCACACAACCCCCACCCGCATCACAATCTAACCGACTCCATCCCGCCGAAGCATACAGATACCCTGCTTTTCCCACCTCGTAAAGGGCTTCTTCAAGGAGGGCATCCAAGGCCCCCGCCCGCAGTACCTCCCCCTCCCAAGAGCGCCGAAAATACCGACTTACGAGCTTCTCCGCCCCAGAGTCCCCCTCTACAACCAGGCGCCTAAGCCGATAGCGGGGGCCTACATAGCCTTTCTCCCAGCTCGCCCGCCAAAAACCCAAAGCCACCAGAAAACTATCTACCTTCTGCCCAGTCGAATCCCGCTGCATAAGGGCCTGAAGAGCCGCTCGCTCCCGAACCCTTAGCCCCCTAAGCTCCGAAGGGCTAAAAACTTGTAGCCATATAAGGAGAAGCTCCATGGGCTATGGGCCTGTAATGACTTCCCAAGTGAAATCGGGGGAGAGTTTCCAAGCTTCTATGACGGGCAGAAGCGGCGCCGAGAAAGCCGCCGCCGGCAAAGGCACCCCCAAAATAAAGGCCAGCGTCGGCGCAATCGCCGTAATCGGCACCGGCTCGTACCGGTCTTCCGACCGTCCCCCACCCCACCAAAATATCAGCGGCACATGCGTGTCATAGGTCCAGATGGAGCCGTGCGTAGTGCCTCTTGTGTAACCTTCGCTCTCAATAAGACCCGGTGCATACACCACCACTACATCCCCACTGCGCCCCGGGAAATAACCCGCCTGCACGCGAGACACCGGATAATAACTGGAACCCGGCCCACTCAGCTCCTCCCGCGTATAAACCGCTACAACATCAGACCGCTGAAGAAGGTACTCCTTCAAAAGACGAGCCGCCCGACGCCGAAGCCCCAAAGTAAGCTTCGGCGAAAAATAAAAACTCTGATTGAGAAAGGCGGCAATAAACTGCACGGTATCTGGCACCTTAAAGGCTTCATGGAGGAAGGCTTCGGCCCGGGCGAGCATTTCGGTCTCGGGGAAACGGCCAGCATGGAGCTTGTTTTCGGAGAGAGCTTCAGGGGTGGGGCTAACCCCATGATCCGCCGTGAGAAACACCAGCACTTCCCTCGGCCGAAACCGCCGACTCAAGTAGCCTAAAAAATCCGCCAACTGTTCATCCAGAGCGCGGTAAAGGGCTTCCAACTCACAGCTCTCCGTGCCAAAAAGATGCCCCACCAAGTCCGGCGTAGAAAGGCTTATGCACAAAAAGTCAGGATACTTGTCCTGGCCGAGTTTTTCGTGCTGGATGGCTTCTTTGGCCAAAGCCAGGGTGAGATAGTTACCAGCGGGCGTGAGAAGAAGGTCTTTATAGGTGGTAGGCTGATGAGGAAAAGTAGGGCGGCCCTCACCGGATAGATGGCCTTCATAGGGACTGTCGTCGGTACAAGCTAAGCGACCGGGTAAAGTCCAGGGAATCCTTAAAAGGCTATCGGGAAGGCGCCGAGCATTGAAGCTCTCCACCCACTCGGGAAGGGTGGAGCCGTAGTAGGTGCTACTGACCCATCGGCCGTTTTCGGGGTCAAACCACAAAGCGAGGTTGGCGCTGCGACCCGCAGGCAAAATAGCCGATCGGTCCTTCAGTGCAATCCCAATCACTTTACTCTGATAACGCGTCGCATACCGAAGCTCGTCCGTAATGGTCGTAGATAACAGCGTACGGGGACTTCGGCGACCCGCCTCTCCAAAAGAACCCACCGGCTGAACCGTCGTGTCCAAAACACAGTAATAAGGCTTCCCTAAGGTGCGCTCCCACCAGGTATTCGCCACAATCCCATGAAAAGCCGGCGTAGCCCCCGTGTAAATGCTGGCATGCCCCGGACCCGTATAGGTAGGAAAGTAGGTGTAGTGCGCATTCCAAAAGACTACACCTTCCCGCAGGAGCCGCCCAAAGCCCCGACTTTTAGCCGGCACAAAGCGCCGCAGGTAGTCCGCGCGCATCTGATCCACCACAATACCCACCACTAAACGCGGGGGCCCATGCTGAGAAAAACCAGGCCTCCATCCAAACCCTATCAAGATAAGCCCAGTCAAAGCCCTTAGACCGAACTCCTCTAACTGCAAAGGCCTACCCCCAAATCGCATCATCCCTCAAAGATACAGGATGAGCGGGAGCTACCCCTACATTAGCCCCCCACCAAAACCTTCTCGCTTGACCAAAGCCGCTTGTGCATGGAGGAGAAGCGCTGCCGGAGAAAAATCGTTATCTTTGAAAAATGGCGCGGCTTCCTCTAGATACGCTTCGCTTAGCTAAGCGCTTAGAGGAAGCGGGCTTTCCCCCCGCCCAAGCCGAAGCCCAAATCCAAGTTCTGATAGAACTGCTCACCATGCAGGAAGCCGCTACCAAAACCGACATCCAAAAACTCCGCCTCCGCACAAAAAGAGACCTCCGCCTCACCGAAGCCCAGCTCCGAAAAGAAATCCAGCAGTTGGAAGCCCAACTCCGAAAAGAAATCCAGCAATTGGAAACCCAACTCCGAAAAGAAATCCAGCATTTGGAAACCCAACTCCGAAAAGAAATCCAGCAGTTAGATGCTCAAATCCGAAAAGAAATCCAGGAAACAGAAGCTCGTCTCCGAGCGGAAATAGAGAAAGGTCAGCTCCAAATGAAGGAGGTGGAGACTCGCCTTCGGGCAGAAATTTACCGAAGCTATAACCGGGTTATCTTTTGGGTCGCGGCTCTCATTGCGGCTCAAATACCCATCTTTTACCTTTTGAAGCGGCTTTTGCCATGAGACCAGCGAATATCTCTGTGGGAATGTTTTGTTTTGCTGAGTTATGCGAATTGCAGGGGCGATAGCGACGATAGCGGTAACGACGGCGATAATTTTGGGCTTTGGGCTGCCCTTACCCCGGATACCGGGGCTGGGCCTTACGGATCGCAACCTCTTCTTCCATGTGCCGATGTGGTTTGCCATGTATGTGATGATGGGGATTTCGCTCTGGTGGAGTGGACGGTATCTTTTGCGGAGGGATTGGGAAAGTGATCGGCGGGCACGAGAAGCGGCCGTAGTCGCAGTGTTTTTCGGGATTTTGGGGCTTTTGACGGGCATTCTGTGGTCCCGGGTAACTTGGGCGGCGGCTTTGCCGGATTCAGACTGGCAGGCCTGGTGGGGCTGGGACCCCAAGCAAACCTTCGCCTTGATAGCCCTACTCGTATATGGGGCCTACTTCTTTCTGCGGCAGGGCATTCGGGACTTTCGGCAGAGAGCCCAGCTCAGCGCCGCTTACAACGTCATGGCCGCAATCTTAGTATGGCCCCTCACTTTTCTCCTGCCGCGCTATTTAGGGGGGCTTCACCCCGGCGCAGAAGGAACGCCCGCCTTTCGTAGTGAAGACATCAGCCCCTTGCACCGAGTAGTGTTTTATTTGGCGGTAGTGGGGTTTGTAGCGCTGGGCGTATGGATATGGATGCTGCGGGTGCGCCTGAGTCGTTTGGAAGAGCGGATCACCACTTCTCCAGACCTTCCCGCCGAAGCCGCTTAGGCGTGTATTTGTGCGGTCGGTAAAAGCCGCCCAGCTGGATTTCCCCCGTGGGAAGAATACGAGCCGCCTGCGGCCGCGCCCAGTGCACCTGCCCCCCCACACCCGCCTGCAAGTAAAAACGTTGTAAATAGCGCTCTAACCACACCCGCACTCCAAACAGGATCATCAGCCGCGTATCGCCGCGCAGGTCTTTTCGGGGCCAGTAGCGCTGATGCAGGTGAAGCGCTACATAAAGGGGCCTATCGCGCCGCTCATCCGCTCTAAAGTACCCTATCCCCCCTTGCGAAACCCCTAAGGATACATACCCGGGCACAGGCGTAAAATGCAAAAAAGTATGGTGATACCGAAGCGCCAAAGCCGGCCGAGCCCACAAATGCACACCCCCAACCCCTAAACTGCCTCCCCAGTAAAAGGGCTTGGGCGCATCCAGCGGCTGACTATATAGCCACAAACCGACGCCGCTCAGTATCCAACCGATAACGTTTCTGCTCCCGATGGGTCTCAGCATGAATCTGGCCAGTCTCTGGACTCGGACGAACCTCATTATACTCCTGAAAAAGGGTCAGGTTACCATCCGCATCAAAGGTCGTCTGAATGGTGGTATGAGATTGCGAAGTTATGATTTGGGCGGCCACTTCTAACTTATCCTGCACTTGGCAGTTTTCATCTACCAGGAGAGCATAAATGGAGGGGCGAGGGCCGTCCATGACTTCAATAAGCCACACCACCACCCTCCCATACGAAATCTGCCCCACCGGTGAAAAAATCGGCTCCGAATCCCTCCAGGCAAGCTTTTCTAAGAGCCAGGACTGAAGGTAAGGCGGAAAAGGCTCCCGAAAATCGTAAGAAACCTGCGCTCGGTAAGGAAGAGAAACTCGGGAGAGCTTTTTCCTGATGGCCTCACAGGGAGAAACATCAGCCGTAGGCAAAATAGAAAGGGCATCCGCCTCCACCTCCGCCCCGTATGTAGTCTCCGATGAAGTAGATTGACAACCGAGACCTACTAAACCCACTATAATCCCAATGAAACCTCTTCTCACGAAAGTAAAAATACGAGTTTTCTCAAAAGCGGAGCCTGCCTCGGAGACTCTTCTGGTGTTGGAGCTTTAGATCCAGGCCCCCAGCAGATGGGAAGACCAAAGAAGGCCCTATCCCAAGCGCAAACGCTATGAGAGAGACGCTCCCTCCTCACCCGTCAGAGCCAAGTACAAAAGCGGCAAAAACACAAGCCCCATAGAAACCACTATAGGAGACCCCATCAAAGTCCACACAATATAGAACCACTGAAGGGACACAACCCGCCCAGATATATACACAAAAATCGACAAACCTATGTACGGGAGCAGCGCTAAGAAGACCTTCTCAAAGTTCTGGGCAGTGAGGGAAAAGCTCTGGCCAATCGCACCAAAAATTCCCGCTCGCCCCGATAAGATCGCATAAGGCCCCGCCCAGCCAAAAAGATTCAATATAAAGAGAATCAAGGAGCCCACCACGACCAGAATACTTCTAGCCCAAGCAGAGTCCCGCAACAGAATATACCCCACCCCAATCAAGATCCCCGGGACTAGCTCCAAGATCAAATAGTAGACAAAAACCTTTAGGAGAAGGCTTATATCTCTAAAGGCCTCTCCAAAAGACAGCTGCCCATGGCGAGCCACCAAATAGCCCGCCCGCACAAACGCTGGCATTAAGATGAGTGGCACGATTAATAAAACGATAAAACTTACAATGAAAAATGACAAACCGATAAAACCTAAAATAAAGAATCGCGAATCGATAAAACTTAAGATAAGGAACCGCAAAAATACGAGCCCAGGGATTAAGGTATAGATAGAAATAAAAGCTGCGATAACTAATAGGACGTAAAGTCCCACAAAGAGGAGCCAGTTCCCCTTGAAGAGGTCCCAGGCTCTATTCCATAACTGAGATATACTTACCTCGCGCATATTTCGGCAAAGGTGAGGAAAAACTTTCACCCCACCTTTAGGACAAAGCCCTTGAGATACTCGCCTTGGGGGTGGAAAAAGTGTATGAGGTGGTCAGGCTACTCCTCTCAGGGCCCTACACACCCCAACGAGTAAGAAGACCAAAGAAGGCCTTATCCCAAGCGCAAACGCTATGAATGAGACGCTCCCTCCTCGCCCGTCAGAGCCAAGTACAAAAGCGGCAAAAATATAGACCCTATTGGAAGCACCACAAGGAGCCATAACCCGCAAAGAAGCCCCCCTACTAACATCAAATCAGGAGGCTCCCCAAGAAGCCCTAATCCTAAGCGAAGCAACCCTAATATCAATAAACCTAT
>Ga0068705_10000578_pt1 | contig 18505 bp, 17 predicted proteins | sample YNPMSTMetaG_FD_65631 | JGI IMG/M metagenome (GOLD analysis project Ga0068705, IMG submission 65631) | Anoxygenic and chlorotrophic microbial mat microbial communities from Yellowstone National Park, USA - YNP MS-T MetaG | ecosystem: Environmental > Aquatic > Thermal springs > Hot (42-90C) >... | reverse complement strand
TTCGTCCCGGATCGGCATCTGGGGGCATATCTGCAGGAAGTGACCGGACGCTCCCTGATCCTCTGGGACGGAGCCTGCATGGTCCATGAGATCTTCAGTCTGACCGACCTGTTGGAGATGCAGCGGCGCTACCCGCAGGCGCAAACGATCGCGCATCCGGAATGTCCGAAAAACATTCTGGAGCATGCCGATTTTGTCGGCGGAACCGAGGCGATGCGGCAGTTCGTCGCCGGTCACCAACAGCCGACGACATTCCTGGTCGCAACCGAAGCGAACATGATCTGGGAATTGCAGCGGCACTATCCGCAGCACACTTACCTGCCGGTCCCCGGGGTCAGTTGTGCCTGCAACCGCTGTCCCCATATGGCTCGCAATACCCTGGAGAAGGTGCGGGATTGTCTGCGGAATATGGCTCCGGAGATCACCTGGCAGCCGGAGTTCGACACCGCTCGCGAAGTCCTGACACGCAGCCTGCTCCAGCCGTCAACCCCCACTCCTCCCCCAGGCGATTGACCCTTTGGGGATACGCATCCCCCGCCAACCCGTCTGAAGGTACTGCCATGCTGCCATCCCCCCGCCTGATGCTTCGCCTATCCCACCCCTGCCCATACGTGGCAGATATGCCCCGCCACCTGGACCAGCCTACGGCGGAGCTGCTGCAACTGCCCGACCGCGGCATCATCCAGGATCACCCCCAGCTGGAACAGAAACGCACCTACGCCGAAATCCGCTTGGGCTGGAACGAAAAAGGATTAGGAGTGCAACTGACCGTCCGCCACAAGCATCAACCGTTGCAAGGGGATGAGGACCGCCCTATGTCCTGCGACGGGCTGCATCTGTGGCTGGCAACCCGACCGGTGGGGAACAGCCGCCGGGCCACACGCTACTGCCACCATTTCATCCTGCTGGCCACCGGCTGCGGAACGCCGCGCGATCAGCCGGGGATCGTCGCCCAACGCATCCCGCGGGCCCTCCAAGAGGCCCCGTTACCCCGCACGGAACTCTGCTCCATCCGCCGGCACATCTTCCGGCTCCCCGAGGGGTACGACTACCGCCTCCAAGCCTTCCTTCCCGCTGCCGCCCTGCCGGGATACGACCCCGACGAATCTCCCCACCTCGGCTTCTTCTACCTCGTCCGAGACCACGAATGGGGCGATCAATTCCTGGCACTCGACTGGAACTTTCCCGTAGGCGAAGACCCCGCCCTGTGGGACCAACTCGAGCTGATCCGCTAGTGCGCACTCCCCAGGCAGGGCATTCCTGAGCAATGCCCTGGATTACGCACCTCACGTAGCCGACTCTCACGCAGCTTGTCGTACCCGACGGCGATGCAAAACCGCCAGGATGACCAGTAGCAAACCCAAAACCGCCAGTGTCGCCGGTTCCGGGATCGGATCGCCTGTGCCACTACCTCCGCCACCGCCACCATTTCCCGGGCCTCCGCCTTGAGGCATATAGAGGCTCATGTGACTTAGATCCGGTGTATTGCCGCTCCCGACAGGATCGAGACCTGCTGTGGTGAAGAGAAAGCCTAGCACGTTACTGAAACTGTTGTCAAAGTAATAGGCCGCATAACTATTCCCCCCTTGACGGCGATCACAAACGGGCCGTTGATCGGATTGTCCAACAGAATCTGCCCACTCGTTGTAGAAGGATTGGAATCAAACGGACCGTTGCTCACTTCGTCGGAAGACCCGATCAACGTCCAGGTGGTAATGCCGGTACCGAACAGATTTAGATTATTCAGCCGGTTGAGCAGGTCCGTAGGTTTGTCATTTCCTGGAAAGGGTCCGGCAGCGGCAGTGGCAGGCAAAGCGTTTACCGGTGGCCCCAGACTTATGATCGCCTGGACATCGCTTGTCATCGGAGCCGCCTGGAGCGACCCAGTGAGCGACACCGCGATGACACTAACCAAAACCGACAGCAACACTGGTGGGCGAAATCGGGCCAACATGGTGCACCCTCCCAGCAGTCAAGGGTTGGAGAAACGGAAGCACAAACCGTGGCTCCCCAATTGTTCATGAACAAGATTCAATTTCAAGAACAAGTCCAAAGAGCCATATTTGCTACTTCACTAAAAAATTCACAGGTGTAGTTCTACCTTACTCCACTTTACAGGGCCCAGGCAACTTACATAATGGGGAATTATAAAAAAGTTTCCTATGGCGGATGAATTTTGGCACAATTCACGCCATTGTATAAAATGAATGAGAGATCTGATTCATTGGGATGAATCTTACATGGCAAATGATGTGAAATTTTACTGCCAGAGAAGAAATATAGTACACATCTATTTGTATAAAATTTGCATAAAAAATGAATCCTGTTACCCGCATTGAGGTAATGCCCGCTCCGAACATAAAGGAGGCCCTTCCGCTGGTAGCAATATCCAGCCACATTCCACCACCGCGGCTAAGGTGCCTGATCGGCACAAACGGCTCATGGGCAAAGTGGGACCCGAGGTCTTCTGGTCACTTTCGGTCGGCCTCAGGAGAGGGGGGATCACGACAACGGGGACCGGACACGCCGGGTCATATCTGATTTTTTCCCCAGCATGGCAGAACCCTCTTTATCAGCAATGCGATTGGATGTACGGATCCAAGCGATCAGATGACCTGATCCGCGGAGTATCAACCCTTTTCCGCGCAGGATCACGGGCCTTTCAGCATCTCATCACCGTCATTGCGTACCCAATAACCGATCTTTGGTTGGGCACCCGATGGCTCCCCAGGCCTTTCACGCCCTTACCAGCAACCTGTCACTTCGCTACCAGATCAATGTTCTTCTTGCTGACCGTGAATTTGTATTCGAAAGCGTCCAGTTCACGCGAAGGCTTGACCCCTCGGCCTAAAGGGCGGACATAGTATTTCAGCGTGTACCGTTTCTCCTGGTAGCCGTCCTCGAATGAGGCATCGAACTTGATGACCGGTTCGGTTCGAGTCGCCCCCGTGCTCCAATGGACGGTGGAGGTATAGGGTTCGATGGTATGGTTTTGCCAGGAATCTTGATCCCTCCAGCGGAGCTGGTAATGGAGTTGGTAGCGGGTGGGATTGTCGATGCTGAAGACCCGGTGGAGGACCAGCGTGTCGAGAAGGCTACGGACTTCGCTGTAATGGATCGCACCGGTCATAATGTCGCCGGGTCCACCGGTGAAACTGGCCACACCGACGACTTCACCCCGGTCGTTGAGGACCGGTCCGCCGCTATTGCCGTGGAAGGCTGGGCAGCAAAACAAGAGGAGTTTGCAGTCCCGCAAGCCCAGCCTGGCCGAACCCGCTTGGGCAGGGAGATGGGTCACCTCCGGTTGAGTGCCGGCACACCAACGCCACAGAGGCCGCGCGGCCGGATTGCCCAGTACGTGGAGCGTCTCGTTGTTTTTAGGGTCGTGGCTGGCTAAGGGCAGTTCCCGGGCCGAGGAAGGCATCTGGTTCAGCTGCAGGATGGCCAGGTCTTTGTCCTTATCTTGAGCGACGATCCGAGCCGATGCCAGGCACTTCTGTTTCTGCAGCTCCCGGGTGTTGCGTGCATAGTAGTTCCGATCCGTGATGAGTTGGTTGGATTGATCCCGCACCGGGAAGAAGACGCGGATTTTCCTTTTCTCCTGAGTCACGTGGTAGTTGGTGACCACGAGGGAACGTTTCCGATCGACCAGAAAGCCGCTGCCTTGCGCGATTTCATCACGGAAGAAGCCTTCGCTGATGGTGGTTTCGATATAGACCACGCCGTCGATGCACCGCTCGTACACGACGACGGCTTGCGGCCGGGCGAGATTCTGACAAGCAGCCCCGGTGAACAGAACCACACCCAGCCCCACAGACAGGATGAGGTGGAACAGAAGCAAACCCAAGCCGAAGCAGGACAGGCGACGCATGGGCGACCCTCCACGACGGTCCCTCCGTCCCCCATACGCCTTCCCTGGCACAGACCCTGACCGCAACCGACAGATAAGCTATTCCCCAGGGGCACGCTTTCCCATTCCCAGAAGACATTCCCAGAAGAGGACGCTCGAGGTTTCGGAACGAAACGGCGTCCCGTCAAGGGGGAACCGACCTGCCCATCCGTTGCTTCCGGGAACGCCACCGGGGTTGCTTTCCCCTCACACTCTCCTGGGCTGGAGCCTGGCAGGCCTTATAGAACTTTAGCTTCGATACGGAGCATCTATGACGATGATTCGTTCCGGCGGCCACCTTCTTTACGAAACATCCCAACCTATGGGAACACCCCCAGCAGTCTGCAAGGCACCACGTGTGAGATACCCCAACCTACGGCCCCCGCGGGCTGCCATTGCCCTGCGGTTGGCAATGTTCAGGAGCGAGCATAAAGTTGATGAGGGTGGAAAGAGGAAGCAAGGAAAGGGCGGAAACCGGGAGCACAGAGGGCACGGGAGCAGACGTAGGCAGAACGCAGGCAGAGGCGCATCAGCCAAGACGCAGCGGTGGGTGGAGAAGAAGCCGACAGCGGTGAAATGCGTGGATGGAAAAGAAGCGGGCAGCGGTGGGGCTCTCTTCAAGGCGAGGTGAGCCAGGAGCGGGAGAAGCGGGCCAGGATGAGCGATTCGTAAGGATGTTTGCGGCCGGCTTCGTAAAGGCAGGCGTAGGTGTCCTCGCTTGCCACGGCCAGGCACGAATAGGCGGCAGGTCCCTGGTGGAGGCGCCGACTGTGGCTCCAGGTGCGGCCGTCGTCGGTGCTCCAGCGCACGGTGAGGTGTTCGCGGCGGGTACTGGCCGGGTTGGCAAAGAGCAGTTCACCCCGGCGACCGGGAATAGCCAGCATACTCCCCTGGCAGACCGGATCCACCAGCGTGGGGTCTTCCACCGGTTCGGAGAAGGTTTTTCCCCCATCAGTACTGCGGGCGGTGAGGCGACGGAAGTGGTGGGGACGGTAGGTCCGGATGTTGAGCAGGATCGAGCCGTCGCTCAGTTCGGCCGCTTGACACTCGTTGCAATCGGGGCCAACGATGCCGCCGATGTGCCAGGTTTTGCCGCCGTCGTCGCTGTAGATGACATGAGAGCGGCGGGTTTTACCGCCATCGGCTTTGTGGTCGCAGGGAATGAGCAGCCGACCGGTACGCAGCTGAATGCCGATACCGGGACCCGTGGCGTACCAGCTCCATTCGGGCTTTTTGACGGCGGCGGTGATCTCCCGGGGACGGCTCCAGGTTTGCCCTTCGTCGCTGCTGGACGTGATCCAGACGGTGCGTGTCCCGCGACTTTTGCCAGTGACAATCGCTGTTTCCGTATCGCTGCCCAGGTTGTGGGTCATTAGCAGCCAGAGGGTGCCGCTCTGCCGGTCCACCACGGGGCAGGGGTTGCCGCAGGTGTTGGGACCGTCATCCCAGAGGACCTGCAAGCGGCTCCAGGTTTTACCCCCATCGGTGCTGCGTTTGTACACCAGATCGATGTCGCCGCTGTCCCCCGGGCCATGTTTTCGACCTTCGCAGAAGGCCAGCCAGGTGCCCCGAGGAGTCACCAGCAACGACGGGATGCGGAAGGTGTGATACCCTTCCTGACCGGCCGTGAACAGCGGCGTTTGCTGCAGCTCCTCCGAACTGGCCCCAGGAGCAGTAGCCTCCCCTGGGGCGTGCTCTGGGCTCCCCGGCGAGAGCCCAACCAGCACAAGCAGAAGTAAACGACCCAGCGGACGTATCATGGCCGGTTCCTCGACGATCTCCACTCAGGGCTCAATGAGAAGACGGGCAATATCCGGCGCCGGTACGGCCATCTTCAAGATCATTTGTACGGCGGGAGGCTGCGGAGGCTCATCCGGCGGCTTCGGCTTACCCTCAGGAGGCTCATCCGGCGGCTTCGGCTTACCCTCGAAGAAACGACTCCGGTGAAGAAGTCTGCTCCGAATAGACAAGGGATGGGGGGACAGGATGCGTGGCGGGGAAACACCGGGATCATACCGCCCGCCGGAAACACGACGCCGACGCGCGGTTCCAGCATCTTCAAGCGTCAGGGTCAGAGCGGCCATTCCCACCACAGCCCCTCGAGTATCCAGCACCGGACTGCCACTGGAACCGCCGGCATAATCGGCGGTCAGCCCCATCCAGCGTTCCTGGCGGCCGTCCTTGTTGCGGTTGGTACTGTAGCGGGTGACGGTGCCGGTGGTGAAGACATAGAAATTGTCCCCCGGGTGTCCCAGGACACCGACCCAACTGCCGACCGGAGCATAGTCGCGGCTCAGGGGCAGGGGGGTCAATTCGCGGGCGGCAATGCGGACGAACGCGACGTCCACCGCCTGATCCCCACCCAGGATTTCCACCACCGGATAAACCCGACCACGATGATCGCAAGCCCCGAACCGTTCCGTCTCTTGCAAATCCTCGAATACATGCCAGTTGGTCACCAGGATACCATCGGCGGAGATGGCCCAGGCGGTCGCGTACATGCCGTCGGTCCATTCCCCGTCATCGTCTTTGTAGACGCTTCCTAGCACAAACACCGCCGGCACAGCTCGCTGGTACACTTCTTCCAGTGTCAGCCGTGGCGTGGCCGGCGGAGCCACCAACCCTTTGACGGCAACTTTGCCAGCTCGTTGCCACTGCTGACGCAACTGTTCGGTCGGCAAGCACTCCCCTTTCTCGGCCAAGGCGATCAAGCGTTCGAGGAATTGCTGGTAGAAGCGTTCATCATCCACGAACCAGGGCTGGGATCGCGGGGGTGGGGCAGGTAGGGTCTGTCTGGGAACGGCTGAGGGAGTCGCGTTCGGCTCCCGTGCCGTCGCAGGTGTGTTCTGCGGTGCTGAGGAAGAAAGTTGCCAGCCCACCGCCAACGCACTCAATATCACCCCCGCCGTCAGGCAAAGCCAACGTCTCATAGTCATAACCCTTCCGACTGAGAACATCCCGCCCTTACACTCAGGAGACCCAGGGACTCCACGCCCTCACCCATAGGACCATAGGAGAGGCTGGTGCTCCACGCCCTACGCCCTCACTCGGCATGCCCGGAAGTGAGGTGTGGTCCTTCACCCCGCTGGGCACGGACGGCAGCGTACTCTTTTTCCAGGCGGGCGGTCAACTCCGGGAGGCGGTCGATGAGGCGTTTGTGGGGCCGACGGGGGTGACGGGACAGGGCATAAGCCGTCAGCAACGGCAAGGCGATCGTGCTATCCACATAGCAGGTGACGGAATCGGGAAGCTTATCCGGATCGACTTTCCCCCAGGTCATCGCCTCGCTGGGTGTGGCTCCGGAGAGGCCGCCGGTGTCCGGTCGGGCATCGGTGAACTGCAGGAAATAGTCGTGTCCCGCTTCGGTCAGGCCGAGCACTTCCTGAATCTGCGGCTCCGTTTGCAGCATGAAGTTTTTGGGACTGCCCCCGCCGAGGATCAACACCGAACTGGTTTTGCCCGAGGATTTGGCATCCCAGACGATCGCTGCTGTCTGGTTGACATCGCGCAGGGGATCGAGTTGCAACTGCGAGCCTTCCAGTTGCAAAGCGGCCAGGTTCATGCCGATGGAGCTATCCCCCGGCGAACTGGTGAACACCGGCACGCCGCAGCGATAGCAGGCCGCCAGCAGATTCTTGCCCCCGCGACCGGTTTGCTGTTCCCGTTCCTGCAAATACATGCCGACGAGATAGTGGAACTCGGCCGTGCTGAAGGTCCGCTGAAAGGCCGGTCCGCGGCACAACGTCCGGAAAAACGCATCGGTCCCCAGCAAGTTCTCGTAATCGAAAACAATGTCGTAGATGCGGATCAGTTGATGCTCCCGCAGTTCATAGTCCGGCAGATGCGGGCCGGCCTGATGCAATTCCATCCCCAGGGCATAGTGGGTATCGTGATAGAGGTTGGCACCGGTGGAGACGATCCAGTCGATGAAGCCGGCTTCGACCAGGGGAACCAGGCAGGAGATGCCCAGGCCGGCGGGGGTCAGTGCTCCGGAAAGGGCCAGACCTACCGTGCCCTCGTTGGCCAGCATCTTGCGGACGAATAGCTGGCACCCTTCCCGGAGCCGGCCGGCGTTGTACGAGACAAAGGTGGCATCGATCAGGTCGGCCGGGCTCAGCTCGGGAGTAACCGGCGGAGGGTCGATCCGTTGGCGGCTGATCCGCTGCAGGTACTCCCGACTGCTGCTATCGCCTGGACGACGCTCGTAATGAGGCTTATGGGGATGCATGGTCATTCCCGACAAGGCAGTGCGATCCGCGATTCCCGCAGGAAAGCTCCCTCCGATCCGCCGGTGGAACCTGCTCGTGCCGAACATCAGGCGAATCAAGGAACAGTATAGGAAGTGGGCGAGGGTTGTCGGCATAGGTCTGGCACGGCTTCATCGGGTGCTTCGCTGATGAAGTGGGCCAGGGCATGGGCATAGTCGGCGGGTGTGTTGAGGTTGTCCAGGCAGCGGGCGGTGGGGTCGATGCTGCGGAGCATTTCCGAGGTGACAGGCCGGACGCGGAGGGTCTGGACCAGGTCCTGCATGCGTCGGTGGCCGTGGTCCACGAGGGTCTGCAACCGAGGCAGTGCACTACGGCGATAGGCGGCCAGTAACGGTTGCCAGTGGTCTGTCTGTCGCGGGATGACCGCGTCCACCGTCGGTTCTTCGTGCAGCCAGTGGAGTAGCTGTCGGAGCAAGGGGGGCCGAACGCCCGGCAAGTCCACGGCCAGAGCCAGAACCTCCTCCACGGTCGGAGGCAGGGCCAGCCAGCCGGTCAGCAGACCGACGAGCGGCCCGGGAAACGGCAGCGGATCCCGCACAATGCGGACGGACGACTGCCAGGCCGGCGGCAACGGAGGCAAAGCCCGGTCCGGAGCTGCTACCACCACCACCTGCTGAACCGCACCCAGCAACTGCCGGAGCATATGTTCCCACAGCGACACGCCGCCGAAGTCCAGCCATTCCTTGGGCTGACCCATCCGGCGGGATTGCCCGCCGCAGAGCAGGATGCCCGCCGTTGATTCTTCCCGCCCTGGGTTTCGGTCCCACTCTGGGTTTCGGTCGGTCCCCATAACGAGTCGAGTCCGCCGGTGTCGGGTTGCGGTCGAGGTTGCGCCTGATCTGCGCCGCCGGAGTCGGCTCTCCGCCGTTGGGCCTTTTCCTCTCCCGGAGCTGCCGGAGACATTCTACCAAAGCTACCGTATGATGTCGTGGAACACGAGGGGATCCAGCGGGTTCCGAGAGATTATCCGCTGTCCGAGAGGTGACCCGAAAATGGAATGAGAGGAAACGCATGGCCCGGATCATGTTAGCGATCGGGGATGCCGCCGAGGTGCTGGACACGTTCTATCCCCTCTTCCGCCTGCAAGAGGAAGGGTACGAGGTGGTAGTAGCCGGCCCGCAACGGCGGCGCTATCACCTGGTGTTGCACGAGCGGCCGGAAGGGTGGGACATTACCGAGGAACGTCCCGGCTATACGCTGGAAGCCCAGGCCAGCTTCGCCGAGTTACGCGTGGAGGACCTGGCGGGGGCCGTGCTGACCGGTGGCCGGGCACCGGAATATCTGCGTTATGATGCCGATCTCATCCGTCTGGTCCGCGGTCTGTACGCGCTGGGCAAGCCCCTGGCTGCCGTCTGTCACGGCATCGAGATTTTAGCGGCGGCGGACGTCATCCGCGGTCGGGAAGTGACCACCGTGCCGAAATGCCGCTATGATTGCGAATTCTCCGGCGGTGTCTATGTGGACCAACCGGTAGTGATCAGCGGCCCGATCGTAACCGCGCGGACCTGGCACGACAACGCTGCCTGGATGCGGGCTTACATCCAGATGGTGCGGACGGCCTTGGGACGCTAAGACCTTCCCCGAGAATTCCCGGATACTCCACGACCCACGGCAGCTTAGAGCTAAACTCTAGCTAGCCGGACGGATGACTCTGCTGTTGTGTCGCAGCAGCTTATCTCCAGGGGTACGGTTCCTCCATGCCATAGCAGCTTGTGCCGGGGCACACGACGGTTTCTCCGATCCGCTTCTGAGCTTGTTGCTGGGCTAGCCGCAGTGGCACCCAAGCATAAGGCGCGTCTTCAACTGCGGGCAGAGGAGTTCTCCTCCGTGGAGGCAGCCGGTCGTGCCGGCAGGGAGGAGGAGTGGAAGTGGGTGCCTTTGGCCGCGGAGTGGGCCGGATGCGTCTGGACGGTGCGGGCCATTTCCGCCGCCACGCTGGTGTAGGTGACAGGCGTATCCTCGTAGTCGTAGTCATCCATGTCGTAGGTGCAGACGTAGCCGGGTTGGCGGGCCTTTTCCTTTTCCTCGTAGTAGGCCTGGATGACGGCATTGTGGATCTGTTCGCGGGCGGCGGCATGGATGGGGTGGGCGATGTCCGCATGGAGTTTGGCCCGACCGTCGCTCTGGCGCACCGCGCGGTTCTCATCCAGTCGCGCCCCACAGTTGTTGCAGTAGCGAGCCCGGAGGTGATTTTTCCCCCCGCATTTGGGACAGCGATCGGCCAGCTTGCGACTGGGCATGGCCACAAACAATCCCTTGGTACCTTCTATGATCTTCAAGTCGCGGATCACGAAGGCATTGTCCAAGGTAACCGAGCAGAAGGCGAGGAGCCGTTCGTTGTTCTCCTCACACAGTTTGATGCGTACTTCCGTGATGACCACCGCATTTCTCCTTGCACGTTCGATCAAGGGGCGAGACTCCGTACTACGACCACCCGACTGACCGGTTCGGATGGGGGACGTTGCCGTCCGAAGTCTGCCGCCACCTGCATAGCCTCGGCTCGGGACCGGCACAAGGCGAAGAGGGCCGAACCGCTGCCGGACACCCAAGCTCCGAAGGGAGCCAATCGCTCCAGGCGGGCGTGCAGTTGCCCCACTAGCGGGGCAAGCTGGCATGCCGGCTGGTGCAACCGGTTGAACAGATGGCGACCCAGCGTCTCCACATCTCCCTGCCGTAAGGCGGCGCGAAGGACCTGGCCATCCCGCGGGACCGTCGGTACCGACACCGTGGCGTACACCTGGGCCGTGGACAGGCCCACCGGCGGACAGACCACCACAAAATCCAGGGGACGCGCCATCGGCTCCTCCGTCACTACCTCTCCCCGAGAGGTACACCAGGCCGCTGGAGCCGTCAGGAAAAACGGCACATCCGAACCGACCGCCGCTCCCATAGCAACCCGTTCCTCATTTGTCAGCGCCAGTTTCCACAACTGCTGCAACCCCGCCAGCGCTGCTGCCGCATCGGAGGAACCACCCCCCAAACCCGCCTGCGTCGGTACGCGTTTGGTCAACCGCACCCGCCAGCCCTGGCCCAGCTGCCCGGTCCGTTCCGCCAGCACCTCGGCCGCACGCCAGACCAGATTCTCTGGACCTGCAGGGACCCAACCGCTCGGCTCGCACTCCAGTTGCCGTTGGCCTGCCTCAGCCGCTTGGATTTCCAATGTGTCGCACCAGTCGATCGCCACCATCAGCGTGGCCAGCTCGTGATAACCATCAGGCCGCCGCCCCAACACTTCCAGAAAAAGATTCACCTTAGCCGGTGCCGCCACCGTCACCGTCTTGGAAGATATCGAGACAAACAACGGCACACCCCGCTGTTGTGCGGACCGATAAGCAACCATCACAGTACGTCAGGACGGCTCACCACGAGAAGGGAGCATGCCCGTCCTTTGGGTGCGAGTGCGTGGCCACCTGCTCCAAGAAAAGGTCCCAGCGACCCCTTTGGACGCCATTATCACATCCTGTTGACGATCGCGGCAGCCCCCCAATCGACCTGGTCCGTGGATGCGGGCGACACCCTTCTCGACTTGTTGTTGAAAACTAAACGAAAATTTCAATCAAGTCAAGATTAATTCCCCATGATAACCCACTTCCGCTCTTTTTTCTAAGAGCCTGGCAATTCCGACGGATTACTTTCCTCAAGCCCATCTGGTTTTCTTTCTCGCCTGTGCCCAACCGACGGTTTCGCCACAACCCATCGGGGCTCGACGCTCTGATCCAGGTTCGTCCGTGCTGAGCAACCAGTCCCGAACCAAACAGGGAACCAATCCGGACCGGAAATTGCACTTCTTGGATCATCCAACCGCCAGGCCGGCATCGGAATAACAGAAGGGGAAGCAGACCCGCATCATTCGGGCCACCAAAGGGTGACAGGAAGGGAAGCAAACCCGCATCATTCAGCCGCCGGAGTCTCGACGAGCCATTCGTCGTGGGCATCGAAGGCGGGCAGGGCGAAGACGAGGGCACGCAGTCCGGCAGGGCTGAGAACACGATGGCGGACCCCCGGAGGAATCCAGACGGTGGTGCCCGGCTCCACGGGGTACCAGGTACCATCGAGTTCGATCTTGCCGGTGCCCTCGAGGATGTAGTACACCTCGGTGGTGTGGCGGTGGTAGTGGAGCAGAGCTTCGCGGATGGTGGTCACGTGCAAGGAGCAAGGTGCTCCGTCGGCAGCGGTGAGGATGCGTGTGCTGATACCACAGGGGCACGGCACCTGCGGGGCCTCACGCTCATGACGGATGAGGTAAGGAACGGTATCCGATGGAGGCGTCATGGCAATCACCCAGGGGTCACGAGGGAGGCGGTGGTGTCGGGCGAGTGTCTGGATAGCCCTAGGGTTGGCCATCACCGGTTGTTCCGAACCGCTCCATTGTCCACGATCGACCGAGCGGCCGCATCCCTCATCCGTGGTGTCAGACAGTGGGGAGGAGGAAGCGGGTGCTCCTCCACCCTCTCCCAGAGCCGGAGTTGCGGTTCGGGGTCAGGTGGTGTGGTCCGGCCCGGAGCCTGACATAGCCGATTGTATAGCTCTGGTCCGAAATGCGGCAGGGGGGATAACTCTGCGGGCCGTAGCCCATCCCAACCGGTTACGCCGGCATCCCCGCGAAGGCGGTGTGGCCGAGGCGTTGGTCTGGCTGGAACCCGTCTCTTCCCACGGAGATGCTTCCGCCTCGGAGGCGGACCTTGGGAAGAGGAAAAGGCTGAGTCCGGGAGGTTCCGGTGCCTCCCCCGCCTGGCCGGCGGTGCGTCTGCGCCTGGATGAACAGGCCATTCTCGTCGAGCAAGCAGGGCGGTGCGGTCGTCTGGGCATCGTGGCCCCGGAGGCAGAAATCACCGTGGTCGGCTCCGGGGACACCTTTCACGCCCTGGCGGGTCGAGGGGCGGCCTTCTTCCGCTGGACGGTGCCCGTCGGTTGTTCTCCTCGGGTCCAGCCTCTACCGCCTCTGCGTCGGCAGGCTACCCCACGCCACTGGGCCGAACCTCTGCCGCCGGCGGATGCTCCCGACACCCCCTTGCCCATTATCGAACTCTTTGACGATGCCCACCGCTACTGGACGCGTGCATACATTCTGGTGTGCGACCATCCGTATGCCGCTGTGACGGACGAGCAAGGGTACTTCCAGTGGTCCGAGGTACCGTCCGGAGAGTGGCATGTGATCGTCTGGCATCCCAGTTGGACGGTCCGTCGTCAGGAGCGTGATCCGGAAAGCACCCAGGTGGTGCGTCAATTTTTCACAGCTCCTCAGGTCCGTCGTGTGCCGTTGTCACTCCCCTCGTCGGCAGAGGATCGCCCGCTGCCACCTTTGAGAATCGATCTGTCAGACGTTCCCAACCGCTAACCGCACCCAATCGCACGACCCCCAACCGAACCAAACCAACCGCTAACCAGAACCGATCGGACAACTCCCAACCCCAAACCCCAACCACACCCAATCGCACGACTCCCAACCGAACCAACCGAACCGTTGACCGTGCCGAAGGGCAGGCCGGGGGGGTTTCTGGAGCGGTTCAGGCACCGTAGTCGATCTCTTCCAGGTTGTGGATCGCCCGTTTCATGATGAATTGTTTGCGTCCTTCGACTTCTTCACCCATGAGCATGCGGAAGAGTTCCTCGGCACGTTGGGCGTCGGAGAGGGTGACGCGCATCAAGGAACGGCGCTGGGGATCGAGGGTCGTGGCCCAGAGTTCTTCGGGGTTCATTTCGCCCAATCCTTTGAAGCGAGTGATCGAGATGCCGGCTTCGCCGAGGCGTCGGATCTCCGCAGGCAGGGCGAGCAGATCGGGCAGGGGAATGTGTTGGGATTCCCGCAGGAGGGTAAAGCGGATGGGGGGTTCCCGGCCGGCGATGCGGGGCAGGGGGAGCAGATCGGCAGGGAGGAAACCGGCGTCGAGGAGTCGAAGCAGGGCCCGGTTGAGGACCCGCAACTCATGCCATTCTTCCAGGGCATAATGGTCCGCAGCCAGTTCCACAGGGGCAGAACCGGCCGGCGGCGGACCGACTTCCGAGAGGGTCAACTCCTTGCCCAGGGCCTGGGCCTGTTCTGTCCGGAAGGCTTGCAATTCCTGTTGTGTAGTGAACCAGTAGTCCTGACCCGCAAAGCGAACATGATAAACAGGCACTTCCAGGGTGGTTCTCCCCTCGCGTTCGACGGTTCTAGCCCGCCGCAGGACACTTTCGAGGGTTTGGCCCCGCCGTTCCAGTTGTGTCACGACCGACTCGATGTCGGCGAGGATGGGGAGCAGACGGGCCAGTTCCTCGCTGCTGAGTTCGCGGGGAGGTTGATCCGGTCGGGTGATACGCAGCTGGGTGCCCCGCAGCCCTCGCTCGGTCAGTTCCCGGAGCATTTCCTCCCGGGTCGCAACAAAACGCACCTCTTTCTTCTGCGTCACCTTGTAAAGTGGAGGGCGAGCCACATAGACGTACCCCTCTTCGATTAGCTTACGCATCTGACGGAAGAAGAAGGTGAGCAGTAGGGTGCGGATGTGCTGACCATCCACGTCGGCATCGGTGAGGATGATGATTTTGCCGTAGCGGACTTTGCTGATGTCTTCGACGTTGTCGATGTCAATGCCGATGGCGGCGATGAGAGCGGCGATTTCGTTGTTTTTGAGGAGTTTGTCCAGGCGGGCCTTTTCGACATTGAGGACCTTGCCGCGCAGGGGCAAAACGGCCTGGAAGTAGCGGTCACGTCCGCTTTCGGCACTGCCGCCGGCGGAGTCCCCTTCGACCAGGAACAATTCGCTCTGATCCCGCTGGCGGGTGGTGCAATCCATCAGTTTACCGGGCAGACCGCCGCCCCCCAGGATCTTCTTGCGGTCGATGAGGGCATCGCGAGCCTTTTTGGCTGCCAGGCGCAACTCGGCCGCCAGGGCCACCCGCTTGCAGATCCGCCCCGCCTCCTTCGGGTTCTTCTCCAGATAGTCGGTCAGGAATTCATAAACCGCACTGGCGACGATCCCTTCCACTTCGGGATTGTTGAGCTTGATTTTGGTCTGGGACTCGAAGACGGGGTCCGGGTGACCGATGCTGACGATGGCGGTCAGGCCGGCGCGGAAGTCTTCGCCACGCAGTTCCAGGTCGGGCTTGAAGTGCCCTTCTTTTTTGCCATAGGTGCTGATGGCTCGGGTCAGACCCGCGCGGAAGCCGCTCAGGTGCGTGCCGCCCCCGGGATTGAACGCATTGTTGGTGTAACAGCGGACCCGCTCATCTTCGGAATGGGTATATTGCAAGGCCACTTCTACGGTGATGGGCAGGGTACGTCCGGCCGCATCGGCCCCGGCGTACTCGACCTGTCGGCGGAGGTAGATGGGGGGATGTTCCACGGTCTCGCCCTGGTTGAGCCAGGCGACAAATTCCGCGATTCCCCCCTCGAAGTGGAAGGTGTCGCTGCGGCCGTCGCGTTCATCGAGTAGAACGATGGTCAGCCCCCGGCAAAGGTAGGCGATCTCCCGGAAGCGGTCGGCCAGGGTGTCGTAGTCCAGGGTCAGGTCCCCGAAGATTTCCGGGTCCGGTTTGAAGGTGATGGTGGTGCCGGTCTGGCCTGCCGGGGCGGGGCCTAAGTCCTGCAATTCGCTGGTGGCGTAACCGCGCTCGAATTCCATCTTGTAAACGCGGCCATCCCGACGCACCTCCGCCTCACACCACTCCGACAGAGCATTCATGGCCTTGGCACCGATTCCGTGCAAACCCACCGAGACCCGGTAAGCCTCGTTGTTGAATTTGCTGCTGGTGCCTGCCACCGTCAGAGCCTCTTCCAAAGCCGATTTGCCCGTCTCCGCCCGTATGCCGACGGGAATCCCCCGGCCATCGTCGATGACGGAGACCGCACCGTCCTTGTGCAGAACGACACGGATCTGCTTGCAGTAGCCCGCCATCCATTCATCCACCGAATTGTAAACAATCTCGTAAACCAGGTGGTGCAGACCGGCGGACTGGGTATTACCGATGTACATGCCGGGGTTCTGCCGGATGTGGGCAGCATCTTTGAGCGTCTGAATGTGCTCTTCGGTGTACTCCCCATTGGGACGGGATGCGGGGACAGATGAAACGGTCCTGGGTTCGTCCGGGTTCATGAAACTCCTCATCCACTTCGTGTCACTACAGGATGCCTGCCCTGTCGTTAGGCGGTGGGCCGCACGCCGGAGGGGAGTTGGGGAACCAACAGCATCCGCACAGCCAGGCGGACCCTGCGGAGGAAGGTTCACCAGGCCCCGGCGCGAAAGCGGATGTCCGCGATGGTCGTGCCTGGCAGGGCCTGGCGGAGGGCTGCCAGGAGCCGACGCTTGTGGAACTGGTTCAACTCCTGCATCAGGGGCGCAGCGTTGACTTCCACTTCCAGCACTCCTCGCCGCAGGCTGGCCACACGGGTGTGCTGCCGCAGAGGAAGCGGAGCAAGGGCCTCCAGGGCTGCTTCCCAGGCCGCTTCCAGGCGTAAGCGTTCGCTTTTGCGGGCCCAACCCCGGCTGAGGAACAGGCGGGAGAGAATATCCCCGAGCGGTTCCGGCCCACGGCCCTGCTGCTGGGCGTGCTCCCATGGCCCGGACCGGCCGGTTTCCGGTTTGCCTGATGGGAAGGAAGCTTCCGTCATCCTGCATCTCCGTGGTCTGCCCAGGTACTGCAGCAGAACAGGGCCGCTCGGGCAAGCGTCTGGCATCGTCCCAAGCGGGCATGCGATTCCAGCTACCTTAGCGGGTATGCGGATCCAGTAGCATCGGCATGACCAAATAAATCCACCCTTCGCCGCAGCGGAACAGAGCCGGCTTGTCCGCGGCGGTCAGTTCCAGGCTCAACGCGGCATTCTCCCCCTTGGCAATATTGAGATATTCAATGAGGAAGTCCGGGTCGAAGGCGATGCGGATGGCTGGGCCCGCGAAGTCCGGCAACGGCAGTTCTACATGTCCGCTCCCGGTGGCAGTTCCTCGCCCTTCCAGAGTCACCCCACCCGCTCGGAAGGACATATCGACTCGTCGGCTTTCCTCATCGGTCATGACGCGGATTTGCCGGACCGCCGCCAGAAACTCGTCCAGCGGAAGGGAGATCTTGATTTTGGCGGACTTTTCCGCCTTCTCCAGGATATCGCGGTAGGGTGGGAAGCGGCCCTGCACAAGGGTGGTGTAGATCATAGCCCGCTCGGTGAGAAAGCGGACATCGTTGACACCCAGATGGGCCTGAACCACCTCGCCGTCGTGGGTGAGGACGCGTTCCAGCAGAGTCATGGCCCGCGAAGGAACCAGCGGATGGAGCCGCGTGCCGTCCCCACCGCTGATCTGGAGGGTGGTCTCACTGAGAGCCAGGCGTTTGCCATCGGTGGCCACCAGCCGCAATGTTCGGTTGGAAGGGGCAGACCCCTCTCCCGCACCGGAAACCTCCCAGAGAAGACCCTTGAACGCGTAACGGTCCACGACATCTTTCTTGGGAATGGCAAAAAGGGTCCGACGGATCATCTCGCGGAACTGTTCGGCCAGACCTTCCGCCACACATTGCTGCGGCTCGCCTCCCTCGGGCAATTCGGGGAACTCTTCCACCGGTCGTTGGGGTAACTCGAAGCGGGCCGCGGAGCTACTTCCGCCGCCGCACCGCAAAGTCACGGTCTCCTGACCCGGGATGCCTTCCAGCTCCACGGTTTCCGCCCGGCTTTCCCGCAGCACCTGGGTCAACTGGTTGGCAGGAAGGAGCACGCTGCCCCCACGGCTCACCTCTACACCCCGTAGTTCCTGGCGGATGCCTAGCTCCATGTCGAAGGCTGTCAGGGTCAATTGGTCGGGGACTTTGCCGCCGGCGTCCAAACGGAAACAGGCCAGCACTTCCCGAACAGCACGGGCTGGCAACGCGGCTCCCGCTGACTGGCAGGCCTCCAACAATGCTTCCCGATTCACGCTCAGTTTCATGGCATCTCCTCGCTCTTCCGTGCGTCACCGCTTCCCGCTCGGCGGTCGGTTCCGATCATCTCTTCCTGGTCCACGGTTGCGATCATCTCTTCCAGGCCCACAGAACGCAATCCCGATCGTCGGTCGTCCAGCGTGTTCGGATTCCAGACTCGTCAGGAGTAATCTTGAGGATCGTGTCGTCATCGTCCCGGCGGGTCGTCCGGCTTGTTCGGGTTGCAGGCTTGCGGGGGTTGGGGACTTTCTGGTATTCGGCATTGGGTCCAGGAAGAGGTTCTTCTTCTCTTTTCTCGAAGTTTGCATCGGAAGAGACAGGAATAACGTTCGCTTGGGAAGTGTCGCGCCGGGATGGGGATTCGGCTGCAAGTGCGAAGGATACAAGGGCTTGTGGTTGGATGGCCGGTTGTGGAAAAGTTGGCGCGCAGGTGGCGCGCCCCTGCCGACTCGGGTGTCCAGGCAGGGCG
>Ga0068705_10000574_pt1 | contig 18543 bp, 11 predicted proteins | sample YNPMSTMetaG_FD_65631 | JGI IMG/M metagenome (GOLD analysis project Ga0068705, IMG submission 65631) | Anoxygenic and chlorotrophic microbial mat microbial communities from Yellowstone National Park, USA - YNP MS-T MetaG | ecosystem: Environmental > Aquatic > Thermal springs > Hot (42-90C) >... | reverse complement strand
TAACGTGCGTTCGTTTGGCCCATGCCTCATACTGGGCGGCCATGGCAGCGACACGCTCCGGATATTGAGCCGCGAGGTCGTTCAACTCCGTGCGGTCGGCCTCCATGTCATAGAGTTCCCACGGCTGGCCTGCCAGGGCGACCAGTTTCCACTTTCCGTCGCGGACTGCCCGATTCTGCTCATGATTGAAGAAGATCGGCTGAGGTCGCTCGATTGGCCGACCCGAAAACGCCGGCACCAAGCTTACGCCTTCCATGGGTTCAATCGCGTGGCCGTTGTATTCGGTCGGATAAGCAGCACCGCAGAGCTGAACCACGGTGGGCATGAGGTCGATGACATGGGCAGGTTCATGGTAGAGCTGACCGCGCCGGTTTGGATCAAGTCCTGCCGGCCAGTGGACAATCAACGGCGTCGCACTACCACCTTCGTGGACGTAATGTTTCCACTTGCGGAAGGGCGTGTTATTCAGTGTGGCCCAATTCTGGCCCAGGAAGACGACCGAGTGTCGATCGCCCGGATTGTCGCCTTCACATCGGCCATTTGGTCCCGACTCGGCATTCCCACCGTTATCGCTGAGGAAGAAAATGACCGTATTCTCGAGCGCGCCACGTTGCTTCAATCCATCGACCAGCGTTCCCACACTTCGGTCAATGGCGTGGATCATAGCAGCATAGATGGCCATGATCTGATCGAACCGATCGCGTTCGGCTTGGGAGACACTTTCCCACGGAGGTGTATTTTCCGGAAGCGGCGATAATGGCCAGCGAGGATCGATCAGTCCCATTGCGATTTGTCTGCGGTATCGCTCTTCGCGGAGCTTGTCCCAGCCGACAAGATATTGCCCACGAAACTTGGCGATGTCACTCGCCGGAGCCATCAGGGGGAAATGCGGTGCACAGTGCGCCAAATAGAGGAAAAACAGCTTCTTCTCCGAGAGTGCCTCATCAATGAACTTCAGCCCCCATTCGGTCCACAGATCGGTGCCGTACCAGTCGGGTCCAAAGAGCGGATCGTCCGTTGCCTTTTCCTCACCGTTGAGGTAGAGCTTGGCATCTTGCCGAAATGCGGTTTGCCTGGCGAAGTACACTCCTCCGGCTGCCAGATTGAGGCTCCGCATAAACCCTCGCGACCAGGGTGGCGTACCGCGGCCCTGACCGAGGTGCCATTTGCCTGTCATGGCGGTGAAATATCCAGCCTCCTTCAAAACCTCGGCCATGGTCACGCTGGAGTCGGCAATCCGCGCCTGATAGCCGGGATGGTTGGGAACGTATGTGCCATCGAGATGCCCCATTCCTGCCTGATGCGGATAATGGCCCGTCATGAGCGATGCCCGCGTTGGCGAGCAACGGCCCGTGTTGTAAAACTGCGTGAAACGGAGGCCATTCTTAGCCAGCGAATCGAGATGGGGAGTCGGAATCTCCGATCCGTAACATCCAATATCGGACCAGCCCATGTCATCGACGAGAATAATGACGACATTAGGCCGGTCACTGCTAAAAGCTGAATGCTCCAGTGCGACAATGATCCCAAAAAACAGAGCAACAATGAGTTTGACCAAACGCAGTGTTGTCGCTTTCAACGGGTGCAAAGATACCATTTCATGCCTCCCACGAAAGAGCTTGTCAAACGTACCATTCGGAGATTAGATTGTACCCACTGTTGCGCGATTCCTGCAACGACGAGAAAGTGTGGAGGTCCTCGTTGCGGCCACGCCGACTGGGACAATCACCCATGGGCTTGCAATCAAACGACCGTGGTCAGCCGGCCCCGATGGCAGCGAGACACCTGCCGCTAAAGGGATTGCCCGTATTGTGCGACTGTGAAATGGCCGGCAATTATCGCCGATATTTGATTTGCATGGTGTCAAAGACTTGACAGATGCGATCGACGATGGCGGCAGTGTCGGACGATTGAGGGCCACGAAGACTTTCGGCCAATCGAATCAGACCGTCGCTGGTAAGGCAGCCCTTCTTCTGGTAGTCGATCAGGGCCCAAGCAGCCGCCTGGGTTGTTCGCACGATGCCTCGGCCATATCGCTTCAGGGCACTGGCTGGCACGCACTCGTGGACGACATCTGATCCGAATGCCGCCAGAAGTGCGAACGCCTTACTGCCCTGGGGTACGTTGCCGTCGATGACATGGCGGGTTGTTAAAAACATGGCAACATTGGAAGTGTACGCGGACCGGGGGACGTCCTCGGGCGATTTGAAAATCAGGGGATGATCCCGCATCTGCTGATCCACATTTTCACTGGTGAGCGCAACCCGCATAAAACGCGGCTTCTCGTCCAGGGGGATACCGGGTTCGTGAAAGCCCCAGTGCCCGTTCTCACCAATCCCCATGATCTGTAAGTCCAGGCCATGTTGCAGGAGCAACGCCTCGTATTGCTGGGCGGCCACATCGGGATCGGGTGCGTCCGCTGCGAAAAGGTGGACCTTAGCAGGATCGCAGTACACTGCCAATGGGATGAAAAAGTGTTTCATCAACAGGTACCGGAACGAGGCTGGGTGGTGAATCGGCAGGGGATAGTCGTCAAACTGCAAATAGTGTGTTTGGCGGCAAGCATTTTGTAACCGCGGCGAACACTCAGCTAACCGGACATAGGCCCGATAGAAGCCAAAGGCCGAGGGCGCAGCCATGATGATGAAACTCGCCTTTCCCTGCGTTTCGACAAGGCGGCACTGTTCGGCAGCTAGGTGAATCGCTGATGCCAGGCCCATATCGTCTGGGTTTTCGTAAACGGCTATCGTAACACCCGTTGCCTGAAGAACAGTCACCGGCGATGGAGCGGCAAACTCGAAACACGGCTGCACTTTGGGATCAGCCTGCGACGCGGACACACCACGAGAATTCTGCGAGACATGGTCCATGATGGTACTCTTTCAGTAATCCAAAATAAGCCAAAGAGGATCAGAACAACGACTCTCTTTCGACACTCCAAGAGCTGATCAGACAAACCGGACGAATATTTGAATATAAAGGTGCGAACCGAGGTGTCAATCACTCCTGGATTCCAATGGTTCGGCGTCATATTCAATAATTAAGACGGCTTGTGGGAACGGATCGAGAGGGCCGTCTCAGGTCGAACCTGGTTGTTTGATCCCCGGCAACTTATGCAGGTTGCCCTCGAGGTTATTGCTGAAGGGAATACAAAAGGACGTTAATACCGATGCGGGCAGCATCCTCAGGACTATACCCGCGACATCCGATGGTCTGCTGCCTTTCCAGCGCGCAACTTAGATCGTAGGGAGAGAAAATAACGGCCCAGCGGTCTTCAATGCGGATCCCTTCCAATTCTGGCCGAACCCGTCGAAAGGCCTCTTGGGGTACACCGTTACTGTCGGCTGGCTGCGGATCGCGCCGCGTAACAAATCGCAAATCAAAACCACCGTATTGATCGGTGAAGATGGGGTCATCGGGCGGGATCGGTTGCAACGGATGATCCGGGAGAAGGTTGCCAAATTCGCGGCGGAACGACTCCGTAAATGCCCGATTCGCGCAGACGGCATCCGCCAGGATCAAACCACCCCTTTGGAGGTAAAGCCGTAATTGTTTTCGTTCCTCCTCGGTCAAGCGAAAGGTGCTCCGTCCATGCATGAATGCCATATGAAAATCAAACAGGGCAGGGTCTGATATGTTAAGCTGATTTTTCGATAGCTCCACACGGAGGCGGAGTTGATCGGCCGCCGCTTCCAACAAATTGTTGAGAGCACGGGGGGCCACGTGACAGCCACCGGGATGGAGCAATTCGGCAACGGTGATCTTGTTACGACTGATGTCGTCACCACGTGAGCGAGAGATCCGCCGGTCAAAAAAGGCATATTTGTATTTGAGCTGCCGATTCGTGGCATAGGCCAGGACGTTTAATCCCAGGTTCATCCCGGCCGTGATTTCGGATTGAACACTGGGGGCGAACGTGACGCCCCGTCCTGCCCGCGACAATTCCCACAGGCAAGAGAGAGATGGTGTGGGCTGGTTGGGAGATTTGGCTAAAGGAGGAGCGTAAATGACACTTGTGCGACAGCCGAACTCCACGCCCAACAGAGGCCGAAGATATTCCGGCGGGATCGGCTCTTCGGCTCGCCAAACCGGATGCTCTGGCGGCAACATTTGCAGGGCGTATTCGGGTTCGGGAAAGGCCATCGCTATCAGACGACGAAAGCCTTCGTCGAACCCACCGCCCGGGCAAACAGCCTCAGCAAATACGAAACCACCGCGATCAACATAATCACGAATCTTTTGAGCCAATTGCTGCTGCTGATTGCCGTCAGCGGGAAGAGGACTTTCCGCACCGCCGAGATACAGCACCGGGGCTTGAAGGAGATCTTCCACGCTTGCCGCAGAAAGGTCCGTCACCTGCCAGCCCAGGTCCATTTGCCAGCGGCTCTCGACATATCCGGCCAGGTTGTTCACATCGTTGCGATGTCGGTTCCAACTCTCTTCTTTTCCAAACTTGAGCTTGGTTACGAGAATGGGACGGCGCCCTTTGGCGAGAAAAAGGAGGGCAAAGGAGGTCGCAAGAAGCGGATCGTTCTCCAGTCCGGGACCAACCCAGTAATCGATCGGAAGGCCGCCCTCCGCTACGGTCGATTTCAATTCCAGGAGAAAGGCGGACCCTTCCCGGTACCAGTCGTGCGGTCCGATGAATCGCTGGGCGGTCAATCGACCAACACGCTCCAGCCCATAGAGATAATACAGCAACCAGGAGTTCCCGGCTTGAGGGTTTTGTCCGACTGTGAAGTGGCGTGCGAGCCAATCAATTCCCTTCCGGACGCGATCAGTTGTTTGGGTCGAAGACCCGCAGCAATTGATCCGGTTGTTGGCATCAACGGTCGCTGTTGGCTGATAGGCGATGTCGCGAATGATGACCAGCGAGGCAATACCGGCGCAGGTCATGCTGCCGGTCCCTGGCTGACCACGACGATAACCCCAGGAACCATCCGGATTCTGCGTACTTTCCCAGTAGTCTTTCGCGAGACTCCATGTCTGGTCAGATGCCCGCACACCAGCGCGCTCAGCTTCATACAGGGCCAGCAGGGCAAACTGGCTGTTCGAATTGTCGGGGCTACTTCCGGGATACGACCATCCACCGCGGTCGGGGTCGTCTTTGATTTGTGTTTTCTCCAACCAACGGATGTTCTCCAGAATCCTCGGGGCATCCCGTGCCGGATCGGCCCGACAAAAAACCATGGTTTGCAGCGCGATGGAATAGGTCTTGTCGATGTCGGAGGTTGAGAATCTCCGCAAGTACCTGAGAGCTTTTGCTACCGTTGGATCATCGCTAGGAACACCTGCACTGAGCAGGGCCAGTGTGCACAGCCCCGTCATGCCGCACGGCATATTGATCGGTTCGGGCCAGGAACCATCGTCGCGTTGCTGTCTCTTGACATACTGAATCGCACGGTTGATCGATTCTTCGAGGGCCGTAGCAAGGGCCTCACCACGCTCCTGGGCCATAACGCACCGTGGAGACAGTCCGGAGCAGCAGTGATCCTCGCTCGGGATCCCCCAGCAAAGGAGCCAGCAGAATAACACTCCAAAAATTCGCAATGCCGGTTTCTTGGACATTCATCAAACTGACGCAATCGGTCAGCAGTGGTTAAGTGTTACAATGTCCGAGTCAAAGATCTGAACTTATCTCATTGTACCGAAGCCAAGGGTGTCCCACCTTTCGGAGGGACCTGCTTGTCAGGTCCGTTTTTCGGAGGGACGCGCTTGTCGCGTCCGTTGCGACTGGACGATCCAGTCCGCTTCGGCGGGCACGACAAGCATGCCCCTCCAATCTCCCTTTCGGAGGGACCTGCTTGTCGTGTCCGCAAAACTTATTATCTTGCATTGACCACAAATCAACAAACCCACGGGTCACTTTCTGGAAAAGCCTGCCTGCCGGGTCCTTTGGACAATGGTGGATCCCCCATCCCCACTTCCGATGGAACGGGAAACATTGGCGAGATGCTGATTCTTGTCAGAGGCGAAAAAGGGTAACCTGTTTCGGTAAGGCAAAAAATAGCGAGGTCTGGCCTCATGTGCCACACGATCCATCTCGTCGATCCCAGATCGCGTCTTATAATGAAGCATGGGTAATCCTCCAGAGTGCTCGCCACAGATGCGAGAGCGAAATCGAATCGGCGTTATCTGATTGAGGTGAAACATTGTCCACAAAACCCCGCAGTCTTGGCGATGTTCTTCAGGAATTCAGTCATCATCGACGACTGATGATCGAGGAGCTTCAAAAGGTGATCGTCGGCCAAACCGAGGTCATCGAGCAGCTTCTTGCAGCTGTTTTCACGCGCGGTCATTGTCTTCTCGTTGGTGTCCCTGGGCTGGCAAAAACGCTCATGGTCAACACGCTTGCCCGGATTCTCGACGTGCAATTTAAGCGAATCCAGTTTACTCCGGATTTAATGCCGTCGGACATCACGGGAACAAACGTGCTGGAAGAAGATGAGCACGGCAAACGGTACTTTCGTTTTGTCGAAGGACCAGTGTTCACGAATGTTCTGCTGGCCGACGAAATCAACCGAACGCCGCCGAAGACTCAGGCGGCACTCCTTCAGGCAATGCAGGAAAGAGAAGTGACCGTCGGCCAACAGACCTATCCCCTGCCTGAGCCGTTTTTGACGATTGCAACGCAGAATCCAATCGAACAGGAGGGGACGTACCCCCTCCCCGAGGCGCAGCTCGATCGTTTTATGTTCAACATCAAAGTGGACTACCCAACTTTGGAGGAGGAAGAGCGGATTCTGGCAACGACGACACGAAGTGAAAAGGTTGAGGTGAGGAAGATCTTGTCAGGCAAGGCAATTCTCAACCTCCAAAAGCTTGTCAATTCAGTTGCCGTAAGTCCTTACATTATCCAATATGTTGCCCGTTTGGTCCGTGCCACACGGCCACGGGACGAGTCGGCGCCGCCGTTCGTCCGTGAGTTTATTGACTGGGGTGCGGGACCGCGGGCAGGCCAGTTTCTCATTCAGGGGGGAAAGGCGTTGGCGGCCATGGATGGACGCTTTGCCGTGGCCATTGAGGATGTGCGAAAGCTGGCAATTCCCGTTCTGCGACACAGAATCAGCACGAATTTTCAGGCCCAAGCCGAGGGGTTGACGACCGATGATATCATCCTCCGGCTTGTTGCCGAAGTGCCGGCACCGGCCATCCCCAAGTTCGAGCAGCCGACGTCATCGCAAGTGAGTCCCGACGTATTACGACCTTTGAGTTAGGGTTGTCCATGAGCTGGATTCAAGATCCCAATCCGGAAGAAGACGCGGTCCACTTCGTCTCCGAAGACGACCGCGCAGTTTGGCGAATGTTATGACGAATGTCGAGAAATATCTCAAACCCGAGGTCGCACGACAAATCAAGCGGCTGGACTTGCGTGCCCAGTTCATCGTCAAGGGGTTTCTTCACGGCCTGCATGCCAGTCCGTTTCAGGGGTTTTCGGTCGAGTTCAGTGAGCACCGGCGCTACGTCCCCGGCGATGATCCGATGGACATCGATTGGCTGGTTTATGCCAAAACTGACCGTTATTATGTGAAAAAATTTGAGGCTGAGACAAACATTACGGGCTATCTGGTTGTCGATGCCAGCCGTTCGATGGGATATACCTATCGGCAGGAGACGACCAAATTCGACTATGCGATTTGTCTGGCCGCTGCATTGTGCTATCTCATGATTCATCAGCAGGACCCTGTTGGTTTGTGGGTCTTTGACGAAAGCATCAAGCATTCGCTTGCCCCAAAATCGCGGCGGAGCCACCTGGGAACGGTATTGTCGGTTCTGGCTAAACTCGAACCATTGGGTAAGACCGACGTCGCCCGATCGCTTTCGCAAATTGCCTCGATACTCCGGCGGGCAAGTCTGATCATGCTGTTTTCGGACCTCTTGACGGATCCGGAACCCGTCATTCAGGGATTGCATCGACTCAAGCACAGGGGACACGACGTGATTGTGTTCCATATACTGGACGAAGCCGAGGTCTCCTTCCCCTTTCAAGGGACGATTGAACTGGAGGAGCCGGAGGGTGGTGAACTCCTGGAGGTGGATGCAGCAGCCTATCGGGCGGATTACCTTGAAGCGGTGCAGCGATTTCGTGAGCATTATCGGAAGGAGTGTTTTCGTGCCGGTGTGGATTATGTGCCGCTTGATACGAGTATGGCCTTCGATAAGGCGCTGATGGAGTACCTCTTGCGGCGTCGTGCTCGATTCTAAGGACTGAACAACGGGTCTTGGTGAAGCGTTGGCGAAATGGGATTTGTAACACCGTTCTTATTCTGGGCAGGATTGGGGCTAGCGACCATTCCGGTCGTGTTGCATCTGATCATGCGCCAGAAGGCCCGGCGCGTCGTTTTCCCTGCCCTCCATCTTGTCAAACAGCGATACGAAGTGCGGCGCCGCCGACTCCGACTGCAGCATATCTTGCTGATGCTGTTAAGAATGCTTCTCTTCGTGCTGATTGGTTTTGGGTTGGCCAGACCGCGATTGGAATGGGGGGGCCAATTCGCGAGTGAAGAAGCTCCCGTTGCGGCGGTCCTGATTTTTGACACATCACCGCGGATGGCGTATCGTTTTCAGAATCGAACACGTCTAGAAGTGGCCCAGGACCTGGGGCTTTGGCTTTTGACGCAGCTTCCTCGCGATAGCGATATCGCGGTGATGGATAGCCGAAACCCTGTCGGCGCTTTCGCCGCAGATCGGGGGTCGGCTAAGACGCAGATCCAGAGGTTACAACTGTCGGCAATTGCCGACCCCATGCCGCAGTTGATGGAACGCGCGATAAGTCTGCTCGATTCCAGCGAAAAAACACATCGCGAAATCTATGTGTTTACGGATTTGACAGTGGCTGGGTGGCCTAACTCGCAGTTTGCCAGCTTGCGTGATCGTTTGCTCAAGACGAAGAATGTTGCCCTCTATCTTCTGGATGTTGGAATTAAGGAACCGCAAGAGACGGGGATTCGAGAGGTCAAGCTGAGCGAGGAGGTCAACACCGAAGGCATTCCCCTCGAATTTCAGGTGGAGTGTCGTCGGTGGGGACCGGCGGAAACCCGTACTATCACGCTGTACCTTGAAGAGATGGGCCGAACCACAGGAGAAGGACAGGGCCAACCGGTCAAACGGGCTGAGGCATCTCTTTCGCTCCCCACCGATGGTCTGGGTGCGGCGACCATCCGACTGGCGGGCCTTAAGCAGGGGGTCCATCAGGGTTATCTGCAAATCGAGGGTGATTCACCACTCCCGACCAATGATCGCTGGTACTTCACGGTGCAAATCCGTTCGTCAGTGCCAGTGCTGATCGCCGCGCCATCACCGGCGGACCAACGCGCGGTCTATCTTTCTCAGGCCCTGGCGCCGGAAATCCTCCGTCGGGCGGGGCTAGCACGATTCCAATGTGAGGTGATCGATATCGACGCCTTATCGCGGCACGACTTGACAAAGTACAAGGCCGTGTTTCTTCTCGATCCCGCTTTTTTGCCGAATCAAAGCTGGCAACGAATCAAGACCTTCGCCGAAGGAGGTGGGGGCGTTGCGTTTTTCCTCGGAAGATCGTTGGGGAGGCCCGAACAATGGAATGTGCCGCCGGCTTCCGACCTTCTGGCCGGACAAATTCTCGTCCAGGCCCGCGCCCCGGGAGGTGATCTCTATATCCGGCCTACCAGTTATGATCATCCTGTACTAAAACCATTCAAGGCATTGGCTGGTTCGGTCCCCTGGGACCTTTTTCCCATTTACCGTTACTGGGTCGTGGACCCTCTTGCTGAGAACGCCCAGGTTGTCCTCACCTACAGTGACGGTCGGCCATGTATGATCGAACGCGTGGTGGGAAAAGGTCGCGTTTTTACCGTGACCACGCCGGTCTCGGACCTGCCAGAAGCATCACCCTGGAACCTGCTCCCCATGGGGCAGGCCTGGCCCTTTGTTATCCTGGCGAATCAAATGGCGTTTTACCTTGCTGGGACAGGTGATTTGCAGACGAACTATCTGGCAGGTGAAACTGTCCGAATCGCGGTAACAAATGGCAGTCAGTTGACGGGGGCACTCCTCGATTTGCCGCCCGATGTGCTCAATTCTCCAAAATCAGAGGCCACGTTTCCGATCCGTTTGACCTTGCAACCCGACAAGAGGGAGATCTTCATCACAGCCACGGAGCGGATTGGTCATTATCGTGTTCGTGCTGGTGGCAAGGATGAAGAATTTGTCTTTGGCTTCAGCGTCAATTGTCCGGGGCGATTGATGGATCTGGATCGGGTTTCACAAGGGGAATTGACCGAGCTTTTTAAGAATGTTTCCGTACAGATTGCTCACGATCGTTCCGATCTGGTCAGGCAATTGACCGCAGGACGAGCAGGCCTGGATGCAACACCCTATGTGTTGATTCTAATGGTGCTTGTACTGGCGATGGAACAGGTGATGGCAAATCGGTTTTATCGTCCCCCAGGGGACCGGAAAGAGCCACGCATGACTGCAAAATAAAACAGGCCGCCAACCCAGTCATCAAGGCCAGGTGACTTTTTTGTCAAAAGCAGGATTTACATGATGGGAACACATACAATAGGACCTTTTTGTTAACGACTGTGGAACCGACGCTCACGTTTTATCCCATTGGCGAAAGCTATTTTCTGGTTGCCGGCGTCATATTGACGCTACTGGCGCTGTGGAGGCTCTTTCCGCTCAGTCAGCAACTGTCAAGGGGAAGACGAAGAACGTTGATGCTTTTGCGGCTGGCGACCATCCTCGTTGTATTGTTTGTTCTTCTCCGTCCCACGTTGATCTATCTCACGAAAACGAAGCAATCAGCCAGTATTGTTCTCTTGATTGACCAATCGCGGAGTATGTCGGTTCCGGATGAAGTCGGAGGCAAAACACGATTCGAGGCCGTTCGGGAGACAATCCGGAACAATGCAGCAATTCTGCAAAAGCTGTCGCAGGATGTTCAGATCAAGGCATATGCCTTTGATTCGCAGTTATTAGCACTTCCGCTGGAGAATGGGGTTCCCAAACTCCCGGAAACGCCAGACGGAAATCAGACGGCGATCGGAGCCGTCCTCGAAGATCTGGTTCGTGAATTGACAGGACAGCGAGTGCTCGGAATCATCCTGCTGAGTGATGGAGCACAACGGGCCCTCTATCCCCGCGACGCTCCCCCCCAGCCTGCTGCGCAGCGCTTACGCTCTCTTGATCAGCCGCTCTTCGGGATTCGCTATGGTAGAGCACAAGCGGGGACGGAGGGACGCGATATCGTCCTTGAAGATCTGTTTGCGCCCGATCGGGTGTTTGTCAAAAATGAATTGAATATCGGCACGTACTTACGGGCAATTGGCTACGCGAATCGGGCCATCCAGGTGCAACTCCTCTTTGAAACGCAACCCGGAAAATCCGAGGTTGTTGAAACGCAGATTGTGACACCGGAAACGTCGGATGAGCGGATTCCCGTCCGCTTTCGTTATATTCCTGAATCGACGGGCGAACGGAAGGTGAGCGTTGTCGTCCCGTCGCAGCCGGGCGAAGCCCTGATTACCAATAACGAGCAAAGCACACTGGTTAAAGTCCTGGCAGGGGGGATCAAAGTCCTGTATGTGGAAGGGGCACTCCGCGTTGAGCAGCGATTCCTGCGAAAGTCCCTCGATGCGTCTCCCGACATCCACGTGGACTACGTGCGGTTGGACCTGCGGAGCCGTGAGGGACGACCGGCCGATATGGAGCGTCGCATGCAACCAGGGGGATACGACGTTTATTTTCTCGGTGATGTGGACGCCACGTTGTTTCAGGGACAGGAATTGGCGTCGCTCGCGGATGCCGTTTCCAAAGGAGCGGGCCTGTTGATGCTGGGGGGACTGCAAAGCTTTGGGGCGGGGGGGTATGCCGAGACGCCTTTGGCCGATGTGTTGCCAATCCGCATGAACCGCTTCGAACGCCAGCAACCGAATGACCCCATTCGCAAAGATCTCCATACCACAGGACCTGTCCGGATGACGCCGACCCCGGTGGGACTGCGGCATTTCGCCATGACGTTGTCGGCATCTCCTTCGGAGAATGAGCGGCTCTGGCAATCGCTACCTCCCCTGGATGGGGCGAATCGCTGGTCGGGGATCAAGCCAGGCTCAATTGTTCTGGCCGAAGACGAGCGGGGCGGACCTCTGCTTGTGGCCCAGTTTTTCGGGCAGGGCCGCGTGATCGCATTTGCCGGTGATTCGACGTGGCGATGGTGTCTCCATGGATTTGAAACGGCCCACAAGAGATTTTGGCGGCAGATAACCCTTTGGTTGGCCAGGAAGGAGGATACGCAGCAAAACCCGGTCTGGCTTCATCTGGCCCAGCGGCAGGTCCCCCTTGGAGAACGGCTCTTCTTCGAGGTTGGAGCTGGCGATCCCCTGGGGGAGTCGATTACGGACGTGACCTGGCAGGTCGAGGTTGTTTCCCCCGATGGGAAACGCCGTCCTGTGGCCGTTCGCCAGCAGGATAGAATCTGGCAAGGTGAGTTTGCAGAGACGATGGAGCCTGGGGATTACAGTCTGGAGATTCGGGCGACTCAGAACGGCCAGGTCCTTGGCGAGGACAAGGCCCGCTTTGTGGTTGTCAAACGTGATGTGGAGATGGATCAGCCGGCTTCGGATCCCGGTTTGCTGGCAGCGTTGGCGGCGACTTCAGGTGGGCGATCCTGTGCTCCGGAGGAGTTTCCGGAGGTTCTCTCGGAACTTCAGAAAAGACTTGAGGAACTGGAAGTTCCCATCGCCACGCGGAAAACGCTGTGGGATCGGTGGCCTGTGTTGTTGCTTTTTGTTGCCTTGACAAGCGTCGAATGGTTCTTGCGAAAGCGCTGGGGACTTGTGTGAGGGGGACTGGCGAATCGCACGCAATGACCGTTCGGGAAAACATTCCAGAATGAACGAAACAAGCTACGCAGGGTTGCGTGTTGCGGTGATCGGGCGGCTTGCCGCGATGACCCGCCAGGAGCTGCAAAATCGACTGGCGGAAAGGGGGCTTTTCTTGATTTCTGATGTGACTGACGAACCTGATTGGATTGTCTTCGGTGAATACGATCTGGCCTGGGCCGACGATGCCCGGCTTGCGCCGCTCCTGGGTAAGCCGGCGCCCCCTGAGGTCATCTCGGAGTCGGAGTTGTGGCGTCGGCTGGGATTGACTCCGCCACAGTCCGAGACAAAGTCGCTGTTCACACCGGCCATGATCGCAGATTTGGTCAAGGTTCCGGTCCGAGAGGTACGACGCTGGTATCGTTTGGGACTCTTAACACCGGTCGAGGTTGTTCACCGTTTGCCGTATTTCGATTACGAAGGCCTGCTCGATGCACGGCGACTGGCGCTGTTGCGACAATCCGGGATTTCGGCTTATCGGATGAGCAAAATTTTGGCCAATCTTTGCCGGGCAATTCCTCGTTGGAAAGAACGGTTTCGTCAACTCTCTCTGCTGGTTAGCGGACGGACCGTGTTTTTTCAGTCGGGAAACAAGTTAATTGACCATCGAGGCCAACTTCAGTTGAATTTCGATGCCAGCGACGGCGATCATGGTGAATGGGACGACGCGCCGTCGATTCTTGCGATTCCAGCACGCATCGAGGAGGATCGTCCGGCACAGTCATTGTCTGAAATCATGGAATTGGCGGAGTTGGCGGAATCCCGGAGTGAATGGGAAAAAGCTGCCGAGCTCTATCGGGCAGCCCTGGCCGCTAGCGGCCCGAACCCGGAAGTCTGCTTCCGACTGGCCGATGTCCTTTATCAGATGGGGGACTTGAACGGGGCGCGTGAGCGCTATTTCATGGCCGTTGAGCTGGACGAGGACTACATCGAAGCAAGACTCAATCTAGGCTCGGTCCTGGCTGAGCTTGGGCAGACAGAGCTGGCCATCTCGGCTTACCGGGGAACCCTGGCAACTTATCCCGATTATGCAGATGCCCATTTGCTACTTGCGAGGCTTCTCGATGATCTCGGCCAGCATGAGGAAGCCGTCGAGCACTGGCAACGTTTCGTGATGTTAGCCCCGGAAAGCCCCTGGGTGCCATACGCATGTGATCGCCTGGCAGCATCAGGTCGGACGATATCAGATTCGTGATAACTACCGCAATTCATAGAATGAGCTGGATTGACCCGGCTGATGATAGCGGTAAGGTGCCGGGATATACTCCACAGTGGGTTGGCCCCTTCGCGGCTGGGGAAATAGCTGAAGAAGCTGCACAAACTCCATCGGCATGTCCGTGCTTGCCGGCAATCCTAATTGTTGGACTGTTTCGGCAGTCAACGGATAGTCGTGCGTCCACGTGCCTTCGGAAAGCAATCGGGCCAGCTCGTCTGCTTTATCTTCCGGCATTTTGTCGGCAAGAAGCTCCTTCACCGCCAGGCGCACTTGATTGATTGCCTTCTCGGCAACATCGGCGAGAATCAAGGTCTGGTCATCGACCTCGTTGGGGTCCTTGCGCTGAAGGACCCGCAAAATGGAGGCTGCCGGCTGTTGATTGATCTGCGGATCGACCGGTCCAAGCACAGCGTGCTTGCACATGACAATTTCATCTGCGGCCAGGGCGATCAAGGTCCCACCCGACATCGCATAATGCGGAACGAACACCGTGACTTTGGCCGGGTGCTTTTTGACAGCGCGGGCAATTTGCAAAGCAGCCAGGACCAATCCCCCGGGCGTGTGAAGCACTAGGTCGATGGGAATATCAGGGTCTGTGAGTTGAATGGCTCGAAGCACCTCTTCAGAATCGTTGATGTCGATAAACCGCATGACGGGAAAGCCCAGCAAACTCATCGTCTCCTGTCGATGAACCAGGATGATGACGCGCGACTGGCGTTTTTTTTCAATCCGGGCGATCATCCGTTGCCGTGCCGCCTCGATCATCTTTTGCCGCAGCACCGGCTGAAGGGCCGACAGCATCAGGAAAATCCAAAAAAAGTCAATCACGTTCATTCTCTTTCCCTTCGTGTATGTTGGTCAAAGTCGTCACCTTACCATCGCATCCAACCGAGCTCTGAGCCGTATTGGTCCGGGTAGCAGTGCCGACATGGGCGTTTCCGCTCGACAAACAGGGGACAGAGGACCATCCCTGCGACAAAGCCGCCGATATGAGCCCACCAGGCGATGCCACCCACCTGCTGCCCAGGTACAAGGCTTCCCACGCCGCTGAGAAACTGCGTCAAGAACCAAATGCCGAGATAAACCACAGCAGGCAACGCGACAAATACGGGATAAAAAAAGATGGGAATCAACGTGATCACGCGGGAATGCGGAAAGAGCAAAAAGTAGGCCCCCATGACCCCGGCAATGGCCCCCGAGGCACCAATGGTCGGGATTGTGGAATTCGGGTTCGTCAAAAAATGTACGATGCCAGCCGCAATTCCGCAGCAGAGATAAAAGAAAAGAAAACGAACAGGACCCATCCGATCCTCCACGTTGTCACCGAAAATCCATAGCGTCCACATGTTCCCGATAAGATGGAGCCATCCCCCGTGGAGAAACATACTGGTGACGAAGGGCCAATAGTTATCGACGGGCAATCCGATATACTCCGCCCACGCGGGATGGGTGTATCGCGCCGGCACAATACCGAAGTAATAGAAAAACCTCTGCAGCGACTCATCAGGCAACTGGAGCTGGAGTAGGAAAATCAATACGTTGGCAAGGATGAGTAGATACATCGTGATAGGGACATTCCGACTGGGAATGGTATCTCGAATTGGGATCATGGAAGCACTGTGGACTAAATCAGGCCGATCTATCTTTCCAGGTTCAAACAACTATTTTCTCTTGACACTCAGTGCGACGGAAGACCTGCTGAACTGGTCCCTATTGGGATCCTCGAGCAAATCATTGTTTATCGTCAGACGCAGTTTCGGAGGATGTCTCCCCGGTGCCAAGTCCCGAAGCTTGTTCTTCTTTGCGTCCGCTGAGGGCCTGTCGTATCGCAAGTGGGGGACGTCTTTTTTCTCGCCACGTAAACCAGAGCGTCACGACCACGACAGTACCCACCAGTGCCAAGACTGCGGCAAAGAGAGCCACTGTCACCATTCTTGTGTCCTGAGCCACCCGGCTCGTCACTCGAATTGCCTCGCGTCCGATCAAAAGCGGGGCCAATTGCCAGGCGTGAGCTGGGGCGTCAGGTGACAGATTTCGCTGCGGACGAAAGGCCCAGGTCTTGTAGAAAAACCCAGCGATGGCCAGATCGACAGCATAGCGTGGACCCTCGCCGGGAAGCACACCGTCGGGGAGATGTCGCACACAGAACACAACGGGGTAATTTTGCGAGTCTTCTGTGAAGAGATACACCGTGTAATACTTGTGAACCCCCAGTCTCTTCCGGATCTCTGGATTTTCGACGGTGATCTCTTCGATGCGCCGCGCCGTGCCATAAAGCAGCACGAGCTTCCCTTGTTGCGAGGCCGGATCATTGAAAAGCGGCACCACCGAGGACGCCACGCGTTGCTGTTGGGCCAATTCGTTCTTCGCAACTTCGAATAATTCGCCAGGTTTGGATCGTTCGACGGCTGCCATCAATTGATAGAAGCATTCCCGATCACGACCGGTCAAACGCAGCCGGTTAAGAGGATCTTCCTCGTCTTCCTCCGCTGATGGCGACGGAACAAGGAACCGTTCGGTGATTCCCGTCAAATCAATATCATCAAACAGGGCGCAATCCATGCCCAGCCGCCCAAGCAGGTTGTCGGGAAACCATGCGGGCCGATCTGTCACCAGGACTGGCCGAGGATCGGCAGGGTCCATCGAGGTTAATTTCACGAACAAACCGTTGACGGTCGTCTTTTCATGGATGAGGTCGTTGAGCTTCCATCCCCGGGGCACACGTCTGGCATACACCAGGTAGGTGATTCCGTCATCCCCGGCAACCTCGCAAAGGTAATAGGTTTTCCTTCCCAGACGACTGCTCAGCTCGGGCGGGATCGCCTCTGTAGTGACCCGTTTTACGTAGCCCGGCACGCGAAACATTTTACACCGAATCGCATTTAAATTGTCAGAGACCGCTGACCAATTCGGGGGCGATTCTGCCCAATCGCTGATCTCGCTCGGCTGAAAGATATACGAGTAGAAAACAAGTCGGAGAAGGAGCTCCATCTCTTCTTGCTGGACGGGTTGACCATCATCGACGCGTTCCAGGAAGCTCTCTGTAATGCCGAAGGCAGCCAGGACATCCCGTGGTCCCTCTAGTTGCGTTCGCTGCTGTGCTCTTCCCTCCAAAGAATGCGTCGGCGGGGCGCCCTTGTCGGGCCCGCTCGGAGGGGCATAATTGTCATGTCCGCCCTCGTGGGATGGATTGTCAAACCTAATGCGCTGGACCCGACCAGCGGGTCCCTCCGACGGGAGAATCGGAGGATGGAATCGGAGGGGCATGCTCGTCGTGCCCGCTCGGAAAGGCATGCTTGTCATGCCCATTTCCGTGGGATGGATTGTCAAACCTAATGCGCCGGACCCGACAAGCGGGTCCCTCCGAGGGCGGATCCGACAAGCGGGTCCCTCTAAAGATGCTATCTGAACAAAAGAGGTTTTCTTCGTGACGACGAGAGGGATGTCTGCAGGTGAAATCTTTCCCCACACGGCGGTTTCCCGATATCCCTCAAGAAGCAACAATAGCGATAAGATGAGCGTGAGGTGGCGTGTTGCCTTGTCCATAATCAACGGTCTCTCCGTGGGTATTGGCTTTCGAAGTTATCTCGGCGAATGCAGAGCAGCCATCACGATGCTTCCGGCAAGCGAGGTCGTCGTTCTTCTCGCCGTCGAAAGACAAAAAACACAAACGCCAGGGTCAAAACTGCGGAGACAATGATTGCCAGCACGAGATTCGGGCTCGAGTCTGTGTGGGTATCCGAGGCCACGGGAGGACGTATCCAGAACGGCTCCTTAGTGAGAATGACCGGCGCTGTCCGCAGCCCATCTTGCGCCCGATAGACCCATCGCTTGAAACAAACGCCAACAACCTCCACCGGCTCCCGAATCCGCATGCCTTCGGGAAAGCCTGAAGGGAGTTGCAGACAGTAAACGACCACGGGGTCCTGTTCGCGGTCGGGACACAGCCATGCCTGATAGTACCCCTGAATGTTCTGATCATTAGGAGGAGCCGGCAGATAAGTGACGCCCATAAACTCCCCCCGGATGGCAACGACCTTTCCGCGATACTGTGGGGTATTGCGATAAAGTTGGGAGAACGTGACCCATGGCAATCGGAAGGTTTGAAGATCATCCCCGGAGAGGTGGCTGAGGAGAGCCAAAGTCGAGAACCATGCCGTCTTTTCTTCATTCCGGAAGGGAGTGTTGTCTTCAACCGATGAGAAGTCGATTTTACCCAATTGTGAGAGGAAATTTTGAACTCGGTCAGACAAGCCCGCGCCGTTTTCGGATGTTGCAACGGCCTCTTTTGTCCGGCCTGCATCATCTGATAGTTGCCGTTTGTCGTCGGTCACTGCCGCCGGCCCGAAGACTCCTAGGGTGCGAATCCACTGAGGCGACAGAATCGCACCTCCGATAAGCAGCACCAGGAGCAAGAGGCGTCTCTGCTCCCGCTGCGAGGGAAGCGACAGGCCACGTGGATAC
>Ga0068705_10000566_pt1 | contig 18701 bp, 9 predicted proteins | sample YNPMSTMetaG_FD_65631 | JGI IMG/M metagenome (GOLD analysis project Ga0068705, IMG submission 65631) | Anoxygenic and chlorotrophic microbial mat microbial communities from Yellowstone National Park, USA - YNP MS-T MetaG | ecosystem: Environmental > Aquatic > Thermal springs > Hot (42-90C) >... | reverse complement strand
AAACTGACACGTCTTGGCGGCGAGCAATTCGTCCTCAATGCCGACTTGATCTGTTACGTCGAGTCGCGGCCAGACACTTTTATCACGCTTACAACCGGCGAGCGCATTGTGGTGGCCGAATCGATCGATGAGGTGATGCGCCGCGCGCTGGCATATCAGCAAGCCAAGCACCTTATCCCGCCGCCAGCGCCTATTAGCCGCAAGGACGCATAAGACGACCGTACTGGCGCCGGCGTTTTGCAACTGCCATTTGCAGCGTTTGTTCCGGTTGAAACGCTGAAGGCGCATATCACAACATTGCCTGCAACAATCCCCCTCAGCGCCTGAGGCCGGCACGGGCAGCAACCGAATTGGAGCAACACGCTTCGTCGCGTCCGCTACGTATTGGTCAGTGCCCGTCAATCATCACAAACGCGGCCACGACGGAGCGTGGCCCTCCAGATGCCCCGAAAACATTCGCGCTAACCGCGCACAAGTTGCGCCGTAAAAGACCGACATGTGTTGCATCCGGCCAAAAAGTTCTGCAACAGTGGATAATTTCTATCACCAATGGGGTATTTGCCGCGGGATATTCTGTGACCTAAGCTTGATTGGGTAGTTCATTGTCTGCCTGGCGAAACGACGGCTGGCAATCACTGGCCGACCCAGCGGTCGGCTCTTGCAGGAAATGGCTGGCTATGACAGATAAAGCGGTTCCCCGTCTCGACTTGAAGCAGATTCTCAGCGGCGCACAACTGCCTGCTTTGCCCCAGAGTGCGATCAGGCTGCTGGAGCTTTCGCAGGATCCGTCGAACGGGCCGGCCGAGTTCGCCGTGCCGATCGAGGCCGATCCGGGCTTGACCGGCCAGGTGCTGCGGTTCGTCAATTCTTCGTACTTCGGGTTTTCGCGCGAAATTTCCAGCGTGAAGTTGGCCATCACCCTGGTGGGCGTCCGTACCATTAAGAACTTCGCTTTGTGGAGCGCGGTGTTCAGTCTGATGCCCAACCCGCGCTGCGGACCGTTCGAACTGAAGAGCTTGTGGCAAGATTCGCTGCGACGTGCTTTGTTCGCCCGAGCGACGGCCGCTTTGCTGGGCGTGAAAGAACCCGAAGAAGCCTTTGCCGCCGCACTGCTCCAGGACATGGCCGTGCCCTTGCTGGCCAAAGAAGCCCCGCAATTGTACGTAAAACTGCTGGAGGCCCGCGATCAAGGCCGAATCCGCCTGTCGGTACTGGAACAGCGGCTATTCGGCTGGACTCATGCTCAGGCAGCCGGCATCATGGCTCGGCAGTGGAACCTGCCCGAGGAGTTCGCCGTGCTGGTAGAGCATCACGATGCCATCGACCGCTGGGCGTCGCAGGGCAAGAAAAACCCCAACGAGGCGGCCGTTGCGCTTTCGGCCCTGCTGCCCACGATCGCCGATCCCGTGTGGCACGAATGCGGCATGTGCGAGGAGTACTACGCGCAGATTGCTCCGCCCGGCAGTCCATCGCTGGTTGAATTGCTCGCCCGGACCGACCAGCAATTCGTCGATTTCGCTCCGGTGCTGAAGCTTGCCACGCCGGCCAAGTCGCTGGTGGAATGCTACACCGAGGTTGCCGCTGCCACGGCGTGATGTGCTCGGCGCGAAGCGGCAAATCAGAACCGACGCCAACGCATCCGCGCGCCCGAAAAACCGCCAACCAACCAGCGAGCATGGCGATCGTGCTTCCCAGTTTGGCCTGTGTGCGCCAAAAGTCTGGCCGATGCGGGCCGCCAAGCGTACAAGCGGCTACTGGAGCTTCTTGAGCAGCTCTTTGATGACCTCGGCCACCAGCGCCGGGTTGTCGCTTTGCACGATATGCCGTATCCGGCTGCCGGGAACCTGGAGTTTCTCCATAGCCGCGCTGGCACGCTTCCAAAGCTGTGCCCGCCGCTTGCCCTCGGCCAGGTACAAGTCGGTGACCAGGTCACCCAGCCGCTGAAGCATGATGGCCTGCTGGTTCTGGTAGTAATTGCGAATCACCCGTTGCTGATATGGCGTATGTTCGGCCATCGACAGTGCACTCCGTAGTCGCGGTGGCGTTCGCGATTTGCCATGAGCATTTGTGGTAGCGCTACTGCACCACCAGTTCGTACCACAGCGTGCAGTGCCGGGCATCAAGCGACAGCACCGCGCGGCCGTCTTTTTCCGCCACATCAACACGATCGCGGCGATTGCCCGACTCGTCTAGCGCAAATAACTGCACGCGGCTGGCGGCCAGTGGTAGTGTGATTTCTGCCGGCACGCCCTCGCATAGCACCGGCTCGCTTCCCCAGCGGTTCGACAGGGTAACGTTGCCGCCGGGCAACTCCTCCAGCTTTGCGCCGGTGTTCTGGGCAAGTCCGGTAGCGGCAATGAGGATTCGACCGGGTTTGTCGAAACCTTGACCATCGATACAGACCATCGAAATGGTCGCCCAATCCAGTCGGGTAGGGCCGATCTTCAGTTTAACATTTCCCAACTCGAAACTGCGGCCGCGTACAAAGCCTGTGAAAAGTTTGCTTCGGGGAGTATCTACCAGGAAGTACCCGGCCGACGGTTGGGAAACGTCCCACAGTATCTGCCCGGTGTCGGAACGAAACTGTTTGAGTTCCCCCGGCAACGGTGACGGTAGCGGTGCAGTGCCTGAGCCGGCCGAGACGGCTGCCGCCCGCGCCGGATAGCTGCTTTGCGTTGCAACGTCGGCGCGCGCTGCTGTACGTACTACTGCACGTCCAATGTCCACCCCTACGCCGTGCAGCAAACAGTAGCGGGAATCCAGCCCGAAATCGGCGGCGCTCAAGCGCCGGGCGCTTAGTTCCTGCCGAAGGCGCTGGCGCTCCGTCTGGAGGTCCAGCGGCACGGCCAGCCACCGTCTGGCCGGCGACACATCGCCGCGGAGGAACATCGCCGCGCAGGCGGGCATGTGTACCAGTTTCGGAGTGACCGACTTGATGTCGAAGAAGCTGGTGATCCGCCGCGGCTCGAAATCGGCATTGTGGCTGTAAGCAAAGCTGTAAATGGCATCCCAACTCTGAAACGCCCCCAGTGCGGCAATCATGGGGAATCCCTCGGCGGAATACTGGTTCGGCTCGGGATGATTGTACTCGCTGACGGTGTACGCCATCCCCAGCACGCGGCGATTGGCCAGTCCGCCCAGGGTCCCCGGCGGACTGTTGACCAGCGCCGAGTTATTGACGGTCCAATTGGCCGGATCCCAGGGACGACCAGGGAATCGCGGATGCTGCCAGTAGGAATGGGCGTCGATGTAATCCAGTCCTGCCTGGATGTGCACCGGACTCCATCCCAGTTGCGTTCCTGCTACCAGCGATTGCACCTTCAGTTCTTCCTTGAGGAATCGATACATTCCCCACCAGTAGTCACGTTCGGTTTCCCAGAGGAAATCGGCGAAGTCGGCCCGCGCCGCCTCGGTCAGATGCGCCTGGCTGCGCCGCGGTACAGGCACTGTATCATCTTCGAGTGTCTGTCCCTTTTCCAGCCCGAAAGTGCCGCCCGGCCGCAGCGAGACATCGGCCAGCTCGTATGTGCCGGGCTTGAAGGATGTGAAAGTGATGCGCGCCGGAGAGTCGTCGCGGTCGGCGAAGAAGGTCTCGCGCACCTGACGCCACTGGGGGCCGACATCGATCTGGGCGTCCAAGCCCAGGCGTTGCCATGGGTCGTGCGACATCATGCAATTCACACGGATCGTTCCCGGCTTGGCGCTGCGAATGGCAAACGACAGTGTGTACAACTGCCCTTTTTTGACGGCAAAGCCACTTTGCGACAGTTGCGGCCGCCAGGGAACCTCGCCCAGTTGCTCGACTGTGATGCGCAAATAGCGCCGTCCGCTTGGCGACTCTTTCTCCACCGACCAGCGGACCTTGGTCTGCTTATCGGTTTCCAGACTCCACGGCCCGGGAAGCGGCAGCGAAAAATCACCTCCCCGGAGCATCTCGGCGCCCAGTGGGCTGTCGATTACTTTCCATGCCTCGCGCAGCTTGTCGGTGCTACCGTACTTTTTGCGAAGCCACTGGTTCCACAGTTTGCGGTAAGTGGTGGCATAAGGATCGGGCAGATTGTCGAGTTTCCCCCAGTCGGCCATCAGGGCGTTCTCATTGTTGATCTCCACGAAGGCGATGGCCGGCTCGTCGACGTAGGCAGTCTTGGTGTAGGGGTTGACGTGCGTGAGCAGATCGCGAGCGTACTTCTTCTGTAGCTCGATCATCCGCGGCTCGAAGTTGTTCAGGCCCTTGTCATAGTCAGGACGTTGCTGGCGGCGGGGAAATCCTTCCTTCTCGTCGAGCCAGCGCGAAACGTGCAGGTTGATGTTGGTGTATATGCCGTGCTGCTTCAGTTGATAAATGAGGTAATCGAGCCTGTCGAGCTTTTCCGGGTCGATAATGGTCTTGTTGGGACTGCGTCCCCAGATCGAATAGTTGTCCATGTGGTGCATTCGCACGCAGTTGATTCCCAGCCGAGCAAGCCTTGCCGCCAGCCGCTCGGCCTGCTGTTGGCTGGGGAAACATCCCTCGAAACAGAGATTCGTGGCCCAGAAACGAATCGGCCGGCTGCCCTGCGGCCCTACGATCGCCAGGCGACCGTCGACTACCCGCACGAAGCCCTCTTTGCCGGCCGGGCGTTCCAGCCAGGCGGAAATGTTGGTGACGTTGTCGGCGGTTTCGTACGAGACCACGAAGGGGAAAAGCGGCTGGTGGTCTGCCGCACCGCGCGGACCGCAAACGCCCAACAATAGCAGGCCGAGAATAACACCGCTGCGTGCTGTGCGAGCCGACATGATCTTCCTCCTGCCAGACTACAAAACTACGCCGCTACTGCCAAAGTCATCGATCGGTGGGCGTTGTGCTGCCGGTTGCTGCCTTGCCCAGAATGTGGTGACCGGTTGAAATACGGTTTCGCGCCTTGAAATAGGACTTTCGCGCAGTTGGTGTCAGTACGTCTTGCGAACGTCGCTACAGGCGGGCCGCAAAACTCGGCCGAACGGTCTTCCCGCTCACGGCCAGCCGTTAGCGCTCCGCATCAGGCGAATCATAGCCGATCGCGGCGCAGGATTAAAGCAGCGGGAGCCGGTTGCGATGAGGCGTGCATGGCAAACTTGGCGGTCGAAGCAGCGGCGGCACCCCTAGCCGACTCAACCCTGCCAGTTACAATGCACAGGTTGCGTTTTCTCCGCAGTTGATAGCGGTTCGGGGGAGTTCATAACAGGAGCAGCAGAAGATGGCAGACAGCAGCGACCAGCGGCGCGCCGTTATCGACGAGTTATTGGAATTGAACCAAAGATTGCTGGAAAGCATCATGGTGGGCGATTGGGATACTTACGCCCGCCTGTGCGACCCGGAGATTTCCTGCTTCGAGCCGGAGTCGCGTGGGGAGCTGGTCGTGGGACTGGACTTCCACGGCTTCTACTTCGACCGCGGCGGTGTGCCCGGCCCGCATAACACAACCATGGCCTCGCCGCATGTGCGCTTGTTGGGCGAGGATGCAGCGGTTGTCAGCTACGTTCGTTTGGTGCAGCGGCTGGACTCCAGCGGCAACCCAATCACCCATCGATGCGAGGAAACCCGCGTCTGGCAGCGCCAAGACGGCCGGTGGAAGCACGTACATTTTCACCGTTCCGAGAGTCGATAGACTGCCGCGCCGGGACATGGCCGACTGCGGCGAAGAAGGTCGGAAGGGACTAGCCGTCAAGCCCGCTTGCCGCTGGGTAGGTCGGAGCGGGACTGCTGCTATCGTGTTGCCGATAGAAGGAAGCTTGTCGCTGCTCAATGCTGCTGCGCGTGTACTGCCATGCGTTCGATCGCGGTGATGAACCAGAAGGGCGGGGTAGGCAAGACCACCACCGCCGTGAACCTCAGCGCCGCACTGGCCCGGCGGGACTTGCGCGTCTGCCTGATAGATCTAGACCCCCAGGCCCACGCCTCGCTGCACTTCCGGCTGGACCCGTATCCTGGACGCCCGTCGATCTACGAGGTTCTCTCGGGCAAACAGTCTTTGGCCGATGTCCGGCAACAGGTCGCGCCGAATCTGTGGGTGGTCGGTTCCAACCTGGACCTGGCGGCTGCCGAATTGGAACTGGCTGGAGTGCCCGGCCGAGAGGTGATTCTCCGCGAAAAACTCCGCCAGGACTCGATGGAACTCGATTATCTATTGGTCGACTGTCCGCCGTCGTTGGGCGTGCTTACGCTCAACGCACTGGCGGCAGTGGAAGAGGTGCTCATTCCTTTGCAGCCTCACTTTCTGGCCTTGCACGGCTTGAGCAAGCTGCTACAGACGATCCAGCTTGTGGCCTCGCGGCTGAACGATCGGCTGCGGGTCAGCGGTGTGGTGCTTACGATGTACGACGGCGCAACCCGGCTGGCCGCCGAAGTCGCGGCCGACGTGGAAGCGTTCTTCCACAACGCGAAGCAGCAGTCGGGGCCTTGGACTGAAGCCCGGGTGTTTGCCACGCGCATTCGCCGGAACATCCGCCTTGCCGAAGCGCCCAGCTTTGGCAAATCGATCTTCGACTACGCAGCCGGCTCGCATGGCGCAGAGGACTACCAACGGCTGGCCGATGAACTGCACAACATCGCCGAGTGAATAAAGCCCGATAAGAAGCTGCCTTACCCCCCCGCGATAACCGGAACGAATGCGACAGGCGGTAAAGACGGCACGCGTTCGCCGCCAGAAAACACGCGGCCGTTCGACAAGATCGTCAGAATCGCACTATTCGGTAGCCCGCACACGACCGGCCTATTCTCGCAAACTGGCCAGGCGACTCGCGCCGGGGAACAACAAGCTGTGCCGTACACAGCGAATTGCTGCTAAGCGGCCAGATGGTGCGTTTTGCCAGCCAAGCATTGCGAATCGATTCGGCGGGGGGCACGGCAACGAATCTCTTCGGGCACATGGGAATTGTCAATCGCCCTTACACCGGCAGGCCGAAATGTTCTTACGAGCACGGTTGCAAAACCGTCCGGCTTTGCGGAAGGCAGCCTCTTTTTCACGCGCTTGGATCGCCGCAGTCGCTCTGCCCCGGCTGAACTGTTAGGGGCCGCTGAACTGTTAGACGCTGCCCGAAACGTTGACCGTGCGTTGCCCGCGGCCAACTTCTCCCGACAAGCCGGAGGTTTCTGTAGGTAATCAACAGCTTGAGTAGGTAATGAACAGATTGAGCGGGTAGGTAACGGAAACCAGTTCTCCCCAAAAGGATAAAAGCGATGAAGACGCTCGGCTTGGGAACATCTGACACTAACATCTCATCGGTCACGAGCATCTCGGCGCGAGGTGTATTTCTTGGGCTGATAGCGCTCGTGACGGCTTTGCACTTGTTCGGCGCTAATGCGTGGGCGCAGTATGGCCTGTATGGCGCTCCGCAGCCTTTGCCGTGGCTAGAGACACGAGCAAATCCCGTCGCGCCGGCCGGATCGGCCGAGCCGGCAGTTCTGGACCCTGGTGTGGCTTGGCAATGTTCGGGCGTGGAACCAGCGGCACAGGCGCCGGCGTCGGTTCTGCCGCGTAGTTCGGCCCGTCGCCCCTATGTGGATGTTCCGCTGGAGCAGGCTTTGCCCGAGCCAGCCGCCGGCCCTCGCCCCGTCCCCAGCCTGTTGGATGGCGGCAGTTTCTCTGCACAATCTTCTGGGCGTTACGGTGGTGGGCTGGCGAGCCAAGCGCAGGGGCAGCCGTCTGCCGGGCCGGCCGGCGTCCCGTATCCCGACACTTCGCCCGATTGTGGCTGCTATGGCCCGAGCGCTGGCCTGCTGGGCGGTTTGCGAGGCGGATTTTTGCAGTGCGGTTGCGGGGAGGATTGCCGCCCGCCGTGGTTCGGCTACGTTGGCGCTTTGGTGATGGGCCGGGATGAACCGAACCGTGTGTGGACCTCGCACCAATACAGTAGCGACGGCCGCTACGATGCCATGCAGCTTAATCACACCGACGCCCGCATGCCATGGCGCTGGGGCGGCGAGGTGCGTTTCGGCCGCTACTTCTGCTGCGGAGCATGGGCAGTAGAAGCAACTTACTGGACGCTCGATGTCTTCAGCACCTACCAGCAAGTGTTTCCCGTTTACTACGACGAGGTCGAACCATTGGGGCTGGGCACGCCGCTGCAATTCGAGCAACTCTTCTTCGGCGCCCAGACGGCCGAAAACTGGTTCGGCAACGGCGCCCGCGAACATCGCCTGTGGCGGCGCAACGAGTTGCACAACGTGGAAATCAACGTGATCCGCAACCGGTTGTGGGGCCAGTACAACACGGCTTTGGCTGTAGATTGGCTGGCAGGGGCGCGATTCTTGCGCTTCGAGGAAAACCTGCTTTTCGCCTCGCTCCGCAACGGATACCAGTGGTCGCAGCCCGACGGTCAGGCTTTCCTGGACATCGACGTGGCCAACAACTTATGGGGTTTCCAGTTCGGCTTCAACGCCGACTGGTGGTGTACCAACAACCTGCGCTTTTTTCTCACGCCCAAGTTTGGTCTCTACAATAACCACATCAGCCACCACTTTCACATTTACCGTGGCGACGGTCTGGCAGGCAGCGGAATCTACGGAAGTTTCCCGGTCGATTCCAGCCGTGATGTGTTTTCTTTCCTTACCGAAGTGAACGTCGGCCTGGATTGGCAACTGACCCGCAGCCTCAGCGCCACCATTGGCTACCGGCTGATCACCGCTACCGGCATCGCCCTGGCCGATCATCAGTTCCCCCAGTACATGGTCGATATTCCCGAGATCGCCAGAATCCACAGCAATGGGCACCTGCTATTGCACGGGGCTTTCGTAGGACTTTCGTACAACTACTAGAGTGCTTCCCGGGCCCTCTCACCGGCTGCGCTGCCAAGGCCCGGAAAGGGCTCGCAGCGGCTGCTAACAGTACCGGTCAGGCAGTACGATTGCTTTTGCAAGCCCGTGAAGCAGCGGTCGATTTGCCAGACACGCCCTTTGAGCGGGCACAGAGAGCCACTTCGGCAGCTCTTGCCCACCTGGGGCGATCGCGGCGCGCGCACGCGCCGAAGAGCGATTACTCGAGCTGGGTGATATCCACCGGAGTGCGATCGTTGCGCACTGCCAGGTTCCGGTGCAGTATCGGGTCGATGTTGTAGCGGATGGTACGCACCGCGCCGTCGCAGAACACCATGTTGAAACCCGTCGCGTGCGCGCTGCCGAAGATGTACACATTGTTGTAACCGGGCCGATCGCGTCTGGGTATCCAGCTCTCATTGGCCCAGCGGATCGTGTCCCAGTCCCACCCTTGGTTCCAGCCCTGGTCGTCGTCGGCCGGCGCCCCAGAGAACATCCCGTCGGGATTCACGTACCTCTCGCCGATCAGATAAGTGTAAGAGATGCCGTCCAACACCTGGGCCGGCTGAACTTGGCTGCGCAAATAAGAAATACCGTTGAGGTTTGCCGCAGGGCCCCAGTCGGTCTGCGCCATACCGGCGGCGATCGTGCTTGGGCCTTTGTTGGGGGTGCCAGGCAGGGTGTCGCCGGCGTTGATTGCGTAATCGGTCCGGCCGATGACTTGCCCGCCGCTGCCCCCGTTGGGCTGATACGTGCAGTTGTAATACGGGCTGGGGTGGATGTAAGGATACGGGATCGCCCTGCGTCGGCTCGGACAATGGTACAGCGCCACCGGCGTGGAAGTCGTAGCAGTGATAGCGGCCTTCAAGGCGTCGCCGGTCAGCCCCATCCCTTGATCGTGCAGATTGCCCAACTCGATGTAGGGCAAGATGTTGTACGCCCAGCCAGCGGGCTGATTCCTGGTAAATCCCTGATTCGGATCACCGGCCCAACCCCAACCCCAGCCGCTGGTCGGGTAGTGGCCCCATTTGTCCACGTGCTGCTGCACTGCCCGGCCGATCTGCCATAGATTGTTCTTGCATTGCGTGCGCAACATCGATTCGCGCACCTGTTGCACGGCCGGGGTCAGCAGCATCACCAGCACAGCGATGATGGCAATTACGATCAGCAATTCCACCAGCGTGAATCCCCGTCTTGCGATGTTGCGCATCGGTAAGCCCCTTTATTGCGATCGGTGAAAACCACGGCCGGACACGCTATCCGAAAAGACGCTCCGCCGCTGCGAACAGTCCCACAGCGGCTTGGCCGCCGCTTGCACTGCACGAGCATGATGCCCGCCGACATCCAGCCAAACGCTCAGTGGCCGACCGGCCCAAAATCGGCCAGCTTCAGCCCGCTTCTTTTATCTCCCGCCCCAATTTACTTTATAACGGAGCTGCCCAATGCAGTCAACGCACTGGGCAATCTGTGATTTGCCCGTTGCACCCTTTGACGTTTTCTCGGCCAGAACGTAAAAAGGGTATTTGCAGAGGGCAAGTCAGCCGGTGCGGCCGGGCAATTGCAGCCGGGCTTGTAACGAGCGGAAAAGCACAAGCGGCCTCCGATGAGGGGTCCCCACAATGGAGCCCTGCGAACCTGGTCAGGGACGAAAGTCAGCAGCCATAAGCAGCAAGCTTCAGGTGTGGAGGGCCTCTCATCGGGGGCCGCGTAATTGTTTCGGCAGGCATGGCAGGGCAAGAACCCCCGAAAACGGTTGCCTGCGGTGATGATGCAGCCATTTGCGGCCAGGGAGATTTCCCGGCAGATCGCCAGCCCGCGCCTTGGTAGCCTGCGGCCTGACAGGTGAGGAGGAACATCTGCCGGGGCTGCCGCAAATGCCGATTGGCCTTCGGCCCGTGCACGGCTTTGGTGGGTGTAAGTGGTCGCCGTCCGTCCAGCAAGGGCGACAGAAAGGGCGACAGATATGTCGCAGTCCGGCTTTGTCAACCAATCTGAACCCGTCGCAGCGCAGGGCGCCCCGGGGCCGCCGCTGGAACAGTACACCGTCGTGGCGCGGCGTTACCGGCCGCAGACCTTCGCCGAACTGGTCGGCCAGGAACACATCGCCCAGGCGCTGGCCAACGCCATCAGCACGCAGCGGGTAGGGCATGCGTATCTGTTTACCGGTGCTCGCGGGGTGGGGAAGACTTCCACCGCACGGATTCTCGCCAAGGCGCTCAACTGCGTGCACGGCCCTTCGCCCACGCCTTGCAACCAGTGCGACATCTGCCAGATGATCAGCGCCGGCAACGACCTGGACGTGCTGGAAATCGACGGGGCCAGCAAACGGGGCATCGACGACATCCGCCAGTTGCGCGACAACGTGGGCATTCGTCCCAGCCGGGCGCGATACAAAATCTACATCATCGACGAAGTGCACATGCTTACCAAGGAGGCCTTCAATGCGTTGCTGAAAACGCTGGAAGAGCCCCCCGAGCACGTCAAGTTCATCTTCTGCACCACCGAGCCGACGAAGATACCGGTAACCATTCTTTCCCGGTGCCAGCGGTTCGATTTCGCCGGCATCGATACGGTTGCCATTTCGCAGCGGCTTCGGCAGATCGTCGAGGCCGAAGGCGTGGAAGCCGATGACGCGGCGCTGGAGCTTATCGCCCGCCGCGCGGCCGGCTCGATGCGCGACGGTCAGTCGCTGCTAGAAAAGCTGCTGGCGTTCGGCTCCGGCAGGATTACCGTGGCCGATGTGCACAACCTGCTGGGAACGGCCGGCGACGAACGCCTGGCGGCTCTGCTGGGACATTTGGCCTCGCGGAACGCCGCCGGCGCATTGCAGGAGTTGGCCGCCGCGGTGGCAGAAGGGGTGGAAGTCGGCCTGCTGCTGGAGCAACTTCTGGGTTACTTCCGCGATTGCATGGCGGCAGCAGCCGGCTGCCCCACCAGTTGCCTGATGTACGCATCGGCCGAGAACCGGCAGATGGTTGTCGAATTGGGCGGCAAATTGGGGCTTGCGACGGTGCTGGCCGCCATGCAGATCATCGACAGCGCGCTTGGACGAATGCGCTACAGCACCCAGACACGCATCATTGCCGAGCTAGCACTGGTCCGCATCTGCCAGTTGGCCGAGTTGGAGGAACTATCGGGCATCGTGGCCCAATTGCGCGGCGCCGGGGTACTCGGCGGAGCAACGGCAGTCGGGCCGCCAGCCGTATCGCGTACCCCCGTAGCCGCTGCGTCGTCCCCTGCTGGGCAACCGACGGATTCGGCTGCTGGCAGTGGGCGGATTGCGCCGGCAGTCGGGACGCCCGGTCCCTCGGCCGAAAAACCGCCTGCAAAAAAAAAGTATGAGCCGATCGCCGACAGACCGGCGGTGGCCGTAGCAGACGAGGCTGGGCACTTGTCGGCCGCGTATCCCGGGGACGGCGAAGAGGCCGAACAAGCGGAACAATCGGCCTTCGAGCAGTCTTTCGTGCCGGATGCACCGGCGCCGGGCAGTCCTGCCGAAGCGACGTGTCCACCCGCCGCGGCGCCCGACGCCACCGCGACGCGACTTTGGATGGCAGCCCTGGCCCGGCTTTCGGGCATGGTCGTCGAACACGCCAAGAAGTACGCAGAAGTGGCGATGACCGCCGGCGATCGCCTGCTAGTGAGTTTCAGTCCGCAATACACGCTGGCCAAAGCGCTGTGCGAACAGCCGGAGAACTTGAAACGGATCGAAAGCGCTTTGGCCGATGTGGCGGGACGGCGCATTGCGGTACAGTTTTCCGTCCAGCAGCGGGCGTCGCAGTCTGCCGCCTCGGCCCAGGAGCAACCCAGACCGGTATCGCCACATCAGCGGGTGCTGGAAGCCTTCAAAAATCCGCTGGTGCGGCGGGCGGTAGATTTGTTCGGCGCGCAGCCGATGTAAGCCGCTTAGTCCCTTATGGCGGAACATGCGCGCGTTTTGCGCGAATGTTTTCGGGTGATATGGAGGGCCACGCTCCGTCGTGGCCGTGCGCCGAGCGCTAGCGGACGCGACCGCAGCGCGTCCGTCCAGTAAGACAGTTTGGTTGCGGCCGAAGGCCGCGTTAGGCGGCCACTCGGCCCGAAACACGTTGGCGGCAAACACGTTATAGTTCACGCTGGCAGCAGTGGAGCGTTTCCGGAGAAATGACGGATCGCTTCCGCCCGCGCAACGCATATCAACACCGATTACTGCGACACCTGACAAGAAGCGATAACGCCGATGTTTGAAGGACTATCGAACCTGGCAGCGCTGTGGAAAAACGCCCGACAAATCACCGGACGGCTCCAGGCGCTTAACGACGAGCTGCGGCAAAAGCGCGTCACCGGTGCAGCCGGGGGCGGGATGGTGGAAATCGAGTGCAACGGGCTGCTGGAAGTGCTCCGTTGCCGCATCGATCCGCAATTGATTGCCCAAGGCGATCACGAGCTGATCGAAGACCTGGTGGCCTCGGCGGTAAATCAAGCCGTGCAGAAGGCCAAGCAGATTCATGCCGAAGCGATCACCGCCCTGACCGGCGGTGTGGAGTTGCCGGGGCTGCGCGAGGCCATCGCGCGCTTTACCGGCGAAAGCCCACCGGCAGAGTGAGCCGAGCCGGCTGTCGACACCCCATTGCCGCCCATTATGCCCCGTTGCGGCTCATTATGCCTCGTTGCGGCTCATTATGCCTCGTTGCGCAAAACAACGCCGGCCGGGGCCGCCAGCAGGGCCTCCGGCCGGCTTGCAAGGGGCTTTCTGTTGGGCGCGGGCCGTCCACGACGGCACGCCCTTTTGCAATCGCTATTTCACTACCACCCTTTTTGCAATCGCTATTCCACCACCAGCGGAATGCTCTGGGAGTGGCTGTTGAACTCCGGTGCGTACATGCACTGGATGCTGGCCATGCCGGTCTGATACTGCCCGCGGTGGACTACCCGCACCGGATACTCGAACACGTAGGTACCCTTGGGCAGATAGTCGATGAAGAAGTGCGTGGCGGTATCCTTGGTCGATTCGTAATAGGCCAGCCCATCCTGATACTTGTAGCGCGACAGCACGTTGACTGGCTCGGTGCCGCTGCCGCGATGGTCCTTCAGGTGGACGTACTCCATATCGCGATCGACGCTAATCACCACACGCACCACCAGTTCGTCGCCTACTTTGACCGCGCCCTTGACCGGCTCCAGCACCGGGCCTTTTTTGGTGTGCTGCCGGGTGTAAAGGGTCTTGGTCAGTTTCAGGGGGGTGCCTTCGTGCGGAGTGATCTTGGCGATGTCCTCCAGATACTGCCAGTGCAGGCTGCCCCAAGCGACGCCTTTATCGGTCTTGGTGACGGTCACCTCGCCCATGGCCGGTCGGATTTCGCCGCGCACGAACCGCTGCTCGTAGAAACCGGTGCCGGCTTCGACTTTCTCGGGCTTGATCGTCACGTCGGCCAGCGTCACTTCCACCAGCGCGTCGGAGGCCAGCAGGTTCTCGCCGCGCAGCAGCAGCGCGTAGATGGCGTCGGCGGTGGCCTTGGTGGTCTTCCAGTCCTGGGTCTGCTTCTGTTTGAGCAGCCAGACCTTGCATTCTTCTACCGCTTTGGCATCGCCGGCCACTTCGTCGAAGGCCTCGATCATCACCGCCTGCGTTTCGATCGGTGCCCGGAACCACCACCAGCTCAGCTCCAGATCGCGCCAGAACATGCCCAGTTCCTCGTTGCTGACCGCCCGCTCTTTGATCGAGGCCATGATCTCCCGCGCCTTCGGCAGATCGCCGAAACGCTTCAGGGCGATCGCCAGGTGGGCCTGCGACTGGCGATTGGCCAGCTTCAGCCAATGTTTGCGGGCCTGGTCGAGGAAGTAATCGACCGCCTCTTTATGCTTCGGGTCGATCTTCTTGTCTTCCAGGAAGAAGCTCCGCCCGTACAGGTACAGGGCGATTGTCGGGCTGAGATGGTTTTCCTCCGGTTTGCCGTGCTTGATAATGTCGCGGTAGATGCGGTCGATCCAGGCGTCCAGCCGCTCCAGCGACTTGATGGCCGGGGCCACGTCGATCTTCACCCCCAAGTGCCGTAACCGCCCGAACCCCGTGGTAATGTACAGGGTGATATAGTCATTTGGCGGGCCGCCGGGGAACCACGGCCAGGCGCCGTCGGCAAGCTGCATTTCGGCCAGCTTGCGTAGGTTGCGGGCGATCTCGTCGTTGAGCCGGTTGTCGTCGAAAAGTATCCCCACATTGCGCCGTGCCTGGCTCTCGGCCTGCGCCTGGCGGACCCAGGGCGTTTCCTCCAGCAGTACAGCCTTCAGGTCCTGGTTCTTTTCCAGCGGGCTGTCCAGCGCCGGAGTGCCTTTCCACTGATCGAAGATGCGGCGGATCTTCGGATCGCTGGCGGCAATGTGCCGCGCCAAAGCGTTGGCGTATAGCCGATTGAAGACCTGCTCGGTGCATTCGTGCGGGAACTCCATCAGATATGGCAAGGCCATCACGGCGTACCAGGCCGGGTTGCTGACCATCTGAACCGTGAGCGTCTCGTGCCGGAGCGTGTCCGACTTGCCCGCGTTGACCAGCTTCTCGAAGGTGAACTTCTTGGTGGCCGGGCCGCGGATCGGAAGCGGCAGCGATTCGGTGACCATGATCCGCCGCGACAAGACCGGCAGCATCCCTTCTTCGCCGTCGGATAGCCTGCCCGTGCTACCTACGGCCTTGTAGATGACCGGCCCCAGTCCATCGGGCACGGTCAGCTTCCAGGAGAAGCTGCGCGATTCTTTCGAGGGGATGTCGAACGTCTGGTCGAGCTGCGTGTTGCCCAACGCAGCGTCGAGTGGCTTGAGCGTCCGGGCGTCGGCCAGCGTCAACCGCACGCTGCCTTTCTGCGCGGCGGCCGACTGGTTGGTTACCTTGACGGTAAAGTACAGCACGTCGCCTTCGCGCAAGAACCGCGGCGGATTGGGCTGCACCATCAGGTCCTTGGCCGTGACCACCTTGTCCTCCAGATAGCCGGCGCGCAGGGCGGCGTCGTGGGCAAAGCCCATGAACTTCCACTGCGTCAGGGCCTCGGGCATGGTGAACTCCATCCGCACCTCGCCCTCTTTGGTGGACACCAGATGCGGGAAGAAGAAGGCGGTTTCCTCGAGGTTGGCCCGTGCGGTTACCTGCGACAGGTCCACTGCCGGGGCAGGTCCTTCGCCGCCGCCTTCGCCTTTGCCTTCGCCAGCCTGCTTTTGAAGCTCCTGTCGCCGATCCTGCGCAGCGTTTTGCAGCTCATCGGCAGGCATACCGTTGGCCGCCCGGCGGGCGAAGTCGCGGGCTTCGCCCGGAGCGGGCGGAGCGCCGGCCAACAGCCTCCCTCCCCCTTTGCCGAAGAACTCATATCCCCACAAGTTGGCCACCAGCTCCCAGGGGAACGAGCGATAGGTCATTGTCGTGTCTTTGAAATCCTGCGGCCAAGAGCCGTGCAGGTGACTGAACCGCTTGAGCATGTTCTCGAAACGGCTGCTGATGCGAGAGTAGTCCTGACGAAACACGCCGAAGGCCTGCATCCAAGTGTGCGGCAAGTATGCATCCAGCGACTGGTCGTATAGCGTGGCGACCATTTCGGCTACTGCTTTTTTGGCGTCCGGGCCGGTGATGATCGCGGTGAAGGTCTCCTTTTGGCCTGGTTCTAGCTTGGAGACGAACCGTTCCCATTTGACCGACAGGTTCTTGTTGCTCCAGGGTACGGAAACCTGCCGCTCGGTCAGATAGGCGCGGTTTTCACGGACCATCGTCACCCGCAGCGTAAAGCCGCCGCGCATCGCCTCTTCGACCTTCTGCTTGACGGCCTGCTGCGTGGCCCCCAGTTCGGTCCAGAATGCCTGCCGCGACTTGCCACGGTGATCGATCTCGATGAACGCCCGCGCTTTGTCATACCCGGTTCCCCATAGCGCCACGAACTCCTCGCCCGGCTCCAGCGTCCACTTCGGCGCGGCCACCAGGTTGGGAATCTTGATGGGGAACTGTTTGGCGTCGGGCTTGAGGACCTGTAGAGGCAGCCGGGCGGTGACCTTCTTGCCGTAGCGGTCCTGGGTCTCTAGCGTCGCGCGGTACGCCCCGGCCGTCAACTTGACAGTGAAACGGGCCTTGCCGGCGCCGTCGGTGGTAAAACCTTCCTCGGCAACCACTTCGCCCAGTTCCCAGGAATCGGGATTGGAAGGATCCGCCTTAGGCTCGGCTGACGGCTTGCCGCGGCGCAGTTCCCGCACCGGGTAGTACTGTCCTGGCAGCTTTGGCCGCTGCACTTTCTCCGGCTGCTTCAGGCGATAGACCTTCAGCGAACCTTCGGCCTTCTGCCCTTCGCCGTCGAGTGTGGTTGTGGTGATAGTGATTTCCACCGGTTTGTCTTCGGTGAGCCAATCGGCGGCGCTGAGCGACGCCTGCAATGCGGTGTAGCCCACGTTGACACCCCGCTGTGCCGAGCGTGTTTCACCGGCCGTGTCGGTCACGTCGGCATAAACGGTGAAGTTGAAGATCGGCTCGTCTTTTTCCAGCACGCTCAAGTCGGGCCGGGCCACGAACTCGATGGTGAAGCTGCCGTCAACACCAGTGGTGGTTATGCCGTGGGCGATTTCCTGCGAAGGTGTTGGAGGCATCGGCCACCACCAGGAAAATCGATCCCGCCATATCGGAAAACGTACCTGTCGCACCACGCGCCAGCGGACCTTTGCGCCGTCGATGGCCGCACCAGTGTATGCCATCGCTTTGCCCTGGAGGCTGACTTTTTCGTTGAGCTTGGCAGCGGTCTTGGGGGCATCGAGGGTTACCTGGAACTTGGGTCGTTTGTACTCTTCCACCCTGACGCTGGCTGTTCCGCTTGGCTGCCCTTCCACGCGAATGGTCATATGGCCGGTCAGCCGATCGCGCGGCGCAGTAAAACTGCCGCTGAACGAACCGTAGTCGTTGGTCTGGTGGACTTGCCGGGCGATTTCTTTGCCATTCGGGTCGGCGAAAATCACCGTAAGCCTCTCGCCGGGCAGCACTTTGTATTCGTCTGCCTCGGTGTTCACAGCGATGCAAATGCCCTTGTAGCGGATCGTCTGTCCGGGGCGATATAGCGAGCGGTCGGTGAAGAACACCGTGCGGCTGTAAGGACGTGGCAACCCTCCGCGCGACAGGTACTGGTCGCTGGAAGAAGCAAGCTGGTGCTCCTTGTGCGTCACCAGCAGTGCATGGGCAGCACGCTCGTTTCCGGCAATGGAGAACAGTCCGTTGGCGTCGGTCTTGCCGTTCGGCCCGCGGACGTATTTTCCGCGCTCATTCTGCCAGAGTTGGACCTCAGCGCCCTCGATTGGTTCGCCGCTGTTGGCATCCAGCACGAACCCTTCGATCCGGTTGCTGTCCGCACGCGAGCGTGTTACCAATGCCAGATTGCTGATCCATACATCGGTGCACGAGACCACGTTGTCTTTTTCGCCGAAATCTTCCCGAGCGCTGGCCAGCAGAAAGTAAAAGCCCGGCTTCAGGTCCTCCGGCGCGGGCACTTCCTCGGTTCGCATCTGGAAGTCTTCGGTGGCCGGCACTTTGACCGACCAGGCGTGGTCCGGCTTGCGAGCCAGCAGCAGTTTGCGGTCGTTCGCATCTATCCATTCCGGCCGCCCGTTGCGATTCTCGATGCGCTGCACCCAATCGTCGCGCACGATGCGGAAATGCACTTCGGTAAGGTTCTTGTAACTGATAGCGATTGTCGGCCAGGGCTGGTTCCACACCCGCTCGGTCTCGATATTCAAGGCTTTGGCTTCGATCTGCTGCACCAGATTGTGGCACATCCGGCCGCCGACCGAGTTGGGGAACGCCTGCGCGCCCTGTTTGGCCAGTTTGTGCGCTTCGACCAGATCGCCTTCGCTCTGCAAGACGCTTGCCCAGTGGTAGCGCGCCCGTGCCGAAATCTCGTGATCGCCCCAGCGATCGACCCATTTCTTCAGTGCATCCTTG
>Ga0068705_10000565_pt1 | contig 18733 bp, 18 predicted proteins | sample YNPMSTMetaG_FD_65631 | JGI IMG/M metagenome (GOLD analysis project Ga0068705, IMG submission 65631) | Anoxygenic and chlorotrophic microbial mat microbial communities from Yellowstone National Park, USA - YNP MS-T MetaG | ecosystem: Environmental > Aquatic > Thermal springs > Hot (42-90C) >... | reverse complement strand
ATATGCCGTCTTGTGCGTTTTGAGCTGCTCTGTTAAGACCTCTTATTTGAGACCTCATCTTTTCTGATACTGCAAGACCAGATGCATCATCACCCGCCCTGTTTATCTTCATACCTGAAGATAACTTTTCAATATCTTTTTGTAATTGTGTGTCATTTAGTTTTAATTGGCGATTTGAATAAATCGCACTCATGTTGTGATTAATTATCATTGTTTACCTCCGTGTTTTTTGTTTTGTCATCCTTGACATTAATAAGACATCGGAAAAGTGGGTTCTTAATCTTTAATTCTTTTTTTAAAACTGTTTAAATATTTTTTAAAGAGTCGATTATTAAGTATAAACTAAGAGATTTTTTATATAAAGTTAAAAGTGGGGGGCATATGTTTAAAAAGTTATGTTGGATCTTATCTACAATATTTATTTATTTTATATTAGTTGGGTGGGCATTTGAGAAAAAGCCTCAAGACTCAAATGAGATAAAAAATCATTTGATAAAAACATTAATACTTGAAGACTTTGAGAATAAGGGTAATTGGGTTGTTAAATATTCTATATTTAGGCAACACTCCTGGAAAGACCCTTATTCTACTAAGTATGATGACTCTCAAAAATGGATAACATGGAAGGTTATAGAGCCTGCTGACTATATCTATTATGGTAAACCTGAATCTGAGGAAGGGGTAAGGGGTAGAACTGTAATGGGTGTTAGAGCCAAGTATTATACTAAAGGATATAATTGGATAGCTATAGAGCCTAAACAACAATTATTCTTGATAGGAGAGGTTATTAATTTAAGAGTCTGGGTATGGGGTGGAAATTATAATTATAATTTATATGTAGTGCTTAAAGACTTTCAGGATAAGTATTATAGAATTTTTTTGGGTAATTTAAGGTTTAAGGGATGGAAACAGTTATCAGTTAATCTTAAAAATTATGGCCTTAGGCAACAGGATGTTTGGGTTCCTCAGTTGAGACCTATACAGTTTGTCAGATTTCTTGTTATAAGTGATGTTAATGAAAGGCCTGACCAGTTTGCTATATGGTTTGATGACCTTCAGTATGACACTGACTCAGCTTTTGAGTTTTATTATGGAAAAGGACTTGAAAAAGAGATAGATTGGGAATAGAATTGAAAACTTTTCTTTTCCCCACTTTTTTTGAAGCAAAACCATTTCTTGATAATTATAATTTTTTAAAAAAAGATAAAAATATTTTTGTTTTTGAAAGTTTTTATGTTATTATAATAGGTATAGGCTATAAGAATGTTTTAAAAAGCCTAAAAAATTTTTTACAATATTTTACAGATGAAGTTTTGATAGTTGGTGTATGTTTTTCTCCTTCTTATCATAGAATAGGAGATATTGTTGAACCAAAAACTGTTATAAGCGAAAACATGTTGAATAATTTCAACATTAATAATATAGACTTACCCTTGTTGATAACAGTAAGAGATCCTGTTTTAAATGTTTTTGACTTTGAAAGGAGGTTTAGTTATCTTAAGGCCATAAGAGATAGTGTTGTAGTTGATATGGAAACTTACTGGATAATAGATTTTCTTTTAAAAAATAAAGTTGGAGGCAGTGTTAAGATTTTTAGAATTGTTTCAGACAATGGAGAAGAAGACTTTAAATTAAACTTTAAAGAAAGGAAGGTTGTTATTCAAAAAAGCATATTAAATGTTGCAAAAATTGTACTTTCAAGTTGATTTTTTTCAACCTTAGATTCTATTTCTAAAATTTTATATCAAAATTTTAATTGATTATCAATAATATTTCAGTATTGAGTTCTTGGCATACTAATTGATAATTTAATATACAGGGGTTTTTAATGTATAGTGGTAAAATAAAAGATTATTGGAGTTTTGATGTTTTGCAAAATCAAGAAGAGCATGATATTACATCAAGAGTAAAGAATGGAGATGAAGAGGCAAAACATAAACTTATAAAAGCATATCTTAAACTGGTTGTCTCTATAGCAAGAAGGTTTACATACAATTCAAACTTTTATCTAGAAGACCTTATCCAAGAAGGTTGTTTAGGACTTATATCAGCTGCTGAAAACTTTAATCCTGAAGAAAATATGAGGTTTGCTTCTTATGCAAAAATGTGGATAAAAGAGATAATAAAGAGAAGATTTTGTAAAGATGTTTATATGGTTTATACTCCATTTAGAGTTGTTAAAAAGTCATTTTATTTTTCGAAGGAAAAAAAGTTTAGTGAAGAACTAAAAAAGGGTGAGAATAATGCTATAATAGACATTCTTAAAAAACCTTTGTATATTTCTGATAAAAGATACGAAGAAGAAGAGTTTGAACTGGAGGCTGAAAATAAATACTATTCACCTGAGTATTCATATGAGATTAAAGAAATATCTTTTATGTTGAAGGGGTGTTTAAAAGAGTTAGATAATAAGGAAAGAGCCATAATTGAAAACAGGTTTTTTAATTCAAATAGACCTACATATGCTGAGATCGCTAATGAACTTTCACTAAGCCCAGAAACAGTAAGGAATATTGAAAGGAGAGCACTTAATAAATTAAGATGTAAACTTTCTAAAATGGGTTTTAGTATTTAATATATCTGTCGATTTTTTAATTTATGAAAAGGTTTTCTATAATATTTTTGTCTTTTTTTGTTTTTGTAAGTCTATTTGCTGACTTGGAGGACTATACCTATGTCCCTCTAAAAAGAAAACTAAAATATGCAGAAGAGTTCTATTGCTTATTTAGAGAAAACTTTAAGAGAGGGACTGAAAATCTTAATGCAAATGTTTTCTGGCTTTTACATGCATTAGACTATCCTTTTTCTCCACCTCAATTAGCATTAGCCAAGATTGAGACTAAAGAACAGTGGGAAAAATACAAGGTTCTTTTTAAGTTTCAGGTTTATTATCTTATAACTGATACATATCTTAGGCTGGGTGAAAGGTATGAAAAACAAAATATACTTTTTTTTAATTATACCTTTAAGAAAGAGTTACTTGAGGGTTTTGAAATATCTAAAGTATATTATAACAGGGCTAAGTTTTACTGGGATAAAGCTAAAGAACTTGCTAATACAGCATGGGAGATGAGAGACATAGACCTGTATTCAATAGATGGTGAGACTGATAAATGGATGGACAGGGTTTTTAAACTTGTCTACTCTAAAGATCAAGAAATGAATTATGACAAAGAGATAAGGGAAAGGCTTGAAGAGGTTGATTATAAAATAAAAATGTTAAACAGGGGAGATTATAAAAAATGATAGATATTTCTGAGTATGGTTTAATATCTATAATAACTGACCTAATTTTTGTTACTTCTGTTTTTATCGGTGTTAAAGATATTATTCAGTATATAAAAAATAAAAAAAGTATAGTATCTGCTGTTATTTTTCTTTCTTTATCTCTTATTATCTTGACTGTAGGTTTACTTACTGACTACATGAGATTTGATAGTATTGGTATTTTAATAAGTCTAATATTCTTGTCAACACTTTTTATATCTATTAAGTTAAAGAAGACAGTTTTGTTTTTCTGGATTACAGTTTTTATCTTGTTGATAAGTGGATTTATAGGCTTTATAAGTTATACACTAAGGGACTATTCTAATCTATTAACACTTGATGTGATTAGGATTAAGGGTAAGACTATTGAGGGTTATATTTCTTATAATGGTATTGTTAAAGAGTTTAAAACAGAAGGAGATATGATAGGTTTTGAAAGTTTTCAAGTTGTTATAAAACAATACTTAAGATTTATATTTGGGGGTAAGAGATTTGTTGTTACTGCTTTCTTTACAGAGTCTTTTAGTGATGATGGGACAGAGGGAAAAACAAGATACTACCCAATAGGGCAGACTTTTATTAACAGGAGAGATCTCTGGAATAAACTTGAGGCTAAAAAAATTATTTTAATAGGATTTGAAGGAGTTCAAAGATTAAATGTTTCTGTTTATCCAAAAGTTGGTAGATATACTTTAAAGTTTAATGAGGGCCTTTATCTTATTAAGAATTGATGTGAAAATTATTTTATAAATCAATACTTAAAGCTTAAAAGATCTGATTTTAAAAAGTAAAAATTTTATTATTTAAAAAATTTTAAGATATTATTTATATAAACTATTTTAATTATTACTGGTTTTTTTGTAGAAGATTATAAATTCTATTGGTGAGAGATAATAGATTGTCTTAATAAATTTTAGGGTATTTCGTATTTTAGATTTTTTAAAGTATTTAATCTTTGGATTTAATAATCAACAGTGTTGATGAGTTTTTAATTGGTAAGTATGTTTAAGTTTATTTATTATATTTTAGTATATATAAGTTAATACTTCAATTATACCATTTTTCAGTTTCTAAGTATAATTTTTCTCTATATATTTTATTTTCAGTTATTTAAAGAAATTTTTATACACTAAATACTAAAGAGCTGAGTTTTAATCTTTTGAATTCCTAATTAATAATTTGATATTATTTTTCATTAAATTTTAATCAATTTAGGCAATTACCAAAACTTAATTTTTGAGTTTCTTACTAATTTGAATTATTTATTAAAAAATTTTTATTAAACAATTAATTTTTATTAAATTTAAATCCATCAAATGGGCTGCTAGCTCAGGTGGTAGAGCAACGCCCTTTTAAGGCGTGGGTCAAAGGTTCGAATCCTTTGCAGCTCATCTTAATGCTCCCATCGTCTAGTACGGTCTAGGACACCGGGTTTTCATCCCGGCAACAGGGGTTCAAATCCCCTTGGGAGTGTTTCTTTTTATCTATGGTTTATAGACTTCGTTACTTTCTGTCCAAACAGATAAGTTACCTGCATTGTCTTCTGCTTGCACTCTTATTTTTACGCCATTACCACTTGGTAATGCACTCATGTCATAACTGTATGTTGTTATTACTTGATTTGTTGATGCACTCCAGGCAGACCAAGAAGAACCGTTGTATGTACTTATCTGTACCCAATATTGTTTTATGCCAGATAATGCATCACCTGGTGATACCCAGCTGAACTCAGCATTTGGTGCATTATAGATGCCATTTACAGCAGCAATATTGTTTGGTGGAGTTAAGTCAATGTAAACCTGTATTCCAGCAGTCCAATTACCAATATTGTTAGCATTATCTACTGCTCTTACTCTTATTGTGTATAGTCCTTCTGCATTAAGATTTCTTGTGGCTAATGTTCCAGCTTCGTTGCTTCCATCAGGTGTTCCATCATTGTTTATATCTATCTGATAGTATTGAATTCCAGAAAAGTCTGTTGAAGCATTCCATGAGATGTTAACATTTTTGGTTACATTATAGTATTGTGTTGAAGTTGAACCTTCAACCTGCAGTCCTGTTGGTATTGTTGGTATTTGATTGTCATATGTTATACTATTGCTTGTAACCCAGCCTGATACATTGCCAGCGTAGTCTACTGCTCTTGCTGTTATTCTATATGTGCTCATATATACAGGGGCTGCTATGCTTATTGTTGGATTTGTTTGACCTGCTGGGCTTGTTTGTAATGCACCTGGAACACCATCAGTTATTATCATATATTCATAGTATCTAAAGTTTGCATCTGCTCCATTAAAGCCAGTAAACTGTAAGGGTGTTGTGTTTGAGTATATATTAGCAGCAGGTGTTGATATTAAGGTAAATGTTGGATTAGTCTGGTCTATTATTATTCCATTAGAGCTTGCCCATGCACTTTCATTTCCGACATAATCAACTGCTTTAACTCGTAGTCTTACATTTTCACCATCGTTGAAAGTTTCTGGTGCATATCCGTTAGTGCTGACTGATGTTACAAGTCCAAGATCTTGATCAGCTGACCAATTTGCTCCATCATCACTGCTTGCAACAATGTATTTCTCAATTCCAGTCTCTGTATCACTGAATCCCGACCAAGAAAAGTTTATTGTTGCTGATGTTGTATAATTTCCTGGGTCTGAGACTGAACCAGCAGTTGGTAGTATATTATCAACCCAGACAAGATTACTACTTGATTCAGGACCAATGTTTCCTGCATTATCCTTTGATTTTACAGTTATATAATACCTTCTATTATCAAGTCCTGTAAAGTAAAACGTTAATACTCCTTCGCCTAAGGACCAATTTACGCTTGTTATTCCTGTATTTGCTCCATTAGCCAAAGCACCAGAGCCTAATGTTTTATCAACTGTGTAGTCGTCATATTTTGCTGTTACAACTTCATTTACCCTTATTAAGTAATACCTTGCATCTGCTATGTCATTCCATGTGAACTTTACTACTCTAACCCCATCAGGGTGATGGTTATTTCTTATTACCCGTCTTCCACTGTAGGCCAAACCATTATCACTTATAACGACACCACCAGGATTTACAGTATCTATTGTAAATGTTATTGTTACTAATCCTGAATAGTTTCCAGCCATATCTACTGATGCAACGCTTGCTGTGTATGAGCCGTCAGCAGGATAGGAATATGTATAATTTGTGATTGAACCATCAACAGTTATGTCAAATGTGCCATTATTATCAACATCTATTTTATAATACCTTATGCCAGTATGAAGGTCTGTTGCAGCATTCCAAGAAAATGTTATGTTTTTGGTTGAAAAATATTTATCTGGGTCTGTATCAAGCTTTCCATTAACTTTTAGGTTTGTTACTGAGCTTGGTGCTACTGTGTCTATTGTTTCAGATATTGATATCTGAACAGGTCCCCTCTGTAAAGAAGAGTCATACGGTTTAACCGCAAGGTAATATTTTTTCCCATTTACTCCTTGAAACTGGAGAGTAAGTTTTGTGCCATTAAAACTGAAAAATGCATTTGTAACACCTGTTGGAGCAAGTCCAGCTGAACAGTCAACAGGACTACCTATAGGGGGGGTGTCAATTGATACTATGGCTGATGTTGTATCTGTTGTATTGTATAATGTCATTTCATATCCTTGAGCACCACTTATATCATCCCATTCATACTTTACTATATTCCCTTCTGTTGCATTATGATATCCGTCATATCCTGCACTTCCATCATATGTTATTGTGTCATTAGAGTCTTTTATGCTCCCCAAAAGGTCAGGGTTTGTGTTGTTTATGATATAGCTTATTGTTACTGTTTTTGTATTTTTTTTATAGTCAGTGTCTGTTGCTTTTATGATTATGTATCTTGTTTGATTTGACAATATTCCCCATATAGAGAAAGGGTCTACTGTATAAGACCAGTTTGTTGTACCACCAGCAAGACGCCAGGTTGAACCATTATCAAAACTTATCTCTATTTTTAGTACAGTATTGTTTCCACCTTTATCTTCTGCTCTACCTATTAAGGTAAAGGTACTTGTTATTGTTGAACCAGGTGAAGGATAATCAATATATATATTTGGACCTGTTTTGTCTTCAGAGTCTATTCCATAGAAGGGGTTTTTTGACTGACATGATATTAGGCTTGTAAACATAGTAAAAATAATAAAAAATCTCAAATAAGACATAATATCACCTCCTATATATATAATTATAACTAAAAATCGAAATATTACAAAGATAAAATTACAAATATAGTAAAAAGTATTTATGAATATTTTAAAAATTAGAAGAGGCTATCATTTTATGAAAAATGATAGCCATTATTTTTTTATTTTCTTTTATTTTTTATAAAGTTTTTCTCAAGGTCTTCAATGTCTTGAGAAGTTTTTTCAGTAAATTCTTCTATCTCTTTTGACATTTTTTCTATAAACTCATCCATGTCTTTTATCTGGTCTTCTATTTTTTTTAGTGTTGACTGTACTTGATAAAAGTTTCTTTTTACTAAAGGTTCTTGTTTATATTTTCTGAATATTATTTCTGATAAAGTATATAATCCCTTTGATTGACTTACACTCTTTTGATATAGGTATTCTAGTTCTTCTAACTCTTCTTCTGTTAGTTTATCTTTTGACTTTAATTGTTTTAATCTTTCTGCGTTTTTGTTTTCTATATCTACAAGTTTAGAATATGTGTTGTTTATATCCTTAGGTTTTAGTTCTTCACTTTTTTTGCTAAGATCTTCGTACTCTTTCTCTTCATCTATCTCTTCTTCTTTGGTTTTTTCTACTTTACCATCAAGGCTTATGATTATTTTTGTGTTTTCAGGTGCATTTATTTTGTTTTTATCATCGTCTACTACTACAACTCCATTTTTTACAATTATACTTGACTTTCCATTTATAACCATTACTGTAAAGTTTGTTCCTCTTACACCCGCTGCTGTTGTTGGTGTGTATACTCTATAATAACCCTTTTCTCCTAATTTTTGGACATCTGAGTTTACGGCACCATTAATGACGCCAAAAGCATATTTATTCTCAGCTTTAGACTTTATTATATTTGCAATTACTTTAGAGTTTGACATTATCTTTATTACAGAACCATTTATTAGTTCTATTTTTAATATCGAAGACTTACCTGTCATTATTATATCACCTTCGTTTATTGATGAACCCACATTTAATTTTTTACCATTCTCTAGTTTTGTGTCACCTACTTTGAATATTATTTTTCCTATTGTCTCTTGAGCTATCAAGTTGCCACAGATCAGAATACCTAAGAAAATTATTAATATTCTTTTCATTCTAATTCCTCCTTCTAAGCAAAGATTATAGTATAACTCTTAAGGTACTAAAATTAAATAATAACACAAGAATAAAAAAAACAAAATTATTTTTTGATTTATTTTAGAATACTTAGTCTTTCAATTATATCAAAGGTTATTTTATCCAAGTCATTTTCAGCATTTATTATGAACTTTGCTACTTCTCTATATAGTGGAATTCTTTTAGAATATACCTCTTCTATTTCACTTAAGAAGTCTTTCCCTGTTAATGATGGTCTATCATTTTTGTCTTTTAGTCTTTCTTTTATTGTTTTAATATCTGCATATAAAAAAAATACAAATTTTTCATTCTTTAACAATTCTCTGTTTTCTTTTTTTTCAACTATTCCACCACCACAATCTATTATACAGTCTTCTTTTTCTGATAGTTCTTCTAGAATAGAAGATTCTAAGTTTCTAAAATATTCCCATCCTTTATTTTTGACTATATCATTTATACACGTCTTTTCTCTTTTCTCTATTATCTTGTCAATATTGAAGTTTTGTATATTTAATACTGTGCTTAATTTTTGTGATATAGTACTTTTACCAACTCCCCTATAGCCAATTAGATATATTCTCATAGCTTATTTTTCCAGTCTTCCACATTTATATATACCAAAGGGGAATTGTCATCTTTTTTTAGAACTACTTTTTTTATACCAGCCTGTATTATGAATCTTTTGCATAGTATACATATGAACTCATGACCATATAGATACATCGTTCCATTCCTTGACTTTTCTTCTCCAGCCTGTATTATTGCATTTTGTTCTGCATGAATTGACCTACATGTTTCATACATTGTCCCACTTTTTATGTTGTTTGCCTCTCTGTAACAGAAACCTCTTTCAAGGCAACTCTCTATGCCATGTGGTGTCCCATTATATCCTGTTGCTTTTATCTTATTGAATTGGTCTACTATGACAGCACCTACCTTTTTTCGTAGGCATGATGACCTTGATGAAACTACTTTTGCTATGTTTATGAAATATTCATCCCATGATGGTCTCATAAAATATTAAAAGTCCTTTTCAAGTTCTGTTAAGTATATATAAACAAAAAAGTTAATATCGTTTTTTTCACTTAATGAAATTACATCAAACTTATTTTTTCTCATTGTTGAATATTCTATCTTTCCGAAGTGTATAAAAGGAACTGATGGATTTATATCTATTTCAAGAAACTCAATAAACTTTCCTGTTATTATGTTTGTAAGTTCCCCAAGAAAGTCTTCTATTAAAAACTCATCTTCTTCCATAGGCTCATTTTCTATTTTACTGTATAAAAAGTTTATATCAGACTTGTCAATATTTATTATTATCATTCCTTCATGCTCTGGACCAAATAAACTTATCTGACTTGTTATTTCTTTCTTTGCGGTAAACTTTTCTTCTTCTCCTCTATACTCTAATTTAAAGTCTAATCTTGTCAATTCTTTCATAGCCTTGTTTAATACATCTAGAAAAATATCTCTATGTTCCAATTATAAGTCCTTATAAATATTAAAGTTTTCTTTATAAAATATAAAAGAAAATTTAAAAAATAAATTAACTATTAAAAAATAAATATTTTATATCGGAGTTTTCTATTTTTCTTGAATGAAAAATAATTTTGTTGTCTTTTAATCCTATGAATCCTTCTATAATCTTATTTAACCAATTAAAGTCATGACTTGCTATTATAAAAGTCTTATTATATAAGTATTTTTTTATCAATCTTATGAGAAATATTTTATATTCTATATCTAAAAAAGATGTTGGTTCATCCCATAATATTATTTTTTTATTAGTTATTATTGACTTAGAAATCAGTACTTTTACTATTTCTCCAGATGATAGTTTAGACATATCTTTGTCTAATAGACCTAATATTTTTAGTTTTTTACAGGTTTTTTCTATAATTAGTCTATCTTCAGCCTTTAGTTTTAACCTATCCAGTGCTGCTTGTAAAAAATGTATTACTTTTATTGGATAATTAACCTCTATCATTGGTGGTATATACTCTATTCTCTCTTCTTTTAAGTCTTTATCATTATAGGTTATTTTACCATTGTATTTTATTATACCACCAAGACTTTTTAGTAAAGTAGTTTTTCCACTACCATTTTTGCCAATAAGTCCTATTATCTTATGCTCAAATGTGATTTCAAAAGGGCTTATATAGAATGTACCTGCTTTTAGTTCATTTATTTTTATTTTAATCATTTTTTGAATAGTATAAAGAGATTTTTTAAATTTTTATTTAAAATTTAAATTGTTGTAATTCAAATTAAATAAAAAATAAATTATATTTATATATGTTTTAGTATTAAAGGACATTAGTATGCAAAAATATTTTTTACCTATTTTTCTTGCTGGTTTTACTGCATTTATTATTTTATTTGGTGGAATAATTGGTGGTGCATCTTTTAGTAAGATAATTCAGCGTATTTTATTGTTTTCCACATTAATGGCATTTTTGGGATTTGTTTTAATATTTATTTTTGAGAGATGGGGAATTGATATTACAAACACAGAAAAAAATATTGGTTTAAATGATAATGATGGAACTCTCAGTGAAGAGACAAAAGAAACTGAGGATAATTTAGAAGAAAGAGAAGAAAAACTAGAAAAAGAAGAAAATGAAGTTAAAGAAGATTCTAAGGGGTCAGAAGACCATTTTACATATACAGTTGATGATGAAGAAATTGAGTTTAAGCCTTTAGATGAGACTATAATTGAAAAGTCTAATACTAATGAGATGATTATTAATGGTGAAAAATTTCAGTACGACCCCAAAAAGGCAGCAGCAGCAATAAGGCAATTACTTTCTGAGGATAAAGAAAATGAATGATAGAGAGAAGGTTATAATAGAGATATCAACAACCATGAATTGCCCTCCAGAGATTGTTGAGTTGCTGTACGACTTTACTAATGGTGATCCTGAGGGCATAAAAAAGATATTAAACTCGATATCAAAGAGTATATTGCTTATTAAATCTAACTTTGAATCAAAAGTAATTGATAGGAAAGGTTTTTTCTATTTGGCTTATGACACTAATAACTCAAAAATAGTTGAAAAAGGTATATTTGCTTATAAGAACTTTCAGAGTATTGACCTTAATAAGAGTTGGGAAGAATTAAAAAAAATAATCATGGAACATAAGTCTGAAAATAAGTTTGATGGGAAGATGTGGGCTTTTTTTGATAAAGAAGTGTCAAGTGAGTTTTTTATAAGAGAGATAAAGAGAATGATACCTCTTTATTCTGAGGCTGAGCATAAGTTTAAGATTCAATTAGCATCTTTTCTGAGTAAAGTTTTGGCACCTGTTTTTTATAATAAAAGTTTTAATCTTGAGATTGAGGTAGAGTTTATAGACCCATTCATATTTTTTAAGCCAATAGAATCATCATCCACTCAAAAAAAAGAAGAAGTTGATGAAGAAAAAAGTAAGGAAGAAGATATTTTTACAATTAAGGTTTATCCTATACTAGATCCTATAAAAGGTAAACATATAAATGACCTTACTGTTAATGATAGGGTTGTGTTTGAACTTAAAGATGAAAGAGAGGCAGCAAGTTATATTGGTGAGTTACTTCAGAAAGAAGATATTGGATTGATAGGAAAAGTTGAGTCTTATTCTATAATTGATGAAGATACAGTAAGGCTTAACATAAAGTTTGCACCTGGTATATTGGGTGAGGCAATTGTATCAAAAAATGTTTTACTTAAGACATTTTCTGAGTATGATGAAGTTTCAAAGGTAGATTCTAAGACTATGAAAATCAGTTATTCTAATTTTTTAAAATTGATTTCTTTTATTATTTTAGTAATTTTATTAATAATATTATTTAATAGATGAGGGGACTTATTTGGAGTTTTATAATGATCTTATAAATATATCAGAAGAAGAAGAGTTAGAATTATGGAAAAGATATAAAAAGAATAATGACCCAAAAGCAAGAGAAAGCCTTATAATTAAATATACTCCACTGGTTAAATATGTTGCTGGTAAGGTAGCAATTGGTATGCCTAAGAGTATAGAGTTTGAAGACCTTGTTGGCTATGGTTTTTTTGGACTTTTGGATGCAATAGACAAGTTTGACCTGAATAAAAACACTAAGTTTAAAACCTATGCAATAACAAGGATAAGGGGTGCAATAGTTGATGAACTTAGGGCTAAAGACTGGGTGCCAAGGACTGTTAGGCAAAAAGGAAAAGAACTTGAAAGAGTAATAATGGAACTTGAAGAAAAGCTTAATAGATACCCAACTGATGAAGAGATCGCAGAGGTACTTGGTATTTCTGATAAAGAACTTCAAAAACTATATATGAATCTTAGCATAACTACAGTTAAGTCTTTTTATGATTCAGCAATAGTTTCTGCTGATAATGAAAAAATGGCAATAGTCAATACTCTTGAAGGGTCTGATAATCTTAATCCAGAGAAAGTCTCTGAGAGGAAAGAACTAGAAAGCATAATAGGTCAGATAATAGAAGAGTTACCAGAAAAGGAAAAACTTGTACTTATACTTTATTATTATGAAGACTTGACATTAAGAGAAATAGGGGAGGCATTGGAGGTTACAGAGTCAAGGGTTTCTCAATTACATACGAAGGCTATATATAAATTGAAGGCTAAATTGAAAAAGATAAAAAAACAGATGCTTGAAAAACAGAACGAGATATATAAATAGTTAATTCTTAAGAACTTAAAAATACAATTATGCCAATAGGGACTAGTAAAGGCTTATTTTAAAAAATTTAAAAGTAAAAATTTTAGTGATTAGTTAGTATAAGTCATTTTAATCAAAACTAATTTTTTTATATAACATTACGAATAATCTTTATTAAAAAATCCTAGATTATCTTATTGATTTTAATTTTACTTAACTAAATTAATATGAGATGGAGTAATTTAAACAATTACCTAAAAGAAAAAATAAAGAAAGTTTCAAGTTATAAAACTATGCTTTTTGAGCATAGGTATTGTAAAAGCCCTCTTTAAAAGAGGGCATATGTATTAAGTATATGTTTATTTATCAAAAGTATCTTATTAAGATGTAAATATACGAAATAAGTAGAGATAAAAATGTAATAGGTATTCCGTATTTTAGAAACTTTGCGAATGTGATATGATATCCATTTTTTTTAGCAATTCCTGCAACAACTACGTTTGCAGATGCACCGATTATAGTAAAATTACCACCTAAGCATGCACCGAGTGCTAAAGACCACCATACTGGGAGGATAGCAGCCTGACCAATATTTGTGCCTAACTCTTTTATAAGTGGTATTACTGTTGCAACATATGGTATATTGTCTATTATTCCTGATACAAATCCAGAAAACCAGAGAATTATTGTTGATGTTTTTTTTATGTCTCCACCTGTCATTTTGAATATTTCTTCACTCAGTCTTTTTATTGCACCTGTTTCTATTAATCCCCCAACCATTATAAAAAGACCAATAAAAAAGTATAGGGTAGTCCACTCTATGTCTTTAAATGCCTCTTCTGGCTCTATTTTTGCTATTAATAATAAAACGATAGCACCAGTAAAAGCAACTATCGACGCCTCAAGGTGAAGAAATCCATGAAAGAATAGACCTAAAAATACAAATGTAAATACTATAAGAGACTTTATCATTAAAGGTTTTTCTTTAAGCATATTTTTTTCATTAAAAGACATTATTCTTGCTCTGTCTTCATTTGAAACCTTTAACCTTTTCCTAAAAAATATGTATAGTAATATACTCATAAATAAAAGTTGAATTACTATAACAGGTGTTAAGTTTACTAAAAAGCTATTAAATGATAGATTGGCTGAGCTTCCTATAAGTATGTTTGGTGGATCTCCTATGAGTGTTGCTGTGCCACCTATGTTTGAACCTATTACCTGTGTTATTAAAAATGGGATTGGGTCTATACTCATTTCCTGTGCTATTAGTATTGATATTGGAGATATTAAAAGTACTGTTGTTACATTATCAAGAAATGCTGATACTATAGCAGTTAGTAAAAATAGGGCTATCATTATCTTTACAGGGCTTGCACCAACCATTTTTGATAACTTTATTGCCAGGTATTCAAACAAACCTGTTTGCTGTATCACCTTTACAAGAAACATCATTCCCATAAGTAAGAAAATAACATTATAGTCTATGTAATGAGAAAAAGCCATCTCCTCTGGGACAATCTTAAGTACAATCATAAGAAAACCACCGAAGAGTGCAACTAATGTTTTAGGGACTTTTTCAGATGCTATAACTATGTAGCCTAATATAAATATTATCACTGCTGCTGTCATTGGGCTCATAATACCTCCTGAGTTTTAAAAGTAGAGACTATAATAACTATGTTCTTAGAATCTTGTCTAAGAGTGTTTTAGGATCTACCACACCTACTATTTTTTTTTCTTTATTTAAGACAAAGACCTTTTTTAAATTGTTCTTTACCATAAGAAATCCAAGTTCTATTATTGTCGCATCTTCATTTATTGTGTCTTCTTTTTCTGACTTTTCATAAATGTCTTTTACTTTTATTGTTGATTCTTTTTTTTCAAACTCTTCATATGCCTTATAATCAGTTAGGAATGATAGGCTTGTCATAGACAATACATAGGGTGGATATGCAATCTTTAATATGTCTATTACCCCTATTTTTCCTAAATATTTACCATTTTTATCAACTACTGGTAAAAAGTCTTTATTGTGTTTTTTCATTATGTCAAGTGTTTCAGATATTGTTGTATCTATACTTACTATATCAAAACTTTTATCCATTATTTCTAATACTTTTACTGGTTCACTTATTTTTACATCTTTTGACCTTATTAATTCGATAAACTCTCTTTTATTTTCTATACTCTTTAGTTCTTTTAGGTTATTTTTTATAATACTACTTATTGTTGAAAGTAGTTTTAAATATCTATTTGAACCTTGGACATTTGTTATAATTATAAAAAAGAAGTCATAATCTTTATTATTGACTGTTATTGATTTTTTGTTTTTTACTACGCTTATGATTAAGTCATTGTAGTCAACCCTACCATGAGGTATTGCAAAACCATTTTCAAAACCTGGGAAACCTATTTTATCTCTCTCTTGGATTGATGATATTATTATAGACTGATCTATACCTATTAACTCCTCTATTTTTTCACCTACATGTTTGTATAATGACTCCAAGTCATTGAATTCTTCATTTATGAATATTAATTCTTCTCTAAATATACTTGATAGATTCATGTTATACCTCTCTAAAACTTGGTTGAGAATTGCTCAAAGCCTTAAGTTAAATTTATTATAGATTAATAATCTCACAAAATGTTTATTATTAACTGTTTTGGTTAACCTTTAGAACTAAAAAATTTTACTTTTTGCTGATTATTTAATATAAGCCTTATTTAATTAAAACTGACTTTTTATATAGAAGATTATAAGATATCTTATTAAAAAAATACTAGATTATCTTAGTAATTTAAATCTTTTAAATATTTAAATAACTTTAATGTAATTTTTATTAAATGTATTTCAATTTAAACAATATAAGATTAAAGTTTGTAAGTTGTTAAAAAATTTTAAGAAAAAATTTTTTAAAAGACCTTGTATTTTTTTGCCCTTGGAATAGATATAAAACCATTTAAACGAAAAATGCTGTTATATCTTATTTCTTTTAAACTTTACTTTATAAATTTAAATTGAATAGAGTATTGATTAAAATGAGTAAAACATATTTTTTAAAAAAATAAGTGATTATTTTATTAGTATCTCTATAAGAATCTTTTTTACTAAAAACTGACCTGACTTAATCTTATTTATACTTAACTCTCTTTGCTCTTTATTATAAAAGGGTGGGTTTATTATAAAAGAGTGTTTGTAAGATGTTATTATTGTTCCTATGCCATTACATAAGTGGCAGTATTCATCATTTCCAAAACATACAGGGCATATTTTTCTTAGTGGTAAGTCTATTTCAAATACTATGCTTTTTTCTATGTCTTCTCTGTCTAACAGTATATAAAGGTCTACTTTAAAGTCTTTTTTTATTTCCCTGTATCTTTTTTTATCTAATATCTTAACCCTCTTTAATATATTTGCTAAGTTATTTGGGAATATTATTCTGTTTTTAGGTATTTTTTTATATTTTTTTGTTTTACTTGTTTCTTCCAAAGACTTTAGGTATTCTCTTCTCTTTTTTGAGTCTATTAGTGTTTTGTATGCTTCTATAAGTAGATTAAACTCCTTGTCATTATATTTCCCTGTATCGGGATGTAACTCTTTTACCTTTTTATAGAATGCTTTTTTTATTATTTTTTCATTGTCAGTATATGGAATATTTAATACATTGAAAAAGTTTACCATATTTTACCAGGGTTTAATAAGTTTTTAGGGTCAAATATATGTTTTATTTTTTTATGTAATTCTATATTTATTTTCTTCTCATATTTTAAAAAATATTTTTTTTTGGTTATTCCTATACCATGCTCTCCTGATAATACTCCTTCGTATTCTATTACTTTTGAAAATATTGTATCAAGAACCTTATTTTTTGCCCCTTCCCATATTATACTTGTCTCGTCTTTTGTGTTCAATATATTAACATGTATATTACCATCTCCTATATGGCCATAACATATTACATCAACACCGTTGTCCATCTCTATCTGTTTTATGTCTTTTAGAAAACTTGAAAGTCTTGATATTGGTATTGTTATGTCTTCACTCAGTTTATTATAACTGATGTATTTTGTTGCTTCACTGATGATTCTTCTTATTTCCCAAACTTGTTTTTGAGTTGTTGAAAAAGGTGCAATCATTACTTTTTCACTTTCATTTTTTATTAAACTATAAACAGTCTTTGCTTCTTCTTCAACATAGTTTATTGTGTTACCATCCAATTCTATGAGTAGGTGCATATTGTATTCTGAATATTGTATTTTTTCTTTCTTTAAAGATTCAACAGATTTTAATGCCCTTCCTTCTATAAACTCTATTGCTGAGGGTGTAGTGCCTGATATATATATCTTGTTCATTGCGTTTATAGCTTTTTCCATTTCATTAAATACTGCCCATAAGAGTATTCTGTATCTTGGATAAGGTATTAATTTTATGTATGCACCTGTTATTGTTCCAAGTGTGCCTTCACTCCCAATAAAAATATCTTTTATAGAATAACCTGTCACATTTTTTCTTGTTTTTGAACCAAAACTTGTTATTGTACCATCAGGTAGTACAACCTCTATACCTAATACATAGTCTCTTGTTACTCCATATTTAAATGCCCTTGGTCCTCCTGAGTTTTCAGCAATATTTCCTCCTATTGTTGAGACATCCAAACTTGCTGGATCTACAGGATAAAATAGTGCGTGATTTATTGCCTCTTTTTGAAGATTGGCAACTATTACACCTGGTTGTACATATGCTATCATATCTTCTTTAATTATTTGCATACTTGTCATTCTCTCAAGAGAAACTATTATTGATGGTTTTAGTGGTACAGCACCACCACTCTTTCCTGTACCCGCCCCTCTTACCACATATGGGACTTTATACTTATAACACTTTTTTGCTATTATAGAAACATCTTCAGTTGTCTTTGGGTATACTACACCTAATGGCCTTACATCTGTTTTGAAAGAGCTCTCATCTTCAGTATAAGACTTTATTATCTCATAGTCTGTTACAAAGTCATTGCCGAAATATGCTTTTAATTCTTTAAAAATTTTTTTTATCTTTTTCATTTTAAGTCTCCCCAGTTTTGGCCTATTGCAATGTTTACTTTTAAAGGAACATCAATCTTTACAATATTTTCCATACTATCCTTTATTATATTAGTTACGATCTTTTTTTCTTTTTCTATTACTTCAAAAAGTAGCTCGTCATGTATCTGTAATAAAATTTTCGAATTAAATTTTTTAAGCTTATCTTTTAATTCTATCATTACTACCTTTATTATATCAGCATTACTACCCTGTATTATTGAGTTTACTGCTATTCTTTCCATCTCATCTTTTCTTATGTCTTTTATCCTGTTTAAAAACCTTTTTCTTCCCATTATTGTTTCAACATATCCTTTTTTTAGAGCCTCTTCTTTTATTCTTTCTATATATTCTTTAACACCCTTAAATATATTAAAGTATGTATCTATAAAAGTCTTAG
>Ga0068705_10000563_pt1 | contig 18740 bp, 18 predicted proteins | sample YNPMSTMetaG_FD_65631 | JGI IMG/M metagenome (GOLD analysis project Ga0068705, IMG submission 65631) | Anoxygenic and chlorotrophic microbial mat microbial communities from Yellowstone National Park, USA - YNP MS-T MetaG | ecosystem: Environmental > Aquatic > Thermal springs > Hot (42-90C) >... | reverse complement strand
TTAAGAGATTCATAATCAATAGGAGTATCGATATACTCCGCAGGTACACAACCTCCTGAGGGTCCACCTATTTGAACTGCTTTAAATTTTTTACCATCGGGAATGCCACCGCCGATGTCAAAAACCAGTTCTCTTATGGTTACCCCCATTGGTACCTCAACGAGCCCTGTGTTATTTACCTTTCCGGAAAGGGCAAATACCTTTGTACCTTTACTATTTTCGGTTCCTATGCTGGCAAACCAGCTGGAACCGTTGAGAATGATGTGTCTCACATTGGCAAAGGTTTCAACATTATTAATTAAGGTTGGCTTACCCCACAAACCCTTCTGAGCAGGGAAGGGTGGCTTCGGCCTCGGCTGACCCCTCTTACCTTCTATAGAGGCAATGAGTGCAGTCTCCTCCCCACACACAAAGGCACCAGCGCCGATCCTTATTTCTATATCAAAGCTAAAGGAAGTCTCAAAGATGTTGTTTCCGAGGAGTCCGTATTTTCTCGCCTGCTGAATGGCTTTCTCCAACCTCTTTATAGCTAAAGGATACTCAGCTCTTACGTAAACATAACCCTGTTTTGCCCCTATAGCATAGGCTGCGATTGCCATACCTTCAATTACAGAGTGAGGATCACCTTCGAGGATTGCCCTGTCCATGAAGGCACCGGGATCTCCTTCATCTCCATTACAAACAACAAACTTCTCATCACCGGGAGCCTCCCGAGTCGCCTTCCACTTCAAACCTGTGGGGAAACCAGCACCGCCTCGCCCACGGAGTCCGGATTTAATCATCTCATCAATAACCTGTTCCGGTGTCATCTCTGTAAGTACCTTTGCCAGCGCCTCGTAACCGCCAACGGCGATATACTCCTCAATGTTTTCAGGATCAATTTTTCCACAGTTGGAAAGTACTATCTTTAGTTGTTTCTCAAAGAAGGGGATTTGTTTCTTCTCTTCAACAATCTTTCTGGCCTCAGGTGCAGTCCACTGTAGACGCTTTACAGGTCTTCCCTTTATTACATGCTCCTTGACTATTTCCTCAACGTCGCCCTCTTTCAACCTTATGTAGAAAACACCATCAGGATAAACAAGCATTACAGGGCCAAGTTCACAGGGCCCCATACATCCAGTCTCTACTATCGCAACTTCATCCTCCAAATTGTGTTCCTTTAAAACTGCCTGCAACTTATTTTTAATGGTGGTACTGTCATTGGAAATGCAGGCAGCTCCTGAACACACAAGTATATCAAGCCTCTTTGGCATTTATGCCTCCTTGACTTCTATCACATATTCCGTTACAGGGTTCCCATTTACAATGTGTTCCGCAACAATTCTTCTCGCTATATCAGGAGTCAGATTTCCATAGACAACAACCGGCTTACCCTCTTCCCATACCTCCGCTATTGGTTCATGAGATGAAAGTCCCTTTTCACCACTTTGAGTAACAATTACATCCTGCAAGTTCCTTTTTTCAATTTCATCAATGAAAGCCTTCAAAACTTCTCTGGCTCCTGCGGCTATACCGCTGGTTCCCATACCTACAACAATTTTTACCCTTGCTTTACCTTCCCTTAACTTAAGCTCTTTTTCTGCTTTTTCCCTGATTTTTCTAAGGTCTTCAAGCTTCATGATACTACCTCCATTGCCTTCAAGTTTGTATCGATATACTCTTCTAAAAATTTTATGACTTCAGGATGGTTAATAGGCACATCCTGAAGCTCTTTCTTGACTTCCCGGGTATCCAGGATAAAGGATACCCCGTCTTTGTATATCTCAAACAAAAAATCCACCTCTGGCTTTCCGACAATAAGGGTCAAAATCGTATCCTTCAGGTTACCCATTGGAGGAAGGTCGATGTGAGAACTTTTAAAAGTCGCCCGAATCAAGGTACCCTTTCCCGGGGTACTTAGAATTTCAAAACTGCCATCACAGTGTTCAGCAGTTTGTTTAAAAAGCGGGATTCCAAGACCCACTTTTTTATAGGATTTGGTCGTATAAAAAGGGTCTTGGACTTTCTTAATCTCCTCTTCAGTCATACCTTTCCCGTTATCCTCCACTTCTATGGTAAGGGTGTCGGTTGCTTCCCTTTGTTCTATTTTTACCCGTACAAAACTCGCGCCAGCACTAATAGAGTTCTGGACAATATCCATTATGTGCATAGAAAGTTCAGCCAGCAACTTCCCTTTGCCCCTCTTTTTCTTCGGTCTCTTTTTGCTTTCTGTACTCCCTCAAAACCTCTTTTACCTTTTCGGGAGTAAGTTTACCAAAAACATCCTCATTAATCATTATAACCGGTGCAAGACCGCAAGCACCAAAACATCTGGCAGTAGAGAGGGTGAAAAATTTATCTTTTGTGGTTTCACCAACTTTTATACCGAGTTCCTCGGATATTGCCTTAAGGATCGATTCGGCACCCTTTACATGGCAGGCCGTCCCCATACACACGTTAATCACATGCTTGGCGACTGGCTCGGTGCGGAAGAAGTTATAAAATGTAACAACACCGTAAACTTGAGAAAGGGGAACATTAAGCTCCTTTGCAACAAAATATTGAACCTCCGGTGGAAGATAACCAAAGATTTCCTGAGCCCTGTGCAAAACCTGAATTAGTGGGCCGGGTTTTCTTTTATACCTCGCGATATCCCTTTTTAACATCTGATATTGCGGATTATCCTCAGGTATGTGAAGCTTCATAAAATCCTCCCTTTTTCGCCATAAACTTCGTAACTTCTCCCTTCTAACCCTTTTAACGCCTTTTTTATTTCTCCTACGGTAGGCTTTTCTATATTAAAAACTACATAACCTCTCCCTATTTCCTCCAAATAGTGGGCATCGGAAAAGGTCACCACTGGGTACAAAGAAACCCCAGGGATTTCCTCATCCTTTGCTTTAGAAGGCACAGTATTATACAAAACCTCAACGGCCTCAACCTTTAGGTCCTCTGGAATAAATCCCAACTGGGATACAATGCTAAAATGGGTGGCATTGACATGGGAAAGAATAGAAATGCCTTCGTAAAGCTCAACAAGGTTTAAAACCTCGTCCAAATTCAAGTCGATCGAGTTTATAAGGAGTTTCTCTTCGAATTTAATTATCTCTTCGTTTTCGTCAACGACAACCTGATCCCCAAAGTAATCCGGGTTGTTGGGTACGTTAGGTAAATGTTCGTAAATAATATTCCCGAATTCTCTAATTTTTTCTACAGAATCAAAAAGAGCGAGCAAATGAACCTCTTCCGAAGTTTGTATCTCCATGCCATAGAGGGCATGGATTAAGTTCCTTTCAACAAACTTTGAAATCTGTATTGAATTCTCGTAGGCATTGTGGTCTGTAACAGCGATAAAATTTATCCCTTTTTGAATTGCAGTTTCAACGATTTTTTTCGGTGACATCTCTAAGCTCCCGCAAGGCGAGAGGGTGGAATGGATGTGAAAATCAGCCATAAATCTACCTAATTTCACCGTATCTAAGCAGATTGTAAAGTTTTCCACAAAATTCGAAGCTATTGAGCTCCGTGCCAAGTAGAACTACTCGCTCTTCCGTCGCCTTCTTTACAGTCGCATCATCAGGGACTAATCCCTTTGTGATAACAATTCCGGCGGCATCTTTTAACTTTGCTACAGCAATTACATTGAGATGCCTTTGAATTGTAATCCAGAGCTCATCCTTAGAAAGACCGGCGATTACGTCAGAAAGAAGATCAGAAGTATATCCCCAGGTCACCTCAATCATTTCCCAACCCTCTACTTCAGGGTTAAATACCTTCAACTCCAAGGCCTTAACAACTTCACTTAGTTTCATCCCTTTTTCTCCTGTAAACTATTGCATGGATCTTTGTCCCCACCCCCGGGGTTGATTCAACCTTAAAGACATCAGAATTTTGCTTCATATTTGGAAACCCCATACCCGCTCCAAAGCCGTAATCCTGTGCCCATGGCGGTGCAGTGGAATAGCCCGGTTGCATCGCCTTTTCAAGGTCCTCAATCCCAGGCCCATTATCCTCCGCAAAGATTTCAACAGCATCGCTATTGGCTTCAACCTTAAGCTTCCCACCAACGGAATAGAGGATCATATTCATTTCTGCTTCAAAACAAATTATACCTACCCGTTTTACCACATCCTCCTCAATACCGTACCTTTGAAGTTCGGCCTTTACATGAGAAGAGGAAACGCCTGCATTTGCAAGATCCATAGGCTTAATTCTATAAACCAATCTAATTTTTTCGCTATCCATTTAGTCAGCATTTAAACAGGTGTTTGTTTCTTCACTACTTTGAATTATTTTAATCTTACAAGGCTTAACTCCATTAGTATAGAGAATCCCGCAAGTCTCAAAAACCGTTTTATTTGTTAAAACAACAGGTATACCAGAAAGTTTCGCGGCCTCTACAAGAGCTTTTGAGGGTTGTTTTCCCCTCGCAATTATAATGAGCGGTATATCTAAAACTTCAGCAACTCTTATGACCTGTGGGCCTGTTATTCCCGTTATGAGACAAGCTTTCTCTTCGGTCAATGCAAGGACGTCTGAAAGGAGATCTGCGGCGAACCCCCTTTCAACCTCAACGTCCAGTTTATCTTCCCCCGAAACGATCTTACCATCTATCTTTTCGATAATTTCACGTATCTTCATAGAATCGCTTAAATTATAAAACTTTGTGAAAACGCGTTCAAGCCATACAAAATTAGTAGGATTTGAATTTTCGACCTTCATAAAGTATAATTTGCCTACGCTAAGGGACGATGGAGGATGCTCGAAAGGAACGAATTCATAGAATTTATCCTGCCGGATGTAGAGGAATTTATCGAGCAAAAAAACTGGCATGAATTAAAAATTGCACTATCTGAATGGCCTCCCCAAGACCTTGCATATCTTATCCAATCCTTACGGGATGAGTACAAAATCATTGTCTTTAGGTTGCTCCCTAAGGATGTACAGGTGGAAGTTTTCAGTGAATTGGATTATGAAATTCAAGAAAAATTAATCCATAAGCTCGCTGATGAAGAAGTAAGATCAATTATAGAAGAACTCGAACCGGACGATAGAGCTGGACTTTTTGAAGAATTACCAGGGCAGATAGTTCAGAAACTTCTGCAACTCCTTTCACCAGAAGAAAGAAAAGTTACACTGAAACTCCTTGGCTATCCAGAGAACACCGTCGGAAGATTGATGACGCCTTATTACGTTGCCGTGAGATCCCACTGGACCTGTCAAGAAGCGATAGGACACATACGAAAATATGGAAGAGAAGCGGAAACCATAGACGTTATTTATGTAGTAGACCAGAAAGGGCATCTAATAGATGATATTGCCCTTAGAGAGATAATACTTGCCGAGCCAACGGAAAAAATTGAAGGGAAAATGGACGGACAAGTGGTTTACGTGGAAGCCTACACCGACCAGGAAGAGGCCGTCAAAATAATGAAAAAATATAACCTTAATGTCTTGCCAGTAGTTGATAAGGAAAATATACTCCTCGGAATTGTAACGATCGACGATATGATTGATGTCCTTGACGAGGAGCAAACGGAAGACCTTGCAAAAATATCAGGTGTTAGCCCCGAGGTAGTAGGCGCAGAATTTCTCACTCATCTAAAAGAAGTACCAATCTCTGAAATATACCGAAGCAGGATTAAATGGCTCGTTGCACTTTTGCTTATGGATTTTGTAACCGGTGGAATTCTTGCAACCTTTGAAGAATTTATAGCAAGATATGCAATATTAGTTTCCTTCCTACCCGTTCTTATCGATACAGCAGGGAACGCAGGTTCTCAGGCAGCAACATTATTAATAAGAGCCCTCGCCTTAGGAACGGTAAAACCAAAAGACTGGCTCTTCCTCTTGGGGAGAGAATTCTTAGTTTCGGGACTCTTAGGCCTCACTATGGCCATCGGAATCTCCTTTATGGGATTCATTAGAGGCGGGGCAGAAATTGCAAAAGTTGTGATCACAGCAATGTTTTTAAATGTAGTACTTGGCTCCCTAATAGGCCTTGCACTGCCCTTTATATTCTTGAAACTGAAACAAGACCCGGCATCGGCAAGCACTCCCTTAATTACAACCTTAGCCGATATCCTTGGTACTGCTGTTTACTTAGCTATAGCGATGGTAATGCTTCACTAAAAATCAAGATATTCCTTTACTTTCCGAGGTTTTCGAACTATAATAAACACGAACAAAGAACACTAATTGGAGGTATGAATGGCAAAACTTATTGGAAATGTAAATCCCAAAGCCTTAAGGGAATTGACCATTACAGTTACTGAAGAAGAAATTAGGGCCAATCTCGACAAAATCTCCCAGATATATCAGAAAAAAGCAAAAATTCAAGGATTCCGCCCCGGAAAAGCCCCTTTGGAGCTGGTAAAAAGTGTTTATGAAAAGGAAATCCTCCTTGAGGCTCAAGACGAGGCTATAAAAAGCAAAATCTACAACGAAATCAAGGCAAAAAAAGAAGAAGTCGTTTCTGAAATCTACATTAAAGATCGCAAAGACGATGAAAACGGTATTACGTTGACCGTTGAATACGAGGCAGTACCTACTTTCCTCTTTCCAAATCTTGGCTCAATAAAGGTCCAGAAAAAAATAAAAAGGGTCTCCGAAATAGACGTGGAAGATGAAATCGAAAAATATCAGAGAAAACTCGGTAAGCTGGTTCCCGTTGATAGAGAAAGTAAAGAAGGTGACTACCTTATTGTAGACTACAAAGAACTCGAGAATGGAAAAACCACAAAGACAAGACCCAATCTGACGCTGCAAATTTCTAAAGAAACCATAAACCCTGAAATTCTCGAAAGATTCCTGAACAAAAAGAAGGGCGACACCGTGGAAGTCGATTTTGTTGACGAAAAAAAAGATAGGCCGGTAAAACTCGTTTATGTAATAAAAGAAGTAGCAGAACTTCAATTGCCTGAATTGAACGATGAATTTGCCAAAAATTTAGGATTCGAAAACCTAGAAAAAATGAAAGAGGAAATCAGAAACTACCTCATCAAGCAAAACGAAAAAGCATCGGAAGATGAGCTGGAATGGCAGATAATAGAAGAGATCTATAATCGGGTTCAGTTTGAGCTACCCCGCTCGATGGTAGAAGAAAAGATAACCAGAATCGCGCAGAGTTTTAAATACGATCCTAAAAATGAAGAGGTAAGGAACTCCTTTAGACGAATTGCAGAAGACCTTGTCAAGAAGGAGATAATTTTAAAGAACTACATCGAACAGGAAGGCCTTGAAGCAACTGAAGAAGAGATTGCAAAAATCATTGAAGAAAAAGCAAAAATTTACCGCATGGATCCTCAAGTCTACAGGAAAGAATTGGAAAAGCGGGGGCTAATGGAAGATATAATCGATGAAATTTTAAGAAACAAAGCATTGGAAAACTTGAAAAATGCAGTTAAGGTGGAGGTAATTATAGAATGAGCATAGACATCAAGAAAATAATTGATCAGTATGTTCCCTACGTTATTGAGGTTACAGGAAGAGGTGAGAGGTATTTTGACATCTATTCGAGACTTTTAAAGGATCGAATAATTTTCCTCGGTTCACCTATAAATGGCCACGTTGCAAACCTCGTTGTTGCACAAATGCTCTTCCTCGAAGCAGAGAATCCCGAAAGAGATATAAACTTGTATATAAATTCCCCAGGGGGCGAAGTTACTGCAGGACTCGCGATCTATGACACAATGCAATATATAAAACCGGACGTAGCCACTATTTGCGTTGGGATGGCTGCATCGATGGGTGCCGTCCTCCTCGCTGCGGGCAAGAGAGGGAAGAGATACGCCCTTCCCCACTCAAGAATTATGATCCATCAACCCTGGGGTGGCGTTGAGGGTCAGGCAATTGACATAAAAATCCATGCTGAAGAAATAATGAGAATGAGAGATATTTTAAACAACATCCTGGCAAAACATACAGGACAACCCATTGAAAAAATTGAAAAAGACACCGATAGGGAGTTCTTTATGTCAGCTCAGGAGGCAAAAGAATACGGCATTATAGATGAAGTCATTTTTAGCCGTAAGGAGGAAAAGAAGTAAAATGCCTCGAAAAAATACAACAAAAGACAAACATATTCACTGCTCCTTTTGCGGAAGACCAGAGTCAGATAATCTAAGGATGATTGCAGGTATCGACGCTTATATCTGTGAGGATTGCGTGAAAATTGCCCATGACATTATCAAGGACGAAGAAAAGACAAAAAGAGAATTTAAAACTTTTACATTACCAACGCCAGAGGAGATTAAAGCCTACCTCGATGACTACGTCATCGGACAGGATTTAGCTAAGAAAGTACTTTCGGTAGCAGTTTACAATCATTATAAAAGGATTTTAAATCCCAAGAAAGACATTGATTTACAAAAAACAAACGTGCTCCTCATAGGCCCTACAGGATCAGGTAAAACACTTCTTGCAAAAACCCTTGCCAAATTGCTGGATGTGCCTTTTGCCATCTTTGATGTAACTTCCTTAACGGAATCAGGATACGTTGGAGAAGACGTGGAGACGATTCTCTTAAGACTTATCCAGAATGCAGGTGGTGACACCGAGAAGGCTTCCTATGGCATTGTTTATTTAGACGAAATCGATAAAATTGCCTCCAAGCCCAACACGGTAAGAGACATATCAGGTGAAGGAGTTCAGGAAGAGTTACTAAAACTCTTAGAGGGGCACGTAGTTAACGTTCCGATGAAATCCAATAAAAAGACGCACGAACAGCCCTTTTACCAGATTGATACGACAAACATTCTTTTCATCCTTGGCGGTGCCTTTGTGGGAATTGAAGATATTATAAAAAGGAGACTGGGAACCACAGAAATGGGCTTCAAATCAAACCAAAGAGATGTAAGCAAACTAACTTACAATGACATAATTTCACAGGTTGAACCGGAAGACGTCATAAAATATGGTTTCATGCCTGAGTTTGTTGGAAGAATACCGGTGATTGTTCCGCTTCATTCCCTTGGGAAAGAAGAACTTATAAGAATCCTCACAGAACCCAGGAATGCCGTTATCAAGCAATACCAGAGATTCTTTGAAATGGAAAATGTCAAACTGACCTTCACGGAGGATGCCTTAGAAGCTATTGCGGACATAGCCATACAAACGAAGACTGGTGCAAGAGGTTTAAGAAGCATCATCGAGAAAGCGCTCCTTGATACAATGTTCAAGCTCCCAACTTTGAGACAAAAAAAACCTATTGAAGAGGTAATAGTTGATAAGGAAGTAATCACTTCTGGCAAGGAACCAGTGATCATCTTCTCGGAATTCAAAAAGAGAAAAGAGAGCCATTAATAATCATGGAAAAGAGACTACCTGCTGTTATAACGAGAGAGCTTATAGTTTATCCCACCGTTGTTACACCGGTAATTATTGGCAGGCCTTTTTCTCTCAAGGCAGCAAGAGAAGCACTCACACTTAACAAACAGGCTATCTTCGTTGCTCAACTAAATCCCGAACTGGAAATACCCTCAGGACTTTCGGATATTCTTGAATATGGAACTATAGGGCTTTTCCTGCAACACCTGGCACCTCCCGATGGAACAATAAGAGCCGTTGTAGAAGGTCTTAAAAAAGTTAAAATCAATGATTTAATATACCAGGATGAGACCTTTTACGCCTATTATGATGAGATTGAACCGGTTATCCCAGAAACACCAGAAATTGAAAAATACACTCGACTTTTGAGGGATTATTTCGCAAAATATATCGAATATGTTAAAACTGTCCCCGAAACTGCCTTTAACGTTTTCGACGAATCCCAGGACCCCTGGAGTATAGCATATAAAGTGCTAACCGCACTGAGGCTTAAATTTAGTGAACAGATCGAACTATTCAGAATCAACGATCTGGAAGAGTTACTCAAACGCCTCGTTGAAATTCTGATAAGAGAAATTGAATTCATTAATCTCAAAATTAACATTGAGACAAGGGTTTCGGAGGAAATAAAAAAGTATCAGAAGCAGTTCTTCCTCCAGCAAGAAATGAAGGAAATCCAGAAGGAACTCGGCGTGACGGAAGAGGACGAATACGAAAACCTCGAAAAGACAATCCAACAATCCTTGATGCCCGAAGAAGTTAAGAAAAAGGCCTTAAGTGAAGTAGCAAAATTAAGAAGAATGCCATCTAACTCGCCTGACGCAGCGGTAATAAGAAACTATCTTGACTGGCTCATCAACCTCCCCTGGGGAATTTACACCGAAGACAATCTGGATATTGCCAATGCGCGAAGAATCCTCGATGAGGACCATTACGGTCTCGAAGAACAGAAAGAAAGAATTTTAGAATACCTTGCAGTTCTGAAGTTAAAGGGAGAAATTAGGGGACAGGTCATTTGCTTTGTTGGACCTCCAGGAGTGGGTAAAACTTCTCTCGCAAGGTCGATCGCAAGGGCCCTCAACAGGAAATTTGTTAGAATCTCTCTTGGCGGGTTAAGGGATGAAGCGGAAATAAAAGGGCATAGAAGGACTTACGTAGGTGCAATGCCCGGTAAAATCATTCAGCAAATAAGAAGGGCAGGCAGCTCCAATCCCGTATTCCTTTTAGATGAAATTGATAAAGTCGGACAAGATTGGCGTGGAGATCCACAGGCAGCCCTTATGGAGGTTCTGGATCCAGAGGTGAATAAGTCATTCCAAGACCACTACTTGGAAGTTGAATTCGACCTTTCCAGGGTCCTCTTTATAACCACAGCAAACACGACCTATACAATTCCAAAACCCCTCTTAGATAGAATGGAGGTTATTCCCATAAGAGGATATTTAGAGAACGAGAAATACCACATAGCAAAAAAGTTCTTAATTCCCAAGCAGTTGAAGGCTGCAGGACTCCCTGAAGATGCCTTAAAAATCACCCGTCCTGCGATATACCGAATCATAAACGAATATTCACGAGAAGCGGGCCTTAGAGAGTTAGAAAGGCAAATTGCAAAAATAACAAGAAAAGCAGCAAAAAATTATGCCGACAAAGGCAGGAAAACCACAGTAACCGCAAAAAATTTAGAGAAGTTTGTAGGCCCACCAAGATACAGAATGAGGGAATTGAACGAAACCCTTCCAGAAGGTGTTGCTTACGGACTCGCATGGACAGAGTATGGCGGAGACATTTTGAGAATCGAAGTTGCCAAAATGGAGGGTAGCGGGAAGCTCGAATTAACAGGTCAACTGGGTGATGTTATGAAAGAATCCGCAAAAGCCGCCTTAACTTATATCAGAGCAAACTATCAAGAATTTGGCCTCGAGAGAGACTTTTACAATAAGTTAGACCTCCATTTGCATGTTCCTGAAGGAGCAATACCCAAGGACGGCCCTTCCGCTGGTGTTACAATATTGACAGCCATGGTTTCCAGTTTAACTGGGAAAAAAGTCCCCAGTAATATAGCAATGACCGGTGAGATAACAATCACGGGGCAAGTTCTTGCCGTGGGTGGTTTAGAAGAAAAGCTCTTAGCCGCTAAAAGATACGGTATTACGACGGTCTATTTGCCTTTAGAAAATAAGAGAGATATAGAGGAAATGAAAAAAGAGATCACCGAGAAGCTTGAGCTCAAATACATTTCCCACGTTAGCGAACTCATTAAGGATGTATTCAACTTCTGAAAAAAAGCCAGAAAAAGCCCTTCTCGTCGGCGTTTGTACTTCTTCGCAAGAACGGTGGCGCGAATTAGACCGGCTTGAAGAACTTCAAAAACTCGCAGAGGCAGCAGGTGCAACGGTTTTTGAAAAAATTTTACAGATAAGACCCTCTTTTGACCCTGCCTATCTCATAGGAAAAGGCAAGGCCTATGAAATTCAGAACATCTGTGAGCAATTTGGGATTGACGTAGTAATTTTTGACCAAGACTTATCACCTTCCCAAGTAAGAAATTTAGAGCAAATAATCAAATGCAAGATAATTGATCGAACTGAATTAATTTTAGATATCTTCGCCCAACATGCTGAGACATTGGAAGCAAAGATACAGGTTGAGCTGGCTCAATTGCTTTACCGATTGCCGAGACTAACGGGAAAAGGCATTGACCTTTCAAGGCTTGGAGGAGGTATCGGAACAAGAGGACCTGGTGAAAAAAAACTCGAAGTCGATAGGAGAAAGATCAAAGATAGAATAAACCACTTACAAAAAGAACTCGCAGAGATTGAAAAAACAAGGGAACTTCACTATCGCAGAAGAAAAGAGATTTTTAAAGTGACCCTGGTAGGATATACTAATTCCGGAAAATCTTCTATTATGAACCTACTGACAAAGTCTAACCTTCCTGTTGAAGACAAACCTTTCTCGACCCTTGATGCGACCACAAGGATTATGTACCAGGATGTCTTGCCCAAACCCGTCGTTGTTTCAGACACCGTTGGATTTATTGAAGACATTCCGCATCATCTTATAGCATCTTTCAAGGCTACCTTAGGAGTGGCAAGGGAAGCCGACCTCCTGGTCCATGTAATTGATATTACTAACGAGCCGGTAGAAAAGAAGATACAAACTGTTGAATCCGTTCTTGCCGATATTGGATGCGGAGACAAACCCACTATTAAAGTTTTCAACAAAATCGATCTAATTATCGAGAAGAAGGTCATAGAAAGGATGCGTTCAAATTATCCTGATGCCCTTTTTATTTCAGCAAAATTAAAAATCGGCATCGACGAGCTAAAAAAGGAAATAATTAGAAAGTTTCAAAATTTAGAAGAACTCCAAGAAACTTCAAAAAAATAGTAAAGTCCCCATAAAACCGCATGCCTCTCATACTTTCCGATATTTAAAAGGTCACATAAAATTTCCCCGTCTCCGCCGGTGAAAATCACCCTTTCCTCACCTGTTACCCTAAGAGCGCCATCTACCAGACCCTTTAAAGCATCGACAATTCCTTTAACTATACAATCAATCGAAGATTCAGGAAGAAGTCGTAAAGCATCCTCTGCCCTCCCCTTACTTCGAAATTGCCTCATCTTTTTAAGCTCGTCCATGATCAAATAAGGGTAATCTTTCAATCTCGTGCCCTTTTTGTAATTAGAGATAATTAGTTTCAAACCGGGAAATATTGCAATAGGAAAGTGGGTATTATCCTTTACCCACTCTATATTTATAAAAGTGCCTGCATCAATTCCAAGACCTTCTCCGTACCTTCTCCAGATATAATAAGCCAAAGCCAATCTATCGTCACCCAGTTGAGAGGGATTTTTGTAGTGTATCTTTAGAAGATTTTGCGTGGAGGAAGATAAATGCAAAATCCTTCCCTTGTATTGAACTTCTTTCAGCCTCTGGCTCAACCTTTTAAAATTTTTCGTAGATACTGAGCTATAAATGATGGCTTCAGCATTACTCAGATCTTCAGGACGGGGTAAATCATCAAAAGATTCAGTGAGTTTTCCATCGAGGAATAACCCCGTGTGAATGTTGATGTTCCCAACGTCTACGCAGATTACTGCACCCATTCTATCCATACAACCTCACCAAAATTAAAATTACCCGCCGTTGTAAATAAATTTAAGTCCTTGTCAAAGTCCTTAAGCTCACATACTACCTCTCGGCCACCTTTGAAATGCAAAAAACATCTTCCCCTTAACGACACAAGTTTATAGTATTCCTGAAATATCCTCTCATAATCCAGATTATGAAGTCCTTCGATTTCATTAATTAGTATATCTGCAATTTCTTGCAGAGAATAAAGAAGACCCGTCTCAAGAAATAGACTTGTCGCAACTTCTTTAATCACCTCAGGAAACTCCTGTTGATTTACATTAATACCTATTCCGATTATGGTTGCTCCACTCGTTTGTTCCACAAGTACGCCGGCAATTTTTTTCCTCCCCACCAGTAAGTCATTAGGAAACCTCACCTTCACTGGCAAAAATTTCACAAGAGTTCTGTAAGAGGCCACTGCTCCAAGAGTTAAAGCCTTTTTCGAATCGATTTTTTCAAATACAAAGGAGGAGTAAAGCCCTCCTTTCTGAGAAATCCACTTCCTACCTTGTTGTCCCCTGCCCTTTGTCTGCTCCTCGGATATAACTACAAAAGGAATCTTTACACCACAATCAATAAAAAACTTCGCTGTATCGTTAGTCGAATCGCAAATTTTTATGTAATATTTATCCACAGGCTGCTACAGCAAAGGCTATGGAATAGTACTTCAATTCGGGCTCATCAGCACGGGAGAGTAAAACCACAGGAACTTTTGCACCATAAATTAGTCCGCCGGCCTTTGCATTAGCAATGTATATTAAAGCTTTAGCTAAAATGTTCCCTGACGCCACATCGGGGACTATCCATAGATCAGCATCCCCACTGACGACGGAAGTTACACCTTTGAGTTCCGCTGCCCTCTTTGAAACAGCAATGTCAAACCCCATTGGACCATCAAGATACACTTTAACTCCTTTAAAGAAACTCCTATCCTGAAGTTTTGAAATGGCAGCAAACTCAATAGTTTCTGGCATATCTTCATGAAGGGTTTCAAGAGATGCTAAAAAGGCTACCTTTATCTCATTATAACCCATGGTCTTCATTACATCTATTGCATTTTGAAGAATGCTTATCTTCATCTTCAGGTCAGGCCTTATATTCATCCCTGCATCGGTTAAGAAAACCAGTTTGTGGTAATTGGGAATTTCGAGAAGGGTTATATGGGAAAATATTTTTTCTGTTCTAATCCCCTTTTCCTTATCTAAGAGAGCCCGCAAAAAGGTAGGTGTGTCAATTTTCCCTTTCATAATAAAGTCCGCTTCACCCTTTTTTACAAGTTCACAGGCTTTAAAGGCGGATTCAACGGGTGAGGTTGAAGGAATTACTTCGTAACCTGAGATGCCATGCGTTTCAGCAAATTTTCTTATCTTCTCATCGTCACCTATTAAAATGGGCACGGCAAGGTCTTTAGCCAGTTTAAGCCCCTCAACAATTTCCTCTGAAGCGCCCTCAACCACTGCTATCCTCTTTCTACCTTTACTCTTTGCAAGTGCAATAACATCCTCAAAGGTTTTAAACATAATACATCTCCTTTTAAAATATTTTAATGGAAAAGAAAAGTAAAATCAGGAAGTAGCGCAATTCCGCTGCAAATAAAGCATCAATTCCAAGCCAGCAAAATTGATTACAGGCCATGTAGCTACAACTTTTTCTTCGAGAATTTTTAGAAGAAATATTATAATTAAACGGAAAAGTCTGGCAGGTTAATAAAAGTATGAAATTAAATCGTAAAATGTCTATACCTGAAGAAATGAGTGAATTGGTAGCTAAAGCAGATAAGCAAATCCTTGCCCGATGGGCATCTGAGTGTGCAGAAAGGGTGCTTCATTACTATGAAGAACTCTATCCCAATGATAGACGCCCTCACTTAGCGTTAAAATCTTTCAAGGACTACTTGAACTGTAAAATAAAATTCAAGGAATTTCGAAAATTAACTCTTGAAACTCACAGAATTGCGAGAGAAACAGAGAATCTACCTGCACGTTTCGCGGTAAGGGCGGTTGCACAGGCAGTCTCTATTGGACATGTGAAAGAACACGCCCTTGGCACAGCATGGTATGCTGCAAAGGCAGTATTTCTTAAAAGCCGGGGGACTCCCAGAAAGTCAAAGAAGAAATCAAATGGCAACTGGATAGACTCAAAATCCTCCTTAGAGAAACCCCTGAGGAGAAATCTCGATAAAAACCTTCGAGATTTTATAAATTGTGCAGTAAGTTTTTCAAATGAACTAAATTGTACAATATAATTTTAATTTAATTTCAGTTGTAAACCCACTTCGTGCTAATGTAAAATTTCAACTGCTATCTCACCTTGATAACTTTTTGGAGTGCTGAGGCACCCAATCCTTTTCCTACTGCTCTCACAAAATATATCCCTCTCCTCAATTCATTTCCAAAGGCGAAAATAGTCTTATTAAAGGTATATCTGTGAACGATTCTACCCGAGGGATCAAACAATTCAATAACAAAATAATCTCCATCCCTTAGGCCCTCGATTTGTGCACGCACCTCGTTCTCAAAAATTAATTTTTCAAGTTTTATTTCCAGAGAGCCTTTATGATCGTGGCTCTCAGAAATCGCAACAACGGGAATAATCTCTCCCCAGATTCGGAAAGAAGAATAGGGATACGGTGTAAAGGACCTCCAGGTAACAATAGCGTTATTTCCATTTGAGCTAACGTAAGCCTCCTTACCAGAGCCAAAATCTAAGGAGTCAATAAGTTCTCCTTCCAGGTTCAAATAATATCCAAGAACTCTTGAATCCCAACCAGTTCTGGAAGTTCCTGCAATAAAGTAGCCACCGTTGCAAGCGCTTATTTTAGCCCGTTCGAGACGAACTGGAATTTCACAACTATCTATAATGGCACCATTGTAGTTAACCCATACTCCCTTGATATACTGATATGAATTATAAGCAATTGCAAAGTATGATTCTCCATTATTTACCAATGAGACAAACTCTTTCTCACCCAAAGGGATCCTTGAAATTATAAGGCTACCTGATTCAGAAACAATATAAAGAAAACAGCTGTCTGTAAGTGTCATCATGTCATACTCACTCCATGCTACTGCAAACCTGCCATTAACATTGTCTGCTGATACACTCAGATCGTATATATCCACATCAGTGTTTACGGTGTGGCTTACATCGATAGGTGTCACTACAATGTTCCCATTGGAATCTATTATGCACAGCATAGCTCGAGGCTGATAGTACTCGGACCAGGAAACACCGTAAAAGTCTTGCGTCGACGCAGTGGCAACTAATGGGGCTCCTGTGAGAATAGGCGATATGTTAATATCCGAACCCACAACATTTCCTTCTCTTGATATTCTTAAACCCTTTACGGTATTTGAATTCATATCAAACCAAACAAAGAAATAATTATTACCATTAAAAGTAAGAGCATATCTTTCCGTGAGTGGTCCTCCACTGGGCACCCAATTAACAGGATTACCTGAGCTGTCGATCAATTCGCCATTCAACCCGTAGAAATCGTCCTTCCAGATAACAAGAATACTATCCCCACCAAACTCTGCAACGGGTAAGACTTGAGAATTAGCCACAATACCAACATCCCTTAAATCATAGTAGGGATCAGGAAAATTGCCACTCATTGTAACCCTTTTCCCACAGATTCCATATTTTTTCAATGAAGGCTGGTAATGTCTCCAAAGAACAAAAGCTATAGTGTCTGAAAAGGCAAGGTCGAGGTCATAAAGTTTGGGCGAATTTAGTAAATAAGCGTAGTTACTGGAAATAATTGAACCACTCGTGTCCACCACAGCTACCTGCAAACTGTATGTATATGAAGGCAAATCACGCGTAGAGACGACAATAAAATGCCCATTACTGTAAGAAACTGCAGGGTAATTGTAATTCTCAGAGCCCCCTGAAATTACATGTAAAGGCGGGATATCGCGACAGGTGCCGCTCGCATCGACCCTTGCACCATAAACAGAAGTTGAGTCGCTATATCGCCAGACCAAAAACCAGTAACCACCTCCAAAAGCTACATCAAAAAAGTTTATATTAACTGTATTCCCTATCAGATCTCTGCCCCCGGGATCCAATATGTTCCCTAAAGGAGTAATCCTTGATCCGTAAAGTTTCCAAACACCAGTCCTATTATCTAACCACACGACCAGGAACTTGTCACCGTCAAACGAAATTTTGGGCATACTTTGAGTTCCAGGACCTTCATAAACTGTCACATAACCTACCACATTGCCATCGAAACTTATCCTTGCACCGTGAAGGTCTCCTGACATTGTTGCCCAAACGACCATATATCCGTCTGAAGGAGCACAAGCTACAGATGCTCGCAAGGCCTCAGCAGTGCTTATAGTAATAACATCTCCTATGATATTTACTCCAGAAATTCTCACCCCTCTCACTACATTAATGCTATCGACCCATACGACCAGGTAATTATCCATCCCCGACGAGGTATATCCGTAAGCAATATCTGGGAAAATACTGCCCCTAACAGTTGTTATTAAGATTCCACAAGTATCTAAAGGATATCCATCAGGCGAAATTCTTGTCCCATAGACACTTCTGGATTCATTCCTCCCGTCGTCCCATACCGCAAAATAACCATAACGCCCACCTGCAATTGCTGGACCGAATTGTTGCACATACAGCCCATAAATCGGGTTGGTTGGGTCAACAAGGAAGGCCCCCATCAAAAGCGAGGGGCAAGTAACTAATACTACCAATGTGATTACTAAATATCTCATTACCACCCCCTCCCCTACAAGGGATTTACTTAAAATTATATGGGGAAAAAGTAAACTTGTCAAGTACTTTTAATGCACTACCTAAAATAAATGACCGTTGTTATTGTTCTACCCTAAAAATCTGATAAGCAATTCATCTTGCAGGGATTCCCTGCACGAAAGGTGCAATTTTAAGCTCCTGGAAAAGTTTTAGCGATTTCTTAACCCCAATTACAAGTGTCTATTTTTAAGGTAATGGTATTGAGCCGAGAAAGCATGAACAAAATCACCATTTCATCTTAATTACATGAATTTCACCTTCTGTTGCTACGAAAACGTAATTTTCAGACACTTTAATCAACCTACCATTTTTACCGTAAGGGCGAAAATATCCGAACTCCTTAGGCGCCAGAGGGTTGTTTAAATCAAGCACAGTTATAAGATTATTCAATCCTGTACAAATGGCCTCATTATTAAATACATTAACTGAACTTGCGTTGATGCGAGAATATGTGCTAAGGACCCGGGGCGACGTCGGATTTGATACATCGATTACACAAAGGCCACCTGACCCCA
>Ga0068705_10000558_pt1 | contig 18802 bp, 17 predicted proteins | sample YNPMSTMetaG_FD_65631 | JGI IMG/M metagenome (GOLD analysis project Ga0068705, IMG submission 65631) | Anoxygenic and chlorotrophic microbial mat microbial communities from Yellowstone National Park, USA - YNP MS-T MetaG | ecosystem: Environmental > Aquatic > Thermal springs > Hot (42-90C) >... | reverse complement strand
GTAGTGGGGTGCCAATCCCGCCAACAATCCGTCCTTAGGTCCTTCCAGTCCAACCCTGCCGCCTTCAGGATGTCTCCTGTGGAACATCCCGCAAAGCATTTGATCCCGACACTGCCGTCTTGGTTTTCCCATACCAGCAGACTAGGGCGGTGTTTTCCGCCAGCTGCTTCATGACATGGACAAAAGCTTAGCCAGCCTCTGCCCGCTTTTTTTGGCCGAAGGCCCATTGACCCTAGAAGAGCCAAAACACGTTCCAAACCAGGTTGTTTCATGGCGTTAACCGTCCTTCCGTGAATTGCCATATAGGGCTGGCCGGGGCCGATGGGGCCGGGCTGAGCCGACAGGGCCGACTCCGCCAAAACCGGGGCCGATAACACCAACCCGCCGGGATTGACCGATCCCCCAATCCGCCGGGAGTCGGGCCAATTGTCCAAACCCCACCGGCCCCCGCCGCCAAAGCCGATCAACTTACCAGGCTAAAGCCTACTGCCCCGAAGCCTGGGTTGCCCGATCCGCTTCCTGCTGGGCTGTCCAACGGGTTTGCCGCCTTGCCCATTCTTCCAGGACGGGCCTGGGATACCGAACCGTTCGCCGCCCCCCACGCCCGACACTCAAGACGATGTAGGGTACCAAGCCTTGGCGGGTCCGTTCCCAAAGCCAACGTTCCGAAAACCCCAAAAATCGGGCCGCTTGCCTGGGAGTAAGCAAAAGGGGTAACTCTTGGGAAACAGTCCTTTCGTACATAGAAACTCCTTTCAAAAAAGGGGGCAGAAAGTTGGGCCTTGAACCTAATGGCAAAATATCGCCCGCCCCAGATTTTGTGTTGTCAAAAGACAGATAAGGGACACGTGTCCCTTCGCTAAGTCCAGAAAAGAAAAGGAGTTAGAAGCAAAGAGAAGTTGTCGAGGGACAGATGGGGGACAAAATGTTTTTAAGAATCTTGCTGATATTTTTTGATGATTCTCCGAACCCAGAGAAAAAAATCAACCCCCGTGATTGCCGACAGTGAAAATTATTTCCCGAAAAAGCCGGGGGCCCCTGGAGTGCCTTTTTTGCGCAGCCGGGGGTCTGGGCGGTTTACCAGGGAAGTCGATACTTTTTTCGCCCCCCCTGGGGTGAAGACAGAAAAGTTCCCATGCCAACGGAAAACAAGTATGTTTCCCTTGGTGGTGTCGGTTGGGTGGTTTCGGATACCCCCCATTGGAAGAACCTACCACTTTTGGGGAGAAATTTTCCGCCCCCGAAAAAAAGACATGCCAATTTTGGTGGTGTTGTGTGGGTGGGTTAAAGGAATCCCCTGTTGGCAGGACCCACCACTTTGGGGGGTGGGACCTTGAAGCTAGTCGGGCCGGGGTTCCAGGTCTTTGGATCGGGCCGGGGGATGGGAGCCGGGCCTAGCCGGGCCGCTCCCCCCGACCGTTTCATCGTTTCATTCTGTTTCCAAAAGGGGTGAAACGGTCCAAGTCTTTATTTTGTAAGGACTTACGTCCATCGTTTCATGGTTTCATGAAAACCCAGAAAAATCTTTTTCAGATTACCCCCCTTCTTTGGGGGCGGGCAACTAGGGTGTCTGGGCTGGATCGTCCAAGGTCGTCTTCCTGGGCGGGAAGCCTTTCCCTACCAATGGGGGGTAGTTTGGGGTACGTTGGGTACGTTTCCGGAAGGTGGTAGGGCTGCCCATATTACCCGTTAGCCGATCTGGGGTCTTGCCGTTCTCTCCGCCGATAACGGATTTCGCTCCCCCCTGCTAGCCATTCCCGAAACGCCGAAAGGCTTCCTTGAGTTCTTCGGGAAGAGAATCCCAGACTTCAAGAATCTCCCTTAGTTCTGGGGGTATGGTAACCCCACCGTCTTTGAGTGTGCTGTATTTTGCGCTATGGGTTTCAGAAATCCCAGAAAAATCCGGGTTTTTTGGGGGGGTTCGACTCCCATCACTCAAATGGACAATTTTTCACTATCTGACAAGGAGCGGCAAAGCTTGGCGTAACCTGGAACTCCACAAGGCTTTGCGTCAAAAACTTCTGCTCTTCGCCGCTCATTGCCGACGCTTGCTTGGCCGCATTTTGTGCCAAAACTGTGCCGCAGTTTCCGCTGCAATCTGAGGGTATCCTAAAGTTCATATCTGCCCTTTGCCGAAGGGGCCTGTGGTCCTTCGGGCTACCCGCCGGAAGGCCTCCTCGGGGGGGATCAACGGGATGACGATCTGTACTCATCCCCTCATTGCGAAGGGTGTAACATTTTAGCCGGATGAAGGCAACTCGCCTTTCCCATGGCAGGCTAAATCCCGTATCTCATTGCCGCGAAAGCGGGAATTCAGAAAATATCTTCAGTTGCCGCTTGCCCAGGAGGAACACCGTAGCAGGGACAAAGCAGCCTGGATGCCTACTTGCGCAGGGATGACACCATCGTCCCTCTTCATTCGGCTAAATGTTTCCTGAAATCCTTCTTTTGGTCTAGGTCAAATGAATCAGAGGTTCCTCAAAGGCTTAGCTGTTCCCTTGCCTAAGGCACCTCTGTCCTGATGGTCAGCCGCCGACAGGTCCCCTCGGTCAGGTGAGCGTACGACCGATCGGTAAGTCTCCTGCTGTTGCCAGGCCATGAAGTTGCCACCGGCGGGGGGTATCGGGCAACCAAGTCGCTTTCACCCCGGTTCCCGAGTCTGACGTGGTCCGATTTCCGTAAGTGCTTGTTTTTTCTGAGGTTACACACTAAATCATTCGTGAGCCGCTGGAAAACCACGTTCGAAGATCCATCTGGGGGGTAAAGCAGGGAGTTAGAGAATTCCCGGATGGAGATGTGAAAAACTCACTTGGAAAGAGTTTACGGGGGCGGCGGGTGATGTACCCGCCGCCCCCATTTTTTACGCCCGGTTCCGAGTTTGCCTCAAACGAACCCTCCCCCTATCCAAGAGGGGAATAATCTCCCTCTTTGGATGCAAAACGAGAGTTAATACCACTTCTTGTGGGGTTGGTTATACAAAAAAGCGTGGTTCAAAAATGGGGCCACGGCCGGAGGGCCGTGGAAAGTCTTTTGTCGAGCTACTTTGAGACCATAATAAGTTAGACTTCAATGGGGCCATGTCCTAGCCTTAAGTGGGGCTTGACACGGAATTGTTTTATTACCGTAATATATTAGAAAAAGAAGCATGCCTCCGATAATCTCTATAGGGGAATCTGAGACGATAAAAACCTCCGAATCCACCTTCCCCAACCATAGGCTTTCCTAAGGTCTGCTCCATAAAGGAGGAAAAAATATGGGGCTTTCTGAACGGGAAATCGCAGAAATTTACATGGCTATTAGACTCAAGCTGCAAAAAATGTGTCCTGTAAAAGACTGCGCCTCCCGAGAGGATTTTTCTCAGGAGGTCTTCCTTAAATTTTTATCGTGGTCGCGTACCAAAAATCTCCGCTGGAAAAGCCCCATGGATGTCGAAAATGCCCTCCTTCATTGCGCCAAGTATGTAAAAAAAGACTGGAAGAAGCAAAATTCTTCTCTCTATTCTAACCGGATTCGCCTATTAGAGCAAACCCGTCTGGAGGCGATTCCTTCCCGGGGGGAGGGACATAGTTCTCTCGACAAGGCGTCCCTGGAAAAGCACCGAAAGAGGATCCATCACACGGTAAAAAAATGCCTTGCCGGTTTAGATTCTTCCTGGCGATCCATTTTCTTCCTTAAATACGGCTTAGGGTGGCCGGAAAAACAGATTGCCCAAGAGGTAGGCCTGCCTTTGACCACGGTGCGATCCCGCATTCCGCGGCTTCGGCGAAAAATCCAAGTGGTTTGCGGCGGCCCTCCTCGAACCGCGGGAAAGATAGGTTGCCGTTAGAAAGGGCGAATGGGGGTTTCCTTTCTGGGCCTTTCGCCGAAAAAAAAGAACGGCTTAAAAATGTATAAATGTATCTAAAGAAATATGAATACCTATCCTTTATCAAGCCAAGGATGTCCCTCTTACTTCTCTCGAAAGGGAAAATAGTTATATTAAGAAGAAAATTTACATGTCATTTCTACAGGAGGTGAGGTTATGGGCGGATTTTTGGGCAATCCTCAGTCAATCCAGCCGTGTCAGGCGACCCCAGATGAGATGATGTTTGAGGAGTTTTTCCGTCTATTGACCGGGCATAAACCGTTCCCCTGGCAGGTGGAACTTTATCGGCGGATGGTGCGGGGAGAGATTCCCCAGCAGGTAAGCATTCCTACCGGACTGGGCAAAACAGCCATCGTGGCGGTTTGGCTGATTGCCCTGGCCAACAGGCCGGACATCCTGCCCCGTCGGCTGGTCTATGTGGTCAATCGGCGCACCGTGGTGGATCAAACCACCCATGAGGTGGAACAGTACCAAAAAAGGGTGCAAGAAGAGCCTGGCCTTGCGCCGCTGCGGCAGCGATTGGAAGCCCTTTGTGCCTTGCCGCCTGCCGACCATCCGCCGTCGCTATCCCCCAATACGCTCCAGGACCACCCGGCCGAGCATCCGGCGCCCTTGGCCATCAGTACGCTTCGGGGCCAATGGGCTGACAATCGCCAGTGGTTGGCTGATCCGGCCCGGCCGGCCGTGATCGTCGGCACGGTGGACATGATTGGCAGCCGACTGCTTTTTAGCGGCTATCGGATTGGGTTTCGGGAGCGACCGCTTCATGCGGGGCTCTTAGGCCACGATGTACTTCTGGTGCATGACGAAGCCCATCTGGAGCCGGCGTTTCAGGTGCTTTTGGAGCAAATTCAGCGGACTCTTCAGCAGGAGCAGGAGCGGACCGGTGGGCTTGGGGTTCGGCCGTTTCGGCTGATGGCCCTTTCGGCCACGCTGCGAGCTAATGCCTCCGCCCCGTCCGGCCAGGAGGTCTTTGGCCTGAGCGATCAGGAGCGCCTGCCGCTGCAGCCGATTCCGTCGGATGACTCCCATCCGTTGGCCTGTCTATGGCGTCGGCTTCGGGCGTCGAAGAGGATTTTCCTGCATTCAGTTGCCGACGAAGAAAAGCAGCTGGTTTCCCAAATCGTCGAGCAGGCCCTCCGGTGGAAGCAGAGCGGTCTGGCCGTGCTGATTTTTGTCCGCCGAGTCGAAGATGTGGAACAGATCGCCGACAAACTCCGCAAAAAGGAGCTTTTGGTGCAGCAACTGACCGGCACCATGCGCGGGCTGGAGCGGGATAAATTGGTTCGGCAGGACCCGGTCTTTGCCCGGTTTCTGCCGATGGACAGTCGGCCGGGAGGAGTCCAGCCGGTGGAGGGGACGGCGTATCTAGTTTGTACGTCGGCCGGGGAAGTGGGCGTGAATCTATCGGCCGATCATCTGGTGTGCGATCTTACGCCTTTGGAGAGCATGATTCAGCGTTTTGGCCGGGTGAACCGATTCGGCCAACGTTCGGACTCCGAAATTCATGTTCTGCATCCCACGCAGTTTGACGAGGCGGATTCTTTCGACAAAGCTCGGCAAAAGACGCTGGAGCTACTGGGCCGACTCGGGGGCGACGGCAGTCCGGCGGCTTTGCTGGATTTGCCGCGGGCCGACTGTGCCGACGCCTTTTCCCCGCCGCCGACGGTGCTTCCGATCAGCGAGATTCTTCTGGACGCCTGGTCGATGACGAGCATTCGGGACCAGTTGCCTGGCCGGCCGGAGGTAGAACCTTATCTGCACGGCCTGGTCAAAGAAGAGATTCCGGAAACCTACGTGGCCTGGCGTGAGGAGGTGGAGGTCATTTCCACCGACCTGCTCCTTCAGAGGTATCCGCCGGAGGAACTTTTGGAACATTATCCTCTTAAGCCCCATGAACTCCTCCGGGACCAAAGCGATCGGGTGTGGAAACACTTGAAGGAGTTGGCCAACCGGCTTCGGAAGGATGCGCGGGAGCGGGATCGGCAACATCCGGTTTGGCTGGTGGATTCCCGAGGGGCAGTGCAAGTGTTCACCCTGGAGAAGTTGGTCCAACAGGACAAGAGTGCGATTTACTACCGGACGGTGCTTTTGCCGCCGTCGGTGGGCGGGTTGCAGGGGGGCTTTTTGGACGGCCAGTCGGCGCCGCCGGCGGGCGAAAGTCTGGACGTGGCCGACCAGGGGGTTACCGATCTGGTGCAGAAGAAAGCTCGGCGTCTCCGGCGATTTTCCGACAATCCGGAACCGGAGCATCTGGAAAAGATGCGGCTCATTTGGACCATCGACACGCAGCCAGAGGCCGAAGAGGCCGAAGAAGTTGAGTTGGCCGGTGTGCCGGGAGAGGTGTCCGAGGCCCCAACCGGGCAGCCGGCGGTCCGAGGTCGCTATTGGCACTGGTACGAGTCGATCGAGGCGGCGGAGACGGAAGGGTCGGAATCGGCGCATCGGCCGATTCCGTTGGACGAGCATCTGGAGGCGGCCGCCGAGCTGGCCGACAGGATGGCCGAGCGGTTAGGCCTTCCGGCGTCGATCCGGCAGGCGGTGTGCTTGGCCGCCCGGCTGCACGACTTGGGCAAGCGTCGGCGCATTTGGCAACAGGCCATTGGCAATTCCGATCCGAGCCAACCTCTAGCCAAAGGCCCTGGCGCCATGCGATTGGCCGAGTTGTCTTCGTATCGGCATGAACTGGGTTCCTTGTTGGATTTGGCTGGGCTGCCCGAGTTTCAATCGCTCAGCGAGGAGCAAAAGGATTTGGTCTATCATTTGGTGGCGGCGCATCATGGGCGTGCTCGGCCCCATTTTCCGGCGGAGGCGATCTTCGATCCGGAACGTCCCCTGTCGGAGGCGGAGGCCGCTGCTTGGGAAGTGCCGCGGCGGTTTGCCCGATTGCAACGGCGGTTTGGCCGGTGGGGCTTAGCCTATTTGGAAGCCCTGGTGAAGGCTGTCGATTATGCCGTCAGCAGCCATCCAGAACGTTTCGTCAACCCGTCTGGGTGATCCGCACAGGGCCTGTCGCAGCGTGGCAATCCCATACGTAGATACACAAAGGAGGCATGGAAGCACTTCGCCGACCAGCCCGAGCGCCTTCGTAGCCAGAAATCTCCTAAGGAGATATACAAAGAAGGTGTACAATTGTTTGCTATCCGCCCTCACTTCGTAGCCAGAAATTCCATACGCAGATACCCAAAGGAGGCGTGCAATCGCACCGCCAACTAAATAAGTCCACAAAATACCGGAAGTGGTTGGACTACTGGCGACTCGGAAACGAAGGTATTTCGCACCTTTGGTCCACTTTCGCAATTATGTGGAGTTATTTAGCCCGAGCGACTCCGCTCCCATACATCTAGATACCCAAAGGAGGCGTGCAAGATGAACATTTTCAAGCCGAGCATTTCGGTTCGTGTGGAACCGACCAATCCGGGGGAATTTTTTGCCTGTTGTGGCCTGTTGGAGCTTGCTGATCGGCTTTGGCCCGGCGCTGAAGGCTGGTTTACGTTGGCGGCACCCCCTGGTGCCTCTGGGATTTCGGTGGGGGTTGCGGCTGGATGGGGGACTGCCGATTTTCATCTTATTTGCGCCGGCGATGTGGCCGCCGTTATGGGGGCAATTGCCCAGGCGCCGCTGGCCCTGCTGGATCCTGAGAATGAAAGTGACTCTCCGGTGGAATTGGGCGGTCCGTTTTCCCCGCCGCTTCGGGTGGACTGGTGGCGGGATGAGCCCGGGAAGGGTTTAAAAACCTGGGCCGGTTCCATGCGGGCTCCGCGGATTGCCCAAGCCATGCAACAGGCCCTCGACGACCCCCGCTTCCATGGCCCGGAGATGTTTCAGGTGGGCATGGTCGTTTATGATGCGAATGGCAAAAAAGCCGAACCCTTTTATTTCGACGCCCGGCGGGCCTTGAGCGCCCATTCGCAGGATGTCGGCTTTTCTCTAGACAAGATCGAAGCAACCACTCTGGCCTATCCTGCGGTGGAGTTTTTGTGTTTGGTGGGCCTGCAGCGGGCTCGGCCGGTGGCTGAGCAGGCCCGGTGGTTTCGATATTCCCTATGGACTCGGCCGATTGGGCCGGCTGTACTCCCTGCGGCCGTGGCTGGACTGCTGCCTGGCATCTCGGGGCCAACCTACCGTTTTGAAAACGGTTATCGTACTTCGCAGCGGAAACACAAGGCGTTTCGTTTGGCTCAACGTATTTCTTAAGGAGGTTTTCGTATGACGCAGGTGAATCTTTTGGATCGGTATTTGGTGGACGAAGGTCCGGCGGCTTTGGTGCTTCGGGAGCCGTTGATGTCGGTTGAAGGCCCGGATGGCGTGGTTTTTCCCGCCACGTTTGCGCCGGGCGATGGGTTTCCCGGCGGCTACCACATCGATCAGTTTCCTGACGGTTCCAATGTCTGTCTGATCGATTCGGTCGGTTTGCAGGCCAATCGCCTGGAACCTCTCTTTATGCAAGATCAATATCGTCATCTGGTGCCGCAGATTACCATTCAGGTGGCCCATCTTTCGATCAATCTTTTGCAGGTCGGCCATCGGGCTGCCGACGCCCTGGTCCGCTGTTCTGCTCTTCATGAGGAGCTCCAGCGGGCTTTTTTAGCTTCTTTGCAGGGCGATGCCGAGCCCCTGGCCAAGCTGGCCCCTACCTCGCTGGTTTTCGGCGTCTGGGATTCCCGGGGCACGCAGGAGAAACGTCCTCGTCTGATCAATTCTGTGGTCCGGGCCTTCCATGTCAAACCCATGCGGCGTTCGGCCGTCTATGTGCCTCCGGTCAATTATGTCCAGTTAGGCATTTTCCCCGAAGAGGAGGCCGAAAAGGCTTCCCGCGACGCCAAGAATCCTTTGGCTCAGTGTGGTTTTGTCCATCATCCCAGCACCGGGCATGGCGGCGTGATCGCCGCTGGCGGCATCCGACGCGACGCCTATCTGAGCCTGGCTGCGCTTCGGCTCCTTCGGGCCGGCAGCGATCCGGAAAAAACCCAACGCCTCCAGCGGTATATCTTGGGACTTGCTCTGGTAGCCTTTACTGCGCCGATGCCCAATTATCTCCGCCAAGGCTGTATTTTGGTTCGTGATCCTTCCAAGCCATGGGAACGTTGGGAGGTATTTCCCTCGGGCGATCGCCAGCCGTTTACGCTTTCGCATGAAGAGGCGTTGGCCTATGCCACGGAGGCCGCGGCGGCTTTCGGCGTCGGGCCAGATCGCACCGCGGCGTTCGATCCCCCACGGGCCAAAAAGGAAGTCGAGGAAGCCAAAAAGAAAGGAAAACAAAAGAAGGGCAAGAACTCTTCCCCGTCCCAGGCTGATTCCGAGGAGTAGTAATCATGTCCACGTTTCTGTGTTTGACGATCCGTTTTTTGGACCGCACCTTTCATGGGCGGAGCGAGCGGGGCGGGCACCAATGGCCTCCTTCTCCGCTTCGGGTCTTTGAGGCGCTAGTAGCGGCGGCCGCGGCCCGGTGGAACCAGCGTCGGCACATCCAGACCGCCGCCCAGGCGCTGCGGTGGTTGGAGCGCCAGCCGCCGCCACGCATCCTGGCCCCTGACCATGTCTATGCCCCGCATCCTTTGCACCTTTTTGTTCCCGACAATATCGCCGACACCGTAGCCCGGTCCTTGGCCCGCCAAAACAGATCCGCCGGCAAGCGCAAAGCCGCCCACCGGCCAGCTTCTTCCGAGCTGCTTGACCAGGAGGCTGCTTCCACCCCGGAGGTTGCTGTTTCGCTTGCTCCCCCTCGGACGGAAAAATATCTCTACACCACCTATCTTTTCTCCGAGGAGCTGCGGTATCTTTGGCCGATCGATCCGGCCGATCCCGACTGGCCCCAGGTGCAGCCGATCCTCTTGGCTGCCGCCCGCAGTATCACCCATCTGGGTTTAGGCATTGATCTGGTGGTGGCGGATGCGGCGGTGATGTCGGACGATCAGGTGGCCGCTCTGCCGGGCCGGCTGTGGTCGCCTTCCGAGCATGGCGGCCCGGTTCGCCTTCGGGTCCCCATAAGCGGAACTTTTGATCAGTTATGCCAGTGCTATCAGGCCTTTCTTCGTCGGGTTCCTGCCGGAAGGAAAAGCACGCAGCCTTTTGCTCCGGTGCCTCCTTTGACGCAGTTCCGTTGGGTCGCTTATCGCCAGCCGGAGCATGTCTCGGGGTTACCTTGGGTAGCTTTTCGGCTTCTTCGGCCCGATAGGTCCCAGGCCGCCTTTGAGCCGACGGAGTGGACGGCTCGGCTGGCCGGCATGTTGTGTCATCAGGTGGCCGAGGTGGCCAAAAACTTTCTCCAATGGCCCAAGGAGCGTTTCATGCCCCAAGTCCTTGGCCACCAGGCGGTCCCTTCCGACGATCAGCCCGCCCCCAAGGCGGTTCGGCAGCATCCTTGGGAACCCCGTTTGGCGTATTTGCCCGTGCCTTCCATCCTTCGTTGGGGCCAGCCGCCTTATCCGGCAGGCGCCATCCGCCGGATTCTGTTGGTCGGCATGCCCGGCATGGAGGACGAGATTGAGCAGCTCGGCAAATATCTTGCCGGCCGATTCCTCATCCGGGAGGACACCGGCCAACCCGTGGCCCTGTTGGCTCCGATTGCCCGTCGGGAGCAGGATTGGGTGCTCCAGCAGTATCTCCAACCGGCCGCTGTCTGGACCTCGGTCAGTCCGGTAGTGTTGCCCGGTTTCGACGATCGGCGTCCGGAAAAGACGGATCGGCTGCTTCGCAGGGCACTGCGTCAGGCCGGCTTCGACCCACAGCTGGTGGAAAATGCCCAGATCGATTTTCTCAAGGTCGGTTTTTTACCCCGGCTGGAACTGGCCAACCGATTTTTCCGGCCCCAATGTATCCGGGATCGTCCGGTCTGGCATGTGCGGATTCGGTGGGTGGATCGGCACGGCCAGCCCCTTCGGATTCCAGGGCCTATGTTTCTCGGTTCCGGCCGGTTCCGTGGACTGGGACTTTGTGTCGGTCTGGACGGAGAAGAGCCGGCCTGGCCGCCGGTCGAGTCCGGTTCCTAGCAGGTCCAGCCGGTTTTCAGGGAGCCACTCCGCCCTGCCACCCAGCAAACCCGGGCGGCCACGTGGACGACCTACTTCATCTTCAGGAACACTCTAGCCGATTGAAGCAACTCGCCTCTCCCCGGCGGGAGAGGTCGGCCTGGCCAAAGGCCAGGCCGGGTGCGGGGGATTTCGGTGGCACAAGGTGCCTGGATTCCTGCTGACGCAGGAATGACCCATCCACTTCCCTTCATTCGGCTAAACTGGGACCATCTTCACAAAACCAAGCGACACACACGGGAAAACCAGGAAGTTTAGTATCTCTACAATTTGCGAAGATCCATAGGAGGGTTGAGCCATCTGCCTCCGCAGGGACGGATCGACCTGATCTTTGAAAATGCACAAATCTTTCCGCTGGGTTCGCAACCAGACCGAGGCTCTCACCCTTTCCCACGGCGGGGAGGCCGGCCTGCCCTGAGGCAACGCCGAGGGCCAGGCCGGCCGCGGCGGCCCCTTCCAGAGGGAGGACAGGCGTCTGGCCTGTCCTCTCCCTTGCCCCTGGCCGTCGAACGGGTTTGGCTGCGTGGCCGATGTGTCCTTCCTGCGCACGCAGAAATCCAGAAAAAACCCTGGATTCCCACTTTCGTAGGAATGACACCCAAAGGGTATCCTTTCTAGGCCTCTGCTCATGTCATTCCTGCGCAAGCAGGAATCCAGACGCCTCTCCCCTTGGCGGGAGAGGGCGGCCTGACCGGAGGCCAGGCCGGGTGAGGGGGACGATTCCCTCTTGTCCCGGCCCTCCAGAGGTCGGTTGCTTCATTCCGTGGAACTTTTCTTTTCTTTGAGGATGGTTGTTCTGCAGGGAGGGTGTTGGTTGGTTTTGACTTCTTTGGGAGGACCTCCTATGCAACCCCTTGATTCGCTGCTGCTTCATCCTCAGGATGTTCCCGATTTAATCCCCGCTCGGATGCTTAATGAATTTTGTTATTGTCCTCGGCTTGCCTATCTGGAGTGGGTTCAGGGCGAGTTTGCCGACAATCTGTACACCTTGGAGGGCCGGTTCGGCCATCGGAAGGTGGATCAGCTTCCCCCGCAGCCTTTGCCTTCGCCGGACCAGGCCGATTCTCTTTCCGAACCCATTCATACCCGTTCGGTCCTCTTGTCTGCTCCCTCGGAGGGTCTAATCGCTCGGATCGATCTGGTGGATTTGGACTCCGGATCGGCTGTGCCGGTGGATTACAAACGCGGCAAAATTCCCGACCGACCCGATGGCCCTTGGGAGCCGGACTTAGTGCAACTTTGTGCTCAGGTGCTCATCCTTCGCGAAAACGGCTATCATTGTGAAGGCGGCATCCTGTACTATATCCAATCGCGGCGCCGGGTGTCCATCCCGGTGGACGATGCTCTGGTCCAACGCACTCGGGATCTCTGCCGTCAATTCCGTCAGACGCTCGCTTCCGGACGGATTCCACCCCCTTTGGACAATAGTCCCAAGTGTGTGCATTGTTCTTTGGTGGGCATCTGTCTTCCGGACGAAACCCGTCTGTTAGCCGATCCCGATGCGGGCCATGGAGAAGTGCGTCGGCTTATCCCTGCCCGGCCCGATGCCCTGCCCCTGTACGTCCAACACCAAGGCGCCCTGGTCGGAAAGTCCGGCGACTGTTTGGTCATCTCTGCCAAGGGCCAGACCCTCCGCCAGGTCAAATTGATCGATGTCTCGCAGGTTTGTCTATTCGGCAATGTCCAACTGACTGCTCAGGCCTTACGCGAACTGGCCGCCGCGGGAATCCCCGTGGCGCATTTCTCCTACGCCGGCTGGTTCTACGCCCTGACTTCCCCTTTGCTCCATAAAAATATCGAACTTCGCATCGCTCAGTTTGCCGCCGCGGCCGATCCCCAGCGCTGTTTGGAACTGGCCCGTCGTTTCGTGGCCGGGAAAATCAAAAACGCTCGCACTCTCCTCCGTCGCAACGCCGACAATCCCACTGCCATGCCTCTGGCACGCCTCCGCTCCTTAGCCCTCCAGGCACTCCAGGCTCCGGATCTGCAAACCCTCTTGGGCATCGAAGGCGCCGCCGCTCGCTCCTATTTCGCCGCCTTCGCTCAACTGCTCAAATCCCAAACCCCTTTCCATATCGAAGCTCGAAATCGCCGGCCGCCACGCGATCCGGTCAATGCCCTGCTCAGCTTCCTCTACGCACTGCTGGTCAAAGACCTGACCATCACTCTCCATACCGTCGGTTTTGACCCCATGCTCGGGTTTCTCCATCGGCCACGCTACGGGCGACCCTCCCTGGCCCTTGACCTGGCCGAAGAGTTCCGTCCGCTGATCGCCGATTCCGTGGCCTTGGCCCTGCTGAACACCAAGGAAATCACCCCCGATCATTTCGTCCGCTCCGCAGGCGCCGTGGCCCTCAACGAATCCGGCCGACGCACCGTCCTGCACGCCTACCAACGCCGCATGGACTCTTTGGTCACCCACCCACGCTTCGGCTACCGCATCAGCTATCAACGCGTCCTGGAAGTCCAAGCCCGCCTCCTGGCTCGCACCCTGGCCGGCGAAATCCCCCACTACGTCTCCTTCTCCACCCGTTGATCCCCCAGCAGGAAAGGAACCTCCTATGCGAAACGCCTTCCTCATCGCCTATGATGTGGCCGACCCAAAACGACTCCGCCGAACCTATCAGAAAATGCTCGGCTTCGGCGATCCTCTCCAGTATTCCGTCTTCTACTGCGAACTGTCGCCCATGGAAAAACAACTGCTCCAAGAAGCCCTCTGGGAAATCCTCCACCCTCAGGAGGACCGCCTCATGATTGTGCACCTCGGCCCGCCCCGGTCTGCCCCAGGCCGACGCGTCGAATTCTGGGGAAAACCCCCGATCGGCCCTTCCACCAGAGAACCCCTGGTGATATAATTTTTCTTACTGCGAGCGGCCCGGTGATGAAAAAGTTCCCAGACCCGCTCGCAACCGCAACTTTTTACCTTAAAACAAGTTATGATTCGGAGCCCCAAACGATGGGTCTTCTCCGCATCTGGTACGACCAGGTGTTCGCAAATGCCGTCCTAAGGCCTTACCGGCCAAGGAGTTACATCGGCGGACTCTCCGGGGCTAATCCGCCCCGGCCCCATTGAAGCTAGACTGGGGTGCTTTTTTAGCGAATGAAGCTAAACGACTCTCCGGGGCTAATCCGCCCCGGCCCCATTGAAGCCATATAACGTGCGCTCCAAACGCTCCAAGCGACGCTGGTCTCTCCGGGGCTAATCCGCCCCGGCCCCATTGAAGCAGGAATTTGTTCGTCAGTGGATTCTCGTTGGGCGAAGGACTCTCCGGGGCTAATCCGCCCCGGCCCCATTGAAGCAGTTCCCATAGCCGAGCACTCCGAAGGTCGCTCATGGCCGCTCTCCGGGGCTAATCCGCCCCGGCCCCATTGAAGCGGTTAACAAGTGGACCAATTTGTACGCCAGATGGCACTCTCCGGGGCTAATCCGCCCCGGCCCCATTGAAGCTTGGAGCTTTCGAAAAAGCCGAAAACCATCTGCTCGACTCTCCGGGGCTAATCCGCCCCGGCCCCATTGAAGCACGCCGGAGCAAATGCGAGAGTTCGTCGGCAAGGTACGGCTCTCCGGGGCTAATCCGCCCCGGCCCCATTGAAGCATCTTTATTTTCCCCTAATGTAGAGGCACGGATCAAATCTCTCCGGGGCTAATCCGCCCCGGCCCCATTGAAGCGATCTTTTGGCTGCGCCGCCCACTCGACAGGGTGATCTCTCCGGGGCTAATCCGCCCCGGCCCCATTGAAGCCGGTTGGTTCGGATCGGCTTCGGTTTCGGCATTGTGCTCTCCGGGGCTAATCCGCCCCGGCCCCATTGAAGCTCGTCCGGGCTGGCAAGAGGAGGCAAAAAAATACCGGCCCCTCTCCGGGGCTAATCCGCCCCGGCCCCATTGAAGCCAGGCGGACAACGAATCAATCAACCCACCATCCGCGACCTCTCCGGGGCTAATCCGCCCCGGCCCCATTGAAGCGGCTACTCGATATGTCCAAAGTAGCCGACGACAGGGTTCTCTCCGGGGCTAATCCGCCCCGGCCCCATTGAAGCAGGAGATAATGATGAGAGGGCCTACGGGAACTAAATGGCTCTCCGGGGCTAATCCGCCCCGGCCCCATTGAAGCAAGTTCAAGGCGGCATATAAGGCGCAGAGTAAACTACTCTCCGGGGCTAATCCGCCCCGGCCCCATTGAAGCACTAAGTTTATCGACCAACCAGTCGTCAATAGGTGTCTCTCCGGGGCTAATCCGCCCCGGCCCCATTGAAGCATGGCCGGACGGTCCAAATTCATATTGCTGTAGCAGACCCTCTCCGGGGCTAATCCGCCCCGGCCCCATTGAAGCGACGAGTTCGATGTTTGGACCAAGGCCAGGTCTTTCGCCTCTCCGGGGCTAATCCGCCCCGGCCCCATTGAAGCATTTTCCGGTCAATGAACTTCTTCCATGCCAAAAGCCCTCTCCGGGGCTAATCCGCCCCGGCCCCATTGAAGCGATAATGAGAAAATTGTGAAGACCATTCTGGACGCCCTCTCCGGGGCTAATCCGCCCCGGCCCCATTGAAGCAGGTTGGCATTGCAGAAATCCGAGCTATTTACACGGACTCTCCGGGGCTAATCCGCCCCGGCCCCATTGAAGCGTTGCCACAGTTAAAAAAATTGAGCGGCCATTTTTCGGCTCTCCGGGGCTAATCCGCCCCGGCCCCATTGAAGCACGACGGCAACAGCACGGTTCTTTACCGGCAATACTGTGCTCTCCGGGGCTAATCCGCCCCGGCCCCATTGAAGCAATGCTGCCAATGACGTAAAAGCTACACTGGATGGCGCTCTCCGGGGCTAATCCGCCCCGGCCCCATTGAAGCGTGCCCGTCTATACGCTCAGTGCCAAGGCGTCTCCGACTCTCCGGGGCTAATCCGCCCCGGCCCCATTGAAGCAGCCTGGAGCGATGCCAGAACAGACTTGGCTTTTTCAGCCCTCTCCGGGGCTAATCCGCCCCGGCCCCATTGAAGCGCAATCTACGGCTGATGCTATTAAGGCCCAAACGGACCTCTCCGGGGCTAATCCGCCCCGGCCCCATTGAAGCAATCTGATGACCGAACAGCACTATCGGCTATTGTGGCACTCTCCGGGGCTAATCCGCCCCGGCCCCATTGAAGCCGGCCGAGTACGTAAAAATTGGACTTTGTATCGGAAGCTCTCCGGGGCTAATCCGCCCCGGCCCCATTGAAGCTAAAAAGGTTCGTCGGGCAAACCAATTGACTTTGAGCCCTCTCCGGGGCTAATCCGCCCCGGCCCCATTGAAGCCATGTTTATCAATGGCCCGAGACTACAAAGTCCGCCGTCCTCTCCGGGGCTAATCCGCCCCGGCCCCATTGAAGCTTAAAAAAGCCTGGCCGGGAAGTTCCCCGACATCGTCTCTCCGGGGCTAATCCGCCCCGGCCCCATTGAAGCTGTAGATTCGACGGCGAATTGGCCTACGAAAAAGGTCAACTCTCCGGGGCTAATCCGCCCCGGCCCCATTGAAGCGCTAGTATAAGGGTATGTATAGATCATGTCGAATCCTCTCTCCGGGGCTAATCCGCCCCGGCCCCATTGAAGCTCTTTGGGCGATGTCGTTGACGGCGTGCCGGGCAACACTCTCCGGGGCTAATCCGCCCCGGCCCCATTGAAGCATTCGCAAAAATGGTACCAGTATTGGCTTACTTTGCACTCTCCGGGGCTAATCCGCCCCGGCCCCATTGAAGCTGAATAAACGGGGTGAGGAATTGGCGGGGATTTTAGACTCTCCGGGGCTAATCCGCCCCGGCCCCATTGAAGCTTTGTTTTTCCCTTCTTTTTGTGTTTGTGTGTTCCTTCTCTCCGGGGCTAATCCGCCCCGGCCCCATTGAAGCTTCTTTTCCTCTTTTTCTTTTGTGTTTAGTGTGTTGCTCTCCGGGGCTAATCCGCCCCGGCCCCATTGAAGCCCTATTTCGCTTTCCCCCCCCAGCTCCAGCTCTTTTAACTCTCCGGGGCTAATCCGCCCCGGCCCCATTGAAGCTTGGTTTCCTAGGCCAAACTGTCATTATAAAACACACCTCTCCGGGGCTAATCCGCCCCGGCCCCATTGAAGCTACAGCGGCTGAAATTGATGCGGCTGTTTCGGAGATACTCTCCGGGGCTAATCCGCCCCGGCCCCATTGAAGCTAGATCACGCACGCGGATTTTTCCAACGGGGTACAACTCTCCGGGGCTAATCCGCCCCGGCCCCATTGAAGCCTCTCCAAGTGGCTAAATAAGGAGTACGGGCGCATCGCTCTCCGGGGCTAATCCGCCCCGGCCCCATTGAAGCATTAGAAATTCCCGCCTGTATTCTAACAGATCTATCCTCTCCGGGGCTAATCCGCCCCGGCCCCATTGAAGCTGCACGGTCGTAGTCGGTTGTAAGACCATAGCCAGTTCTCTCCGGGGCTAATCCGCCCCGGCCCCATTGAAGCCTCGACTAAGACAAGTTGGTGCACGGTCGATACCGTCTCTCCGGGGCTAATCCGCCCCGGCCCCATTGAAGCTCGAGACCACATTTTCTCCACTAGGTTGAGCAGACGCTCTCCGGGGCTAATCCGCCCCGGCCCCATTGAAGCTGGGGGGTGGGGTTGCCGGTTTCCGTACTAGTGACCCTCTCCGGGGCTAATCCGCCCCGGCCCCATTGAAGCTTAAAACTGGTGGAGAAGGTTCGGTTTCGAGAACTGGCTCTCCGGGGCTAATCCGCCCCGGCCCCATTGAAGCTGTCAACAGCATGCGCGGGTTTACGAACGCTGCGGCCTCTCCGGGGCTAATCCGCCCCGGCCCCATTGAAGCATCGGAATGTGGGGGAAGAGATCACAAGGTGGCGGTTCTCTCCGGGGCTAATCCGCCCCGGCCCCATTGAAGCTGTCAAGACGAAACCGAAAAGACCGGCAAGTATCTTCTCTCCGGGGCTAATCCGCCCCGGCCCCATTGAAGCATAATAGGTTTCCACCGCATCGTCATTCTCCAGCGTGCTCTCCGGGGCTAATCCGCCCCGGCCCCATTGAAGCTCTAGAGGGGCAGCCCGGCACCCCCTAGTCGGGGAGCTCTCCGGGGCTAATCCGCCCCGGCCCCATTGAAGCTTAATTGTCGGATGCGTTCAATAAGATTCATTTCTTAACTCTCCGGGGCTAATCCGCCCCGGCCCCATTGAAGCTTTGGCCGTGGTAGCCCGGCAACCGCACACCCGACAGACTCTCCGGGGCTAATCCGCCCCGGCCCCATTGAAGCTCTTGAGAGCGCTGGACATTTGGGCCGCAAAACCACCACTCTCCGGGGCTAATCCGCCCCGGCCCCATTGAAGCTCCGCATTGCCACAGCGAATTGGTATCGGCGGATGACCTCTCCGGGGCTAATCCGCCCCGGCCCCATTGAAGCCTGACATGACATCGCTCCTGTTCTCCGGCAACCGTCACCCTCTCCGGGGCTAATCCGCCCCGGCCCCATGGAAGCCTCTGCTCCCAGATCAGGCCTGTGCAAACTAAGGGTGTGCGTCAAGAATACCACCGAATCCATCCAAGCGTTTCTGGCCGGCACGGTGGCAAAGCAGTCCCCCGCTGGCGGCAGACACGGAGCCAACGCCACCCTAGCCTTTGGAGCGCTTGGAGCCGAGAAGGACGCAGGCAGAGAGAAGATGGATGCGAATAGGCCGGCCACTAGCGGTGTCGGATGGCCCCAGTTCGCCTTAGGGCTCGATCTGGCCAGGCGGCTGAGGAGCCGAGGGCTGTGCGGCCGGAAGTTGTCGGAGCAGCTGCACCATCTCCAAGGCGGCCAGGGCGCATTCGATCCCTTTGTTACCTATTCGGCTGGTGGGTTGATCTTTGCCGCGGGTTGGGACTTGGCCGCCAGAACGGGCAATCGCCTGCTCCAGCGTGTTACAG
>Ga0068705_10000556_pt1 | contig 18850 bp, 18 predicted proteins | sample YNPMSTMetaG_FD_65631 | JGI IMG/M metagenome (GOLD analysis project Ga0068705, IMG submission 65631) | Anoxygenic and chlorotrophic microbial mat microbial communities from Yellowstone National Park, USA - YNP MS-T MetaG | ecosystem: Environmental > Aquatic > Thermal springs > Hot (42-90C) >... | reverse complement strand
AACGCTCATCGGAAGCAATCTGTTTGTGCAGCCATTCGCGGTTGTAATAACGGATAGTCTCGGCGCCGGTGTAGCATGCCTGCTCTTCAAGCTTGCCGATGCGCTGGGCTTTTAACAAGCGCTTGAAAGTCTCCATGCCTGTTCCGTACGCTGCGGTGGCGTAGCCGTGAGCGCGCAGAATCGAAAACAGGCCAGATGGCTGATCGAAAAAGCCCATGCGCCCAATCTGCTCCTGGGGATACATGCCAGTTGCAATGGAGTAGAGCCCCGTGGAGGTAAACGGATAAGTAGTGTGATGCTGGGATCCGATCCATGCGCGCCGGCGCAGGTTTGACAGCGCGGGTGGAATATCGCCCCAGTCAGATCCAGACACTGGGCAGGGGTCGTTTCCAGGACAATCAAGACCAAATCACTGCCGCTGGCTCTTCCAAAATAGGGATCGCCGGCAGGCGCCGCGGGCGTCCCCGTCAACAAGCGATAGCGTTCTCACAATACGTCAAGACGCGACATCGGCGCTTCGGACGGCGAGGTCATGGCGGAAGCGATCCGGACTAAGGACGGGACGCGTGTAGGGGAGGCGGCTGTCCCGCAGCGCAAAGGCGATCACCAGTACCGTGACCTCCATTCCAAAAACGGCTGCCTGAACCCTTCTGCTGAACAGAAACCGCAGCCGCTGGGCGGCAGAACAGGCCCCATACGAGCAGAGCGCCCCAAGGGCGAGCAGCAGGCACAGCTTGGCGAGCGATGCCAGCGGGACGTACTGCACGGCCAGACCTATGTTCTTCCACCCCCAACGAAACCCTTCCGCGATCAGAGAGCCGGACGCGAAGTTCTCCAGGAGGTAATACGCGTGGAGCTGGATATACAGGAACACGAGGAGCGGAACAATAGGGAACAGAAACGCCACACTCCACGGCATGGGCCGCACTCGGAGAAACAGCGCGAAGGCTAGAGGAAGCAGGATGAGGCCGATAAGGAAATCCCCGCCGGTGAAAGGCAGAACGGCCCAGGCGTTTAGCGCGCGCTCTGGTTCGAGCAGCCACCAGTCGAGGCCCACAGTCATGTACTTGACATATAGCGTTAGAAGCGTAACAGGTAAGAACAGGAGCTGGCAGCGGAGCAAAGTCTCCCACAAGGAACCGCGGTCCCATGAACGAAAAAGGCAGTTCGAAAGAAACGCCAGCATGTGGAGCCCTACCGGCTGTACCGTTCAGAGATCTCGCCGGCGCGGGTAAGGGCGGAGTAGTAATCCGCAAAGCGGCCCGGGAAATGGTCCTGAAGCTCGTGCGCGATCTGGTCGAGCGAATGCTCCCCGTCCATGCGGGCCAAAATGAACTGATCGATGAGGCCGTCTTCGGTGAGGCGCGGGACGTGATCCGAGCGCCTGCGCCGGAGGGTTTCGGCCGAAACAGGTTCGGCGAAGGCGTTGGACTGCTGGAACTCGGCCTTGACCGCGCCAGCAGCCGCGCAAACCCGTGTATCCCACCGCCAAACATAACCGCTTCCCGTGAACTTGGCCTGAAGACAGACGCTAATCACGTCGCCCTCGGCGAGCGCGACTGCCTCCGGCCAGGGGAAAAATGCCCGTCCGAAGATCAGGCGAGGAAGGCCCGGAGCATTGGAAAAGCCGATGCCGTCGATCAGTTCCGAGTCGAACCACAGGCAGAGGCCGTGGCCTGTGGCGGAGTGGTCCACCTGCCACTCCAGGGTTCCCGAGGCGTCCACGGATTCCAAAGTCCGGTAATCCAACTCAACCCAGCACTGCGGAATAGTCACCAATTGGTCCGCTCCAATGTTGCGTGCCTTGTTGTTCCACGAGTTATACGCCCTGCGCAAGGCCGGCAGCCAGTCCAAATCTAGAAGCGGCTCATGCCAAGGAGACACGAAGGTCTCGTGAAGTTCTGGCGCGTCAACAACTGCGGCCCAAATAATCTCCCGCTGAGGGATCAGAATGCCGCCCGGGGCGAGCAAGCGGCGCCGGGCATCCAGGATGGAAGGAACGCTCTGCTCAAACAGCGGTAGAACTCCATGGATCTCGCTCACGACGACGTCCGCCCGCTCCGGCAGGGAAATCCGGGTCGAGAGATCTTGGATGAATTCGATTCTCTCCGTGAGGCCATTGGCGGCAGCGAGTTCCCTCCCGACCTGGATGACCTCCGCGGGTTCGATGGCGTAAACCTTGCGCGCTCCAAACCGGCACGCGGCCAAGCTCCAGATCCCCGGCCCGGCGCCAATGTCCACAACTACAGAACCGGGCTTTACGGCACGCCGCAAAGCCTCAAGGTACGCGCCCGTGCGTACCGTGTCGGCGATCATGCGGCCGTAAGCCTGGAAATCGTACACGGACTATGCACCCTTCTTCCAGGGACGATCCTCCGCCGTTGCGATCGACTACACCCACCCTTTCCTGCTGCTGCTCGGAGGCAGGGGAAACGCAGGCAAGATTGCTGATCAGGCCTTAGTTTCGGGGCCGCGCCTGCCGTCGGCCATATTGCCCCCTCCTCCTGCCGTAAGGTGCCGGAGGTCGCCGTAGACGACCAAGCGGGGAGATTCGTACTTTCGCTTCGAAGTGCAATCCAGATTGGGTCTCATCCTCATCCTCCTGCGATTTCGTGGTTCTGTTTCAAGATATCACATTCCGCGCCGAGAAGAGCGCGAAAAACAAACAAATGTAGCCATGTCGTCAAATGTAATACAATCGAATGACTTGAACAGTGTACGACACAAGCGGACCTCCGACTGCCCATAGGCGAATGGCCCAGAGTGCCGGATGTTCACGCGCACACCTCCTTGCGGCCGGTTTGCCGGACTTCCCAACGCGTTAGAGCCCGTTGGCGGTCTCCGAAGAACACGCGGAGCCAGACTTCCAATGCCAACACGTCGCGGCCGTTGAAATCGGCCGCACCCGGGGCAGGAGGCGGGGGCATCGCGCCGGCTCTAAGGTAGCCTTCTACGACGGCGCGGGAATTTACTCCCAATAGGACCGAAAGGTCATCCTTCGCTTCTGCCAAGGCAGCGTTCCCAACGTGTGTAAAGTCGGCCTTCCACCGTCGGCCCAGAATAGAATCCGGAACCAGCCCGCGCATGCCAAAGCGGAGCATAGCCTTGGGGATGCCCCCACGCATTTGTACTTCACCCGGAATCGCGCACAGGAATGCAATCACGCCGCGGTCGAGGAACGGGTACAAGTGTTCAATTTGGGTCACCGCTTGGGACTTGTTGTTCCAGTCCATGCAAAATGCGTGATAGGCCCTGCGAGCCTCGTGGTACATACTCCGGGCGTGCCAGGTAGCGCGGGCGGCGGGAGCGGGGGGACACGGTAGCCGGCTCAAGGCCTCGTGCAGGCGCGGGCCGTACCAAAAGCCGTGGGGCTTGCGGCGCAGAACAAGGTTGCGGATCTGCTTCAGCGCCAGGAAAGCAAACGACGGGAGAATATTCCTCAAGAGCTGGCTAAAGAATTCGGCAGGGTAGTACCTCGGATTCACATCCGCGTTCCACGAGGCGAATTCCTTGAGATGCCGTGCCACCGTGATCCACCGTAGCCTGAGAAACAGATCTTGAAGATAGGCGAGACCGGAAAGGAATTGATCGCCGTAGTGTCCCGTCAAGATCGTCCTGGCCCGGTGCCCGCGCGCGGCATCCAGCACGGAGTCTCCTGATCTCGGACGTCCGCTGAGTGAGGGCGCCTCCACGGTCCAAGCCTCCTCCATAAGGGCCTCTAGATCGCCGTATGCGGGCGGATCGAGCGGGACCCGCTCCACACGGACCCCGCAGTGCTGTTCCAAATCGCGAATGTACTGACTCTCATCCGCCGGGGAGCCGTCGGAGGGACAGTACGTGATCCCCACGATTTCGGGAATTGTGGAGGGGTACTTCTGCCGCAGGGCGTGGGCCATGCAGAAAATCGACGACGAATCCAGGCCGCCGCTTACCGAGATCGCCACCGGAAAAGCGCTGCGCAGGCGGCGCCGCACGGCGCCCTCGAAGTGCTCTCGGAACGCGTCGGCGTATTCATCAAAGGTCGCGTACCGGATGCGCCGGGTGAGGTCGAAGTCCCAATACTGTTCCGCCTTCACCTTCTCTGGCGTCACTTCCAGCCTGTGTGACGGCTGGACGGAGTGAATCCCCTCGAAGAAGGTCTCGCCGGGCGGCATGTTGCGGAAGGCCAGGAGGTAGCCGGCCAACGTCACATCATTGGGCCGCGGCGTCACCAGAGGATGGGCCAGGAGGGACTTGATCTCGGAGGCGAAAAGAAACGTGTTGCCCGCCTGCGTGTAATACAGCGGGCGGACCCCGATCGGGTCGCGGACCAAAAGCAGGCGGCGGTTGCGGCGGTCGTAAATCGCCAGCGCGAAGTCGCCGTTCAGCCGCGCAAACAGCGAATCCCCGAACGCCTCCCAACCGGCCAGAATGAGGTCCGGATCCGGCGATTCTTTGGTGACGCGGGCGCGCGAGCCCAGGGCTTCCAATAACTCTTCCCGGCAGTCCAGACGGCCGTCGAAGACCACGACGGTGTGCTCGCTCACCAAAGGCTGAACTTCGGAGAGCGACTCCGGGGTCACTCGCATCAGCAGGCAGCCAAGCCCCACCGGGCCTTCACTCCAGAAGAAACGCCCGTCGGGGCCGCGGTGCGCAATGGGTGCGGCGAGCTTCTCGAGCAGGCCGTCCTCGAGGGGCCTTCCGTCCAGATTCCAGACGCCGACAATGCCGCTCATGACGCGCCTCCCACGGTAGCACACCGGGCGGCCTGCGATTCGAAGTCCCGGAGGATTCGGTTCCGGACCCGGGGAAGATCGGGGAGCGACCTGGGGTAACTCACCAGCCGCACCGGCAGGCGCTGGGCCAGCCGGTGGGTGAACTCCATGAGGCGCTTCAACCGGTCCGGCGCTACGATGCGCGAATTGAAGGTGTGCGCCAGCAAGTGCAGAAAGGCCTGCTTTTGCGAGAGGCGCCGCAGGGTGATGCGCCGGGCGGAAGCGGAGCGCGGCGCGGCCAGCACATACAGCGCCGCAAGCGGAGCAGGCGCGGGGGCCGCCGAGCCGTCAAGAGGGATGACCAACTTGGGATAGCTTGGGTGCATGGGCGCGGCGCCCTGGGTGGAGATGCCGAACTCCGCGGCGACTTCCGGGTACAGCTTGATCCGCGGCAGGGCGGGCTGAACCAGCGGCTCCGGGCCGGATTCATCGAGCACCAAAAGGTCGTCGCTCAGCATCCGGTGTCCGGCGGCCAGGAAGCAGGCGGCCAAAGTGGACTTGCCCGCGCCGCAATCGCCCAGCAGGCTAAGGGCGCGGCCGCGCACCTCAACCGTGGTGGCGTGCAGGGTCTCCACGCCTTGCTTGAGGAGGCAGTAAGAAAAGACCTGGCCCAGCAGGTAGGTTTCGAAGGCAGCGTCGGGAACCGGACGCAGGCGCCGGCAGAAGACTGAGCAGCCGTCCGAAGAGACGTGAAACTCGAAGAGGCCGGGCCAGCGGACGTAAATGGATCCGTCGGCAAGCTCGCCGGTGTCCTGCCAGGAGTGGGGGAAGCGGCTGAAGTCCGCGCGTGCGCGGATGGCGTCGAAATAAGACGAGGGAGCCAGGCGCAGCTCGACGCGAGGAAGGATCCGGCTGGGCGTGGGGCGCGCTCCCGCAAACGCAATCTGGCTGCGGACCGGGACGCCGTAGACCGTGAAATCCCGCCAGGCGCCGGCCGAGCGGAGTTCCAGCATCTCGTTCTCTGAAGTTCGAGGCTGGACCATAGCGCTCATACCGTATCCTTCAGCTCGAAGCAGGGCTCCACAATTCGGGCGGCGGGGCGGCGGGACGCGGGCGGAGCCAGCGCCGCATCCGTCGCACGGCGCGCCGCAGCGCGTACCAGCCGTCCGAGGGCATGCGCGCGATCATTTTCAGAAAACTCTGCGCGGCCAGGCCCCAGGCGCCGTTACGCAGGGACAACCATCCCAGGCGAGCGCGGATCGCCACGCTGTCATAGCCGCCCGCAATGCTGATGCGCAGGGCGTGGATGGCCCGGGTGAGTTCCCCCCGCCGCGCGTAGAGGCGGGCCAGGGCTTCGTAAGTTGGGGCGTGCCCGTTATCCAAAATGCGCGCCGTCTGTTCGTCGGTCACAATCACGTCGCCAATCGGCCGCGCGCCGTGCAGGGCCAGGCGCAACGAGGACTCATACAGCCGGATGGCTTCTTCCGTCTCGCCGCGGCGGGCCAGAATCTCCGCCAGGCCACGCAGCGCGTCCAGCGACTCCGGCGCCGCGGCCAGCGCCCGGCGGAACATCGCCTCCGCTTCGGCGTAACGCCGGCGGCGGGCGGCGATCTGCGCCAGGCCCACTACCGGATACCAGCTTTCCGGGTCCAGGTCGAGAACCGCGCGGTGGGCCTTCTCAGCTTGCTCCCAGCGGCGCTCCCACTGGAGGAGGAAGCCGCCGCCGAAGTAGGGCGAGCGGTAGGAGGGGTCCAGGGCCAAGGCCGCGGCATAGTGGCGGCGCGCCTCCTCCAAGCGGCCTTCGCGCCAATCGAGCAAGGCCATATGGAGGCGCACGGCGGCCGAGTGGGGCAAGTCCTCATAAGCCTGGGCCAGAGCTTGGCGGGCCGCGGGCGCGCCGGAGGCGGCGGCGCTGATGAGACGGTAAGCCGCGGCGGCGCGCTCGCCGGGCGGCTCCGACAGCCGCGCGGCGATCTCATCTCCGAGGTATTTCCACTTGAGAGGCGTGTAGCCGCCTTCCACCGAATAGACAATGGTGGTGAAGGCGGAGCGGATGCCGCGGGCGGAGAGCGTCGAGGCGAGCTGCTCGGGCCAGCGCCAGGGCGTGGGGCCGTGGGCGTCGCGGGAGCCATAGGCCACGCTGCGGATCACCAGGTAGTCGGTGTCGATGTCGAGCAGAACCGGCTCATCGAAGCAGGGCAGCGCGTCCAGCGAGCAGACGGCGAGACGGCGGCCCAGCACGGTGGCCTCGGCGCGGGAATTGACGAAGCGGGGCCGTCGCGAGCTCTGCGGGTATTTCTTCAGGATGCGCTTCAGGTGCTTGCGCAGGGCGAGGCAGCCTTCGCGGGATTGCCAAGTGGCGTCCGGGACTACCCACCAGACTTCCCGCACGATGCCTTCTTTGAGGGCGGGGCAGATGAAGTTGGCGATGGTGATGCCGCGGGGGTCGTCGAGCCACCACATGTCGTGGTGCGCGTCGATATGGACCAGGATGCGGTCTTTGAGGCCCGCCTCGCGCCAGAGGTAGTAGGCTTGGTCATGGTTTTCGAACAGGTGCAGCGGGGCCGGGGCCGCAGCGGGGAGTTCGGAACGCAGCGCGCCGGCGGCGCTCATGCCCTGCCTCCTTCCCACGAGGCCAGCGGCGTATAGGGCCGCAGCTCGGCCGGGGTGTTCAGCAACGGGCCCGAGGGGTGTTCCACCCAGGCGTGAGCCTGGAAGCCTTTTTCCGGATCCTTGGCGACGCCGATGCGGACCACGGCGGTGTGGCCGTCACGCTGGAGAAGCCGGTGCAAGGCGATGGCCTGCGCGAGGCACTTTGTGCCGGGGATGAGGCGGGAGGCGTGGTGCACGGACCAGGCGTAGCGGGGTGGGGGCAGGGAGGCGGCCCGGGGGCCGCCGGGCGCGCGGGTGAGTCCGCGCAGCGGGAAGGCGCTGGGGCGGCGCAAAGCGAGCCGGAGCCGGATGGCGAGCAGGAGGAAGAAGGCGCGAAACAGCAACGCCCGCTCCGCCGGGCTCAGGCGCGCAAATTTGCGGAGCGCCCGGGTCATAGGAACTCGATCAACTGCTGGTCGGCAAGTTGCGCCAGCAGGCTGTGCAGGTCGGCGTTGAGGCGGTCCGGTTCGACGTCGTACTCCGCCAGGATGGTTTCGCGGATCTGGGCCAAGGTCTTGGGCTCCTGGATCAGGTTCCAGATGCGGGCCCCGACCGGGTCCAGGCCGTAGTAAACTCCGTTTTTCAAGTTGAGGATCGCGGCTTCGCCCGCAAGGTCGCAGGAGACTTGGTCTTTGGTTGCTACGATGCGGGTCTGATCAGACAAAAGTTGCACCGGCGTACACTCGCTCCTCGCTATTGACAGGAAAAGAATAGCATGCATTTTGGGCGCTTACAAGAGAAAAATAAGAATGAAAGTACCATCGGTACTAAAAGCTTTAGCGCAGGAGGCCAGGTTTTTACGGGCAAGCACAACCTGCGGTCGGTACTAGTACTATAGAACGAACTATGAACTGTTTTTTTCATTGACAGATGTCAGGCAAGTGCCCGATCATACAAGTATTCGGGCTTGAGATACCTCGGCGAAACGGGACCGAAAGGGCGGTAGCCTGTACCAATGATGATTGAGCTTCCCGAGTTGCGGTGGTATGCGGTGCGGGTTAAGTCCAACCGCGAGTGGACCGTAGCGGCGGCGGCGCGGGGCAAGGGGATCGAGGAGTTTGTGCCGCGTTACCGGGTGCGGCGGCAGTGGTCGGACCGGGTGCGGGAAGTGGAGCTCCCGTTGTTTGCGGGGTATGTATTTTGCCGGCTGGACGTGCGCCAGCGGCTGCCGGTGCTGACCATTCCGGGCGTGGTTGGGTTTGTGGGGACGAGGGAAGGGCCGCTGGCGGTGGAAGACGAAGAGATCGCTGCGCTCCAGCGGGTCGCCAGTTCGGGCGCGCCGGCGGCGCCTTGGCCGTATTTGCAGGTGGGGCAGCGGGTGCGGATTACGCGAGGGCCGCTGCGGGGGTTGGAAGGGCTGCTGGCGGTGGTAAAAAGCGACTACCGGCTGGTGGTGTCGGTGACGCTTCTTCAGAGATCGGTCGCGGTGGAGGTGGACCGCGACGCGATAGTTCCGATTGGACATCCGGCGGCAGGGGCGCGGCCGAGTTACGCGGCCGCGGTCCGGACCGCCTGAGAGACGACTCATCCGCGGACTCCGGGCCGGGTTGGCGAACCCAGCCGGCGCGGGGGTTCGCGCCAAGCAGGAAATAACCATGACAGTGATGAAGCGCAGATCGAAGATGATCAGTGTGCGTCTGTCGGAGCAGGAGTACCGCAATCTGGTCGCGCTGTGCGAGCAGCGCGGGGCGCGGAGCCTGTCGGATCTGGCGCGGGATGCGATGAGCGGGTTGCTGTCGGACGGCAACGGCAAGGCGGTGGAAGTGGAGCGTCTCCAGGGCCGCGTGATGGAGCTGGAGAACGAAGTCCGGCGGCTGGCGCGCATGCTGGAGCGGGACTAACCGCGGGAGGCGGGTCATGAGAATGCGGGAGAAGCTGCTGAGCGCCGCGGTTGTGCTGTGGCTGGCGGCCGCGAGTGCGGGCGGACAGACGGGCGGCGCGGCGGCGGGCGGTTCGGGGCCGGGCGGCCGGGCGTACGCGCTCGGGCCGGACGACGAGATTGTGATCACGGTGGCGGAGGCCGAGGATTTTCCCGGCAAGCCAGTGCGGATTGGGCCCACCGGGAGCATCAGCCTGCCGATGGTGGGGCGGATCGAGGCGGCGGGGTTGACGGTGGAGCAACTGGAGGCGGAGCTGGTGAACCGGCTCAAGACCTACATCCGCAATCCGCAGGTGACGGTGACGGTGACCGAGATGCGCAGCCAGCCGGTGTCTGTGATCGGCTCGGTGGGGCAGCCCGGAGTGCGGCAGTTGCAGGGGCGCAAGACGCTAATGGAGGTCTTGTCGGAGGCGGGCGGGCTGAAAGAAGACGCTGGCCACACGGTGAAGATCACGCGGCGGATGGAGTACGGGCCGATTCCGCTGCCGGGAGCGGTGACGGACGCCAGCGGCCAGTTCAGCATCGCTGAGGTGAGCCTGCGGGAGCTGATGCAGGCGCAGAATCCGTTGCTGAACATACCGATTATGCCCAACGACGTGATCACGGTGCCGCGGGCCGAGATGGTGTATGTGATCGGCGATGTAGTGAAGCCGGGAGGCATTATTCTGGGCGACCAGTCGACGGTGACGGTGCTTCAGGCGCTCTCGATGGCGGCCGGATTGGAGAAGACGGCCAAGCCGCAGGACGCGAAGATCCTGCGGGTGGCCCCGGGCTCGACGCAGCGGGTGGAAGTGGCGGTGAATCTGAAGGACATTCTGGCGGGCAAGAAGAGCGATGTTCCCATGGAGAAGGAGGACATCCTGTTCGTGCCGAGCAGCAAGGGCAAAACGGCGGCGCTGCGGATTTTGGAGGTGGCGGTGGGCTCGGGCACCACGGCGATCATTTGGAGGGGCGCGCGATGAACCGCTTTCAACCGCAGAATCCGAGGCAGTTGCCGGGGGGCGGCCCGCCGCTGCTGCCGGAACGGCCGCCGGAGGTGATGCCGCCGCCGTATTATCACCCGGCTTATGACGAGGCGGCCACGGGCGGCGGGCTGGTGGAGTACTGGCGGCTGGCGTGGCGCAACCGGTGGACGCTGGCGACGGCCTGCCTGCTGGGGGCCCTGCTTGGCTTTCTGTACACCGTGCCGCAGACGCCCATTTATCAGGCGTCGACGACCGTGGAGGTGCAGGGCCTGAATGAGAACTTCCTGAACATGGGAAGCTACAGCCCGACCACGCCGGGATACAGCTACGACCCGACCTACGACATCACCACGCAGATCAAGCTGATGGAAAGCTCGGTGGTAAAGAAGCGGGCGATGGACCGGCTGCTGAAGCAGCGGGGGCCGGATTACCGCTATCCGCCGGACCGGCTTTCGGCCTGGAAGCAGGCGCTGGGACTGAGCGGGCCGGCCGAGGTCAGCCGCGAGGACGCCATCGCGGCGGCCGCGGGCGCGGTGACGGTGAAGGCCAGCGGGACGACGCGGATCCTGGAGGTGACCTGCGAGTCGCCCGATCCGCGCTTGGCGGCGGACTTCGCCAACGCGCTGGTGGCGGAGTTCATCGAGGAAAGTCTGGACTCGCGCTGGAAGACCACGGCCAAGACGGCGGAGTATCTGACCAAGCAATTGGAGGATTTGAAAATCAAGCTGGAGAAGTCCGAGGATGAGTTGCAGCAGTACGCCTCGGCGGTGGGCTTGCAGCTTACGGGGAGCGATTCGAAGGACGGCAAGGAGAACGTGGCGGAGGAGCGGTTCCGGGCGCTGCAATCGGAGTTGCTGAAGGCGCAGGCGGAACGCATGGCGGCGCAATCGAAGTACGAAATGGCGAACTCGAGCCCGCCCGAGGCGCTGCCGCAGGTGCTCGACGACGCGACCCTGCGGGAGTATCAGAGCAAGCTGGTGGAGCTGCGGCGGCAACTGGCGGAGCTGAATACGACGTTGATGCCGGCCAACCCTAAGGTGCAGAAGGTGCAGGCCCAGATCGAGGAGCTGGAGGCGGCGCTGCGGCGCGAGCAGTCGAACGTGGTGCGGCGGCTGGGCAACGACTATCAGGCGGCGCTGCGGCGGGAGCAGTTGCTGCTGGCCGAGGCGAACGTGCAGTCGCGGCTGGTGAGCGTGCAGGCGGCCAAGGCGGTGCATTACAACATCCTGAAGCGGGAGGTGGACACGAACCGCCAGTTGTACGAGTCGATGCTCCAGAAGGTGAAGGAAGCGGGGATCGCCTCGGCGATGCGGGCCAGCACCTACCGCGTGGTGGATGCGGCGCAGGCGCCGGAACGGCCTTACCGGCCGAGGCCGGCGAGGATGGCGTTGTTCGGGCTGCTGGGCGGGCTGGTGCTGGGATTCGGATTGGTCCTGGTGCGGGAGCGCGCGGACCGGACGCTGCAACAGCCGGGCGATCTGACGCTGTATTTGAATCTGCCGGAGCTGGGGGTGATTCCGTCGGGGAAGACGGCGATCACGGAGCGGCTGGCGGGCAAGGGAGCGGCGGGGCTGCTGCCGGGCAAGAGCGGCGAGGCGGACAAGCTGGAGCTGGTGACCTGGAAGCGGAAGCCGTCGTTGATCGCCGAGTCGTTCCGGGCCACGCTGACCTCGATTTTGCTGAGCGGGCAGAACGGGGAGCGGCCGCGGGTGATCGCGCTCACGAGCGCGGGGCCGTCGGAAGGCAAGACGACGGCGGCGAGCAATCTGGCGATCGCGCTGGCCGAGACGAACCGGCGGGTGCTGCTGATCGACGCGGACATGCGGCGGCCGCGGCTGCACGAGGTCTTCGAGCTGCCCAACGAGGAGGGGCTGAGCACGCTGCTGCAAATGAAGGAGCCGCTGAAGGGGCGGGCGCTGCCGGCGGCGGTGCAGGAGACGGAGGTGCCGGGGCTGTTCGTGCTGACCAGCGGCCCGCCTTCGGTGCACGCCTCCAATTTGATGTACTCGCCGAGGCTGCCGGAGCTGCTGGAGCTGTTCCGGGAGGAGTTTGACACGGTGCTGGTGGATACGCCGCCGATGCTGCACCTGGCGGACGCGCGGCTGATGGCGCGCTACTGCGACACGGTGATCCTGGTGGTGCGGGCGGGCAAGACCAGCCGGGACACGGCGCTGGCGGCGCGGCAGAGGTTCCTGGAGGACGGAACGCCGATTTTGGGCACGATCCTGGTGGACTGGAGCCCGGGCCGCAACGGCGTCGGCTACGGCTCGAAGTATTACGACGGCTACTCGAAGTATTACGGGAAGAAGGGGTGAGGGGAAGGGGCGCGGGAAGGCGCCGTACCGCCCCGCCCGAGACGCTGTCCGAGATTCTGGAAGACCCCACCCTGCGCTCCAGCGGCGAAAAGCTCACCGGGCTGCGGCGGGAGCTAGCCGAGGACGGCACGGTGATTCTGGGAACGGTGCTGAACGATTGGGATCCGAAGGCCGCAAGCGGCGGATACTACGGCTATCACCGCGGCTATTATCACAGGCGGTATTACCATCGACCCTCTGACTAATTCTTCTCCCCTCGTGCCCTCCGTGCCTTATCTTCTCTCCGCGCCCACCGTATTCTCTGTAGTTAACCTTCTCCGTGTCCTCCGTGGTTTATCTTTTCTCTCTGTCCTCTGTGTTCTCCGTGGTTGACTTTCCCTGTGTCCTCTGTGTTTTATCTTCTCTGTGCCCTCTGTGTTCTCTGTGGTTAGATTTCTCCGTGTCCTCCGTGGTTTATCTTTTCTCTCTGTCCTCTGTGTTCTCTGTGGTTAGTCTTCTCTCTGTGTCCTCTGTGTCCTCTGTGGTTAACTTTCTCCGAGCCCTCTGTGGTTTACTCCCATTGGCGCCGGCTCTTGGCGCGCGGGCCTCAGCAACTAGCCCCGAGCCCCGGCACAGAGGGCGCGCACACGCGCGCCAGGAACCGCCACAAAGAAGCTCACGGCCGGCAGCACAGGGGGAAATGAACAAGGGCCGCGGGGGAGGACCGGCAGGCATGCCTGGAGGCCTGGCCCACCCGGCAGCGCGCTCCATAAGGGCGCGCCGGCAAGAAAGATCTGGATTTCAATTGACCTGCTTGGTAGGAATTCATACCATAGAGGTATGAAAGCGGTGCTATCCGAAAAAGGGCAGGTGACCATTCCGAAGCCCCTGCGGGACCGGCTGGGACTGCGGACAGGTCAAACTCTCGAGTTCCGGGAGGCCGCCGGCAAGCTGGTGGTGGAGAAGGCCGAAACGCAGGACCCAGTGGCCGCTGTGTACGGGATTCTGAAGTTGGGCTGCGGCACGGACCACGCCATGGCTGAGCTGCGGAGCGGGCTCGAGAAATGATCACCGCGGTGGATACGAATGTGCTGCTGGATGTATTCGGCGCGGATGAGACCTTCGGCGAGCGGTCGGCGCAAGCCGTGCGCCGTTGCCGCAGGGAAGGGCGGCTGGTGGCTTGCGGCGCGGTATGGGCTGAAACGGCGAGTTGTTTTCCGTCGGTGCGTGCCGCGCAGGAGGCCATGGAGACTCTGGGGGTGGAGTATAGCGAGATTGGCCTGGAGGCGGCGTTAGCCGCTGCGGCGGCGTGGCGCCGGTACCGGTCCCGGGGAGGCCGCCGGGAGCGGGTGGCGGCGGATTTTCTGATCGGGGCGCACGCGAAGCGACAGGCGGACCGGCTCCTGACCCGCGACCGGGGTTTCTATCGGGAGTATTTTGAAGGGTTGAAAGTGGTGGATCCTTCCCGGAGCGCGTAGGCTGCGGCATGTGCGGCCAACCTGCTGTATCCGCCGGGGTTTCCGGAGTGGCTGGCCAGGGCCAGGGAGGAGTCCGACGCTGCGCGGAAAGCACGGTGCTCAATGATTGGGACCCGAAGGCCTCAAGCGGCGGATACTACGGCTATCCCCGTGGCTATTACTACAGGCCGTATTACCATCGACCCTCTGACTAATTCTTATCCCCTCGTGCCCTCCGCATTCTCTGTAGTTAACTTTGTCCGTGTCCTCTGTGTTTTATCTTCTCTGTGCCCTCTGTGTTCTCCGTGGTTGACTTTCCCTGTGTCCTCTGTGGTTTATCTTTTCTCTGTGTTCTCTGTGGTTAGTCTTCTCTCTGTGTCCTCCGTGTCCTCTGTGGTTAGTATTCCAGGCCCCCAAACGGAATTGGGGGATGACAAAAAGGGCCGCGCATTGAGGAGCAAGCCGGGTCTGGCGAAGCGCAGGTGAAACATGGAGGTGCTGGTGACCGGAGCGGCGGGGTTCATCGGGTGGAAGGTCTGCGAGCTTCTGCTTGAAGACGGCCACCGGGTGACCGGCGTGGACAACCTAAACGACGCCTACGACGTCCGTCTCAAGCAATGGCGCCTGGCCCAACTTCTGCCGCGGGCGGACTTTAAGTTCCATAAAGTTGACATTTGCGATCTGCAAGGTTTGCGCCCGCTGTTTAAGGATGGCTTCGACGCGGTGATCAACCTGGCGGCGCGGGCAGGGGTGCGGTATTCGGTGGAAAACCCCTGGGTGTATTGCGAGACCAACGTAGGCGGCACGCTGAACCTGCTGGAGCTGTGCCGCGAGCGCCGCATCCCGAAGTTCGTTTTGGCGTCAACCTCGAGCCTGTACGGGAAAAACAACCCGGTGCCGTTCCGGGAGGACGCCAACACGGACGGTCCGCTTTCACCGTACGCGGCTTCCAAGAAGGCCGCCGAGGCGCTGTGTTACAGCTATCACCACTTGCATGGCCTGGACGTGACGGTGCTCCGGTATTTCACGGTCTACGGACCGGCGGGCCGGCCAGACATGGCGCTGTTTCGCTTCGTGAAGTGGCTGAGCGAGGACCAGCCGGTTGTCATCTATGGTGACGGGGGCCAGTCGCGGGATTTTACGTATGTGGAGGACATTGCGCGGGGGACGGTGGCAGGGCTGAAGCGGCTGGGTTATGAGGTGATTAATTTGGGGTCGGACCGGCCGGTGGTGCTGCGGGAGGCGCTGCGGATGATCGAGGAGCGGATGGGCAAGAGGGCGGAGATCCGCTGGGAGGCGGCGCACGCCGCGGACATGCGGGCGACGTGGGCGGAGATTGGCAAAGCGCGGGAGCTATTGGGCTGGGAGCCGCGGACCGAATTGGGCGAAGGCCTGACGGCGCTGGTGGAGTGGTATGGGGCATGGGCCGGCTAACGGCAGTGGTCAGGGCTGCTCCATAGAGCTGGAGGCGGCAGCCGAGCCGGCAGCGGCTTTCCCAGAGGAGGCCAGGCGGTGGCGGGAAAGGCAAACGCTGAAAACGGCCGGCGCGGGCATCGCGGCGCAGGCCGTGAGTTACGCGATCCGGCTGGCGGTAGTCCCGCTATCTTTGAAGCTGCTGGGTACAGAGGGATACGGATTGTTCCTGGCCGTGGGCTCTTTGGTCGCCTGGGGCGGTTTGGCAGATCTGGGGATGTCCGCGGGCCTCGTCAATGTGGTGGGCAGCGCGCTCGGCAAGGGGGACAACGCAGGCGCGCGGCGCGCCATATCAGCGGCCTTGTGGGTGTTCATAGGATCAAGCACGTTGGTCGCGGTGGCCGCCATTGCCTTGTCACGGTGGGACCGTCTTGCAAGGGTTTTGGGACTGCCAGACGGGAGCCATACGCAGGAGGTCGGTGCGCTGGTGGCGATCTGCGGAGTGATCCTGGCCGGGTCGCTCGGACTCAGAACGATCTCCTCGGTATGTTTAGCCGTTCAGAAGGGCTACTGGAACAGCATTTTTCAAGTTGCAAGCTCTGGTTGCGCTCTCGCCATTCTTGGCCTGCTGGCATGGCGGGGCGCAACTCTCGCGGATTACGCGCTGGCGGTTGGACTTCCTCCGTTGCTCTGTCAGGTTATCCTGGCCGGTCTGCTGTTCGGAGCATGGAGAAAGGATCTGCGCCCGGGTTTCGAAAGGCCGGACAGGCAGGCGCTGCGGACGCTGTGGTCCTACGCTGCCCCGCTAACTTTGGCCCAACTGGCGAATCTTGCCTTGGTCTACACGCCGAATCTGATGATCGCCAACCGGCTTGGCCCGGGAGCGGTGCCGCTCTTCGCGGTTCCTTGGTCGCTGTTTGTGGTTTTCAGCACGTTGATCTACCAGGTGACTTCGGCTCACCTGCCTGCCTATTGCGATGCGTATGGGCGTGAGGATTGGAAGTGGATCCGAAACCGGGCGGTGCAAGTGGTCACTCATTGCGCGGCGATCATGGCGCTGGTCAGCTTCGGTGTTCTGGCGGTTGGGGAACCAGCAATCCGGATATGGACTCGCGGTTTAGTTTCGCCAGGCTGGACAATTCTAGGACCCCTCTGCGGGTTTGCGTTCTTTGAAGTTCTGGCGGCAGCCAATGGGATCTTCTTGACGGGAATCGGCAGGGTGCGGGCAAGAGCGGTGCTCCGTTTAGCGGCGGCAGGCATATTCGTGAGCGTGGCGTGGTCCCTGCTGCCGCGATGGGGGGTGGCGGGGCTGGCGGTCGCCGGCGGTGCGGCACAGTGTGTGGACGCGGCCGGCTGCTTGGCGTACGGGCTATGGTGGATGAGAGATCGGGCCGGCGGGAAAGGTACGCAGATACCGGCCGCCCCCACTGAAAGGCGGAGCGGGATCTCCTATGGCCACTAGGGCAGTGCCCGCCGCAGGAGGTGCGGGTGGAGCAGGGAAGCAGGAAGCCCACCGATGGAAGATTCTCATCTCATCCCAAGTCTTCCACCCCAAAGTGGGTGGGATCGAGACGGTATCCAAACTGCTGGCAGAAGAGTTTGCAGAATTGGGACATGAAGTTACCTTGGTGACCCTTGAAAAATGGAACCAGCCGGACCGATTTCCGTTCCGGGTGGTCCGCCGGCCCGGTCCGGTAGAACTATTGCGCGAGGTTGCCGCCTGTGACATCTATTGGCAGAACCATATTGGACTGAAGACCGCTTGGCCGGCGCTGTTGCTTCGCAAACCTTGGGTGGTGACGCTTCAGGGTGGTTTAGGCTCCGGATTCCGGGCTTGCCTGAAGCGAGCCGTGCTTGCGCATGCGGTTTGCATCAACATCAGCAACTTCTTGGCCGATGTAAATCACTATGGATTGCTAGTACTTGGGAATCCTTATGATGACCGGAATTTCCGGATTCAGTCAAACACGCGGTCCCGGGAGCTTGTTTTTCTTGGACGGCTCGAGCCGGAAAAGGGTGGATCCACGCTTGCGGAGTTGCTGCAATTACTCCGCGAACGAAGTTTACAACCAAAACTGACGGTCATCGGCGACGGTCAGGAACGCACGGCGTTGGAGCGCCACTGCCTGGACTCAGGGTTGGGTGAACAAGTCGATTTTGTGGGCGTCAAAGAGGGCCCGGAACTCGCTAAGATCCTGAACGCGCACCAGGTTATGGTAATCCCGTCGTTGTGGGACGAGCCTTTCGGCATAGTGGCTCTGGAAGGCATCGCTTGCGGCTGTGTGGTGGCGGGATTCGACAGCGGGGGGCTGCATGAGGCCGTTGGGCCCTGCGGAGTCTTGGTTCCCCGGGGTGACGTCCGCGCGCTTGCGGATGCGATAGAGGCTCTGCTGAAGAATCCAGACCAACAGGCTGCTTTGCGAGCGCGGGCAGACGAGCATCTGGCGCATTTCTCATGCCGCAGTGTGGCGTTAGAGTATCTGGAGGTTTTCCATTCACTGCTGTGCGCCGGGGGAACGCAGTGTGGCAAGTCGCTCGGGCAGGGGCAATGAAACAATAGGCCCCGAAGGAAAAGCGAGAGATCCGGCTTGGCCTTAAACACGTGGTTCATACTCTTTTGCGCGCTGTGCGCGGGGGGTACGCTGCTGCTCCTTGCAAAACCGAGCCGGTTGTATGAGTATCCCTACTTCATGGGCGCCGCCTTCACCGCGTTCATCCTGCCGCAACTGTTCGGCCTGTCGCTGGTCAGGCGCGCTGAGGACCGCATGTTCTCCGATGTCTGCATGATGGCCGTTCTGTGCTATGCCGCCTGCTTCATCGGTTATGGCCTCAGGATCTCGCCGTGGCTGGTCCGCTGGCTGAACCGGGTTCCGCATGCCGCGCCGGGCAAGTTGGAAGAGGCGGTGTTAACGCTGGCGGTAGTCAGTTTTGTGTTCTCGGTGCTTATCTACCGGATGCCGGCCGAGGCGAAAGCGGGCCTTTGGACAGGCACGGTGACAAAGTACCTCTTCTTCGCACGGCTATCCGACCTGGCCTTTCCGCTCTGTCTCTTCGTAGCGATACGCTACCGGCGCAAGGCCGGATGGGCTGCGGCCGCGTTGTCGGCGGTTTTCCCGGTTTCGGCGGTTGTTTTTTATGGCAGGCGAGAGGTGGCGGTGCGGCTGGCTATGAGCATCGCCGTGGTGCTGTTCCTGACGCGCCGAAAAGCGGTTCCAAGGTGGCTGCTGGCGGTCGGCATCGTGGCGGCGGCCCTGATCATTCCAGCCATCGAGGACTACCGGAAAGTGGCCGAGAAGGACCCTGTGGCCGCGGCGCGCAATCTCAAACCGGACAAACTTTGGGCAAGGGTGGCGCAGGGGGAGAGCGGCACCGAAGTCCAGAATGCGATGTATTTGATCGCAGGGACAAAGGCGCGGGAGGATTACGGCCTGGGACGCGGATATTGGAACCAGATCGTGTTTGCCTTCGTCCCAGCGCAGTACCTCGGCATGGAATT
>Ga0068705_10000539_pt1 | contig 19123 bp, 14 predicted proteins | sample YNPMSTMetaG_FD_65631 | JGI IMG/M metagenome (GOLD analysis project Ga0068705, IMG submission 65631) | Anoxygenic and chlorotrophic microbial mat microbial communities from Yellowstone National Park, USA - YNP MS-T MetaG | ecosystem: Environmental > Aquatic > Thermal springs > Hot (42-90C) >... | reverse complement strand
CAGAGGCTGACAAGGTCGTGATCAAAGGTCGCATGACAAGAGAGAAGGATGAAAGCGAACTGGTTGTGGAAGCATGGCGCGATATCCAATTCCTGAATCCCCGGCGTTGGGGATTCTTTCCGGAATTGGCTGGCAGTCCCTGGCGGGGACGACCTGACGCCTGGCCTGCAGCAGAAAAGGTATCTGAGGAAAAGCCTAATAAACGACGCCGGCTAAAAGACCGATTCAATCTTTCATGGAATCACGAGCTAGATGATGAAGAAAGGACCTGAGACCGGAGGGTCACTGGCTGAAATTAAAATTATTGATCTTCGCAAACTTTAGAGACACCAGAATGTCCGGTTTTTACCCACGTGTCTGTCTCTTGGTTGTGCGAAGGTGAATAGGTGTAATTTCACACCAATAGTCGTGTGCTGGCATGGTCGCCGGACCTATGAGAAATAGTACTCAAGATAGGGATACTCCTATGAACGCCCACGGAAAAAGCGATGCGCTTGGCTACCTAGAACAATTGAGGGACGCGTTAGCCGATCCCTTTTTGGACGAATTCGATGGGCAATCGCCGAGTGAGGAGGCGAAGCAAGCCGCAGCGCGACTCGCTGTGGCACTTGGATACTGCCGGCTGTTTGGGATTGATGCCGGCGAAGACGATGGGACACTGCCGGTGCCCGAATCGCGAGGCGCAATTGAGAGTCTCTTGGGCCAAATACACGACTTAAGGGAGCAAATTCAAACCTTGCCTGAACGTTGGGATGACGCGGCCGATGGCTTCGAGGCCGAGTCACTGTGTGCAGATGTTCTCGAACAACGGATGGACCTATGGGCCGCTATGGTGGCCCTGGGAGAGGCATCCTTATCAGCCCTGATCGATGAGGATCCAGGGGCGGAGGAACTGAGTGAGGAATTAGAAACATTAATGAAGGCCATTTTCGATCTCGATGATGTGATCAAGCAACGGGAGATCCTGCTCCTGTTATCCACACTTACTGAAACAGAACTTTTGGAGAATTGGCGTCGCAACCTGGTTGAACCCTATGCGAGCACCCTGCCGTACTGGTTGGATGGCACACTGGAAGACGCGGCGCGGTATCTGGAACGTGAATTCGAGGCCACTGCGCCACGTTTCAAGGTTGTTAAGCCGGGGGTCCGGGCGGCTCAGCGAACTCGAGAAGTGTTCAAGAATCTGCCGCAGCCCCTTGCGGTGGCGGCCGATGCCCAGGCCCTCCCCAATCCTTTTATCTTGCTGAAATGGCGCTCGCCCGATGGGCAGTATCTCGCTCGGTTTTTCGTCCCGTGCCCACCTGTGACTGGACAAATGGTGAGGTTCAATCTGGTGAAATTGCAGCCGGATGGTACAGAATTGCCGGCTTCGGACCTGGTAGGCACATTCATCAGTCTGGGCGGCGTTGTTTCTCAGATTTCTGCGGATGGTTCGGCGCAAATGGACCTCGACGCTCTGGTGAAGGCCGCTCATGAGCAAAAGGAGTTCGCCCTTCGCGTCGGTGATTCCATCTGGGAAGAAAGCAACGAGGAAATCAACTAAAGTGGGACGATATGATGGGTGACCTGCGCCAAAGCCTCAAGCGGCTTTTAAGTCGCTCTGTCGACGAACTGAGCCACGATCAAGCTATGGAGCTGGCTGTTCAATTGGGCAAAGGTGCGAGATGGCTCCTCAAGCCGGAATATCTCGAAAAGGCGAAGACGGCAGCCCGTAGCATGGGTTATTCCGAAGGACAGATTCGGGGATGGCAGGTTCCGCCGTCTTTGCCAGACGCACCGGGGGCTTGTTGGGTGGTGGCCGTCACCCAGCAACCAAAGTTTAAGGCCCTGCGCGAAGGGGTCGTTGTTCCCCTCCGCTGGGAAAAGGGCTCTTACCAGGACGACTCACAACTACCAGAAGGTCTCCTTAAGACAGCACAATCCGTGATCCAGGCACTGAAATTGTCTGGGGAAATCAGGGAAGATCAACAGTGGAATCTCGTCCCTGCAGAGGAATGTCTCTTCACTGACCTGGGACGAATCCTGTTCGAAGGGAAGTACGCATCGGGCTGGGTTTCCCTCGCCGCTGGATTGCTCCTGGCTGCGGGGAATGGCCGCCCCAGGCCTGACGTCTGGGCAACCGGTTGCTGGAATTTCGAGACTGGTGTTGCCGCTGTGGATGGACTCGAGGAAAAACTGAAGACGGCAGCCGAATACAAAGTTAGACGGTTTTTTGTCCCAGCGTCGTGTCTGAAAAAGGCACGCCAAATTGTGGACCAACTACGCCTCCCGCTCCAGATTGAATCACTCGCAGATAGCATTAAACCCCGGGCGGCCTTAGCCCAATACCTCAGTTCGCTTGCTGTCCGTGCCGAGCGACACGCCCCCCCTGAAGCTCGTACGGCTACCTACATGTTTATCAATGATCAACAAGAGTCAACAGAATACTACCTCGATTCCATTATTGATGAGTTGGCCGACAAGGTTCGCCAAAAAATTGACCCGCCAGAATTCCGAAAATGCCGGTACCTCATCACAACCGTCAGTGATAGTTACGAGATAGTCTGTCTGTCCCATCTTGTGTTTCGCCCAGAGTCCTCGCTCATTGTGTTCACTCAATCGAAGGCAGATCGGTACCAGCCCCTTGCTGAGAAGGCCAAGGAGTGGTTAAAAGGGAAAAACTTCGATGTGCAGGTACGACCGCTGAAATCTGACTCGAGCAGACCACTCGAGCTCGTGAGTGAATACCAGGCTTGCGTGCAAGAGCTCCTTGGGCAAGATCGAGATGGTCCTCTGGTGATCGACATTACGCCGGGAACGAAATTGATGTCAGTGGCCTGGGCTTATGCGGCTCCGAGAACAGCACGGCTGGTCTATTACGAATCCGAATTTGATGCTGCCAAACGCAAGCCCAAACCGTTTAGCGAAAAGCCATCTGTGATCTCGGTCCAGGAATTGTTAAGAAACACTTGAAGCCGGTCCCTCATGTCTTCCAAAAGACGAGTCATGAAGTGCGGCAAAGAGTCCAATTAGGGCATCATCTCAAGTTCAGGTAGTACGATTTGAAACACACATGGTTCTAAAAACCTGCCGCCGTGGTTTATCGAGTTGCGCCAAGAGTGCTGATCAAAGTTACAACTATCCTGTTCAGGCAAACGGTTGGCAGGCTTGGCAAGTGTGAAAAAACCGGCGTTTTTGGCGAAATCTCGAGAAAAATGTTGTCACGAGACTAAGCACGAAACGACCCTGCCGGTTATTCGTGGCGAAGAGCTTCGATGGGGTCCATATTGGCTGCCCGTCGGGCCGGATACAGACCGAACACAATGCCCACCGCCACGGCTATGCCGAAAGCCAGTGGCACCGAAGCGGGGACGACCACCGGGCGCATGGTTTTGACGATTTCGGGCAACGAGTTGTACAATCGCGGCGCAACAACCTGCAACCCCCAGATGGCGGCCTCATTGAGAAGCGGGGCCAAGAAACCCACGAGAATCCCCGTGATTCCACCCAACGTCGAAAGGACCACGGTTTCCACAAGGAACTGCCGGATGATGTCGCGCCTTTTGGCGCCCAGGGCACGACGGATACCGATTTCCCGCGTCCGCTCCGTAACTGTGGCCAACATGATGTTCATAATCCCAATTCCGCCCACCACCAGCGAGATCCCGGCGATCAATCCCATGAAGACCATGAACATCATGCGGGTGATTCGGGCCTGTTCGAGGAGTTCTAAAGGAACGGTAACCCCGTAGTCTTCAATAGGATGATACTTCGCCAGAGTTGCCTTCACCACGTCGGCAGTCGGTACCACATCGCTGGTCTTGTTGACCTGCAATGTGATCTGACTCAATTCGATCTGCTCGGCCTCCATCGACCCTGCGCGGCGAGTGAAAACGACATCGCCAATTCGCCACCAAAGAGTCGTTATGGGAATGTAAACATCATTGGAAAAATCTTGGGCAGCAAACGATCCGCCAATTCCCGCCGAAGGCATCTTCGGTTTGCACACCCCGACTACCGTGTAGAAATGCTCTTCGACGCGAATTACCTTTCCCAGAGGATCTTCAAAAGGAAAGAGCTTTTCCGCCGTTCCAGCAGCAAGGACGCAATAATTCTTCAGATCCTGGAGGTCCGAATCCTGGATAAAGCGCCCGCGGTCGATCTCCAGACGAACAATTTCCTGATACTCCGGCGTACACCCGACCAGGCGACCGTCCACCATTCGGCCGTTATAGCTGAACCGCTGACGGAGCTCCCGAATGCGGACCGCGCGGACCACCGTAGGGATCGTTTCCACCAATCGCGTGTAGTCTGCGCGGGTGATTCCGTACTGAAGAACCAGCCCCGAAGTCTGAACCTGCTCCGAAGGGGGCTTGATCGAGCGAATGATGATATTCGTGGCCCCAAGACTTTCAATTTGTTCCTGGGCCTTGCGGCTGATGCCCTCACCGATGGCAAGGAGCCAGATGACGCTTGCCACGCCGATAAAAATGCCTAACACGGTCAGAAGTGACCGCAACGGATGAAGCATCAAACTTTTGATGCCTAACTGAATCGTTCGATACCACAGGATCAACATCGTCTCTAATCAGGATTGCTTGTTTGATCTCGTTTGTGTGTCACTGTTCGCCCTTGGCCTTCCCTGCGATTTCCTCCGGTAACTCCGTGCGGGCTTTGCTCTGTGGGTTATCAATAATGGATTCGATTCTTCCGTCTTTGAGGCGGACAATTCGGCGTGCCCTTCGACCCACATCGTACTCATGTGTGACCAGGATAATGGTCTTACCCCGTCGGTTAAGATCGTCGAAAAGGGCCATGATCTCCTCGGTTGTGGCGGAATCCAAATTCCCTGTTGGTTCGTCGGCCAAAATGAAAAGCGGATCATTGACCAAAGCCCGAGCGATGGCGACCCGCTGCTGTTGACCGCCAGAAAGCTGAGTCGGTCGGTGGTAGAGCCGATTTCCCAACCCGACCATTTCAGCCAGTTGCTTGCAGCGTGCCCGCTCTTTTGGAGACAGCCGCCGCTGGTAATAAAGGGGAACCTCGATGTTTTCGAGCACCGTTAGTTGGGGAATCAGATTGAACGACTGAAAAACGAATCCGATTTTCGATGCCCGAATTTCGGCAAGGCGGTCATCGGAGGCCTCTGCGACATTCTCCCCGCCGAGAAAGAGTCTGCCCGAGGTCGGGTGATCCAGGCATCCCAGGAGATTCAACAGGGTGCTTTTGCCCGACCCCGAGGCCCCCATGATGGCGACGTAATCACCTTCGGGCACATCAAAGGATACGCCACGTAAGGCATAGACAATTTCACCGCCGAGGTGGTATTCTTTGGTAACTTCTTGGACGGATGCCCCCAAGATCATGGTCGCCTGCCTCCTTCGGCATCGGGACCACGACCTTCCGCACCACCGGGCCGTCCGAAACCGCCCCCGGGTCCGCCTGGCGGCCCCCCGGCTGCTCGCATCCGTTCCATGCCCGTAATCAATTCCTGTTTATCAATCGCGCCATCGCCGTTGGCATCGTGCTTCATGAGGTCTTCTCGACGGTCCTCCGGAATCTCAGATGAATCGATTTTTCCATCTTGATTAGCGTCCATCCGTTCAAAGATGCGACTGGCGATCATAGCGGGATTGAACCCACCCGGTGGGCCACCACCCGGCCCTTCTCCGGAGCGTCGCCCCCTCTCCGGACCACCGTCTGAAGAGTCGCCAGACCTTGGCAACCCTGGCCCCGCCGGTGATGCCTCGATCGTGCCTCGGGAGACCGTCGGTCTCGCAATTCCGGTGTTATCAAGCTGCTCCGTCTGCTTGTCACTCCAGGCCGACTGATTCTGGGAGATCTTTTTCTCGGCAAGTCCCACTTTCTCGCGATAGGCCGCAGCGTTCAGAACAACCTCCTGACGCTCCTGCAAGCCTTGCTTGATGACCACGAATTTGTCATTGCTTGGACCGATGTCAACTTTCACTGGTTTCAGGCTACCGTTCTGGTCAATGATGATACAGTAAAAATCGCCTGCATGTTCAAATACCGCTTGAACCGGCACCTGAAGCACGTTCGTCTCTCGCTGCGAGAGCATCGTTACCTGAGCAGTTAATCCGGCACGAAGCTGTTCGTTGGGATTGTTGATTTTCACAAGGACCTGGTAGTCTTTAACATTCGAATTGAAGAACGAACTGGGCAGCGGGTACTCGCCGACCTCGATAACTTCGCCATCGAATTCCATGTTGGCCAGGGCGTCCACCCGAATCTTGGCCGGAAGCCCCACCCGAACCAGTCCAATCTTCGACTCATTCACTTTAGTTCTGACCTGCATCCGCTTGGGGTCGGGAAGACGAATGATCGTCTGATACTGCCGAACGCGAACGCCTTCCTGGATGATGATGTCCGTTTGTCCCCGAACACCTATTTGATTGGCATAAACAACCTGGCCCGCTTCCGGGGCCGTGATGATGCATTTCTTGATCTGGTCTTCGATTTTTCGCAGTTCCTGCTCTTGCAACTCGCACGAATGCTGCTGGGCCTCAAGCTTCGCTTTGGCCGTTTCAATGTCGGCGTTCAATTGCATGAGGTATTTCGGCTTGGTGAACCGTTCTAAAACGTCCAGTTTCGTCCGCGCCGATTCCATTTCTTTGACGGCCTTTTCCAGGGCGAATTGATCGGCCTCCAACTGAGCTTGCGTGATGTAACCCTTCTGCGCGAGACTCTGACTGTATTTCAGGTAATCTTCCGCCCGACGGCGGTTTTCCTGGGCGATGAAATTGTCAATTTCGATAGCAAGCCGTTGCTGACGGTACTGCCCTTCCAGATATTCCTGCTTAGCGATCACCGCCGTATCGTACGCCCGCTGTGCCTGAATCAACAACGCCTTCTCGTTGGCAACTTTGATTTGCTGTTGGACAAGCTGGTCCCGTAAACTCGAGGAGTCCAATTCCACCAAAAAGTCACCCGGCTGGACATAAGTGCCCTCGGGAACAATCCGAATGATCATCGCGCCGCTTCCCTGCGTTTCGACCTCACAGCGGATTTCCACATTACTAGCACTTTCCACATCGCCGCGTTCGGTCACCTGATTGATGAATTCCCCCCGCATGACCGTAGTCGTCAACGGCTTGTCCTCCGCTGCTCGCCACAGGCTCTTGGGCAAAAAGGACCAAACCACGGGGATGCCAAGAATCATCATCCCGAGAACAACCAAGGGCCCTTTCAAGACCCAACCCCGGCGGGATGAATCGTCATGACGCTTCGTACGATAACCTGCCATGAAATACCTCCTCCACAGGCCCTATCATTTCCAAAGCCCCTTTTCAAACCAGCCAACCCGCCGCCATGTCCTTAATCGGCGTGTACGGGCAGGCAAGGGCAACAACTCCCCAATATCACAATCGGGCCTGACGTATGGATCCCGAAACTTCTTTTGAGGGAAAAACCTCGTTAGCGTTCCAAACCAGGTAGGACCATTGGCGGCGTCTTCGATGAACTACCGGGAAAGCCACCTCGCTGCTGAGACTACTAAGCCGCCGACATTAAACAACTCCATGCTCCGACCAGGCACATGGATCCAATACTCCGATCGTCTCCGCCCATTCGGTCGGCAATCCAATTATCCTCTCCCCTAGTATTTTAACCAGCACACCCGAAAAAAGTCTCCAAAACCTACGGGAAAAACGTATATACCATTTGTGCCTGTCGTATCTGATGATATAATTTGCACGGGCCATCCCGACCCACTACGGACGCTTATTGACAGGCCGATCAACAGGAACGCAGACCACCCCCCCATGGCTTCGAAAAACAACGACCCAGCTCCGCCTGCCCGACTGCGCCGAGAGATGCGAACCATCGCGGCGATGATTCGCCTTTACTGCAAGAAGAACCACCCTCATCAGGGGGGTATGTGTCGTGAATGTCAGGCCCTCCTTGATTACGCCGCGAATCGTTTGGAGCGATGCCCCTTCAGAGGTAACAAGCCGACGTGTGCCCGCTGTCCCATTCACTGCTACCAACCCGAAAGGCGGGCACAAATTCGCCAGGTGATGCGGTTTGCCGGGCCGTGGATGGCCATTTACCACCCATATTTGATGATAAGACACTACCTGGACGAGTGGTTTATCCCACCTCCGAGTCGCCCCAAACAGGTGAGATGATCTCCGGTTTGTCCAGTCTCGGCTGGCGCGGCAAGCGCGCCCCAGACTTTCGGAGGGACCCACTTGTCGGGTCCGCCCTTCGGAGGGATGCGCTTGTCGCGTCCGCTCGGAGGGACCTGCTTGGCAGGTCCGGTGCATTACGTTTGATAATCCAATCCGCTTCAGCGGGCGTGACAGGCACGCCCATCCAAACGGGCACGACAAGCGTGCCTCTCCGATTTTTGGAAGCACCCACTTGTCGGGTCCGCCGAATAACCTTCGATCATCCATTCTGCCGCGGCGGGCATCATTGACGAATCCGAAGTGGCATAGCTTTCGGCTTTCAAGGAGGAAAGGTCTTTCTGAAAAAATTGTGTGACAGAGAAGACACTTTGCGTGCTGGAATTAACAATGTCAATTGACGTCCGCGGCAAAAATCGCGATACTTCCTTCAGATTGCCCCATTGACATTTACGGAACGGCGTCGGGCCGAAGGAGAATGGTCTCCCACTGCCCGAAGCGTTTCCGCGCATTGGGGTTGTTGACTGTGCAACATTCGGTCACCATAGCCCGTGGCAACTCTGCGGGCGGAAAACACAACACTGTCTGCTGTCTGGACATCATTCGGCTGTTGGGCAGCCGGATCGTTTCACGCACAACCCGAATCGTTGGAGTTTCAAAAACTGCGATGGCGAACGAAAACGGCATGGATCTTCGGGAGTACTGTTTGGAGGTAGCGAAACGGGCCAAAGCGGCATCGGTGGAACTGGCGCGTCTGAGTGGTGGTGTCAAGAAGCAATGGCTCTACCGCTGTGCCCGACTCTTAAAAGAGCGGACGATTGCCCTCACGGACGCTAACCACAAAGACCTGGCCGCGGCCCCCTCTTTTGGATTGACAGACGCGCAAATCGATCGGCTCAAACTGACTGCGCCGCGAATTGAGGCGATGGCCCGGGCTTTGGAAGAGGTTGCCGTTCTTCCTGAGCCGATTGGCGAGGTCATTTGGTCATCGGTCCGGCCCAACGGCTTGCTGGTTCAAAGAGTGCGAATCCCGTTAGGTGTTATCTTCTTTATTTACGAGTCGCGTCCGAACGTGACAGCGGATGCTGCGGCACTTTGTGTCAAGAGCGGGAATGCCGTGATTCTCCGTGGTGGAAAAGAAGCCGCCCATTCAAATAGGGCGATCGTGGACATTATGGCCGAGGCCGGGGCCGACGTCGGCTTACCTGTGGATGCAATCCAGCTTGTTGCCACGGCGGACCGCGAGGCTGTCGGGTATTTCCTCAATATGCCGGAATACATCGATTTGACAATTCCGCGGGGTGGGGAAAGTCTGATACGGCGTGTCAGTGCCGAAGCCAAGATGCCGGTGATGAAACATTTCGCCGGCAACTGCCATGTTTATGTGGATGATTCTGCCGATCCGGAGATGGCCGAGCGAATCGTCGTTAACGCCAAATGTCAGAGGATGGGTGTTTGCAACGCCGCCGAATCGCTGGTGTTTCATCAGGCTGTGGCTGACACCTTGATGCCGCGAATTTTGCAGTCTCTGGCCGAGCGGGGAATTGAAATCCGCGGTGACGAGGCAACGTGTGCCCGTTTTCCAGCGGCAAAACCAGCCACCGAAGATGATTATTTTGCCGAATACCTGGGGCCGATCATTTCTGTCAAGGTAGTTTCTGATCTGGACGCCGCCATTGAGCACATCAATCATTACAGTTCCAAGCACACAGAGGCAATTGTGACGCGGGATCTCCAGGCCGCTCAGGAATTCACCCGACGGATTGATAGTTCGGCAGTTATGGTCAACGCCAGCACGCGGTTTAACGACGGCGGCGAATTTGGACTGGGTGCAGAGATTGGCATCAGCACGGACAAGTTCCACGCCCGTGGTCCATGTGGAATCAATGAACTAACGAGTTACAAATATGTGGTCCTGGGAAACGGTCAGGTCCGGGAGTGATGCATGCCTGTCATGCGCGTTCGGAGGGGCATGCTTGTCGTGCCCGTCGGAACAAGATGGATAATCCAACGTTGCGCAGCGGACGGGACGAGCGCGTCCCTCCGAGTTGCGGACTTGACAAGCAGGTCCCTCCAAGAATGTAATGGCGTCGCCTCCACGAGGCGGCCTCGGGTTATAGGGAAATCGGGTTAAGGAAAGGTTGCAGGGTTTTGCGAATATCGGCAAGTTCGGAGACAGAGGCACGGCTGTCTAAGTTGCGGAGGATCGCATGTCGTCCGACGAAGTGCTGACGCAGGCGGAAATCGAGAGTCTTTTGGCATCGGTTGGCAAGGGCACGAGTGCTCCATCTCCGCCGCCACCGCCACAGACGGCGCCCCAGAAGCCACCATCCCCAGCCGCTCCAGCTCCTCCAACCCGTAAGAGCCGGGAAAAGATCATCCCTTACGACTTCAAACGCCCGGAGCGAGTGGGGAAAGAGCAAATGCGCTCTCTCCAAACGCTCCATGAGGGCTTCAGCCGAAACTTTGCCGCGAGTTTGTCGGCCATGTTGCGATCCATGGTCGAGGTCAAATTGACCAGTGTCGATCAACTCACCTACAGCGAGTTTGTGTTCAGTCTTGACAATCCCACCTGCTTCAATCTGATCAAGGCCGAGCCGCTGGAAGGCCATATCATCCTGGACCTGAATCCCACAATTCTCTACCCGATGATCGACCGTTTGCTGGGCGGCGGTCGAGAACCCACGCCGATCACACGTCGGCCACTTTCGGAAATTGAACGGCGACTCGTTGGAAGAATTACAGCGCTGTTCCTCGATGAATTGAAAAAGGCGTGGGAAAACGTCCTGTCTCTTGATCTGGAAGTCGTCCGCGTGGAGAGCAATCCCCAACTGGTGCAGATCGTCCCGCCGAATGAAGTCGTCGTTCTTGTCAGCTTTGAATTGGCACTGGGCGAAATCCGGGGGATGGCAAATCTCTGTATTCCCTACAACACCATTGAGCGGATCTCCAACAAACTGTCGGCCAATAGTTGGGCATCTTACGGGAAACGCCAGACCACTCCGGACGCCGCCGAACGGATTGGACGCCTCCTGCGGACATCCACTGTGCAAATGGTGGTCGAATTGGCGAAAACGCAGATCACAACCAGCGATCTCATCGGCCTGCGGGTCGGTGACATCATTACCACGAGGAAAGACATTCACACTCCGTTGATTGTCAAGGTGGAAGGGATTCCCAAGTTCCTGGCACGACCGGGAATCTTTAAGGGCCACAAAGCCATTTGCATCGAAGAGATCGTCAGCGATCCCACACAGGCACTCAGCGACTGAACGACGATCTCGTCGCGATCAATGTGTCTGCGCTTTGCTTGCAGGTAGGTTCTTTTACGATCGGCAGGCTCGGACGGACCCGCTTGTCGCGTCCGCCCTTCGGAGGGACCCGCTCGTCGGGTCCGATGCGCTACGTTGGATTATCCATCTTGTTTCGACGGGCACGACAAGCGTGCCCCTCCGGCTCCGAACGCGCATGACAGGCATCCCCTCCGATTTCACCTTCGGAGGGACGCGCTTGTCGCGTCCGGAGCACTACGATTGACAATCCATTCCGCTTGGCTGGGCACGACAAGTGTGCCCGTCCGTTGTGTTCCCGTTGCCTCACCTGAAAATCTGTCGCACAGGTGCTCAACCGGCACGGGCAACAGGAATGCCTAATTCTGGCGAGACAGTGCTTTTTCCATTCATCTTCTCTGGAAATTGGTCGGCCGGCCGATGGTTGTTTTGCGAACATCGGGTGAGACCGGCAATCCGGCCGGCCATTGACGGCCAGGCCTGGCGCTGCGAAACCGCGGACCAAATCTCGCGCGTCAAAAGGGCCAGGTGCCGGGCAAACGTGCTGCTTCGACGATCACGCCACCGCCAGAAGAAGGCCTCGGCATCGCGGGCAGCGGCAAAACCAACGGCTGAAGGCTCGGTCACCGGATCACTCGAGACCAGGCAACGTGGCTCCAGAACTGTTACCGAACCTATCTGCAGAAGCCGCAACGTGAGGTCAGCCAGGACCCACCGATCGCCAAGCGATTCGTCTGCCCCGTGAAGGGCTTGGAGACTGGCAGTCCTGAAGAGGGCCCCGGAAAAATGTGGGAGGACTTGCGTCCGGTGGCATAGTTGCGTCTCTCGCACGCTGACCCCGCGCTGGAGATACACCAGTTGCCCTGCCCTGTCGTAACCCATCCCCGCCGCGAGGATACGATCGGGATTCTGGGCATCTAACGTCACCGGAACGACGGCACCAATGCGGGAATCCCGGAAATGGTGGATCGCTGCTTCCGCCCAACCACAGTGGACACAGCTTCCCGACGGTAACACGTGAACCAACGGAGTCTTGGACAGACCCAGACCCAAATTGATCGCGCGCGATAAACTTGTCCCCGGACCGGCGGAAAGAAATGTCACTTCCCCCGCCAGGTTGTACGGGTCGGAATAAGCCTCATCGAGAACCACGATGACATCGCAGTCATCCGGTTTGTGCTCCAGAACGGATACCAACGTGTCTTCCAGTCTCGCGAGTGTGCGAACGACGGGAATGATCACCGAAAGTCGCAACACGGATAGACCCTCGTTAGAAACAACACTTCACAGGTGAGAACACTGGGATGTCGCCGATTACTCGCGTCATGGTTGTCTTCTGCCGCACTCTCGGGGGGTAGTGAAGCCTTGAAAATCCCTTGTGGTATCTGGCGCACTATCCCCACGCCAATTTATGTCGGTCATATAGTTCCAGGAGTTTATTAGGATTCGTACTAAATCCCCAAGTCTTCCTTTTCTAACATTCGTGACAGCAACATGTGCCGCGTACCATCTTCAACCAGCGTTCCGGGCCGACACAACAGTTTATCTATATCGTGCACACAACGCAAACCACCCACCTTTTCATTCCGAGCGCATCTCAAAAACTTGAAGGTCCGATGCCAATCCCGGTGGGTCGGAATAAGCCGTTTGTCGAATGGCCAGGGTCGAAACGGCTGAAAACCAAGGGTCTGGATTAGTTTCTCGCTATTCATCGTCACGTTTCCTGCACGTGGAGGGATCGGTCCAGCCATTCGTCGCGGGATCCCATGAAGCAAATCCGGATCATAACCACCCACGGCATTGATGATCTGGCCGATCTGATAAAGGCTTAATCGCACCGGTCCACCAGCGTGATAGATCCCAGCCCAGGGGTTTCGTAGGGCCTCGAAGCACACACGGCTCAGGCAATCGACGTAGGTTGGCGTGCGGATTTCATCAACGTAGAGAGTCGCTGGCCGACCGGCAGCAAAGCGGGATTCGATCCAATCAATGGCCCCGGCATGGCCGTTGGGACTACGCCCCATGGGAAGCGAGATCCGTAAGACACATGCTGAGGGATCGGCTTCCAGCAGGAGCTGCTCGGCAACAGCCATTGTCTTGCCGTACACCGTGACGGGGTCAGGCGGGTCTGTCTCAAGATAATCCCCGCCTTTTTTTCCCGAAAAGACCAGATCCACCGAAAGGCGGACGAGACGGACCTTTTCTCGCCCTGCTGCCGCCAAAATATTTCTCAATCCTTCAACGTTGATGGTCCAGGCCATCCGTGGCTCAAGTTCGCAAGGTTTCAGCGCACAGTTGCCAACCGCGTCGAGCACCGCCGCGAAACGGTGCTGCCGAAAGAGTCGCGACAGGCCGTCGCGGTCTTCGATGTTGCAGGCCAGGATCCCCTCGCCTCGAACATGCGGATTGTTGGTGGGGCGAAGCCCCCAGACCTGTCCCGGGTAGCGGGCGGCCAGCCAACGAAAGGCATGAAAACCGGCCACGCCCGCCAAACCTGTCACAAGAATCGGTAATGGCAACTCGCCCATCGTTGAACCGGCAAATCTCGGGAGAGCCTGTTCCCCCACCGCGGATTGCTTCGGAGGGGGCCACAGGGACGAGACTGCGTGCTGTTTGCAAACGGGAAGGCTACTCACGGCGCTCGGAGGTGGCAATCTCAAATTGGAAGGGCATCAACTGTGCAACCAGGTTCTCTGGGGCAACGGGATCAGAATCCAGTTTCAGGGGAGACGTGCCGACCCGTTGGTCCACTTCGTTGTTCGCCGCCATTCCAAGAACACCTTTTTGATAAGCGGCACAGACAACAACATCGGAAGGCGCGTCCGAAGGCAGATTAAACCGTTGTCGAAGGGCTTCCGCCAATGGCGACGCAATTTCGTTGCGACGGTCCCAGGACAGCCATTCCCGCCGGTGGACATACATGAGCAGCGCGCGAACCACGCTGGGGTGAAACTCAAGTCGGGCGGGCAAAAGCTGCGTGATTCGTGCCATGTCGGGCTGATCGGCCAGAGGAATGGCCTGGAGCACAGGAACGCGGTCGATGATCACCATCGTTTTACAGGCGAGATCACCCAGCCGTTGGAAACGTCGATTGAGCAGCATCGTCAAAAGGCCCACCCACCCCGTGAAAAACGGTTGCAGATCAGCCGCCCGAAGCAGATTTCTCATAAGGGCCTGAAACAATGTGATCGGCAGTCCTTCCACGGTGACCACCCGCAAACCGAAGACCCATTTGCCGAACGTCCGGCCATCCCAGACACTTTCCAGAATGCCCCCGTAAAGCCAGAAGATTAGAAAAATCGAAATCAGGAACACGAATCCCAGAAAATCCTCAAGCATCGGAAAGTAAAGTGTGAGCGTCACGAGTGCAAACGATGTTGCCATGAAAATCGCAAATTGGCAAATGCAATCCACAAAGAAGGCCAAGGCCCGGTGTGCCGGACCGGCCAAATAGTAGCGAAAAACGATGTTCTCCGGCGTGATCAGTTCGATCGTGGTATCCAGCTTGTCATTACTAGCTTCCATAATAGGGATTATGCTTTGCGGTCAGCGGATTCTCAATCACCGCCAAAGCGGGATGGATAATCCAACGTAGCGCAACGGACCCGACAAGCAGGTCCCTCCGAAAAGCGGACCCGACGAGCGCGTTCCTCCGAAGGGAAAATCGGAGGGGCATGCCTGTCACGCCCGATGAATTGGGATGGATTATCCAACCTTGCGCAGCGGACCCGACAAGCGGGTCCCTCCGGAAACGGACCTGACAGGCGGGTCCCTCCGAAAAGTGGATGCGACGGTTGCATTCTTCAACACTTGCTTTTCGATAATCGCCGATCTAAACTGCGATTCATCGCCGGATCTGGAGTTCTTCATGTCCGGCAGTTCTATTGACACAATTGGTTCTCGCTTGATTGAACGAAGGGAAAGGAGTTCGTGAAATGACAAAAGCAATGGTAACGGCGATGTGTTGCCTGTGCGTTGCGGCCTCCGTGTTGGTATCCACGGAAGTCAGGGGAGTGGAACCGTCTGCAGTGGTTATTCCCAAAGAAACACCCCAGGAGCGTGACGCCCGTATGAAGTGGTGGCGCGAGGCCCGCTTCGGAATGTTCATTCACTGGGGGATTTATGCCATCCCTGGCGGACGTTGGGGAGGACAACCGATTCAAACGGCTGGGGAATGGATCATGAATGGCGCCAACATCCCGGTTGAAGAATATGAGAAGCTGACAAAACAGTTCAATCCCGTCAAGTACGATCCGGCAGAATGGGTTCGTATCGCCAAAGATGCAGGCATGAAATACATCGTGATCACCTCGAAACACCACGATGGTTTCTGTTTGTTCGATTCCAAGGTTACCGATTACGACGTGGTCGATGCCACGCCCTGGGGAAAGGACCTCCTCAAACCGCTGGCAGAGGAGTGTCGCAAGCAGGGACTTCATTTCTGCACGTACTATTCGATCATGGATTGGCACCATCCGGCCCAGATGCGTGGGAGCGATCGGGCATATAATCCCACCAAGATTCGTGAAGGGCGTAAGCGAGAATATCTTGATTATATGAAGGCACAACTCCGCGAGCTTCTTGAGAGCTGCCGCCCCGAAGTCCTGTGGTTCGACGGCGAATGGCCCGACTGGTACACTGAGGAGGATGGCCGAGAGATTTACGCTTACCTGCGGCAACTTGAACCGACATTGATTATTAACAATCGCGTGGGAAAGGGCCGAAAAGGTATGGAAGGTCTCAACCGAGACGATCAGGAATATGTTGGCGATTTTGGACCCCTGAACAGCAGATTCCGCCAGGAGGCCTCCCCGGTCTCGACTGGGAATCCTGCATGACGATGAACCACACCTGGGGGTTCAAATTCGACGACCATGATTGGAAAAGCACCGAGACGCTGGTCCGCAACCTGATTGATTGTGCGTCCAAGGGAGGAAACTACCTGCTCAACGTCGGGCCGACGGCTGAAGGCGAAATCCCGCAACCCTCGGTAGAACGTTTGCAAGGCGTTGGTCGCTGGATGAAAGTCAACAGCGAGGCGATCTATGCCACGCAGGCCAGCCCCTGGCCCAAACAACTCTCCTGGGGTCGTTGCACTCAAAAGGCGATCGATGCCCAGAGCACGCGACTGTATCTGCACGTTTTTCAGTGGCCAGACAATGGCCGTCTGGATCTTATGGGCCTGACAAACACCCCGCTCAAAGCGTTCCTCATGGCGACGGGCACGCCGCTGAAAGTGGAGAAAACGCCGGGCGGTGTGACCATTATTGACTTGCCTCAGCAGCCCGTCGATGCCATAGCAACGGTCGTCTGTCTGGACATCGAAGGTCAACCGAAAGTCGAATAGACAAAACAAGAAAGTTGAGGGGCGACAGATACGTCGCCCCCGTCACCGTGTTCTATCCTGCTCCATCGGGCACGACCCCTCCGAGTTTTCTTTCGGAGGGACCTGCTTGTCAGGTCCGCTCTGCAACGTTGGACGATCCATCGCATTTCGGCGGGCGTGACAAGCACGCCCCTCCGATGCGCCTCTCGGAGGGACGCGTTCGTCGTGTCCGCTTCTCGGAGGGACCCGCTTGTCGGGTCCGGCGAATAAGGTTTGATAATCCATTATGTTTCAGCGGGCACGACAAGCGTGCGCCTCCGAGTCCGCTTCGTGACATGGGACAATCCATTACACACCTCACACCTTGTCAGGCGACAATTCCCAAATTTGCAGCCCCGGCTGGTTGACACCAAACTTATCGCGGGTTAGTATTACGATTTGTTGTTTCGTAATACCACGCGACGGTATCCATCGTGAGGGCTCCAGACATGGTCAGGCGACAGGGTTTTACGCTCGTGGAATTGCTGGTTGTCATCGCCATCATTGGGCTGCTGATCGCCCTGCTTTTGCCGGCGGTTCAAGCTGCCCGCGAGGCCGCGCGACGTATGAGCTGCACAAACAACCTCAAGCAAATTGGCCTGGCACTCCACAATTTCCATGATGTTCACAAGGCCTTTCCCATTGGTTCACCCAACAAGGTCTGTCCAGGCTACGAGTCGATCCCCGATTGGCAGTATCGGTGGGGACCACTGGCGATGTTGACGCCTTACATGGAACAGTTTAATGTCTATCAATCACTCAACCTGAATGTGCCACTTTACGGTCATACGGGGGTTTTCAATGGTCCTGGTGTGGGTGTGCATCCCAGCAACCAGCAGCCAGTGAGCCAAGAGATCAGCTTCTTTTACTGTCCTAGTGATGAACGTCGAAAAGTTCAACCGGGTTTTGGCGCAACGAACTACATGGCCTGCTGGGGTCGCGGTGCACCAACGCAAAGTGGCACGGCCATCTTTGACGGCGATGGGATTTTCCGGCAGGATCAAGCGATCAGATTTGCCGACATTACGGATGGCACAAGCAACACCGCGGCCTTTTCGGAAAGCCTTCTGCCGAATGCCAGCATGTCGGAACCAGCGATTCTCACCCGGCAAAACAAAGACGTGGTCATTGTTGGTGCAAGCAGCCGATCCGATCCATTTCTCACAGTTGAATGGTGCACGCGATACGATCAGCCGGTTGCGTCTCGTCCCAATCGCACAGCCCGTTGGGTCGATGGTTTTGTCCTGTACACGGCTTACTATCACTGGTGGGAGCCGAATTCGCGAATTCCCGATTGTTCCAAATGGGCGCCCTTGCGATCGCTCTGGCAAATGGCAAGAAGCCGTCATCCGGGTGGGGTGAACGTGGCCCTGGCTGATGGTTCAGTACGATTCGTCAGTCAAACTATTGACCTCGAGACCTGGCGTGCCCTCGGCTCGCGCAACGGCAATGAGGTCCCCGGTAACTTTTGAGAAACGTATTCCGAAACGTGGGTATGTCAGATTCGGAGGTATGAGGCAACAAGCAAATCGGAGGGACGTGCTTGTCATGCCCGATAAAACTGAGGATTATTTGTCTTGGAGATGAAAGATGACGAAGCGTTGTGAATGCTTTACTGTTGTACTGGCGGCGGGACTCTTGAGTTGGACCAATTTCGCCTATGCACATCAGATCTGGATCGAGGCACCTTCACAAGCCGCGGCAAATACACCGGTTTCGCTGGAAGTTTGCTTCGGCCATTCCGGTGAAAAAAGCACGGGGCCAATGCTCGCCGGCAATCAGGCCAAGCTTTCAGCCCTCGTGAAAACACCGGAAGGGCAAGATCAGTCGCTGTCTCTTGGCCTGGATGACGACGGTTACCCCACCAGCTATCAGCCAGCACACAACGGCTACTATCAGATCGGCGCTATCCTCGAGACCGGGATCATTGAACGTGAGCTTCATCAGATTCCGCCGAAGACGCGAATCATCATGACAGGCAAGGCAATCGTCGCGGTCGGCGACGTAAGCGAGGGCTATTCCACGGCGATTGGCCATCCCCTTGAAGTTGTGCCCATCACCAATCCTTGCGATGTTCGTGTTGGCAGTAAGATCACACTACGGATTCTTTTCAAAGGAAAACCGATCGGCGGGCCTGATGTGCTGGTTCGACTGGGGACCCTCGGTCCCAACCCTGAAGACGACCCACAACTGACAGAGCGGGAATGGGCCATCGAAGGTTATCCCGATTCTCGTGGTGAGCTGACCTTCCCCGTGATTGCGCCGGGGCAGCATGTGGTGTTTCTCCGCTATTTTGATCAGACACCGGGCGAATACACAGGGCCGTTGAATTTTTCCAGCGA
>Ga0068705_10000535_pt1 | contig 19258 bp, 14 predicted proteins | sample YNPMSTMetaG_FD_65631 | JGI IMG/M metagenome (GOLD analysis project Ga0068705, IMG submission 65631) | Anoxygenic and chlorotrophic microbial mat microbial communities from Yellowstone National Park, USA - YNP MS-T MetaG | ecosystem: Environmental > Aquatic > Thermal springs > Hot (42-90C) >... | reverse complement strand
AGGGGGATCGTACACCCATGTGCCGTGCCCCTTCGGGGCCCTCCTCGTGACCTTATACCACTTTAAGTCAAAGGCCTTCTTAATGTGAGGGGGAGGTGGGCATGCCCGCCTGAGGGGTGAGCGGCAGCCACACCTAACTCTACCCTCCTACATTCAGAAACCCTTTGCCCGGAATTGGTATTACCAGAGGCCAATGGGGCTTGAAGACTACTACCATTTGCAATCAAAAACCTTCTGAATGAAGAGAGATGTTTTGGGCGGCGGCCAGCCCTGCGGGCTGGCCGCCGCCTCAGCATAGGGCCGCCGCCCCACAAAACACCACCGACTCGCATTCAGAAACTCTTTGCATCGAACTCTTTGCCGACCTATCTATCCTCCCGCGAAGGGTATATGAGAGCCAGGGAGGCTTTTTTCCAAGCCTGGACATGGGTCTAGCCGGAGGCTTGCGATAAGGCTCGGCTTTCTGCCCTCGTCTTTGTAGGCCACCCCGGCTTCTTCCTGATTCCCTGCATCCGAGCCCATTCCTAAGGGGACAGGCTTGGGGTCGTGTATCTGAGGGGGCTCGCTTCTGCCTTGAAGGTAGGGAGGGGGTTGGTGGGGCGCGTCGGGCATCCTTCTGCCGGGCATGTCTATGGGAAAAGTCTGGCTGGCGCCGGGAAAGCCGACGGGCCCCAAGGGCAGGCTTTTTCGTTTTTCTCAGACCCTTCTCCCATTGTAGGTTTGTCGCATGAATGACACGATCGTAGCTGTGGCTACGGCTTGGGCGCCGGCGGCCATTGGGGTGATACGTCTAAGCGGCCCTGACGCCCTCCCCATAGCCTTGAAGCATTTTCGCTTCAAAGGAAAGCGCGCCAAACCCATACCCCGCTATGCCCATTTTGGTGAGATATGGGTGGATGACCAACTTCTGGATGAGGGGATTTTGCTCTACTTTCCTAAGCCGCATTCGTATACGGGGGAGGAGGTGGTGGAGATTTCGTTTCATGGCAGTCCCTATATTCTTCGGCGGGCGTTGGAGGCGTTTCAGGTGGCGGGGGCGCGTTTGGCTCGGCCGGGGGAGTTTACGCTGCGGGCCTACCTCCATCACAAGATTGCCTTGGACCAGGCGGAGGCCGTCGCCACGCTCATCCAGGCCCAAAGTGAGGCTGCTCATCGCCTCGCCCTCAGCCAACTGCGCGGCACCTACTTCCAAAAAGTCCGGCAGCTTCGCCAAAACCTCATCGACTACCTTGCTCTGCTGGAGTTAGAACTGGACTTTAGCGAGGAAGACGTGGAGTTTGCTTCTCGCAGCCAGCTTAAGGCCCTTCTTTCGGAGCTGCAGGGGGAAATAGAGCGGCTTTTAGCCTCGTACCAAATGGGACAGGCTATCCAAGAGGGTATTCCCTTAGCGATCGTAGGGGAGCCGAATGTAGGGAAATCCACCCTTCTCAATGCGCTGGTGGGAGATGCTCGGGCTATTGTCTCGGACATCCCGGGCACGACCCGAGATACGATTCAGGAGCGGTTATTCATTTCGGGCTTTGAGCTTAGGCTTATAGATACAGCGGGGCTCCGGGAAAGGCCTGCCGACCCTATTGAGGCGGAGGGGATTCGTCGCACCCAGAAAGCCGCCCAAGAAGCCTTCCTCACGCTGATTGTAGTAGAGGCACCTCGCTTTGATAACCTGCCTGCAATTGAGGCCCACGCTCAAAAACTCCTTGGCAAAATCCCCGAAAACTGCCTTTATGTAGCCAATAAATGCGACCTAATCCCCCCTCACCATCCCCTTTGGTCTATTCCCGATGTGGTCAAAATCTCTGCCCGGAGCGGCACTGGCTTGGAAGAGCTGCGGCAAAAAATCGTAGAAAAGTTATCAGCCCTGGGAGCTGGAAGCGAGGTTTTGCTTTCCAACTATCGGCATTATGCGGCTTTTTTGGAGGCATTGGAGGCGGTGCGGGAGGCGCAAGGGCTTTTAGAGGCGCAGCGAGAGACAGAACTGATAGCCCAGGCCCTACGAGGCGCAGCCCATGCCATTGGCACCATCACCGGCGAAATCACACCCGACGACATCTTGGAGAGTATCTTCTCTCGGTTTTGTATTGGCAAATAGGGGGCGGAGCCGCTAAAATCCCTAACTTCGCCTAAGTGCGCGCAGAGGCTGCTTCGGTTTCGCCCCGTCGGATGACTTTGGGGGTGGTGACGGCTACGTTTGGGGTGTATTTGCTGATTGCAGTGCTGGCGTACTTTGTAAGTTATACGGAGGATGTAGCGGCCTTAGAAGGGGCTCCCAGCGCTGTTCCTCTTCATAATCCCACTGGCTGGATAGGAGCTCGTTTGGCCCATTGGCTTGTTTATCGGGGCTTTGGATGGATTGGGGTGCTTTTTCCGCTGCTTTTGACTTACATGGGCATTCGTTGGGTGCAGGGCCGCCCCGTGAAAAGGATTTACCTTCTTTTCGGTTTAGCAGCGCTGTACTTTTTTTCCACGCTGGGGGCTGTTTTAGCTCAGATAGGGCTGGTAGAAGACCTCTTATGGTGTGGGGTGGTGGGTGCGGCTTTCGCAGACCTCCTAGTGCTGTATATTGGGAAGGTTGGGCTTCTTCTGAGCTGGGGCCTGCTCGTGGGGGGAGTCGGATATTTCTTTTGGCGTTTGCGAAAAAGACAGGCCCAGGTCATGGCTCCAGCTCCGGAACCCGCCCCTACCGCTTCTTCGGCTGAGAGTTTAGCGGAAGAACCGACTTCTGAGGCCGCAGAGCCCAATTTCTTCTTTACGATTCGGCCGCTGGCAGAGCCAGTTCATGAAACCGCTGCCTCTGATGCCGGTGAGACTTGGTCTGCTTCGGCCCAGCCCTTAGCGTCTATCCCCTTTCCTGCCGATAAGGAAGGTACCGTCCCCGAGGAGGGGGTCCCTGCCCCAGTCTCTACCTCTCCATCAGAATCTCCCCAAGCAGAGCCCCTAAGGGCTTCCTTCTCTCCGCCCAGAAGCTCCCAACCCCGCCCCCTGCAAAATCCATTACCTTCCCCCCTCTCGTCAGCCCCTTCTGCCCGGGCTCTTCTCCAACAGTGGATTTTCCCTCCTATCACGCTTTTGGACATTCATGAGACCCGTAGCGCCGCTCTCCCTACCGAAGCCGAACTTGAAGCCCACAAAAATCAGATTGTAGAGACGCTCTCTCACTATAGCATCTCCATAACCCGCATCACGGCCACGGTGGGACCTACGGTAACCTTATTTGAGATTGTACCTGCCCCGGGAATTCGTATTAGCCGAATCCGAAGTTTAGAAGACGATATTGCATTGAGTTTGGCGGCTCTGGGGATTCGGATCATTGCACCGCTTCCTGGGAAGGGCACCATAGGCATAGAGGTTCCTCATAAGCACCCTCAGACGGTATCGCTGCGGGGGATTTTAGCGTCAAAGGCATTTCAGGAGGGGCAGGGGACCCTCCTTTTAGGGCTGGGTAAAACCATCAGCAATGAAACGTACATTCGGGACTTAGCCCAGATGCCGCACCTTCTAATTGCCGGGGCCACAGGCCAAGGAAAGTCCGTAGCTCTGAATTGCATGATCCTTTCGCTCCTCTATCGCCGCTCACCATACGAGGTGCGCTTCCTGCTGATTGACCCGAAAAAAGTAGAAATGAGTCTCTATCAGCACCTAGCTAAGCATTATCTCGTCCAAATCCCCACGCTGCCCTCAGGAATCATTACTGAGGTTGAGGAGGCCCTGCCTGCGCTTCAAAGTTTGGTATTAGAGATGGAGCTTCGCTACGACCTTCTCAAGGAAGCCCGCGTACGAAACATCACCGAATACAATGAAGCCTATCTTTCGGGGTGCTTGGCTCAGCTGGAGGGTCATCGGTACTTGCCCTACATTGTGCTGATTATTGATGAGCTGGCGGACCTCATGATGACGGCGGGGAAGGAGGTAGAGACGCCGATTTGCCGGCTAGCGCAGCTGGCCCGAGCCGTAGGTATTCATTTGATTGTGGCGACGCAGCGGCCTTCGGTCAATGTGATTACGGGACTGATCAAAGCGAATTTCCCTGTGCGGATATCTTTTCGGGTGAGTTCGGGGGTAGATTCCCGTACGATTCTGGATGTGAATGGGGCGGAGCGGCTGATGGGACGGGGCGATATGCTGTTTTCTATGGGGACGGAGATGCTGCGCTTACAGAGTGGTTTTGTGAGCACAGCAGAGATAGAGAGGGTGGTGGCGTTTATTGAGAACCAGCCTGAGGTAGAGCCCTACATCTTACCCGAACCCCCTCGTCCTGAGAAAGAGGAGGCGCCTTCCGCCGAAGAGGATGGGGAGCGAGACCCGCTCTTTTATGAGGCGGCCTTGCTGGTAGTACGTAGTCAGTACGGCTCTACATCGCTTTTGCAGCGAAAGCTGGGCGTGGGCTTCAATCGCGCAGGACGCCTGATGGACCAGTTAGAAAAAGCCGGCATTGTCGGCCCCGCCCGCGGCAGCAAACCCCGAGAAGTCCTCATCCAAGATGAAAGCCTCTTAGAAGCCTACCGATAAGCCTATCCGCCCCCTCAGCACGCCCCCCAAGCAAGCCATGCGACCCAACTCTAAACCCATTCCTAAAACCAACTTTTAGCGCACCTCTCAGAGCTTTTGCTCTGCAGATGAGCAGTCATATACCATTTGCAATCAAAAAACTTTTGAGTGAAGAGAGATGTTTTGGGCGGCGGCCAGCCCTGCGGGCTGGCCGCCGCCCCACAAAATACCACCGACTCGCATTCAGAAACTCTTTGCATCGAACTGGTAATAGCGCAATGATGCGAAAGACCTGACTACTTGGAAGGGCAGAGGGAAAAATGATGGCAATGGTCGCTAATGGGAAACTATCAGGGGGTGATAGAACCTTTGGGGAAAGTAGGGTAGAGGAGGAGGCTATTTTTAGCTGCCCTTAGGCTGGCATACCTCCTCGCAGGGGGCTTCGGAGGGAGGCTCAACCTTGGGCTCCTGGAGTAAGACATCTTCGGGCAGAATATGACCGAGGCGCGTCTTTTTGGTGAGGAGGTAACGATGATTGTAGGGGTTTGGGGGAGTGACCAGAGGGATGGTTTCAACGATTTCTAAGCCGAAGCCAGCCAGACCTGCGCGTTTTTTAGGGTTATTGGTGAGGAGACGCATTTTAGTAACGCCTAAGTCGCGTAAAATCTGTGCTCCGGTGCCATAGTCGCGCTCATCGGGAGCGTAGCCTAAGGCTATGTTGGCATCCACAGTGTCTAAGCCTTCTTCTTGGAGGCGATAGGCGTGCATTTTGGGCAGGAGGCCAATGCCTCGCCCTTCCTGATTGACATACACTAAGACGCCTTTTCCTTCTGCCTCAATACGCTGGAGAGCTAAGGCTAGCTGATTGCCGCAGTCGCATCGCAGGGACCCCAAGATATCTCCCGTAAAACAGGACGAGTGCACCCGCACCAGGATAGGTTCTTCAGGGGCCCAGGTGCCTTTGACCAAGGCGACGTGGGGTTCGCCGGTGTATTTGTGGCGATAGGCATGGAGCTTGAAGTGGCCGTATTTGGTGGGCATATCTACGACGACTTCTCGGACGATGGTGGATTCGGTGCGTAGGCGGTAAGCAATGAGGTCTTGGATGGTGATGAGGGGGAAGCCCCATCGGTCGGCTAACTGGCGGAGGGTGGGGAGGCGGGCCATGCTGCCGTCTTCGTTCATGATTTCTACGATGACGGCGACGGGGGTCAGGCCAGCGAGGCGCAGGAGGTCTATGGCGGCTTCGGTGTGGCCGCTGCGGCGCAGTACGCCTTCGGGCCGAGCAATGAGCGGGAAGACATGGCCTGGCCGGGCAAAGTCTTCGGGCTTTGCCTCAGGGTCGGCCAAAGCCCGAATCGTGCGAGCTCGGTCCGCCGCCGAAATACCCGTTACAGGACCCTCCCCAATGTAATCCACCGACACCGTGAAAGCCGTCCCATGAGGAGCTGTGTTTTCAGCGACCATGGGGGAAAGCCGCAGCTGTTGAGCCCGCTCAGGCAAAAGCGGCACACAAATCAACCCCCGCGCCTCCTTGGCCATGAAGTTAATCGCCTCAGCAGTAACAAACTCCGCCGCCATAACAAGGTCCCCCTCATTTTCCCGGTCGGGATCATCCACCACTATGACCATCTTTCCTGCACGCAAAGCGGCAAGGGCTTGCTCTATGGAGTCTATTTGGATCTCCTCGTGGGCCATGTTATGTATCTAACACATTTCCATGGCTTTCTTGATGCGTTCGGTGATTTGGGGGATAGAGCCCACGCCCGAGATGCGTCTGAGCAGACCCCGGGCCTCATAAAAGTCCAAGAGGGGCTGGGTTTTTTGGCGGTATTCGACCAAACGCCGTTGAATCGTTTCTGGATTATCGTCGGTCCGCCCCTCCAGCTCGCTTCGCTTAAGCAGACGCCCCATGAGCTCCTCCTCTGGCACATCCAAAAAGATAACGGTCTGTAGGGAGGCACCCTTCTCATTGAGGAGCCGGTCTAGAGCTTGCGCCTGAGGTACAGTGCGCGGAAAACCATCTAAAATGTAATCGGCTCCATTTTGGAGGTGGTGCGCCACTAAGTCTATGACCAGTTCATCGGGCACTAAGAGCCCTGCTTCTAAGAGAGGCTGGATTTTTTGGCCTAAGGGGGTTTGAGCCTGAATCTCCTGCCTAAGAAGGTCTCCCATTACAAGGTGATGGTAGCCAAGTTCTTGGGCTAAGCACTGAGCCTGGGTGCCTTTCCCAGATCCTGGGGGTCCGATGAAGAGAATCAGGCGCATCATTCAAAGGTACAAAACCCTTTCTAAGTGTAGGGAAGAGTGGTGCGGACGAGCCGTCCAGGTATTGGCGCCCACCGCTACCTCTCACCGTGCCAACGCACCCAAAGCCTCCCGCGCAATCCGAGCATAGAGACTATTAGGAACTTCTCTGAGCAGACGCTCGTAATAGCGCGCTGCCTCCGCTTCCCCCCGAGCCAGCCGGGCTAAAAAGTAAAGAGCCTCATCCCGATACAGGCTCTCCGTATCCGGATAGTCGGCCAGAAGCTGAAGATAACTTCGGGCTTTTGTCGTATCGCCGCGCCCCAGGGCTAAACGCGCTCTGATCCAAAAAACATCATCCGATACGGGGTGGCCTTTCCATTGGGTCTCTAAGGTGTCGCACAGCTCTTCGGCAAGAGAGAGATTCCCCTGCCGCTCGGCTAAGAGGGCCCGAGCTAAAAGTAGAAGCGGCGCCGTCAGCGTATCGGGTTTGAGGTTGTCTAAGATTAGCCAGTAGAGCTCTATGGCGTCGTTGCTCAGCTCGTCCTGGGTATTGTTTTTTAGAAGGCGGAGGCGCGTTCGGGCCAGCTCAAACTCCCCTTGAAAGAACGCCAGCTCCGCCAGTTTGAAGTAGGCTGTAGAGAGGTATGCGGACTCTGGGAGGCGCGACTCTACCTCCAAAAGATAGAGCCGAGCCTGGACAGGGTCCCCCATATAAAGGGCGGCATCGGCAAGTAGAAAGTACTTTTGGGCCAAAAGCCCCGTGGTAGGCGGCTGGAGCGAATCCAATAGAGCGGGCACGGCTTGAGCCTGCCCCGTACGCAAAAGCCACCGCGCCGCCTCTATAAGGAGAGCAGGCCGATCCCCCTGCACCCGAACCAAACTATCTACCCGCGCAAGGGCCTTCTGCGGCTGCTCTAAAAGGCTTTCCACATTTAGGTAGTGAGGAATGGTCTTTTCGTAAGCAGGGCAGTTGGGATAGGTCCGAATAATCTCTTGATAGGCTTCTCGGGCGATCTGGAGGGCGCTGGCGATTTCGGCGGCTAGGCCCACCTCGTAAATGGCTTCGCATTGGCCCGTCTGCCGACTCACAGCTCGGGCATACCGCAATGCCTCCGCATAGTCTTCCGCTAATAGATAAAACCGCATCAAGAGCGTCTGATATTCGGGAGGAGGCGTCGTACCCTGATAAAGCCGTAAAAGGGGTATTTCCAGGCTATCCAGCGGCACCCTCTCTTGAACATGATATCGGTAGGCTATGGACAGCAAGCTATCCGTAGGTATGCGTCCTCCCTGCCAGAGATGAAGCCACTCTATCCAAGCCTGCGCATAGGCGCGCTCTGCCTCCAAAGAGGGGATCAACGCCTCCGCATAAGCAAAGGGACTTCGAGAGCGCCCGCGCGCCTCATACAGAAAGCGCCGCTCCCATTCAAACGACCCCCAGACTCGCGCCGCTACCTCAGCAAGGTCTTCATAAATATGCGCGTCAGCTTGAGAGATTTTGAGGGTGCTTTCCCAGAGAGCAAGGCCCCCGGCAGAATCCCCTTTAGCTAAAAGGTACCGTCCCTCCCAGACTTTGAGCCAGATGTCGGGCGTAGAGCGGGATTTCTTTTGTTGGGAGAGCCAGCGTTCTGCCGCTTCGGAGTTTTCCAAGCGGAGATAACACTCTAAAAGGTAACTTGCCCAGAGCTTATCGCCTGTCTGTCGGTAGGCTTGCTGAAAGAGGGGCAGGGCCGCCTCATATTGGCCCATCCGAAAGCGCATCACCGCCTCTGACGCCGCCGCCGATTGCCCCCACATCAGCCCAACCCACCCCAAAATCACCCACCTTCTCATAAGCGCCGAAAATCACTCCAAAACGCTAAAATCATAATCCCCAAGATAATCGCCAGCCCTATGTATTGAGCGACTTCCCGCAGCTTATGCGAAGGTTCCTTCCGAAAAACCGCCTCCAATCCCAGAAAAAGCAAATGCCCCCCATCCAAAAGCGGGATCGGCAAAAGGTTCATAATCGCTAAGATGAGACTTAGGACGGCCGAAAACGACAAAAGTTGGAGCCATCCGCCCTCTTCGTACTGCTTGGCGGTAATTTTGGCAATCCCGATAGGGCCGGCCAGGCTTTCCGTAGGGCGAACCTGCCCCGTCAGAAGCAGCCGAAAACCTTCTATTTGTAATGCCGCCGTCTGATACACCATAGCCCCTGCCTCCAAAAGCGCCTGCGAAAAAGAATATTTCTCCCGCTGCACAGGTAAATGGACTGCCGGCCACACCCCAAGCCGCCCTAAACTATCTAACTTCACCCCCACCATAAAGCGCCCCGAAGAACGCCCCACTAAAAGATGCACCGAATCCTTTCCTAAACGTCTCAGCTTTTCTCGCATTTCTTGGAAAGAATGCACGGCTTCCCCCTCCATGCTTATGATCGTGTCTCCCTCTCGGATTCCGGCTCGATATGCAGGACCACTTTCCATAGGAAGGACTACTGGGGGCAAACGAGGCATAAAAACTTCCTCTTTGCGCAAGAGCTTTCGTAAAAGGGTGTCGCACTGTGCCCGGGAAAGCGTAAGCTGAATCGTATCTTTTCCCCGAAGGATAGTGAGAGTGTAAGTGCCTTGAGCTACTTTTTGAATGTCTAATAGGTTGGGATGGTAGGCGGGTTCGCCATTCACAGCGAGGATGCGGTCGCCGGCTTCTATTCCTAAGAAAGGAACAGGCTCAAATCCCATAGGCCAGGCGTGGTAGGCGATTTTTTCTTTTCCGCCCAAGGTAAGGAGGAGTAAGAAGACGACATAGCTATACAGCACATTGGCTAAGGGGCCGCCTGCAATCACCAGCATTCGCTGGGGTAGGGGTTTAGCCCGAAACTCATCTGGCTGAGGGGGGGTAGGGCTCTGCCCCTTCCCTATGCTGGATTCATCCACCATCCCCGCAATCTTGACATAACCTCCCAGCGGTAGAATGCCAATGCCGTATTCGGTTTTTCCCTTGCGAAAGCTCCAGAGCTTCGCTGGCCAGTCAAAAAAGAGATAAAACTTTTCTACCCGCATCCCAAAGAGCTTAGCAGGCAGAAAGTGCCCCAGCTCATGCACAATAATCAAAATGCTTAAGGCCAGCAGAAAAAGGCCGAGGGTCAGCATTTCTTCAAAGATACGGCAAGATGGGAAGAGCGGGGGAGGGGCTTTTAGAAGCGAAGCACCTTAGGAGCCAACATCCAGCGCAGGCCGCCCAGAAGCGTGATGGCTCCATCCCGCCAGTGTCCTTCCATTTCCAGATAGGCCGGCTGAAGGAAAGGCTGATATACGAGCCGCCCCATAAGGAGCCGCCGACTAACCCTTTCCCCCTGCAAAAGCCGATTCCCAAAGGGCTGCACAAAATTCACATCACTGATGAATGGGCTGCTACCCCAGTTTTGGGTAGGGGTGTTGAGCCCCTGAAGAAGGTGGATGTACCTTCCCTCCAAAGTTAGCCCACCCACAGGCTGATACCGAAAGGCCAAGGACACTTCCCGCAGATTAGCCCCATAAGGATGCCCCAAAAACTGTCCATAATGCGTCCAAGCATTGCTGATGTTGGAATGGCTGTAAGTGTATGGCTGAACCTGATTGTACTCCAGAAAGAGATCCAGCGTGGGAAGAAAGGCCTCTATGATTTTGAGGCCGCCCTGCAAAGCATACTTATTGGCCCACCAGCCTTTGCCTTCTTTTCGTTTGGAGAAGTTGTAATCATCTATGAGGATTTGGCCGTAGATCTGAAAGTGCTTCAGGAAGTTGGCTCTACCGAAGACTCCGAGGAAGCCATTGTCGGGGCTTCCGAGGTACTGTTCTATGGAGCGGTAAAAGATAATGGGGATGAAGTAATGCAGTTCTATGCCTCGGCGGCCGGTGGGGGTCCAAGGGCTGTACAGGACGGCCTCGTAGATACCAAGACTTATGCCGCGTCCGGGCCGCCAAAGCAGCTGGTGAATAGCGGCATACTTACGGGGATAATCACCCCAAGCATCGGGCTTATTGGGGATGAAATCTATAAGCTGGGCAAAGAAGTTATGGTATTCCCAGCGGCCCAGGCGAGTCCGAATGTGTAGGTAAAGATATTCGGGGCCGTAATCCGAGAGATAGAGACTTTGAAAGCCGCTTCCCCAGAAGGCCTTGTCCCGCCCAAACTTGATACGTACCGCCGAAATAGGGCTGTAGGAGAGGTAACCGCGGCTGTTATTGTAGTCAAAGGTGCGAGGCCCTATCACTTTCACGAAGGCTTCGCCCCAGAGGCAGCGGTAAGCACCATAGCGCTGGCTAATAAAGAGAGGAAGACGCGCCTGTGTCTCTAAGAAGTCTACATAAATACCCACTTTTTTTCCGAGGCGGGCCCGTAGATAAGCCCCGCGGGTATTTTGGTAGAGGTTTCCTGCGCTGTCCCTTCCGAGGCTAAGATGCAAAAGCGGCCCAGCCACGATATAACCCCAGGGGGCACGCACCTCAACAAGGTCACGCCGATTAGGAAGGAGAAAGGAAATTCTGCCCGACCGGGTAGGCAGGCTGTCCAAGAGCTGGAATGCGGCTCGGTAGTAACGGGCCTTATCCAGACGATGAAGCTGGGTAGTATCTATGGAGAGAAGAAAGTTTCGGGCCTCTTCGCGGGCCCAGGGACGGGTCTCTATGGGGAGAAAAGTATCACTACGAGACTGAATATCCCAGCGCTCTAAGTACGAATAGATTTCGCTGCCGAGAAAGAGATCGGCATCCTGAGCGGTAGCGAGCGGAGGTAGCAGGAGAACGCCCACCGCCCAGTAACGTAAAGTAAGGCTTCTAAGGAGAGAGTGGAGACGAAAACGCACCCGACAAAGATGGGGATTTTTGGGGGGATGCTCATTGGTGCCAGATGCTCTTTTGTCCCATAAGATATATTATGTTAAATTTCTGATGGCCGATGGTGTCCCCCTGCGAAAATCAAAAATGGGGCCTTCCCAAAGGAAGGCCCCCGCACGAAATAAGAGCTTCACGCTTTACATGGGCTCGTAGCTGTGCTGTACGCTTTCTTCCAAATATGGATGGCGCTGGGGTAAAAGATAAGGGGCTTTTTCCAAGTTAGTCCCCACCCACATCAGAAAGCCACTTACCGAGACCAAGTAAAAGCCCAACTCCATTAGTCCAAACCCCCCACTCTCCCCCCCTACCGAGGGCATTACCACCATGAATGTATCCAGCCAGTGGGTAAAGGTCAAAATTGTGGTTACAAAAATCAACCACCCTAAACTCCGCTTGATGCTGGCACTCATTAGACCTAGCAAGGGGAAAAGGAAGTTGAGCACCAGCGTAATGTAAAAGATCGGCACATATTGCGGATTGACATGGGCGCGAATACGCTCGTAAAACCAGAAAGTCTCCTCTGGAATATTTGCATACCAGATCAGCATGAACTGCCCATAAAAGATGTAGGTCCAAAAGATGCTAAATGCAAAAACGAACTTACCCAGGTCGTGGATGTGGCTCTCATTGACACCTGAGAGGTAGCCTTGCAGTTTGAGAGTGGCAACGATGAGCGTGATGAAACAGATTGACGTAATCCAGAGGTTGGCAAAGTTATAGACGGCGAACATGGTGCTAAACCAGTGAGGCGAGGTGCTCATGAGCCAATCCCAGCTGGCCACCGACCAGCTCAGCGCCAAGAAGACCAAGAATCCGGCTGCCAATCGGCGAAGATTGTGGAAGTGGCGGATGTTGCCCGTAGCGTCTAAGGCCTCCCAGTTGCGCCGAAATCCCCGCCAAAACAGAAACCACCCCCCCAAAATAATGACCAAACGCACAATAAAGAAAGGTAGATTCAGATAGCCGCTCTTGTGCCGTAAGATTTCGTCTTTAGCGACAATATCAGAGTGGGTCCACTCATACAACACGCCAGAAAGTCCAAGGGTTACAACCGCTAATAAGACCATACCAATCGGGAGAAAGGTAGTCATCGTCTGCGGAATCCGCTGGATCATGACGTACCAGCCGGCATTGGCCGCATACCCCACCGCTAAGAAAAATAACGCCAAAATAGAGATGCCAAGGAGATACATAGCAGAAATGAGGAGATTAGCCGACAAGCGAGAGAGCCATGGGGCCGCATGATGATGAGCCTCCGCAGCTTCAGCTTGGGGGTGATGGGCTCCCATTTGCGTGAATAACCCTATGAGAATAAAAGCTATACCTGCCCCCAAGAGAATGAAAAGCCAGCGGCGCCAGCTTGCTGGCATTTGAAAACGTTCCTGCCAATTAACGAAAACCGACTCGTGATGTGCCATAATCTTTTTATTACTTTTTATCTGCGTTGTTTGGTTCAGCTGCTTTGTTTTGTTCAGCGAGGCCTGCTTCTCGTAATGCTTGCACGTACATAATCACTTTCCAGCGCTCTTCGGGAGAAAGCTGAGAGGCATGAGAACCCATCAGGTTTTTCCCGTAAGTGATGGAATGGAACATCTTACCTTCTGGCAAATCCTTGAGCTGCGGACCATAGTAAGAAGGTGGCGGCGGGAATTTTCCAGCTTGGACAATACTGCCCTGTCCATCTCCTTTTTCTCCGTGGCAGTGAATGCAGTAAAGTTCGTAGAGACGCTTACCCTCGGCTAAGTTTTCAGGGGTTTTAGGGAGAGGATTTTTCAACTTTTTGCCCGCCTCCTCATAGCCTTCGTTGGTATTGGGGAAGGGATAGATATAATCCGCTTTACCCCGAGGCACGGTACCTGCCACCGGCTCAATGAGGTGTTTGCCCTGTGGAAGGTAAGGATAATAATCTACCTGAGAATAAGGCTCTAAGGGGATAGAATGATACATTTGTGGGGCATATTCAATGCCGGGGTCGCGAGGGTCAGACTTGGCTGCACATCCCCCCAAATAGAAGAGGCTCACAAAGCCCAAAACCGATAAGGACAATAGACGTTTCATAGTTCTACGACTTGTATTTCAAAAGCTCCGGTTTTTTGGAAAAGTTCTTTCGCTTTATCCCAGGCGGCAGTATCCGCAATAGCGACAACGAAAGCGTCATCGGTCTGCCGAGGATGGAAGACCCGCGCCCTTTGACCGGGATATAAGCGATTGACTGCTAAGTAGGATAAAAACAGGAGTACCCCCGCAAAGAGCACCGTTAGCTCAAAAGTAACGGGAATAAAGCTGGGAAAAGGAAGGTGCGACTTACCACCAATATTGGTGGGCCAGTCAATGGTATACATGTAGATTTGCATGGAGAGGGCTGTGAGGGTTCCCAGCGCCCCATAAACAAAGGCTGCGTCGGGAAGTCGGGATTTTTTCAGGCCTAAAATGGTATCTAAGCCGTGTACAGGGAAAGGCGTACAAACTTCGTGGATGGGAACCCCCTCTCTCTTGATGTGCTCTACGGCAGATAGGAGTTTTTCGTCGTCATCGTAGAGGCCTATTAGGTATTTAGCCATAGGATTTTTAGGATTTGGGTTCGTCGGGATTTAAAGCGGGCATAGCGGCGGGAGCTGGTGCTGTGGCTTTTTTCTGAGCCAGGTAAGCTTCATAGCTCAGACCCGCATACTGATCCCCCGAAGTTTTGAGGATACTCTTGGTTTCTGCTGTGGCGATAACTGGGAAATACCTTGCAAAGAGAAGGTACAACGTCAAGAAGAGCCCAAAACTACCCGTAAGAATGGTAACCTCTACCCAAGTAGGTGCGTACATGCGCCAAGAGGAGGTCAGAAAGTCGCGGTGCAAGGAAGTAACGATGATGACGAAACGTTCAAACCACATACCGATATTCACGAAAATGGAGATAATGAAGACAAACCAGGGGGATCGGCGAAGTTTTTTCACCCAGAAGACTTGGGGGATGAAGAGGTTACAAGTTACCATGGCCCAATAAGACCACCAGTAAGGACCGAAGGCCCGATTGAGGAAGATGTATCTTTCCCAATAGGAGCCGGAGTACCAAGCGATGAAGAATTCGGTAGCATAAGCAAAGCCGACCATCATGCCGGTGACCATGGTGACTTTGGCCATGGCGTCAATGTGCTCTAAGGTGATGTAATCTTTGAGGTTCATGACCTCGCGGGTGATGATCATGAGGGTCAGCACCATGCCAAAGCCCGAGAAGATAGCTCCAGCCACGAAGTAGGGAGGGAAGATAGTCGTATGCCAGCCTGGGAGGATGGAGGTTGCGAAGTCAAAGCTCACGATGGAGTGGACGGAGAGCACGAGGGGCGTAGAGAGTCCTGCTAAGACGAGGGAGACGGCCTCAAAACGTTGCCACTCTTTGGCGGTGCCGCGCCAGCCAAAGGATAAGATGCTATACGCTATCCGAGCAAAGCTTCCCGGCTTAGCGCGGTCGCGTACGGTGGCCAAATCCGGAATAAGGCCCGTGTACCAGAAAAGCAAGGAGATGGTGAAGTACGTGCTGATGGCGAAAACATCCCATAAGAGAGGGGAGTTGAAGTTGACCCAGAGGGAGCCGTGAGTATTAGGCAGGGGGAGAAACCAGAAGAGGAGCCAAGGGCGCCCCATGTGAATGATGGGAAAAAGCCCGGCACAGATCACGGCGAAGATGGTCATAGCTTCGGCGGCGCGGTTGATGGCCATGCGCCAGCGCTGCCGGAAAAGCAAGAGGATTGCGGAAATGAGCGTACCTGCGTGCCCGATACCGATCCAGAAGACGAAGTTGGTAATGTCAAAGGCCCATCCGACGGTTTTATTGAGGCCCCAGGTACCAATCCCCACCCAGATAGTGTAGGCAATAGCGGCAAAACCTGCAAACATGACCAGGGCCGTAAAAGCCGTGGTTACATACCATTTCCAGGAGGCGGGACCCAAGATGGGGCCTACAATATCATCCGTGATTTGCTTGTAGGTCTTGCGACCTAAGATGAGCGGCTCCCGAATTGGACTTTCGTACATAAGTTATGTGGTTTGGGTTTGAGGGATTTCGGTATTTCGGACTTTGACCATGTAACGGATGGAGGGGCGGGTGTTGATTTCGGAGAGGGCGTAGTAGCCGCGGGGTTCTTCCATGAGTTTGGAGACTCGGCTATTGGGGTCGTTGAGGTCGCCGAAGGTGATGGCGCCCGTGGGACAAGCTTGTTCGCAGGCGGTTTTGACGGCGCCGTCTTGGAGGGGCTGACCTGCTTTTTTGGCTTCCAGTTTGGCGGCTTGGATACGTTGCACGCAGAAGCTACACTTTTCCATTACGCCCCGGGCGCGCACGGTAACATCGGGGTTGAGCACCATCCGGCCCAGTTCATCCACGGGGTTGAAGACCCATTTTTCAGCGTTGGTATAGTCAAACCAGTTGAAGCGACGGACTTTGTAGGGGCAGTTATTGGCGCAATAGCGGGTACCTACGCAGCGGTTGTAGACTTGCTGGTTGATACCTTCGGAGCTGTGGGCGATGGCGAGGACGGGGCATACGGTTTCGCAGGGGGCGTGGTCGCAGTGCTGACAGAGCATAGGCATGAAGAAGGCCCGGGGAAAGTCTTCGGCGGACTTGGCGGGAAACTCCTCGGGTTTTCCGGTATGGCCGGCCGTAGAAGTAAAGTAGCGGTCTATGCGGATCCAGTGCATGTCGCGGCCTCGGCGGATTTCATCGGGGCCAACGACCGCAATGTTATTTTCTGCGATACAGGCCACTACGCAGCTGGCACAGCCGATACAGGTATTGAGGTCTATGGCCATGCCCCAGCGGTGGCCTGGCATGGGGTGTTCTTTCCACCAGAGGGAGATGAGGTGGGGTTCTTCGTGGTTGCCGGCCTTAGGGTCCTCACGATAAGCGGAGAGGGAGGTTTCTCGGATGTATTCTCGGCCACTATAAGTTTCCCATTCTTGGATGCGGGCGAGCTTATAGGTTTCGCCGGTTTTAGTGAGGGAGGCGCCGCTCTGAATGGAGCAGCGGTACTCCCCTACCCTTTCGAAGAGCGGATAGGCATTTTGTCCGACGCCGACGGCGGCTCGTCCGCCTTTCGTACGACCATAACCGAGAGCTACACCGATAGTTTTAGGCGCCGTGCCAGGGAGGATATAAACGGGAAGCGTGAGCGTTTTTTCTCCCAGGGAGAGTTTGGCCATATCCCCATTTTGGAGGCCCATTTCTCGGGCCAGGAGAGGCGAAACGACGAAGTAGTTATCCCAGCTTACTCGGGAGAGGGGGTCTGGGGTTTCTTGGAGCCAGGGGTTGCCTGCCTGAGTACCGTCCCCAATCGTGACCTTTTCATAGAGGTAAAGTGTGAGGCCATCGGTGGGCATTTGCGGTAGCTGGCTGAGCCATTCGGTAGGTTTCCAGTTGGCCTTAGGCTGGGTAGCAGGGGCAGTCGTTGTAAGTAGGACGCCTTCTTCCAGAGCTCGTATCCAGAAGGTTTCGGGGTCGTCTGTGGGGAGGGCCTTTGGTTCGGGCCAGAAGGGGGTAGCCTTTCCAGAATCGACGGCCTTTCTATAAGCGGCGTATTGGGGGAAGATTTCTTTTTGCCAGAAGGCTTTGAGGTAGTCGTAATGCGATTCTGAGCGGCCGATCCAGGAGAGAAGGATTTCAGCAAAGGACTTGGTAGAGAAGATGGGGTGAATAGTAGGCTGCTGGAGGGTGTAGAGGCCTTCATAGGGCTCAGCATCGCCCCAGCTTTCTAAGAAGTGGCTTTCCGCTAAGACATACTTACAGGCGGAGGCGGTTTCGTGGAGGTGGGTATGGATGGCGATGGTGAGGGGAACTTTGGCGAGGGCGGCTTGAAGGCGGTCGGCTTCTGGAGCATCATAGAGAGGATTGACCTGATGGAAGAGGACGGCTCCTACACGGCCCTCTTCTAAGTCAGAGAGGAAGGTTAGGAAGTCTTTTTCTCGGGCTTGACGGAGGTAGCAGCTGGGGGTTATGAAGAGGGTTTGGCCGTAGTTATCCAGTAGGAGGTTTATGCCGGCGACGAGGGCTTGGATGGCGGGCAGGTGGGAGCCGCTGACGACGAGGCTTTTGCTGCGGGCTTCCCAAAGCTTTTCGGCAGTATAAGCGATGGCATTGTCGGGGGTATCCCAGTTAGCGCCTTCGCCGACTATGGGGGCGCCTGCCTTTTCGGCTATGCGATTGTACAAGCTAAGGACGGCCTTTGGGAGGTCGGTGGCTTCAATGGGGATGCGTTTATCGGCGCTATAACCGGTGATGGTGGGTACAGCTTCAAACTGAATATGGAGGGACATGTCTTTGCGGCCGCCATAGAGGATGCGATTTTTAGACCAGCCGCGGGCGTAGGTGGTAGGGTCGCCCCAAGTGCCTAAAAAGTCCGCACCAAAGCTAACGATGACCTGAGCTTTTTCAAAGCGGTATGTAGGAAGGGCGGCCTTTCCGAAGATTTGCTCGTGAGCTGTGCGGATACCATCGTAGGGGTTGGCCTCGTAAACGATGTGGCGGGCATTAGGGAGGGCTTTGAGCCAGTCTTGGATGAGAGCTCGGAGGCTCGGGCTGAGAATAGGAGGGGTAAGCAGGTAGATGAGGCCCGACTGCTTTTTGAGCTCTTCCATGAGGGGGGTTCCTAAGGCGACCCAGTCAGCAGCCTGCCCATTTATGAGGGGTTTTTGAAGGCGGGTGTGGTCATAAAGTGTAAGGATAGCGGCTTGACCGCGCACATGAGTACCCCCTTCGGTGAGAGGATAGGAGGGATTGCCTTCTATCTTGATGGGTCGGCCATCCCGGACTTTGGCAAGGATAGACTGGAAAATTTGTCCGTCAAAAAAGCTCGTAGCATAGTAGTCCGGGATAGTGGGGATGTGTTCAGCGGGTTTTTTGACATAAGGAAGGGCGTATTTGACGGGGGTTTTTTCGCAGGCGGCGAGGACAGCAGCACTAATAGAGATGCCGCAAAGTTTGAGGAAGTCTCGGCGGGTAGTGGAAAAATCGCCATTGGCGAGGTCTTCTACTGGGATGTCTTTGTCAAAAGGCTTCATATCAGTAATGACATTTGGAGCATTCTAAGCCGCCAATTTGCTCAACGGTGACGGTTTTTTCTTTGAGCGCTTGGTGAAGGCGCTCGTAATAGGGATTGGTCGTAAGGTCTACTTTAGTTTGGCGGTGGCAGTTGATACACCAGCCCATGCTAAGGTCGCTATATTGATAGACTTCTTCCATTTCTTCTACGGGGCCGTGGCAGGTTTGGCAGGCGATACCGCCGACTTTGACGTGTTGGGCATGGTTGAAGTAGACGAGGTCGGGGAGATTATGGATACGGACCCATTCTATGGGTTTGCCTGTTTCCCAGGATTCTATGATTTTGCTGATTTCTTTGGTGCCGTAGCGAGAGCCCTCTTGGATGTAGTTGTGGCAGTTCATGCAGATGTTGGTGGAGGGGATGGTGGCGGATTTACCTTTTTCGACGCCGATGTGGCAGTACTGACAAGCGATTTTGTACTGGCCGGCGTGGAGCTTATGGGAGAAGGCGATGGGCTGGACGGGTTGATAGCCTTTATGTAGGCCGACGGATCGGGCTTTGACGGTGGTGGCGCTTACCCACCATACGAAGCCTATTAGGACGACCAGGGCTATGAAGCGCTTGGAGCGGAGGACGGGCTGT
>Ga0068705_10000526_pt1 | contig 19432 bp, 11 predicted proteins | sample YNPMSTMetaG_FD_65631 | JGI IMG/M metagenome (GOLD analysis project Ga0068705, IMG submission 65631) | Anoxygenic and chlorotrophic microbial mat microbial communities from Yellowstone National Park, USA - YNP MS-T MetaG | ecosystem: Environmental > Aquatic > Thermal springs > Hot (42-90C) >... | reverse complement strand
CAGAAAAGCTCTCCCCTTCTTCGGACTTGCCCCCTCCGCCTGCTGAGACCCCTAGGAAGTGAAAAAAACAAACCCAAGAACGAAAATTCCGTTATCCGCTATTTTATTCAGAGGTTCCAAAAATATTTTACTTTCCTTCACCAAATGAACAATCCCCAGGAAACAGAATTGCCCGCTCGTCGAAACAAAGGTCTTTACCCCTTCCAACAAAATACTGGACTTTGTTAAAAACTGATGGGCTATTTTTGTAACTTGTTGATATTTAACTTGACTGTCGCCACCGGGAACTACGACCACCATCTGTGATGTTCGATCCGATTTTTAGCCCCTACATTTGGTAGGGACTCGTCCGGATAGATACAGTCAAATTAAGAAGTTATGATTTTGAGAGTACCGGAGCTATATTTTCATAACTCCCTGCTAAATAAGAACTTAGAACTTTTTGATAAAGTGCAGAAAATACTCAGAAGCTGGTAGCACCTTCCTGAGAACAAATCCCCCTGTTGGGTTGCCTGGGAGGGAAACAAAAGTCCCTCTCTCGCTGGAAACAATGGAAATCCTACTGACGTTGGAAAAGGTTCCGGTAGAGTTGGGCGTAACGGGTGAGCATGGTCTGGACGGAGAAGTTTTGACGCATGTGTTCTGCGGCGGCTTGGCCCAGTCGGCTTGCTAGCTGCTGGTCCTCCAGCAGTTTCTGGGTATATCGGGCCAAGCTGGCCCGGTCGCCCACAGGAAACAGGAAGCCTGTTTGGCCCGGCTCGATCAATTCCCGGTTGGGGGGGATATCCGTGGCCACGACGGGCACGCCGGCGGCCATGGCCTCCATGAGGGCGTTGGACTGCCCTTCATAAGCGCTTGTACACCATACCACGTCCAGATGGGGCAGCAGCCGGGGCACATCCTCCCGGTGGCCGAGGAAGTGGACCTTATCCTGAATGTGGCACTGATCGCGGAAGCGCACAAGGCGGGCACGTTGGGGCCCGTCGCCAATAATCAACAAATGTACATCATCCCGAACCACCTTCAGCAGATCGGCCGCCCAAATAGCGTCTTTAATGCGTTTTTGCGGCCACAGTCGGCCAATTAGGCCCACCAGATAGCAGTTTTCCGGCAGGCCCAGTTCCGCCAGTAGTTCCCGGCGGCTTACCGGACTCGGCTGCGCCGGCCCTACCCCGTTGGGAATCACTACCATCTTTTCCGCGGGCAAACCGTATCGAACGTAAAAGTCCCGCACCGCCTGGCTATTGACCACGATCCGGGCCGTTTTTCGGGCCAGGTACAGGTCGATCAGCCGTTCCAGGGTGCCTTTCCAGGGATCGACGCACCGTTCGCTGGCCACCACCACCGGCACCCGGCAAGCAAACGCGGCCTGCCGGCCATAGGCATTGGCAGCAAAAAGCCAGGTATGCACCAGATCGGGCCGAAGCTGGGCGATCAGCCTCCGAAGCCGCCAGTACGCCTGCGGGTCAGCCCGCCACCGTTTGCCGATCACATAGACCGGAATGCCTGCCTGCCGAAGTTCCGCTTCCAGAGGGCCGCCGCGGGTAAGCGCACAAACATGCACTTCAAACTCGTCCTGGGGCAATCCCCTGGCCAGCAGGCTCATCTGCTTTTCCGCCCCGGCCCGATCTAGGCTGGGAATAATCTGCAAAATCCGCCGTCGCATTGCAAAAGGGTTTTCCTGGAAATGGGTAACATTTTAGCCGAATGACAAGGTGCTGTTTTTCCCTCTCCCCTGGCGGGAGAGGGTGGGGTGAGGGGGCAATAATAAGGGTGCGGTCGTTTTCTTTTTTGCCCCTCACCCGGCGGTGCCTTTGGCACCGCCGGCCTCTCCCACGGGGGGAGAGGGGTTTGCTTCCTTCGGCCAAATGGTTACCAAAATGTTAACCTCGTTGTGGTTCCCTCTGGGCCAACAAGGACTCCCAAAGGGTCTGGTGTTCCTGGAGGCAGCGTTGGAGGGAGAAGTGGGTCTGGGCCCGATGGCGGGCGGCCTGGCCCAGTTGGCCGGCTAGGGTGGGTTGGCTGAAAATCCGGCTGATCGCCGCGGCCAATGCCTCTGCGTTTCGGGCCGGCACCAAAAGGGCCTCCTGGGCATCCCGAACCAATTCCCGGTTGCCGGGAATATCGGTAGCCACGATGGGCAGTCCTCCTGCCATGGCCTCCAGCAGGGCCAGCGACATCCCCTCTTCATACGAGGGCAGCACAAACAGATCGGCCGCTGCCACCAGCTCATCCACGGTATCAAACGGCCCGAGCAGATGGACATGGTCCGTCTGGTTTTGTTCGGCGATTTGGCGAGCCAGTTCCTGGTGCATCGGCCCTTCCCCTGCCAAACACAAATGCGCTTCCGGATGCCGAAGCCGAACCAACGCCCATCCGGCCACCAACTCCGCCAACCCTTTGGCCGGGTCCAACCGCCCCGTGTAAACAGCCATCAGAGGCATCCTACCGTCCGGTCCCGGCAATAGCAGGTTCTTTAGCGAAGGGTCCAGACCGGCCAGGGCCAACCGGGCCGACTGCTTCCTGGCCGAATCCACCGGCGGCGGGATCGGCACCCCGTTGGGAATATAATGAATCCGGCTCCGAGGATACCCGGCCGCTTGCAATTCCCGATAGATGGCCTGGCTGGGGGCGATGAAGGCGTCGGCCTCCATCAGACGATATTTGATCCTTCGGCCACATCGAGCCTCCAATTGCCAGTAGCAATCGCCGGTTCGGCCTCCGCCCTCGGCTCGCAGAAGCACCGGCGTTCTTCCGCCCACGGCCCGCACTGCCGCATACGCATCGTGTTTGAGCATGGAGACACAGACACAATCGTATTGATCCCGATTTTTGCGGAGCCAGCGTCCCAGGGCCAACATGTAGCGCAGGGTGCCCCAAAACCGGATTTTCGGCTGAGGCAGGCGAATGACCGGAACCTGCTCGAACCGGATTTCTGCCGGCCAGCTGGGGTTCCAACGGGCCGTCAGCACCACAGAACGTCCGCCGGCTTCGGCCCAGGCGGCGGCCAAATAGCTGATCATCCGTTCCGCCCCGCCGATCAATGGCCAAAACCGCCGGGTAATCCATACCAGCCGGGTCTTCTCTCGCCGATCGGAATTATTGTTCACTTCTAGGCGGCTCCGGCAAAAGGAGGAACTTCCCAGGGGATCATCCATCTACCCCTAACGGCATCTCCGGAATACTGCCCGGAAACCGGCAAAACACCGGGCCGGGCACTGGATCCCAGCCTCCGCTAAGGCAGAGGCCGGACCAACCGGCAGGGTAACGCCAGTTGCCAGGGTACCGTTCATCGGTTACACCCCGCCAACCGGCCGCCCCCGCCCACGGCCCAACTAAGGCTATTCCTCTACGGCTCCTGCCGTCGATACCAGGCCGCCGCCTGATCCCGGCCCAGGCATTGCCAGTGGGGTTGGCTTGCCAAATACCGATCCCACGAACTATCCCGCCGCACCAAGGCCCATTGGAAACCATATTCCCGTTGCCATTGGTCCAGTTGGGCCGGTCGATGGCGACGGGACTCCTCATAGGCAGCCAAAAACTCCTCCCCATACAAGGCACAGCGGTCGTCGATGAACACCCGAAAACATAGTGTAAAATAAATCACCCAGCCGCCAAAATCCAGATCGTTAAAAATTTTGGCGCCTTCCGGCTCTTGGCGGCAGGCAGCCTGCAAGTCGGGCAAAAGTTCTATCGGCCAGCGCTGGGGCGAAAACCGTACCCAACCAGCTCCCACCAGCGGCGCCGGCCAACCGGCCATTTGCAGGCCCAACGCCACCCCCACCAACACCGCCGGGAGCGCATATTTTCGCCATTTTCCTCCAGCGGAAAAAGAGGGGTTTCCGGAATGCTCCCGGTCGGCTCGGCTAATACCCGCCCCATCCGGAGGGGCCGAACCTCCCAAGGGCCAACCGGTACTCATAACCCTCTGGATAGGCTGGAGATTCCCATTCGACGAACCTTTCCGGCCGGCAAGCGTCAGGTCGGCGATCGTCAAGGCGGTCATTTCGGCAAAAAGCGGCAGATGCCGAACACACCGCAAACCGAGCAAAAACCAGACGATCGGCATTGTCCAGACAGCCCGAAACTCTCCCCGCCGGACCGCCCGCATCAGCAGCCCCAGATAGACCGCTCCAAGCCCCATGGCCGCCCAACCGGCCGGCTGCTGCGGCGTCCACGGCCGATGCTCCTGAATCCACCGGCCCAGATTCATCGTCAAGGTGGCATACCAGGTTCGAGGCAGGTCCAGCCCATACGGATTCAAAAGAACGGCCATCCAAGAGGCGGCGGTAAGAGCCGCCAGGTGGAAGCCCTGGGCTGCAGATCGGACCGGCCCTTTCCCAGTTAGGCTTCCTAGCAGGAGCCATAAGACGGCGCAAAGCGTCAGGGTACCCAGCCCGGCCAGCAGGCCGCCGTGTAGGTTGGCCCAGAGCACGCTGACGGGAACAAAAATCCATAGTTGCCGAATCGGCCGCTCTCCGGCTTCCACCGCCAGAAGGCCGTCGAACCAAAGGCCCTGTAAAATCAGGGTGGCGATCAAGGGGCGGACATGGAAATTATGGGCACTGGCCAAAAACACGGTAGCCAATACGCCGGCAGCCCAAAGCGGTCCGATGCCGGCCCGAACCAACCGCCCCCCCATCCAGCCATAGAGCCAAGCCAGCCCGGTTGCCACAAGCAGCAGAAGGCCTTCCCAACCGGCCAGCCGATGCACCAGGGCCATGAGCAGTTCGGCCAGCCATTGATCGGCCACCACGGGCTGACCCGCCCGGGTAAAACTGAACTGATCCACTCTGGGGATTTGACCCGTCTGGAGCATCTGGTGACCCCAGGCCAGGTGCCAGAAGGTTCCGGGGTCCTGAAAGAGCCGATCCCGGCCTGCCCCCATCAAGACCAACCAAACGACCACCCAGTAGGCCGTTTCCGGGGGCAGAAATGCTTTGGCCTCCTGCCGAAGACGGTGGAAAAACCGGTTGGGGGCACCTCGTTCGGATGGTGTTCTAATATCCATCATACCGGCAGGCTACCGTTTTTGGTCCGGTTGCAAGACTTCCAGCAGGCTGGCACTGTCGAGACTGAGGTGGTTGGTTTGGGGCCAGTAATAGATTTTTCGGGCAGCCACCCGTTCTCTGGGCGCCCCAGGACGTTGCTGGCGGAACAGCTCGGCATCGGCCCGGCCGTCTCCCTCCAGCACCACCAGCCCCTTGTCTTCGGTATAGCTAAGCCGATGGGCCCGGGCCGTGTAACCGGCCGATTCGATCACCGTATTGCCCACCGCCACCATTTCCAGAAAACGTTGGCCCGACGGAGGCAGAGCCAATTCGGCCACGGAAAGCTGATCACAACTTAAAAACACCACCTGCGGCGGCAGAGCGGCCAATTGGCTCCAGGGGATTCGCTCTTGCCAATCGGTCACCGGCCCATAAATGGTGCGGACTCGATCCGAAAAGCCAATCTCCCGCCGATGGAGATTACCCACCAAACTCCGCTGAAACTCCACGCTGAGAAACAGTAGCCCCGTGTCGGAAGCATCCGGTCGGAAGGGGCCCGGGCGGATAGGCTTCCCGGCATTGGCCGGTTCGGTTTGCCCGGACGGATTCCCCTCGGCTTGTTTTTTCTGGCTGCGGCGCACGGAGCGAAACACCCCCGGCCCACCTGCCGTCAGATCACCGGTGATTAAATCTACTGTTAAATCGGCCACTTCGATTTGATCCCGGCTCAGTTCGCCCTGGGCGTCCCAGGACCGATTTTCTAGCAACACATCGCTTCGGCAGATCAGCCGATGCACCTGGACGTTTGATGCCGGGTGCGGCGAAGTAAACACCACGGGTTCCCGCAGTTGGACCTCCAGGCTATCGGTTCGCAGTTGCCAGCCGGGAGAACTGGCCAACACAGATTCGTCAAACCGTGCCGAGCGACCGTCAAACTCCATGCGATGTTGCCAATGGACCTCGATCTGGGTAGCTCGGCCAACAGGCCGACCGTGTAAATCCCGATCCATCGGCAAACTCATCCAGCCGGGACCGTCGATCCAAAGTCGATTGGTCCCCCGGTGGAGGTTGATGGCCGGGCCGTTCAGAGCCAATCCCCGGGCCTCCACATGCGCCGGTTGCCCCTGGACCGTCAGAGCCAGATACGGTCGGCTGGCATCCAGCACATGAATCTGCCGGCCGATAACCACCAGGGGGTTTTCCCCCGGCCGGCTCGTCTGCGTTTCCTTCAAAGAAACTTCCCCTTCCAGGATAAGTTCTTTCAGTTCGGTCTGCTGGCCTGCCAGAATAATCAACGCCCGAAGCAGTTTGCAGCGGACCTCAAAATGCTGCGGGATTGGTTGCCCCGGAGGCGGAGAGCCTGGAGGCAGGGAATCCACGGGCATTGCTGGGGGCGGGCCGGGGGAAACGAAAAATGCCGAAGGCCCAGACTCCCCAGCCGGTTCCGGTGGCCCCTTGGCGGAAACTACAAATGCGGTTGGCCGAAAATCACCGCGCATTTCCCACATCTGGCCGGAGGGAGGGGCCAAGGATGCGGCTGGTGGCCACCCGGAATCCTCAGGCACTTCCGGTTGCCGGACTGCTGGGGGGTCGGCGTCCAGTTCGGGGGACTTTTGGGTCCATGAAGTCGGCCGGAAGCCCGCTCCGCGAGGACCAGGCGATGGGCTTGGGAACCCGTCAGAACCTTCCGCCGGCGTTTCCCACCAAGGCCCATTGGGTGAGTCGTTTCCCAGGTGCAGACGCGCACGAGCCGGGCTTACGCCGGAAACAGGCATTTTCGCCCTCGGCCCGTCGGGTTGCTGGGGGATGTCGGGCCGCAGTCCTCCGGAAGGATCTGGTTCCTTGGGGAATCCGGGCGTTCGTGCCGCCGGAGGAACAGGTTGCTGGGGAAAGCCGAGCGGTCCACCCGCCGGAGATCGAGGTTGCTGTGGGACTCCTGGGGGCGCCGGTATGGGACCGGCCAATTCAAACCACGCCTCCAGCCGATCCACCTCCGCCGTAACTTGGGGATGGCGAAGAAGCACGTTTCCTTCGGCCAGGAGGCGATCCGGGGCAAGCACTTGTGGGCTGGCTGGTTGGCCTGGAGCCGGCTGCTGGTGGATCCAGAGATGGATTTGTTCAGCGTCCAGTTGGCCGATACCGGTATGGAGCACTTCCGCCTGGCCCAGCAGGGAAAGCACGGGTTGCCCTTGAAGGGGGCGAAGTTGGAAGGCCTGTGTCCAGCGGGCTTGGATGTTGCGGGCGGTGCGGGGATCGGTTTCGGCCCGGAGCCAACCTGCCCCCTCGGCTTCCCCCTGTCCTAGTTGCCCTCCCACGCCAGGAGTATAGTCCAATTTGGGGGCATGGATTTCATGGGGGCCATGGCAAATCCAAGCATCTTGCGGTGCTTGCAGGAGGATTCGGCCGGTGGACAGATGATACTCCAAGCGTTCGGCTACCGCCCGCGTTTGCCGACTGGGCGCTTCCAAAATCACCGGCTGGCCGATGGCTTCCAGCCGCTGCGGCTCCAACCGGACCACAGAACGAGAAGGATCAGATTTTTTGGAAGCCGTACCAAATAATTTTTGATATGCCGGGGCAGAGTTTTTGGAAACCGTATCAAAATTTTTGGAAGCCGGCGCAGAACTTTGGGAGGCCGAAACCGAATTTGGGGAGGGCGTGCCAGATTTTTGGGAAACCGTGTCCGAATTTTTGGAGGTGATGGCCGAACTTTTGGAGGCTGAAGCGGAATTGCTGGAAGCCGGTTCGGCCCCTGGCGATTTCACCTGGGCTGTGGCGGTAGGCTTCTGCTGGCCCGAAAGGCCGGCGGGTGGCGCCCCCGGAACAGACGGTTTCCTGGAAGAGGAATCCGTCTTAACGCCGGACGATGGGGGCGGTCCAGGGCCTCCCGAACCTCCCGCTCCTTGAACGCCAGGGTTTTTCGAGGCTGCAGCGGCCTGCGGTTGAAACACCACTAGCAGCCGATCGCAGCGCAAGGTATCGGTCGGCCCTTCTGCGGTCCGGTATTGCACCAGCACCTGCTGGGCAAACGAGGCTTCCCATTTTTTGGCATCGAACCGGAACGGTCCTTTGCAGGTGATCTCGGCCACCCCGGCCAATGGGCTTTCTCCATCCCCTTCGGAAGCCGAACGGTCTGCTGAAGAGGCCGTTGCCACGCCGGCTGGTTGGCCGGAGGCTGCCTTTCCAGACGGCAAAGAAGGCTTTTCTTTAGGGACTGGGCCAGCGGAACCCCTGGACCGGGAAGCCGTAGGCCGCAACGACCGGCTCGCCTCCGCCGGAACCTCAATATGCACCAACTCCACCCGCCGGACTTCCAAGGTTTGCAGACCGCCTAGGGTCAGTCCACCGGAAGCCGAACTGCCAGGACTAAGTTCGAGGTGGAGGTCTTGGCCTCGGGCAAAATGCGGCCCCCAGAAGCATTCGACTTTTTCCGGGCTGCTGATCTCGTTCTGGCTGAGCCGGACTTCTCGAGTGGTGATCCGAAGATCATCTTCCGGCCCGGCCGATCGTCCCTGGCAGCGGATCCGAACGATTCCCCGCAATTGACCCCGGACCAATCGGCCCATTTTGCCCTGGGTTAAATCCAGCGGCTGGTCGAATTCCAACACCGCCCCGTCCGGCACTTCCATGACCACCGCCCGGCCAGCACGTTCCTGGAGCGTCAGGTCCGGTTCCTCGGGAAGAAAAATCAGCGTGCAAGGCCGAAGTTCCACCGTATTCGGGGTTTGCTTCGTGTAGTCTTTGAAAAGCAGTTTGGTTTGGCGGCTTTCAAAGACCTTCGGCTGATCCAGTTCCCAAGCGCCGGGTGGGAATAGGGCCTCGAGGATTTGCCGCTCCGGGTCCGATTCCGGGAAAAATTGCTCCAACGCCCCTTGGGATTGGAGTTGGATAGCAGGTTCAATCCACGGAACCACCACCAGCGCATAGAGCCAGTAAGCCGTCAGTACCACGGCAAAACTGACCAGTACCGGCGTCCAACGTGGCCACAACACGCTTGGAAAGACAATCCCTGAGAGGAAGGCCTGAGTGGAGGGGGGTGATTCATTTTGGGGGCCGCCCTCCGGAAAGCCCCCCTAAACAATTCCATCCGGTAAATCCGGCCGGTAACTATTTACCCAAATGAAGTAAACCGCCTCTCTCCTCGCTGACGAGAAGCCGGCGGTGTCCCAGGCACCGACGGGTGAGGAGGCAAAAAAGAAGGCGTCCAGCCCCTCTTATTGTCCCTCTACCCTCTTGACGGCCAGGGGGAGGGAAACCATTGCCTCTTCATTCGGCAATGTTACTCCGGCCGAAAAAATACCACTTTTTCTACGACGCTGGTTTTGAGGAAGGTTCTTCGGGAAGCTGGGGCATTGAGGTGGTTTCGGCAATTTGGGAAAAATTGGCAGAACAGGCAGATTTTGCAGGCACCTCCACCACCTCCTCCTCCAAACCTCCCACCTCCTCCGGCGTAATCCCCACGATATCCGTAATATCAATCAAACCCACCGGCCGCCCATCGGCATCGACCACCGGCAACTCGCTGATTTTCCGTCGGGCCATGAGACTTACCGCCTCCGACATCCGCCTGTGAATCCCAATAGTGATCGGATGCCGGGTCATCACCTCCCGGATCGGCCGATCGAACAGATGGTCCTGTTTGCGCTCGAAAAGCCGAGCCAAATCGCTATCGGTAAACAGTCCGCTTAGCCGGCCGCTTTCATCGACCAGCATAATGGCGCCGGTGCGTCGGCCCGGTCGGCTTACTGCCATAAATACCTCACGGACCGAAAGCCCTTCCGAAGCCACCCGGCATTGCTCCAGGGGGCGCATATGGTCTTCGACCCGGCTGAGTTTTCGGCCCAGGCTTCCGGCCGGGTGAAACCGCGCAAAATCCTCCCGGCCAAAGTTTTTCATCCGGCTCACCACCAGGGCTAAGGCATCACCCAAGGCCAGCATCAGCGTTGTGCTGGTACTGGGCGCCAGCCCCAACGGACAAGCTTCCCGAACCGGCCCCAGGGCCAGCACCACTCGGGCCGAACGGGCCAGCGTGCTCTCCCGGCTGGAGGTGATGGCGAGAATCGGAATCCCTAATTGCCGAAAGCTCGGCAAAAGCCGAACAATCTCTTCCGTTTCCCCACTGTAGGAAAGGGCCAGCAGGAGGTCTTCCGGCTGGACCCGGCCCAGATCGCCATGTACCGCCTCAGCCGGGTGAAGAAAATGAGCCGGGGTACCGGTCGAAGCCAGGGTGGCCATGATCTTCTGCCCTACCAGACCGGCTTTTCCAATGCCAGTTACGATCACACAGCCCCGGCACGCTAGGATCAGTTGGACGGCTTCGGAAAACTCCGGGCCGAGCCGACGGGCAAACTCCGCCAACGCTCGGGCTTCCTCCGCCAGAATCTCCCGTCCATACCGTAATTGTTCAAACGCACTCAATTCTGCCAGCCGAACCGCTTCCATGCATCAATCCCTTCTTATATCCTACCAAAGGGGGTGCAAATCCCCCCTGCTTGCTTTGGATCGAGCGTCCTTTGGGTTCCCTCAGGTGAGGCACCGTCCTGGTCGCCTTGGGTGAATTGCCCTCCTGTGCATTTTAGGGTGAAGCAGTATCCTGTTCGCCTTGGGTGAAGCACCCTCCTGTGCGCCTTAGATGAATCGCCGTCCTGAGTGCTAGGTTGAGGTACTGGCCCTCAGATGGTAGAGGAGGCACCCCAGGATGCCCCGATCCCCTGGGCTTTCTGCCCGGTCTTCGCCGCTTTTAGTTTGACTGTATCTCCCCCTCCGGCCCCTACCAGTTGTAGGGGCTAATCGGATCGAATTTTCGCCGGGGAATAGACGCACTCAATGTGAGTCTAGGTAGTTTGGACAATCTAGATAAATTCTGGCTAGAATAAAAACCGACCCGACTGGATTCCATGCTTAAACTCTCTCCCCAGCCCTGGCCCCCTCCCTTGGGAGGAGCCAGCCGGGCAGATACAGTCAAAAGTAAGGGTGGATTGTACCGGTCTTGGGATTCTGGGGCAATGCAAATTGGACGTTGTAAGCCAATTGGCCGCCTCTACGCCTTGGACTCTGTAGGCCCGTGGAGCTTTATGGGCCAGTTGCACTCTGGCGGCCCCTGGGCCACTTGGATTTTCTAGGGCAGTTGGAACGCTATGGGACAGTTGGAACGCTATGGGAATACCAATTGGACTCTAGTTGGACTCTAGGGGAATCATAAAAGGAAAGTGGTTGCCGGAGGGTTCCTTCAGGGCAACCACTACATATAGTGGCTGCCAAAAAGATCCCACAATATATAGAACAGTCTTTGAACAAGAGAGAGACGAAAAACAAGAAAGGTTTGCTTTGCACCCTGCCAAACCGATCGGCTAAACAGAAGGAGGATCTGACAAGGGGGCCAGGCTTATCTGGGTTGGGCCTTGGCAACCGGTGGCAAAGCGCCCAGAAGCCGGAGCCCCGATGCGCGGCCCTCGCCGCCGACAGTCCTATTTACTGGGACCGATTCTGCCGCTGAGAAGCCATCCGGACATGCACCGGTAGGGTGTAGGCGATCCGGCCTTGGACTTCATCGAGATGCTCTTGGAGGATCCGGCGGACTTCCAGGACTGCTCGGGGATGGCTATGCACGCCGGAATGATCCGCCGGTACGACCAGTTCCGATTCCACATCGTCCATATGGGCGCTTTGGTAGGAGACGACCCCGTCGGTTCCTTTGGCCAATTTGCCGTAAAGCCCTTTTTCCGGCATAAGCCCAATAATCGCATGGTATTTGACCCAGGGAGCGCGTTGGGCGTGGATCATGGCTTCAAATACTGGGTTATCGGGGGAAAGGGAATCTACACTGGTTCGGATTTTGAGGACCCGATCATCTTTGAACAAATGTTTATTATTCCGGTAAAAGGCCTCCTGACTCTGCAGCACCAGCGTGGGCAGCTCAATCAGCTTCCGAAGAATCCATTGCGTAGCATCGTTGGAAAACTTGCTCCCCCGGTGGGGGGTGGCAATGGTAATGACCCGCCGCACTGAAGGATTCGGATGGAAAAACAGTACCTTGGCGATCCGCTCTTTGGTCTCCGGATCCGCCTGGACCTGGTCGAACGGATGATCGCTGATCAGATGCCAAAAGTCCTCCCCGCTTTCCAGGGTTTGCAATCGGCTGACCAGGCCGCCCATGCTATGACCGATCAGCACCATCTGATCCAGGGCAGGTTCTCGGCCTTCCGGGTCGAGAATCTGGCGGGCCTCGGCCAAATCGTCCCGCATCTGGGCGGCCGAAATCCAAAACGGCTGGCCCGTAGGATACAGGTAAAACCAGAATTGGTAATGGGCCCGGATATCCGGCTGACTCCGCAGATCGTTAAACATTTCCATCCAGGTCATCGGGCTGGACCAAAGGCCGTGCACGAAGATGACCGGGATTTTGCCCGGCTCATACGGCTGGACCATCCAAAGGCCTCGGTAGGGTTTTTTTTGGCCGGGCATCAGTTTTTGCAGGGCTTCCGGCCGGAGCAGACCGGTGGTGGCCAGGGTCCCCAGGGCCGGGTTGGAAAGAAAATAGGCCAGAGGGGTGGTCAGATCGCTTTCCAGCGGTACTCGGATGCCGGCCACATAAATATCCTGGGTTACCAGTGGATCGTAAAGTTCCAGCAGGGCCCGGAGCCGACCGGTGCCCGGCACCCTGCCATCCGGAGAACCCCGCTCCATTTCTCGAAGCACCTCTTTGCGGAAGGTGCGTTCGGGCAGGGGGCGCAAAAAGGCGGTGGCCGCAAAACTCAAACCCTCCGGATAATATCGAGCAGCCGCCGGTTCCCCCGGGTAACTCCGTCGGACCACAATCAGCGGCACCCCCAGGCCATAGGTCAAATAATGGTTTTTCAGGCCCCGCATTTCATAGTCGGAGACGAACTCGATGGGACCGAAATCTTCCGGTCGCCAATGGCTCCCTCGAACTATGCAGGTAATTTCGTATTCCCCAGCGGCTGTAACGATGCGCCGGCTTTGACCGGGCCGAATGCCTTCCTCTCGGCTTACAATGCGCATGGCCGATTCCAGGGCGGTGTTGTATAAATCACACGCTCCTCGAAACTGCGGATCATACGGATTGCGCAAATACGTAAAATCGTCATCAAATAGATACCGGTAGGCGTATAGTACTGTTGCACTATAGAGACTCAAGGCCTTGGCAATGTCTCGATCTTCCACCCGTTTGGCACCCAAATAAGCTAACTCGGCACACACATAGGCATATTCGCCCGAAGGCTGGGCATCTAAAATCGCCTGGGCCTTTTGAAGCAACGCCTGCGGATCCCCCTCCAAATCCCCCACCAAGTCATACACCCGTAAAAACTGCATGGTTCGGGTGCTGGGTTGAGGGCCTTTTCGGCTGGTTAAATGGAGGGTATCGGCCAGGGGGTTTCTCGGCACCGGACGCATGGTGACCATGCTCGTGGTAGCACAGCCGAGAACACTCCCCACCAGCAGGATCAGACCGGCCGCCAAAACCCAGAGCTTCTGGGCGGAAGCTGCCCCCCGGCCAAATGGAAGCCCTCTCCTTGACATCATGACCCCCTCCCATCCATGGAGGGACAAGAAGATAGCGAAAATAAAGAAAATAGGCAAAAGACAAAAATCTATTAGAAGAGACCTGAGAAATTAGAGATCGGCCAGGGGGCCGTCAAGAGAGATTTTCACCAAGCATATTCTCCAGATTGGCCATCTTCGCTGTTTTATCTCTTGGTTTCCTGGCATTCCAAAAGGGCTAACCGTCTGGGGATTTTTGATGTGTTTTAGGGGTTGCATTTCCGGCCGCCCATGCCACTGGATCGGGGCAGGTAGCCCATCCTTTGTTTATAGGAGGTTCCCTTCCGGGCAGAGAGGCGCAACATCCTAAAAATGAAAAAGCTACCGAGCAGTTTGGGGACGGTGGCCAGGGGTGGGAAAGAATCTCTATTTTGTGATTGTGGGGCAGAGACACACCAGGTATAAAGAGGGCGATATCTAAGAGGCTGTCCTGAGAATCCGTTTTTAGCCAGATGTACTACCAACCGGCGGCCTCCAGACTGACACCCCCTAAAACGGGGACTTTGGTAAATCGGATGATAACTCGGAAGGGGGTTGGCAACGGTCCGGGCCGCCTCCGAGTACCAATTTCGGGACAGCCTCTAGAGGGGAGAAAAGAAGCTTCCATTAGAAAACGAAAGCCCCCCTCCGAAAGGGTGCCTCTTTTCCCTGGGTTTCCCAAAATGTCCAAATTACCAACCGAAGGCTATCCGGATCGGTCCCAGCCGGCCTCCTCCAAAACGGGATGGTTCACCAGGCATCGCCGAACATGGTACTTGGCAGGGGCAGGGCTGGCGGTGGTTGGCCTGCTCCTTTTGGGGAATTATCGCAGGCAGTGGTATAACCACCGCCGGTTCCAGGAGGTTCGGCCCGGAGTGCTCTATCGGACCGGCTTACCCAGTGAAGCTGGGTTTCGGCAAATCGTCCAGCAATACGGCATTCGGACCGTCATCTGTCTTCTGGAAGACCCGCCCCCCCGGTTAAGAGCCGGATGGTTTTTTGATCCAGGTCAGCCTTCCGGCCCGCCCGAAGACCAGTTCCTCCAACAATTGGGAGTCCGTTTTCTTCATTGGCCGATGCCGAACAAAGGCCCTTGGCCTTGGCCAAAACCGGAATATCTGGAGGAGTTCTTCCGGGTGATGGACGAACCGGGCAATTGGCCTGTGCTTGTCCACTGTTGGGCGGGCAAACACCGGACCGGCACGTTGGTGGCCTTATTTCGGCTGGAATACGAGGGTTGGCCGGTGGAACAGGCACTGGAAGAAATGTACCGGTTTGATTTTAAAGCCCCTTTTGCCTTGCAAGAGCATAACTTGCGCACTTATGTACGCCGTCCCCGGCCCAGCTGCCGGCAATGGCAAGCCCTCCAGGAGGCGTTTTCCCCGGTGCTGAGCACCGAAGCGGCCGATTATGACCGGTTGGTGCAGGCACTACGGCACGAGGGGCACCAACCGGCAGTAGTGGCCCGGCTAGAGGAATATCTGCGCCAGGGAAGGCCGTTTGGCGTGTGCCTGGCGGATCGGCTACTGGAAGGTGTCCCGCAGGGGGCCCGTGCCGCGCCGGCAACTTCTTCGTGGGGGATGGGCGGAACGGATCGGCTCCTGCATGGCCAGGTCCCCTGCTGGCTCCCGACAGCCCTGCAATTGGCAGAAAAAATCGTCTTTCCTGGCCAGAACCAGGCCTCTCCGAAGCAGGATCAAGCCACCGCCGGGCTCTCTGGAGCCGATTCGGACCGTATTGTTCGTCAGCAGGAGGCTTTGCCTGAAGAGGCGGCCGATTTCGACGAATTGGCCGCCGCCGGAGGCCTGCTGGCCGATTATGGTTCTTCCGAAGTCCGGCGCCGCCTTTGGGAGAGCTTTCGAGCGGAGATGCAGCAGGAGGAAATCACGCCCCGATACCGTGCCCTAGTGGCAGGCCTGATCAACCGGTATCGGCCCAGCCGACTTCCGTATCTGAAGCTCTTGCTGGAAGATCGGCGTGGCAGGCCGGAACCGGAAGCCGGCGGGACTCGATATGCCGATACGGCGGTGGCCCGGCTGGCAGCGATCGTCCAGGAGGATTTTATCGGTCGGCGAGGCCAGGCCAGCCGACAGGACTGGGACCAGGCCATCCGGCGGGCCCAGCAGTGGTTTGCCGAGCACCCCGAAGCCGGCAAAATTCCCTAGAGTGCGACCCTCAGGCGGATTTTTGGATTTTGGCCAGTTCGGCCCAGAGGTAGGCACTGGCCCGGATACCCCGGTGGAAGTCGATCAATCGGAACCGTTCGTTGGGGGCATGGGTGTTATCGTCGTCCTGACCCCAGCCCAGCAGGAGCACCGGCACCCCGAAAGCCTGTTGGAAGGCAGCCACGATGGGAATCGATCCGCCTTCTCGGATGAATACGGGTTCTCGGCCGAAGGCCTGCCGGATGGCTCGGACTGCTGCTTGCACGTAGGGGCTATCGACCGGCACCAGGACAGCCGGGGTACCGTGGGTCTCCAAAAGTTCCATCTGAATGCCCGGCGGACAAAGTTCCTCCAGACGCTGCCGGAGACCCTGGGTAATTTTGGCCGGATCTTGATGCGGCACCAAACGAAAGCTGAACTTGGCACCCGCCTCCGCCGGGAGCACGGTTTTGGTGCCTTGGCCCTGATAGCCGCCCCATAGACCGTGGATGTCGAATGTGGGCCTGGCCCAGCGACGTTCCAACAGACTGTAGCCTTCTTCGCCCGTGGTGCCGGAGAGGCCCAAATCGGCCAAAAACTTGGTCTCGTCAAAGGGCAATTGGGCCAGACGCTGCCGTTCTTGCAGACTGAGCGGCTCGACCTGATCGTAGAAGCCGGGGATTTGAATCCGGCCGTGCTGATCGACCAGGCTGGCTAAGATTTGGGCCAGCGCATTGGCCGGGTTAGTTACCGTGCCGCCGAAGGAACCGGAATGCAGGTCCCGTTTGGGGCCACGCAGGCGAAGTTCATAGTAGGCGATGCCTCGCAGTCCGTAGCAGATAGCCGGTTGATCCGGGCCAAATTGGGTACCATCGCTGATGACCACACAATCACAGGCAAGCTGCTGGGGCCGGGAGGAAAGAAAACGCTCTAAATGTTCACTTCCTACTTCTTCTTCGCCTTCGATCAGGAATTTCAGTTGGACCGGCAACCTGCCCACCGTCCGGAGCCAGGCTTCCGTGCTGAACACGTGGGTGAGCACTTGGCCTTTATCATCGGTGGCCCCCCGGGCGTAGATGGCGCCATTTTGCCGAGTCGGCTCAAAAGGCGGCCAGTGCCAGGCCTCCAGAGGCTCCACCGGTTGCACGTCGTAATGACCATAGACCAACACCGTGGGCGCTTCGGCCACCGGCGGACTTTCCCCATACACCAGCGGTGCCCCCCCGGTAGAGATTTTCTCGGCGGCAAGGCCCATGGTTTTCAGTTGGTCCAAGACCCAGTCGGCAGCCCGCTCCAGATCGGCCCGGTAAGCCGGATCGGTGCTAATGCTCGGAATCCGCAGCCACCGGCACAATCGCTCCTCAAACTCCGCCGCCTGCGCCGCTACATACGCCTCCAAAGCCTCAAATTCTGCACCCATTCTGTCCACTCCCAATTGCTCGGCCGGAACACCATTTGGAACAGTTGAGGGCCGCCGCCTAGCTGCCCATTGGAGGACTGCCTCGCAGGCCTGGAAAAGCAATCGCCCGTTAGGGGGGTTCCGTGGGGCGACCGGTTCACGGTCATTTCGACTTCATTCATCCACCAGGAACACGACCAGGCGTTTTGGTCCGTGCACGCCCAGGATAAGGATTTTTTCGATGTCGGCAGTTCGGCTTGGGCCGGTAATGAAGACGAACTCGCCCCGAAGTTGCGGGTCGGCGGTGCGGCGGGCGATTTCGTCCCAGGCGGCCGGCATGTGTTCAAAAAGCCGATCCACTCGCCCCACCACCACACAGACCGGCGGCAAATAGCACAAAAGCCGTTCGTATGCCGTCGGGCAGGCCACCATCACACTGCCCGTATCGGCTAACAAAAGATCCGCTTCTAGGATCGATGCCCCTAAGGAATCCAATTCTTTTGGGTCCGGGTCGGCTCGGTGCCATAGGAGTTCCCAATCCGGTCGGCCAAGGGCCTGGGCCTGGGAAGGCAGGGCCGGTTCGATCGCTGCGGAGCCGGATGGCTCGGCTTGCTGAAAGATGGCGCGGACCAACGGACGATCCTGGCAGCCGAACCGTCGGATGCCCCCCTCCTCGGCCAGACGGATAATCCCCTGCCGAACCTCTTCCAGAGAGCGGACATGATAGCCTTGGCCTGCCACAGCGGCCAGTTCAGCCAAAAAGCGCTCGATCTTTTTGGCCGGGGGAGGATTTTCGATCGGCCAGATTTGCGGCGTCGGAGGCGGCGGCACAGACTCGGCGCCCGCCAACCGCTCTCGAAGCCGCTGGAGAATCGCTTGGCGACTGTCCATCGGTGGATATGCCTTTTTGGCGCAAAAACATCGGCAGACCAGAGGCCTGCTCGTGCCCGCTGATGCCGTTCATCCCGATATGTTTTTTGAGCGCAAACCCATCGGCGGGGTGCACCACCTCATGCACCCTAAGCCATCCGGGGGCAAAGGACTGGCCGGCCAAGGCCAGCCAGAGAACCCGTTCCTGGGGAACCCACCAGGAATCCTACCCATCCTGCACCCAAAACCATGCTGGAAAGCCGGTGGTGGGGGAGCTCGATTATCCGCCCAGGAACAGGCTGCCCAAGTCCATGAAATGGATCACCGGAAATCCGGGGGAAAGTGTTCGCTTATCGGGCCTGTTCGGCCTTGTCGAACGAGGCGTCGAAAGCCCGTGCGCTTGCCGGGAAGTCGATCCGGCGCACATATTCCAGGGCTTCTTTGGCGCCGTGTTCACGGTCCATGCCGCTATCTTCCCATTCCACGGAAAGCGGCCCTTGATAGCCGATCCGATTCAACTCCCGGATAATTTCGCCGAACTTGACAGCGCCATGCCCCAGGGAGCGGAAATCCCACCCCCGGCGGGGATCACCGAAGTTCAGATGGCTGCTTAGGATACCGCTGCGGCCGTCCAATGTTACGATCGCATCCTTCATGTGCACGTGGTAAATCCGATCCGGGAACCGCCGGATGAACTCCACCGGGTCCACGCCCTGCCAAAGCAGATGGCTCGGATCGAAGTTAAAACCGAACTCTTCCCGCCAATTGATGGCCTCCAGGGCCCGCTCGGCCGTGTACAGGTCGAAGGCGATTTCCGTCGGATGCACCTCCATGGCAAACTTTACGCCGCATTCGCCGAACACGTCCAGGATGGGATTGAATCGCTCGGCAAAAAGCCGAAATCCTTCGTCGATCATCTGCTGCGGCACCGGCGGGAAACTGTAAATCAGGTGCCAGATACTGGAACCGGTAAACCCATTGACGATTTTGACTCCCAGACGTTGGGCGGCCCGGGCGGTGTTTTTCAGTTCTTCGGCTGCCCGCTGGTTGACCCCGGCTGGGTCCCCGTCGCCCCAGACATACGGCGGTAAGATTGCCTTGTGCCGTTCGTCGATCCGGTCTAACACCGCCTGGCCCACCAGATGGGCACTGATGGCATACACCTGCAAGCCGTGCTTTTCCAACAGGGCCCGTTTGTTGGCGCAGTAGTTGGGATCGGCTAGGGCTTTCTCCACTTCAAAATGATCGCCCCAGCAGGCCAATTCCAGGCCGTCGAACCCCATGGCCGCCGCCTTTTCCGCCAACACCGCCAGAGGTAAATCCGCCCATTGTCCAGTGCACAAAGTAACAGGTCTCGGCATAGCTTCCTCCCTTCTTGACCAAACACCAAACCAACGGATAGACGTTCTTGTGCCTAAAACATCACCAAGCCGGAGACGTATCCCACCCCAACCCTGCACGGGGTTGTTCTGTTGCCAAGCCGGTGC